>Ga0209050_1000067_pt1 | contig 304206 bp, 314 predicted proteins | sample Araplavi_mTSA_r2_FD_184276 | JGI IMG/M metagenome (GOLD analysis project Ga0209050, IMG submission 184276) | Arabidopsis root microbial communities from North Carolina, USA - plate scrape MF_Cvi_mTSA_r2 (SPAdes) (version 2) | ecosystem: Host-associated > Plants > Roots > Endosphere | place... | reverse complement strand
AATATCCGGTCATCGTCAAAGGCGATGTGCAGGGCAGCGTCGAGGCGATCGTCAATGCGCTGAACAAGCTGTCGACCGACGAGATCCGCGTGCGCGTGCTCCTGTCGGGCGCCGGTGCGATCACCGAGAGCGACGTGACGCGTGCGGCTTCGACCGGGGCGCCGATCATCGGCTTCAACGTCCGTCCGAACGCCAAGGCGCGCGAGATTGCGAACCGCGAAAAAGTGCGCTTCATGTACTATGACGTCATCTATCACCTGACCGCCGAAGTGGCGAAGGAGATGGCGGGCGAGCTGGGTCCGGAGCGCATCGAAAATGTCGTCGGCCGCGCCGAGGTCAAGGACGTGTTCCCGGCCGGCAAGCGCGACAAGGCCGCGGGCCTTCTCGTGCTCGAAGGCGTCATCCGCAAGGGCCTTCATGCCCGTCTCACGCGCGAGGATGTCATCATCTCGGCAACGACCATCTCGTCGCTCCGCCGCTTCAAGGACGATGTCGCCGAAGTGCGCGCCGGTCTGGAATGCGGTGTCGTGCTGGCGGATACCAACGACATCAAGGCGGGCGACCACCTCGAAGTCTTCGAAGTCGAACTGCGCGAACGGACGCTCTAACGGGCGTCCGCTCCGCGCGGATCGGGAGGTGCCGGCATGGCTCGCTATGTGGCATTGTTCGGAAGCATCAACGTCGGCGGCAACCGGCTGACGATGGCCGACCTGCGCGCGGCGTTCGAGGCCGAGGGCTTTCGCAACGTCGAAACCGTCGTGGCCAGCGGCAATGTGCTGTTCGACCATGACGCGCGGCCGACGCGCGGGCTCGAGGAGAAATTGTCGATGATGGTCGAGGATCGTTTCGACATGACGAGCGCGGCGCTGGTGCGCAGCCGCGACGAGCTTGCCGCGGCCATCGCCGGAAATCCGTTTGCGGGCACGAACGAGGACAGGATCGTCCACACGATGTTCCTCGACGGGCAGCCGACGGCCGAGCAGTTCGATGCGCTGGCGACCGACCATCGGGTCCGGCCGAACGAGCGCCTCGCGCTCGGCGACCGGGCGCTCCATATCGATTTTGGCGATGGAGCGGCTGACAGCAAGCTGCATCCGCGACTGATCGAGCGCCGGCTCGGGCACAAGGGCACCGCACGCAACATGCGCTCGATCGCACGGATCATCGCGAAACTGGACGAAGAGGCAAAGGGTTAGGCGATGAAGACCGAAAAAGAAAAAGGCCCGTCGGTCCGCGTGCTGCGCGTCGGCGAACAGGTGCGCCACCTCCTGTCTGAAATTCTCGCGCGCGGCGATGTGCATGACGATGTGCTCGCGACGCACCCCGTCAGCATCACTGAAGTGCGGATGTCGCCCGACCTGCGCCATGCAACCGTGTTCGTGAAGCCGTTGCTCGGCAAGGACGAGGAAGCGGTGCTGAAGGCGCTGCGCACCAACACCGCCTATTTGCAGAAGACGGTCGCGTCGAAGGTACGGATGAAATATGCCGCGAAGCTGAAATTCCTCGCCGACGAAAGCTTCGACGAGGCGAGCCATATCGAGAAATTGCTGCGCGATCCGAAGGTGGCGCGGGATTTGGCGGCGCCCGAGGCCGACGAGTGATGCGTCGCTATTTCTTCGCCTTGATGCCCGCCGCTGCCTCCAGTTCGACCAGCGCTTCCTCCAGATAGTCGATCATTCGCTGCGCGTGCGGCACGCTGCGGCGGCAGGCGGTTATGCCGAAGTCGATATTCTCGAAATTCGACACCTGCGTGATGTTCATCGCCATGCCGTCGACGGGGATGCTCGCAGGGTACATGCCGTCGAGCCGTGCGCCGTTCCAATACATCTGCTCGCGCGGGCCGGGGACGTTCGATATCGTCACCGAATAGGCGGGGAATTTGTCGGCGGTGCGCGTCAGCGCGGTGAGCATCATCGGAAAGCTGGTGATCGCGGTATAGAGCTGGATCTGCGCCGCGGTCATCGCGCGCAATTGCGCCTTCGCCGAGTTCATCGACTCCTGGATCGCCGCCATGCGGCTCGCCGGGTCGTCGATATGCGTCGCAAGGTTCGCGGTCACCGACGCGACCGAATTGCCCGAATCGATATCGTCCTTGGGCCGGATCGACACCGGCGCCATGGCCTTCAGCGGCTTGTCGGGCAGTTCGTTCAGCGACTGCAGATATTTGCGCATCGCGCCGGCGCACATGCCGAGCACTGCGTCGTTGATCGTGCCGTCATAGGCCTTGCCGACGCGGCGTACGCGTTCCAGCGACCAGCTTTGCGCGACGAAACGCCGCGCGCCGGTGATGTTGCGATTGAAGCTGGTGCGCGGCACCCCGGCAAAGGGGGTGACGAGGCCTTCGCCGCCGAGACCGAACATCGCCGCGACATATTGGTTGAGCGCCTTGGTCACCCCGACGCTGTTGCCCCATTGCTCCTTCAGAAACTCGCCGATCGCCGCGATGTCGGTCAGGCTGGGGCGTGGCGCCTTTTTGGGGGCAGGGAATTTGCGTTTATACGCCTCATAGGCCTCGACCGAGAGCGGAGAGGCGCTGCGCCGTTCCTTGGGGTCGGGCGAGAGCATCGAATTATAGAAATGAATGCTTGCCGCGCCGTCCATCAGCGCGTGGTGGATCTTTTTGAACGTCGCGATCTGCCGGTTCGGCAGGCCCGAGATCAACGTGATCTCCCACAAGGGCCGGGTGCGGTCGAGCAGCCCCGAATGAAGGCGTGAGGCGAGCTCGAACATCTCGCGGTAACGCCCCGGCTTGGGCAGCGCGGAGGCGCGGACATGGTAGTGCATGTCGATGTCGCGGTCGGGTTCGAGCCGGATCGGGCCATATTGCCCGAGCGGGGTCAGTTTCAGCACTTCGCTGAACGGGCGCCGCAAACCTTCGGACTGGCGAAGCAGGGTGAGCTGTTCGTTGAGCCAGTCGGTCTCGTCGACATCGTCGGGCAAGGTGTAAAGGTTGATCCCGCCGATGTGCATCGGCATCTCGCGGCTTTCGCCCACCAGGAACATCGCATCGCTGATCGGCATCAGGCGCATCGGCAGCTCTCCCCCACTGATTGTGCTGCATATTTGTGCGCAGCATGACAGGGGTGAGGGGGGAGTCAAGCGGGGCGCCGACTCTTCGGGTGACGGCGGCGCATCGGCGCGTTATCGCACGCCCATGGCCAAGCTCTATTTCTACTACGCCAGCATGAACGCCGGCAAATCGACGACGCTGCTTCAGGCGGATTTCAACTATCGCGAGCGTGGGATGGAAACGATGCTGTGGACCGCGGCGCTCGACGATCGGTACGGGGCCGGGCAGGTGACAAGCCGTATCGGACTGATGGCAGAGGCGCATAAATTCGATCCCGACAGCGACATGTTCGCGGCAGTGACCGCTGAAAATGCCGAACGCCCGCTCGCCTGCGTGCTTGTCGACGAGGCGCAGTTCCTGACGCGCGCGCAGGTGCTCGATCTCGCGCGGTTGGCCGACGAGGTGAATATTCCGGTGCTCTGCTATGGCCTGCGTACCGATTTTTCGGCCGAACTTTTCCCTGGATCGGCGGCCCTGCTCGGGATCGCCGACGCGCTCGTCGAACTCAAGGCGGTCTGCGAATGCGGACGCAAGGCGACGATGAACCTGCGCGTCGACGAAAATGGTCGCGCGGTGGTCGAGGGCGCGCAGACCGAGATCGGCGGCAACGACCGCTATGTCGCGATGTGCCGCCGCCATTTCATGCAAAAGCGGCGCGAAGCAGCGACGCCGCCGGTGGCGGCCTGATCTTTCAGGGCAGAACCCGGCCTCCCCACAGTTTTTGCGAAAGGAATATCATGCGTAACATCGTGTCGCTGAGCCTCGCCGCTGCGCTGCTCACCGTCTCCTCCGCACAGGCGGCGCCGGCGTCGAAGCCCGAGGCGGTGCTCAAGACCAAAGCCTATAAGGCGGCCCTCAATATCCTCGATCGGAATCATGACCGGATGGTCGAAGAGATTGTGAAGCTGACCGAGATTCCTGCGCCCCCCTTTAAAGAGGCCGCGCGGGCCGCCGCCTATCGCGACATGTTGACGGATGCGGGACTTGAGGACGTCGAAATCGACGAAGAGGGCAATGCGATGGGCGTCTATCGCGGAACCGGGCCCGTCGGCGGTCCGGCGGTGATGATCGCCGCGCATCTCGACACCGTCTTTCCCGAGGGCACGCCGGTCAAGGTTCGCCGCGAGGGCACGCGCCTCCATGCCCCCGGCATCGGTGACGATACGCGCAGCCTTGCCGTCCTGCTCGCTTATGCGCGCGCGATGAAGGAAAGCGGCATCCGCGTGAAGCAGGATATCATCTTTGTCGGCAATGTCGGCGAGGAAGGGCCCGGCGACCTGCGCGGCGTCCGCTACCTCCTCACCAAGGGCAAATATAAGGACCGGGTAAAGGCCTTTTTTTCGATGGACGGGATCGATGTGTCGAACATCGTGACCGGCGGTGTCGGGTCGAAACGCTATCGCATCACCTACAAGGGGCCGGGCGGGCACAGCTATAGCGCATTCGGGTTGGTCAATCCGATGGCGGCGATGAGCCAGACCGTCGTCGATTTCTACAAGATCCCGGTTCCTGCGCGGCCCAAGACCACTTATGCCGCCAGCGTTACCGACGGCGGCACATCGGTCAATTCGATCCCGAACGAAACCTTCATGGAATTCGATATGCGTTCGGAAAGCCCGGCGGAACTCGCCAAGCTGGAACAGGCGTTTCTGGCCGTCGTCAAAAAGAGCGTCGAAGGCGAAAATGCCGTGCGTTCGGTCAGGGAAGGGCCGATCACCGCCGATATCAAATTGATCGGCGACCGTCCGGCGGGCGAGACCGCGGCAACGCAGCCCATTGTCCGCACCGCCAATGCGATCATTCGGGCGAGCGGGTTCGATCCGAAGCCCACCTACTCGTCGACCGATTCCAACTTGCCGATGAGCCTCGGCATCCCCGCCATGACGATCGGGTCGGGCGGTGAGGGTGGGCGTGCACATGCGCTCGACGAATGGATCGACGTCGAAAAGACAAAAAGTGTGCGGGGCGCCGCCGTCGGTCTTGCTATACTGCTTGCGACTGCGGAGATTCAGTGATGCTCGATCGGCTATATGTTGAACTGAGCGACGGTGCGTTGCGGCTCATCAAGCTGACGGAAGAATATCGCGAGGCGCTGCGTGCCGTTTGCGCCGCCGACGCCGACATCTGGCCGATCTATTCGTCGAGCTTTGGTCCCGAGCATTTCGACAAGAGCTTCGGCGTGCTGATCGGCGGCGTCGGACGCATGCCCTATGCGATCATGGATGGCGACACGCTCGTCGGCATGACCGCCTGGCTCCGCCCCGATATGTCGGCGCAGACGGTCGAGGTCGGCAATAGCTTCATTCACCCCGCAGCGCGCGGCACCGGGTTCAACGGCCGGGTCAAGCGCCTGATGCTCGATCATGCCTTTGCGGTCGGCATCCGCCGCATCGAATTCCGTATCGACGAGCGTAACAAGAGGTCGCAGGCTGCGGTCGCCAAGCTTGGCTGTACCAAGGAAGGCGTGCTGCGGTCGGAACGTGTTACCTGGACGGGCTATGTCCGCGACACCGGTCTCTGGTCGCTGCTCGCCAGCGAATGGACGCCGGGAAAGATGTGAGTAGCCTTCAGATCCTCCTCAACATTGCGGTCACTGCGGCGAACGGCCTTGCCATCTTTGCGATCGGGTGGTTCATCGACCGCCGACGCGCGACGTTCGGCGGACCGGATGACGGGATCATTCAAGCGACGATCGCCGCCTCGATCTTGGCAACAACTCTGTGGTTTTTCGGACTGCTCGTCTTTGGCGACGGGGTCAATCTATACGGCACGGCAATGATGGGCGGTAGCGGCACGGCGATCGCGATGCTGGCGGCGATCATCCTGTATCGCCGGCGGCGCGCGCGACCTGCCGAGCTTCAGGCGGCCGCGCTGCGCGATATCTTCTCCTGACAATCCAAAAAGCTTGCGAAAAGCGGATCGAGACCATGCTTCGGGTCAGTGCCGGTTCAGATTGCCCATGCTAGCACCCGTATCGGGTAGGGTAAAACCCACCGAAAGACACAATATGAAACCGAATCTCGCACTCTCCCTGGCCGCCGTGCTGCTCCCCCTTTCTGCGGTTGCGGCGGCCAACGAGCCCGCGAAAGAGCCCCGCGCGCTCGGCGTCGAATCGAGCATCGTCTTTCCCAGCGACAGCTCGATCCGCAACTGGCAGGCGGACCGCGATCGCGGCATCTGGATCCAGGGCCGCGGCAACGACTGGTATTATGGCAGCTTCGCCGGTTTCTGCCGCGATCTCGATTTCGCGCAGGCAATCGGCTTTGAAACGCGCGGCGCCGGCCGGCTCGACAAATTTTCGTCGATCATCGTGCGCGGCGAGCGCTGCCAGCTCTCCTCCTTCGTGACCTCGGCGCCGCCGCCTTCGAAGGAAGAGCGCAAGGCCGCGCGCGAAGCCGAAAAGGCCGCGCAAAATTGACAGGCTTTGACCCGCGCCCTAGCGGCGCGGGATGAACGGCTGGATCATTCTCGACAAACCCGTGGGCCTGGGTTCGACACAGGCGGTTGGCGCGGTGAAGCGCGTGTGCCGCGAGGCCGGGCTCGGCAAGGTCAAGGTCGGCCATGGCGGGACGCTCGATCCGCTCGCGTCGGGGGTGCTGCCGATCGCGCTCGGCGAGGCGACCAAGCTTTGCGGGCGGATGCTCGACGCGAGCAAGATTTACGACTTCACCATCGCCTTTGGGACCGAAACGGCAGGCCTGGATGCCGAGGGCGAGGTCGTTGCGACCAGCGATGCACGCCCTACGCTGGCCGAAATCGAGGCGGTGCTGCCACGCTTCACCGGTCCCATCGAGCAGGTGCCGCCTGCCTATTCGGCGATCAAGATCGATGGCCAGCGCGCCTATGACCGCGCGCGCAAGGGCGAAGCGGTCGAAATGAAGGCGCGGGCGGTGACGATCCACTCTCTTCGTCACTCCCAGGGTGACGAGAATGGGGGTGGGCGCTTTGACTCCATCACCCTTACCGCTCACGTCTCGAAGGGCACCTATATCCGCAGCCTGGCGCGCGATATCGCTCATGCGGTCGGCAGCGTCGGGCATGTCACGATGCTCCGCCGCACCAGGGCGGGGCCGTTCACGCTGGAACAGGCGATTTCGCTGGACAAATTGAACGCATTCGGCCAAGGGGCCGCGCAATCAGAAATATTTCTGCCGCTGGAGGCAGGGCTGGTCGACATCCCGGCTCTGAACCTTTCCCCGGAAGCGGCAGGGGCGATCCGTCAGGGTCGCGTCTGGACCGGGGGTAGCACGGAAGACGGGCTCTATTGGGGAAGGGACAGCGATATGCGTCCTGTCGCCCTGATCGAGGTTTTGGCGGGAACGCTGAAAGTCGTCCGGGGCTTCAATCTTTAAGCAAGGATGTTCGAAGGATAGATTGAATATGTCGATTACCGCCGAGCGCAAAGCCGAAGTCATCAAGGACAATGCCCGTGAACAGGGCGACACCGGTTCGCCGGAAGTCCAGGTTGCGATCCTCACCGACCGCATCAACACGCTGACCGACCACTTCAAGGCGCACCACAAGGACAATCACAGCCGTCGCGGCCTCCTCATGATGGTCAACAAGCGTCGCAGCTTGCTCGACTATCTGAAGAAGAAGGACGAGGGTCGCTATCAGGCTCTCATCGCGAAGCTGGGTCTTCGTAAATAAGAATTTCTGGCGGCCCCGGATTTCCGGGGCCGCTGTCATATTGGCTCCGCGCAAAGTGCCGGACCACAGGGCCGCTCCCGCATCCGGCGGGACCGCCATCGGGGCAGACAGACGCCCTACACCGCCCCGGGCCGGATTGCCCGGAATCAGAGGCCCCGCCCGGCATAGGGCCCGGCGGGCGAAGGAAACCACATGTTTGACGTGAAAAAAGTATCGATCGAGTGGGGCGGTGAAACGCTGACTCTCGAAACGGGCAAGGTTGCCCGCCAGGCCGACGGCGCCGTGATGGCGACGCTGGGCGAAACGGTCGTCCTGTGCGCCGTGACCGCCGCGAAGTCGGTGAAGGACGGGCAGGACTTCTTCCCGCTCACCGTCCACTATCAGGAAAAATATTCGGCCGCCGGCCGCATCCCGGGCGGCTTCTTCAAGCGCGAACGCGGCGCGACCGAAAAGGAAACGCTTGTCAGCCGCCTGATCGACCGTCCGATCCGCCCGCTGTTCCCCGAAGGTTTCTACAACGAAATCAACGCCATCGCTCAGGTTCTGAGCTATGACGGCCACAACGAGCCCGACATCCTCGCGATGGTCGCCGCTTCGGCCGCGCTCACCATCTCGGGCGTGCCCTTCATGGGCCCGATCGGCGCCGCGCGCGTCGGTTATGTCGACGGCGAATATATCCTGAACCCGACCGACGCACAGGTTGCCGAGGGCGACCTCGATCTCGTCGTCGCCGCCACCTATGACGCCGTTATGATGGTTGAATCCGAAGCCAATGAGCTGTCGGAAGAAATCATGCTCGGCGCCGTCCTGTTCGCGCACGACGCGTGCAAGGAAATCGTCAAGGCGATCGTCAAGCTCGCCGAACAGGCTGCCAAGGATCCGTGGGAAGTCGCCGCAGGCGACGACAATGCTGCGATCAAGGACAAGCTGAAGAAGCTGATCGGCAAGGACATTGCCGCCGCCTACAAGCTGACCGACAAGTCGGCCCGCTCGAACGCGCTCAACGAAGCGCGTGCGAAGGCGAAGGAATCGTTCGTCGCCGACGGCCTGTCGCCGCAGGACGTTATGGCCGGCATCAAGCTGACCAAGAAGCTCGAAGCCGAAATCGTTCGCGGCGCCATCCTCAAGGACGGCAAGCGCATCGACGGCCGCACGACGACGCAGATCCGTCCGATCGTTGCCGAAACGCACTTCCTGCCGCGCGCGCACGGCTCGGCGCTGTTCACGCGTGGCGAGACCCAGACGATTGCGACCGCGACGCTGGGCACCAAGGATGCGGAGCAGATGATCGACGGCCTCAACGGCCTGTCGTACCAGAACTTCATGCTGCATTATAACTTCCCGCCCTATTCGGTCGGTGAAGTCGGCCGCTTCGGCGCGCCGGGCCGCCGCGAAGTCGGTCATGGCAAGCTGGCATGGCGCGCGCTGCACCCCGTGCTGCCGACGAAGGACGAATTCCCCTACACGATCCGCCTGACCAGCGACATCACCGAGTCGAACGGCTCGTCGTCGATGGCGTCGGTTTGCGGCGGTTCGCTCGCGATGATGGACGCCGGCGTGCCGATCAAGCGCCCCGTCTCGGGCATCGCGATGGGCCTGATCCTCGAAGGCAAGGACTATGCGATCCTGTCGGACATCCTGGGCGATGAAGACCATCTTGGCGACATGGACTTCAAGGTTGCGGGCACGTCCGAAGGCATCACCACGATGCAGATGGACATCAAGATCGCGGGCATCACGCGCGAGATCTTCGAGGCCGCGCTCAATCAGGCCAAGGAAGGTCGCGCGCACATCCTCGGTGAGATGAACAAGGCGCTCGGCGAAACCCGCAGCGAATTGTCGGCGCACGCGCCGCGCATCGAGACGATGCAGATCGACAAGTCGAAGATCCGCGACGTCATCGGTACCGGCGGCAAGGTGATCCGCGAGATCGTCGCGACCACCGGCGCCAAGGTCGACATCGACGACGAAGGTCTGATCAAGATCTCGTCGAGCGACCTCACGCAGATCGAAGCGGCGCGCAAGTGGATCAGCGGCATCGTCGAGGAAGCCGAAGTCGGCAAGATCTATGACGGCAAGGTCGTCAACCTGGTCGATTTCGGTGCGTTCGTGAATTTCATGGGCGGCAAGGACGGTCTCGTCCACGTCAGCGAAATCGCCAACGAGCGCGTCGAGAAGGTGGCCGACGTCCTGTCCGAAGGCCAGGAAGTCAAGGTCAAGGTCCTCGAGATCGACCAGCGCGGCAAGGTTCGCCTGTCGATGCGCGTCGTGAACCAGGAAACCGGCGAAGAACTCGAAGATACCCGCCCGCCGCGCGAACCGCGCGGTGATCGTGGCCCGCGTCGGGACGGCGGCGACCGTGGCGATCGCGGCCCGCGTGGCGGCGGTGGTCGTGACCGCGATCGTGGCCCGCGCCGCGACGGCGGTGGTGACCGCGGTCCGCGCCGCGAACGCAGCGAAGGCCCGGAAGATCAGGGTCACGTGCCCGACTTCCTGAAGGACTAAGTCTTCCGCTTATCGGAACAGAGGAGGGGCTGCCGAAAGGCGGCCCCTTTTTGACGGCTATGGGGTGGGGAGCGGACTTTCGGTCACCTACTTCCGTCGTCCCGCGCTTGATCCGGGATGATGATAAAATGATGGCCGTTATCGGTCGCTAACCCCTCCGTAATATGCTGCGTCAGCGATCAACCCTGCCGCTGCCGCCAGTCGGCGTAGAGGTCGGGCTTGTTCTCGTTGCGGACCGGCAGGTGACGGATTTCCATCGACTGTTCGGCAAAGGGCCTGGCGAGATCATCATAGATCGCCGCTGTCGAGAGCCCGTAAGGCGCGCCATCCTCGTTCGAATAGGCATAGGTTACCGTAGCGATGCCCGCGAGACGCATTGCCGCCATGCACATCGGACAGGGGTGGCCGCTGGCGAAAACCTTGCAGCCGCTGAGGTCAGCTCCCAGCGATTGGCTCGCGAGCCGGATCGCGTTCAGTTCGGCATGCGAAGTCGGATCGCCGGTCGCCAATATCTCGTTCACACCGCGCGCGACGACCTGACCGTCGCGGACGATCACCGCGCCGAACGGGCGGCCGCCTTTTTCGGCATTGGCATAGGCGAGCGCGATCGCCTCGCGCAGAAAGATTTCATTGTCGTCCGTCATCCGGCATTCGTTTCGGTTCGAGTTCGGCGTTCAGGAATGCCACAATTTTCGGCCAGCTGTCGATACGCGCAGCGGCGTTCTCCTCCGCCGCTCCCCCGAACTGCTCCATTCCCCTGACCTGCTCGGTCATCGGGCAACTCGGCCAGAGCTTTTCCGCCTCGCCGCAGACGAGCAGAAGCTTCTCGACCGAGGTGACCGCAACGGGATTCTTGTCGAGTTCGCTTCGAGCTACCTTCGAACAGCGTCTTCAGGCAGCGGGCTTTTCCACAAAAAGGAAGGGGCCGCTCGTGCAGCCCCTTCCTCTTCCGATAGCGGCGGGATCAGCCGAACAAGCGCTCGGCGTAAACACCACGCAACTGCGAGAAATTGTCCCAGTGCGGCGTCGCTGCCATTCCGCGCATCTTTGCTTCGAGCACATCGATGTGGCTGTGCCAGCCCGCGCTGACGTTGAGCAGAACCGAGGGATCCTCGACGCGTTTGTGGACGATCGTCAGCAAAACCTCGTTGCCCTTTTCTTCGAGCGTGAAAGTCACGCCGCCAGTGTTGCCCCAACTGATCGACAGGAGGCGTCGTGGGTCGATCGCGAGGACTTCGCACGTCATCCGGTGTTCGTCGCCAAAGCCCTCGGGACGTTCGCCTGGCGGGTCGGTCAACTCGTCGTTACGCCAGACCAACTCGACAGGCGCGCCGACCATGTGCTCCATCGCACCCGCGGCGAGCCATTGGCGGCGCAGGTCGCCATCGGTCAGGTACGACCAGACGCGCTCGACCGGGCCAGGAAGCAGGCGTTCGATGGTCAGCGTCGCGGGCTCGGTGAGCACGCCGTAATTGTCGTCGGTCAGCATCGTCGTCATCACTTTTCTCCTTCTTTCCCGGGGAGGGGTTTCTTGGGCGGAGGGGGCGAGGCGTCCTCCGCGCGCAAAAGTCGTTCGAGGGTGTCGATCCGGTCGGTCCAGAAGCGGCGGTAAACGCCGATCCACTGATCGGCGCTCATAAGCGGTACGGGGTCGAGACTGCAGACATGGGTGCGGCCGCGCACGTTGCGGCGGACCATCCCCGCATTTTCCAGCACCTTGATATGTTTCGATGCCGCGGCGAGCGACATGGCGAAGGGCTCCGCGAGTTCACCCACCGTCCGTTCACCGGCGGCGAGTTCGCCCAACATCGCGCGGCGCGTTGCATCGCCGAGGGCGTGGAAGATCGTGTCGAGAGCGTGCGAATCATATTCAACCATGTGGTTGAATATGAGCCATCCGATTTTATTGTCAACCGATTGGTTGAATTATTGCGCGTTGACCCCGGCGATGCGGTTTCCGGCGTCCTCGCGATAGAGCGACCAGTCGGCGGGACATTTGTTCACCGCTTTCGGCAAGCCCTGCATGCCTTCGGTGATCCAGCAATCGTTGAAGATCGAGCAATAGCAGGCACGGACCTTGAGCTTCCACCGCTCCTTGTTGAAGGTCTGCCAGACTTTCTCGGACGCGGGGGTGCGTGGAAAGCTGACGAATTCGATTGTCTCGCCGGGCCGCACGGCGATTCCGGTCGAAGGCGAAGTGGAAAAGGTGAGGGCGCGCGCCTCGGCTTGCGTACAACATGCCCTGAGCAAATCGATCGGGGTTTTTACCGGCTTGCCTTCATAACGGATTTCGATCGGACCGAGGATCGCGGGACCGACGCCGTTGTTCGTCAGCGTCAGCGCAATATCCTGATTGCCTTCCTCGTCCCCGTTGCTCGTCCCGAAGGTGACAAAGGGCATCACGCCGCCCGTCTGCATCTTTTGCGTCGCATCGGCCTGGACGAAGGCGAACCAGGCGAGCGCGAGCGACGCGATCAGCGCGGGCAGGCCGATCAGGAAATGCGCGATCGTGATCAGGGGTAGATAGCGCAGCAGGCGTGTTCCGATTGCCGCGGCGTCCGGTGCGGGCACGGCAGGCGCCGGCGCGGCGTCACGGTTCGGCGTTTCGCTCATCACGTTCCTCTTTTGCTCGTTCGGTCGGTATGCCTAAACGGGCTTTCGGCATTTTCCAATCGCTCTGAAACCTCTCGCATCGATCGGCGCATTGCGTTTATGATCGATGTCATGCTGACCACGCTTATATCCGCGCTCGCGCTCGCCGCCCAATCCGCCCCCGTTCCGCCGCAGGCGACGCAATTGCCCCCGCCGGTCCCGACGGTGCCCGCGCCCGTTACGCCCGTAGTTGAGGCGGATACGCGGCCCTATGTCGCACTCGTCACCGATCTCGGCACGATCACCGTGCGGATCGAAAACAAGCGTGCGCCGATCACCGCCGGAAATTTCCTGCGCTATGTCGATGCAAAACGGATGGACGGGTTCAAATTCTATCGCTCGACCAAAAGCTGGGGACCCGCGAACCAACTGATCCAGGCCGGCAATCGCGGCGACGCGCGCAAGAATTTCCCGCCGATCGCGCATGAGCCGACGAAGGTCAGCGGGCTGACGAATTGCAAGGGCGCGCTATCGATGGCGCGGCTCAACCCCGGCGATGCGACGAGCGACTTCTTCCTGCTGCTATCCGACATCAAGGGTTTCGACAGCGACGCACCCGGCGGCGACGGCGCGGGCTTTGCCGTGTTCGGCGAAATCATCTCGGGCGCCGACATTGCTGAGCAGATTTTCAACGCCCCGATCTCCCCGACGGCGGGCGAAGGTGTGATGGTCGGCCAGATGCTCGACCCGCAAGTGACAATCAAAACCGCGCGCCGCGTGCCTGCACCCGCTGGCGCGCCGCAAGGCTGCGTCGTCAAGGCGCCGTAAAGCTGCGCCGGACCCCCATCATTTATTTTGCGTTCATCTGCGCTGTGGCTATACCGCGCGCATGACTCATCCTTCTTCCTCGCGCGCGCGCGCTTTCCGTGTGTCGCCGCGCCTGCTCGCCGCAGCACTTGCGATTACCCCCATGCTGGCGGCCTGTGCCGGGGGCGGCAATGTGAAGAAAGACACGCGTTACGTCGCGCGTGACGTCAACACGCTGTACCGCGCGGCACAGGACCGGCTCGAACGCCGCCAGTACGGACTGGCCGCAGCGCTGTTCGACGAGGTCGAGCGTCAGCATCCCTATTCACCCTGGGCGCGCCGCGCGCAGCTGATGAGCTCGTTCAGCTATTATATGGACCGCGAATATACCCCGGCGATCGAGGCGGCGCAGCGCTTCCTCGCGATCCACCCGGGCAACAAGGACGCGCCCTACGCTTATTATCTGATCGGCCTCAGCTATTATGAGCAGATCAGCGACGTGACCCGCGACCAGAAAATCACCCAGCAGGCGCAGAACGCGCTTGGCGAAGTGATCCGCCGCTACCCCGACAGCCGCTATGCATCCGACGCGCGCCTTAAGGTGGACTTGGTGCAGGATCACCTCGCGGGCAAGGAAATGGAAATCGGCCGTTTCTACCAGCGCAGCTCGAACTGGCTCGCGGCGTCGATCCGTTTTCGCGAGGTCGTCGACAAATATCAGACGACCAGCCACGCGCCCGAGGCGCTCTATCGCTTGACCGAATCCTATCTCGCGCTCGGCATCCCTGCCGAGGCGAAGAAATCGGCTGCGGTGCTCGGCGCCAACTATCCGGGCAATGAATGGTATCAGCGCGCTTACAAGCTGATGCAGAAGAACGCGCCGAGCGCCTGATCGCGCCGGGAATAGATTCTGCCTTTGTTCTGCGGTAAGGACGCCCTGTGCTGACCGCTTTGTCCATCGCCAATATCGTTCTGATCGAACGGCTCGACCTCGATTTCGAGGCCGGGCTGGGCGTGCTGACTGGCGAGACCGGGGCGGGCAAGTCGATCCTGCTCGACGCGCTCGGCCTCGCGCTGGGCGCGCGCGCTGATAGCGCGCTCGTGCGTCAGGGTACCGACAAGGCGCAGGTCACGGCCAGTTTTGCCGCGCCCGCATCGGGAACGAAGCTCGCTTCGCTGCTCTCCGAGAATGAGATCGCGTTGGAGGCTGGGGAGCCGCTGCTGATCCGCCGCACGCTGAAGGCGGACGGCGGCAGCCGAGCGTTCCTGAACGATCAGCCTTGTTCGGCAGCGCTGCTGCGCGAAGTCGGCGGCCATCTCGTCGAAATTCACGGTCAGCACGACGACCGGGGCCTGCTCGCCCCCGCAGGGCACCGCGCGCTGCTCGATGCCTATGCACGCGCCGATACCCGCGGCGTTGCAGCGGCCCATGCAACATGGCGCGCCGCCGAGGACCACCTCGCCGCCGCGCGCGCGGCTATTTCCGAAGCCGAACGCGACCGCGAGTGGCTCGAACATTGCGTCGCCGAATTGCAGGCGCTCGCGCCGCAAGCTGGCGAGGATGCCGAACTCTCCGAAGCACGCGCTGCGATGCAAAAGGGCGAGAAGGTCGCAGGCGACCTCGGCGCGATCATGGAGGCGTTCGAGGGTAGCGACAGCGGTCCCGCGCAGCTTCGCGGCGCGGCGCGGCGGCTCGACCGGCTTGCGGGCGATCATCCCTTGCTCGCCGAAGCACTCGCCGGTCTTGATCGCGCTATCATCGAGGCCGACGAAGCGGAGGCCAAGCTCCACGAAGCCGCGCGCGCCATGGAATATGATCCCGAACGGTTAGAGGCGACGGAAACACGGCTGTTCGAACTCCGCGCGATGGCGCGCAAGCATAATGTCCAGCCCGACGCCCTTGCCGAACTCGCCGGCACGCTCGCGGCAAGGCTCGATGCGATCGAAGGCGGCAGCGCGGGGCTCGCCAAACTGGAAGCCGCGGTCGCCGAAAGCGCGGCTGCCTACACACACGCGGCGACGGCTCTGTCCGACCAGCGCGCTAAGGCAGCAACCCGGCTCGACGCCGCGGTCGCGGGCGAACTTGTGCCCCTCAAGCTTGATGCGGCGCGTTTCCAGACTCTTGTCGAACGCGTTCCCGCCGATCGTTGGGGCGCCGACGGCATGGACCGCGTCGAATTTCTCATCTCTACCAACCCCGGCGCGCCCTTCGCGCCGCTCGCCAAGATCGCCTCGGGCGGTGAACTTTCGCGCTTCATCCTCGCGCTGAAAGTCGCGCTCGCCGAAGAGGGCGGGGCCGACACGATCATCTTTGACGAAATCGATCGCGGCGTCGGCGGCGCAGTCGCCAGCGCGATCGGCGAACGGCTGGCAAGGTTGGCCAAGGGAGCGGGAGACGGAGCGGGCAAGCAGCTTCTTGCCGTAACGCACAGCCCACAGGTGGCGGCCAAGGGCGCCGCGCATTTCATCATCGCCAAGTCGAGCGAAGGCGTGGTTACGCGCACCAGCGTGCACCAACTCGACGAAGCGGGCCGCCGCGAGGAAATCGCCCGCATGCTCTCAGGCGCCGAGGTGACCGTGGAGGCACGAGCGCAGGCCGAGAGGCTGTTGGAGACGGCGGTATGACCGCGTCGCACCCGCTCGACCGTCCGGTATGGAGCATGCTTACCGGCCGGCAGGCGCATCTTGCGGAGGGCGATGCACGCGCGGTGCGGATCGATCGCGGCTATGGCGTTTTCGGAGCGGCCCCCGATACCGGCGCCAAAGCTCTCGCCGCGCTTGCTGCACTCGTCCCGGATGACGGAGAAATCTGGATCGTCGAGGGAGAGCCTTGGCCGGTACCGGCCGGCACGCGCGAAGTGAAGCGTGCGGTGCTCGCGCAGATGATCGCCGAGGGCCCGCCGCCCGTGGCGCGCGATGGTGAGCCCGAAATCGTTGCGCTGGGCGATGACGACGCCCCCGAAATGGCGGCGCTCGCCGAGCATGCAAAGCCTGGACCATGGGGTCCCAAGACGCATCTTTATGGTCCCTTCTTTGGAATCCGCGAGAACGGCCGCCTGCTCGCGATGGCGGGGCAGCGCATCCTGGTTCCCGGAATGGCGGAAGTCAGCGGCGTTGCGACATGGGAGGATTGCCGTGGCCGGGGGCTGGCGCGCGCGCTGATCGGTCACGTCATGCGCAAGATGGTCGCCCGCGGCGAACAGCCTTTCCTGCACAGCTATGCGGACAATGCGGGCGCGATCGCGCTCTATGAAACGCTCGGTTTCCGGATCCGGCGCGAAGTGCATGTGCTGGCTATTGCGAAATGATGGACCGGCGCGAACATCTCGCCGCAATGCTGGCGATGGCGGCTGCCTTGTTCCCCGCCACGAAACTCCGTGCTCTGGAGGCAAAGATGGAAGAAGCCGATCCGCAATATGGCCTGCTCGGCCAGATGATGGCGCAGCCCGGCAAGCGCGCCGAACTCGTCGCGATCCTCGCCGAAGGGACCGGCGAGATGCCTGGAAATACGGCCTATCTGATCGGCGAAGACAGCGCGAACGCCGACGCGATCTGGATCGTCGAGCTGTGGGATAGCAAGGAGGCGCACGCCGCCTCGCTGCAACTGCCCGCCGTGCAGGCGGCGATTAAAAAAGGTCGCCCGCTAATCGCAGGATTTGGTACTCGCGCCGAATTCAAGCCGGTGGCAAAGGCCGGTGCATGACCGAAATAGAATCCATGTCGCAGGCCGACGCCGCCAATGAGTTGATGCGGCTGGCGAAGCAAATCGCCTATCACAGCAAGCGCTATCATGCCGAGGATGCGCCCGAGATTTCGGACGCCGACTATGACGCGCTCGTCCGCCGCAATAACGAACTCGAAGCCGCCTTCCCGGCGCTGATCCGCGCCGACAGCCCGAACAATGCGGTCGGCGCCGCGGTCGAGGCGTCGCCGCTTGCCAAGGTCACGCATGCGCAGCGAATGATGAGTCTCGACAACGCCTTTTCGGGCGAGGATGTCGAGGAATTCGCCGCGCGCGTGCGCCGCTTCCTCAATCTTCCCGGCGGTGCGGTCGTCGCGATGACCGCCGAGGACAAGATCGACGGTCTTTCCTGCTCGCTGCGCTATGAAAAGGGCAAGCTCGTTCAGGCCGCAACGCGCGGCGACGGCAGCGTGGGCGAGGATGTCACCGCCAATGTCCGTCACATCGCCGACATTCCCGAGGAGCTGAAAGGCGCCGCGCCCGACGTCTTCGAAATCCGCGGCGAAGTCTATATGTCGAAAGCCGACTTTACCGCGCTCAACGACCGGCTGATGGACGAAGGCCGCGCGCTCGCGGCGCAGCGCGAGCAGGAATTCGATCCCGCCGCCGTCCGCCAGTTTGCCAATCCGCGCAACGCCGCAGCGGGATCGCTGCGCCAGAAGGATGCCAGCGTCACCGCGTCGCGCCCGCTGCGGTTCCTCGCGCATGGCTGGGGAGAGGTCAGCGCGCTTCCCGCCGACACCCAATATGAGGTGATGCAGCAGATCGCGCGTTGGGGCGCGCCAGTATCGCCGCTGCTGGTGCGTTACGAAAGCGTCGCAGATATCCTCGCGCATTATGCCGAGATCGAGCGACGCCGCGCCGACATGGATTATGACATCGACGGCGTTGTCTACAAGGTCGACAGCTTGGCGTGGCAGCAGCGCCTCGGTTTCGTCGCTAAGGCACCGCGCTGGGCGATCGCGCATAAATTCCCCGCCGAACGCGCGCAGACGACATTGGAAGCGATCGACATCCAGGTCGGGCGTACCGGCAAACTCACCCCCGTCGGACGGCTCGTCCCCGTAACCGTCGGTGGGGTCGTAGTGTCGAACGTTACGCTCCACAACCGCGACGAGATCGGCCGCCTCGGCGTGCGCCCCGGCGACCGCGTTGTCATTCAACGCGCGGGCGACGTGATCCCGCAGGTCGTCGAGAATCTCACCCGCGACGAGGATCGCGCTGCCTATGCGTTCCCCGACCATTGCCCCGTCTGCAACAGCGAGGCGGTCGCCGAAGAGGGCGAAGTCGATGTGCGCTGCACCGGCGGCCTGATCTGCAACGCGCAGAAATTCGAACGCCTGCGTCATTTCGTCAGCCGCGGCGCGCTCGATATCGAGGGACTGGGCGAAAAGAGCATTCAGGAATTTCTTGACCTCGGCTGGCTCGACAAGGGACCTGCCGACATCTTCCGCCTGAAGGCGCACCGCGCCGACCTCCTGACGCGCGAGGGGTGGAAGGAAAAGTCGGTCGACAATCTGTTCGCCGCGATCGAGGCGAAGCGGCAGCCCGACGCGGCGCGGCTGCTCTTTGGTCTGGGCATTCGCCATGTCGGCGCGGTGACCGCGCGCGACCTGCTCAAAGGCCTCGGCGACATTGCGCGGCTTCCCGAAAAGGCAGCCGAACTGCACGCCTATATCGAGGCGAACCCGCAAGCTGACGGTGAGTCCGACGGCAAATATATGACGCGCAAGGTCGAGGCGTTCAAATCGATCCTCGAAGTGCGCGCCGACGGCATCGGCCCCGCGGTGGCCGAGGCGCTCGCCGATTTCTTCCACGAACCGCACAATCGCGACCTCTGGAACGATCTCCTCTCCGAAGTGTCGCCGCCGCTTTATGTCGTCGAGACGCGCGAGAGCGAAGTTTCGGGAATGACGGTGGTGTTCACCGGCAAGCTCGAGACGATGAGCCGCGACGAGGCCAAGGCGCAAGCCGAGGCGCTTGGCGCCAAGGCGGCGGGCAGCGTGAGCGCGAAGACCGATCTGGTCGTCGCGGGACCGGGGGCAGGCTCGAAGCTCAAACAGGCAAGCGCGCTCGGCATCCGCGTGATCGACGAGGCCCAATGGGCTGAGATTGTTGCGGCGGCGGGTTGATCTATCCGACGACCCTCGTCATCCCGGACTTGATCGGTGACACGATCCTCATCCTGTTCCCCGGCGAAAGCCGGGGCCCATGCGGCGTGGCCTGTGCCCTCTGGGCCCCGGCTTTCGCCGGGGAACACATATTCGCTCGACCGGCATGACGAACTTTGGCTTAGCGTGATAGTAAGCGGTGCGCGCCATCACAGACGGGGCGGCGAAAATGCTGTGAGGGGGCCACATGGCAAAGCGTGATTATCTGAACAGCCTGATGCGCGATCTCGAATCGCACACCGAGGTAAGACGTTTCGGCAGCGGTTGGCTGTCGGGATTTTTCGGGCTGCTGTTTGCAATCGCGGGCTTCGGCATGGTGATCGCATTGCGGTTCCCCGACTGGTTCGCGACGCCCGAGCTTGAAATCATCAAACACTGGGGCGGCTTTCGCGGTGTGGTCCACGCAACGCTCCTGATCAGCTATGGCCTGTCTTTGCTTAGCCTGTTGCTGCGGCCCCGAAAGGTGCTCGGCCTAACTGCGCTCATGATCGGGCTCGCCGCGATTCTCGTCGGCGGCGCGAACGTCCAGCCGCAGGAAACGCGCGACTGGGGGATTTTCTTCGGACTCGACTTCTTCGTCGTGAACCTGCTCGTCACCGGCTTCATGTTCGCGCCGCTGGAACGCGCGTTCCCGCATCGCCGGACGCAGCGGCTGTTCCGCACCGAATGGCGCGAGGATCTCTTCTATTATCTCGTGAGCACGATGTTCGTGCAGGTGCTTGGCTTCCTCGCGCTCGCGCCGTCGACGATCATCAACGAGAATACGTCGAATTGGGAGGCGTTCCGCGCCGGGGTCGCTTCGCTGCCGTGGATTGTGCAGTTCCTCATCGTGCTCGTCGCGTCAGACATGGCGCAATATTGGTTCCACCGCACCTTCCACCGCTACCCCTTCCTCTGGGGCTTCCATGCGGTCCACCACAGCGCGAAATCGATGGACTGGCTTGCGGGATCGCGGATGCATTTCGTCGAGATCATCCTGCTCCGCTCGATTACCTCGCTGCCGCTGTTCACGCTCGGCTTCGCGCCGTCGGTGATGCAGGCCTATATCGGTTTCGTCTATGTCTGGTCGTCGCTGCTCCACGCCAATGTCGGCGGCAATTTCAACCGCCTCGGTCACTGGATCGCAACGCCGCGGTTCCACCATTGGCACCATGGGCTGGAGCGCGAGGCGTTCGACGTCAACTTCGCGATCCACTTCCCCTGGATCGACAAGATGTTCGGCACTTTCCACCTGCCCAAGGACCGCTGGCCCGAAAATTACGGCATCCCCGAGGATGTTCCGCGCAGTTACTGGGGCCAGTTTCTCTATCCCTGGACGCGTACCGGGAAGAAAACCGACGAGACGCCTGCGGAGTGATGGCCAGTCATGGCCCCAAACTCTTTTCGTCACCCCGGACTTGATCCGGGGTCCCGCTCTGCGACGGAAAGAAGCGGGACCCCGGGTCGAGCCCGGGGTGACGATGATTGGTGGGACGCTTTGTCCGCTTGCCACTCGCACGGCCGCGCCATAAGGCGCGCAGCGTGAGCCTGCTCGCCGCCTTTCGCCGTCCCGGCATCCTGCTGCTTCTGCCGCTGCTGCTCGCGCTCGCCGCGCGGGTGATTGTCGCGCCGGGCTGGATGATCGAAAGCGATGCGGGTGGCTCGATCACCGTGCGTATCTGTTCGGACCCCGCCAACCCCGGCGGCACGATGACGATTCCGCTCGAAAAGGCTGGCAGCCACGATGCGGGCGAGCCGCAGCAGCATTGCCCATGGGGCGCGCTCGCCAATGCGCCGATCGTGCCCGACACGCCGGTGCTCGCCGCCGCGCCGATCGCCCCCGAACCTGTGCCGGTCGCGGTGCGCTCGCTCGGCTTTGCGCCGGGCATCGCCTCGCCGCTGCCGCCGAGTACCGGACCGCCCGCCTTCGCCTGATCCAGACCGATCGGCTGCCCGCGCTTTCGCGCGGCGCGGCCCGTGACTGCATTCAGCGAAGGAATATACATGAAAACCCGTATCCATGGGGCGGCGCCGTTGCTGGCGCTTGCAACCTGTCTTGTCGCCGCTCCGGCCCACGCCGAAGAGACCGACGCCACCATCATCGTCACCGCGCCGACCGCCACCGACGCAGCTGAAGTACGCGCGGCCGCAACTCCCGGCGGCACCGATGTCGTCTCCTACAAGGATTATGCCGACAAATCGGTCGTCTCGCTCCGCGACACGCTCGCTTTCTCGCCGGGCATCTATCTTCAGCCGCGCTATGGTCAGGAAGTCCGCATTTCGATCCGCGGCTCGGGGCTGTCGCGCGGCTTTCATATGCGCGGGCTGACGTTGCTGCAGGACGGCGTGCCGATCAATCTCGCCGACGACAATGGCGATTTCCAGGAACTCGAACCGATCTTCTTCGATCATCTTCAGGTCTATCGCGGCGCAAATGCGCTGCGCTTCGGATCGGGGACGCTCGGCGGCGCGATCAACGGCGTGACGCCGACGGGGCGTACGGCGGGGGGCGTCTATCTGCGCGGCGATGTGGGCAGCTTCGACAGCGTGCGCGGTCTTGTCTCGGCGGGCGTCGCAACCGACCGCGTCGACGCATGGGGTGCGATCAGCGCCGATAGGTCGGACGGCGATCGCGATCATGCCCAGCGGCGCAGCCTGCGCTTTCAGGGCAATGTCGGGATGAAGCTGAGCGATGTCGTCAGCACGCGCTTTTATGCCAGCATCAACCACATCAAGCAGCAACTCCCCGGCGCACTGACGATGGGCGAGGCGCTCACGACGCCGCGCAAGGCCAATGCGGGCGCCGTTGCCGGCGACCAGGGGCGCGATATCGATTCGCTGCGCCTCCAGAACCGCACGACCTTCGACTGGGGCGTGCTCACGCTCGACGTTGGCGGCTTCGTCAACGCCAAGTCGCTGCACCACCCGATCTTCCAGCTTATCGACCAGAAATCGGTAGATATCGGCAGCTTCTTCCGTGCCGATTACGCCAGCGGCCCGGTCGAACTGACATTCGGCGGTGAGATTCGCCGTGGCAGCACCGATGCGCGCCAGTTCGTCAACTCGGGCGGCCGGCGCGGCGCGCTCACCTTCGACGCCGACCAGAAGGCGCAGACCGCGACGCTCTATGGCGAAGTGCGCGTGCGGCCCGTCGCCGCGCTGTCGTTGATTGCCGGAGGCGTCTACGCCGATGGCTGGCGCAAGCGGCAGGTGAATTTCTCTACTACCCCCGCGACCGACGGCCGCATCGACTTCGATGCCTTCTCGCCCAAATTCGGGCTGTTGTTCGAACCGTCGGCGGACATTCAGATATTCGCCAATTACAGCCGCTCGGCCGAATTCCCGGGCTTTGGCGAAGTGTTCCAGACGATCGGAACCCCGCCGACCAGCAGCGTCGTGTCGGATATCCGTCCGCAGCGCGCGTGGACTGCGGAAATCGGCACGCGCGGCAAGCTCGGCTTCGCCAGCTGGGACCTCGCGCTCTACCGCTCGACGCTCAAGGGCGAACTACTCCAGTTCACGGTCAATCCGAATATTCCCGCTGCGACCTTCAACGCCGACCGCACGCTGCATCAGGGTGTCGAGGCCGGGCTCGACCTCGCGCCGACCAACTGGCTGCGCTTGCGGCAAGTCTATACCTACAGCGACTTCCGCTTCCGCGATGACGCGCAGTTCGGCGACAACCGCCTGCCGGTCGTCCCGAAACACGCGTATCGCGCCGAGCTGCGGCTCGGCAGCGATGCGCTGCATATCGCGCCGAACCTCGAATGGGTGCCCGATGGTCCATTTGCCGATTATCGCAATCAGGTTCGAACCCCCGGCTATGCGCTGATCGGCGTCACCGGCGGCGCAACGATCGCGCAGGGCATCGACGCCTTCGTCGACGTCCGCAATATCACCGGCAAGAAAGCGATCGGCGACATCAGCGCGGCGATCAACGTTACGCCTGCGTCGGCGATCTATTATCCGGTCGAGCGCCGCGCGGTGTCCGCGGGCGTCCGGGCGCGGTTCTAAAGGGGAAGGCAGGGGATGACCGACATCAACCGGATTCCGCTTTATCGCACGATCTGGCGCTGGCATTTCTATGCCGGGCTGTTCGTCATCCCCTTCATCCTCATCCTGTCGCTGACCGGCGCGGCCTATCTGTTCAAGCCGCAGGTGGACCGCTGGGAGGAGCGCGAGTGGCGCGGGCTTTCGGTGCAGGGCGCGGTCGATGCCGATGCGCAGGTTGCCGCCGCGCTCGCAGCCTTTCCGGGCGCGGCTTTTCATTACTACCGGATTCCCGAGGCGCCCGGCGACGCCGCTGTCGTCCATGTTGCGCTGCCCGGCGGCACAATGCGCGACGTGGCTATTTCGCCGCAGGGCCGGGTGATCGGCGCCGCCGATCCCGATCAGCGCATCTCGGCGTGGCTGTCGCGTATCCATGGCACGTTACTGATCGGCCGTGCCGGTCGCCTGCTCGTCGAGCTCGCGGCAAGCTGGGCGATCGTGATGATCCTCACCGGCCTCTATCTCTGGTGGCCGCGCGGGCGCGGTGCGGCGGGGATTGTCTGGCCGCGGCTGTCGCTCGGCGGCCGCGCGGCGCTGCGCGATCTTCATGCGGTCACGGGCTTCTGGGTCTCGGGGCTCGCGCTCGTGCTGCTTTTTACCGCGCTGCCATGGACCGACGTGTGGGCGAGCGGCTTTCGCATTGTCCGCTCCGAAATGGGCTGGGTGTCGGGGGTTCAGGACTGGAAGGGCGGCTCCGATCCGCACGCGGCGCACGACCATAGCGCGATGGCGGCTACGGCACCGACGGGCCCCGCGCCATCGGCGTCGCTGCAATATATCGTGCTGCGCGCGCGAGGTGAGGGGATGCCTGCACCGGCGATCGTCCAGCCGCCCGGCGCGCCCAATGATTTCGGGCCGCCGAACGGCAATGTCTGGACGCTCACCACGCTGACGCAGAACCGCCCGCAGGTGCGCAAGGTCAGCTATGATCCCGAAACAAGCATCGAAGTCGGGCGTAGCGGCTTTGCCGAAAAACATGCGATCGACCGCGCCGTCGGTTTCGGCATCGCCTGGCACGAGGGGCAATTGTTCGGCCTTGCCAACCAGCTCATCGGCGTCGCGACCGCGCTCGCGCTGTTCACGCTCGCGATCTCGGGCTTTCTGATGTGGCGTCGCCGCAAGCCCGATGATGCGCTCGGCGCGCCGCCGGGGCCGCGCGATCCCGGAAAGCTGAAGGGCGTTGCCGCGCTGATCCCCATCCTCGCGGCGCTGCTTCCCTTGCTCGCCGCCTCGCTGATCCTGCTATGGATCGCCGAGCGGCTGGTGCTGCCGCGTCTTCCGCGCGCCGCGCGCTGGCTTGGCGTTGCGGCAAGGGCACAGCCGCGCCTATAGTAGCGGCATGACCCGCATCCTCCACCTGCTCGTCGCGCTTGTTGCTCTGCTGCTCGCTCCAGCAGCGATGGCACAGGGGCGCGGCCCGGTGGTGCTCGCGGCGGCGAGTCTGCAGGAATCGCTGACCGAGGCGGCGAATGTCTGGGCGGCAAAGGGCCACGCCAAGCCGATCCTCTCCTTCGCCGCCTCGTCGGCGCTGGCGCGGCAGGTGATCGCGGGCGCGCCCGCCGACCTGTTCCTGTCGGCCGACGAGGAATGGATGGACGCCGTGGCACGGGCGGGACTGCTTCGCGTCGGCACGCGCACGACCTTGCTCGGCAACCGCCTCGTGCTGATCGCCCCGGCGTCGAGCAAGGTGCGGCTGAACCCCGCGCGCGGCTTCCCGATCGCCAAGGCGCTCGGCACCGGCCGCCTCGCGATCGCCGATCCCGACGCGGTGCCCGCGGGCAAATATGCGAAAGCCGCGCTCACCGCGCTCGGCGTCTGGCCCAGTGTCGCGGCCAAAACCGCTCCCGCCGAAAATGTCCGCGCTGCAATGGCGCTCGTCGAACGCGGCGCGGCGCCGCTCGGTATCGTCTACGCCACCGACGCGCGCGCATCGAAAGCGGTGCGGATCGTCGGGACCTTCCCGGCGGCGAGCCATCCGCCGATCCGCTACCCCGTCGCGCTGCTCAAGGCGTCGCGGAGCAAGGACGCCGCCGCCTTCCGGGCATTCCTCCTCTCGAAACAGGGCCGCGCGATTTTCGCGCGCCACGGCTTCTCGGCGCCATAACGAATGAAAAACCTCGTCATTGCGAGCGAAGCGAAGCAATCCAGAGCGGTCTACGCGCGCGCTGGATTGCTTCGCTTCGCTCGCAATGACGGGAGGGCTCACGTTTGATGCTTTCACCCGAAGAGTGGGGGATCGTCGCGCTATCGCTCAAGGTCGGCGGCGTCGCGGTGCTCGTCACGCTGCCGATCGCCTTCGCGCTCGCCTGGCTTCTCGCGCGCTATCGCTTTCCCGGGCGCGTCGTTCTCGATGCGCTGGTGCATCTGCCGCTCGTCCTGCCGCCCGTCGTCACCGGCTGGCTGCTGCTGATCGCCTTCGGTCCGTTCGGTCCCGTCGGGCGCTGGCTCGAAAGCTGGTTCGGGGTCAGCCTGATGTTCCGCTGGACCGGCGCCGCGCTCGCCGCCGCGATCATGGCGCTGCCGCTGATGGTGCGTGCGATGCGGCTGTCGATCGAGGGCATCGACCGGCGGCTCGAGGGCGCGGCGCGGACGCTCGGCGCCGGACGCTGGCACAGCTTCTGGACGATCAGCCTGCCGCTCGCGCTCCCCGGCGTCCTCGCCGCGCTCGTCCTCGGCTTCGCGCGCTCGATCGGCGAATTCGGCGCGACGATCACCTTCGTGTCGAACATCCCCGGCGAAACGCGCACCTTGCCGCTCGCCATCTATTCAGCGCTGCAGGTGCCTGATGGAGAGGCGATGGTGACGCGCCTCGCGCTGCTTTCGGTTGCGCTGTCGCTCGGCGCGCTGGTCCTGTCCGAATGGCTGGTGCGGCGTACGCACGCGGGAAAGCGCGACCATGGCGATTGATATCGACGTCGAAAAGCGGCGCGGCGATCGGATCATCGCCGCGCGCTTCAACGCAGGGGCGGGGCTGACCGCGCTGTTTGGGCCGTCGGGCGCGGGCAAGACGAGCATTCTCAACATGGTCGCCGGGCTGCTGAAGCCCGACCGCGGTCATATACGGATCGGCGACCGCACGCTGTTCGGCGACGGCGTCGATCTGCCGCCCGAGGCGCGGCGCATCGGCTATGTGTTTCAGGATGGCCGTCTGTTCCCGCATCGCCGCGTCCGCGCCAATCTGCTCTATGGCCATGATCTTGTCGATCCCACCGACCGCTGGATGAGCCTCGGCGAAGCCGTTCGCTTTCTTGGTATTGCCGACCTGCTCGACCGCTGGCCGCACACGCTGTCGGGGGGCGAGATGCAGCGCGTGGCGATCGGGCGGGCGTTGCTCGCGGCGCCCGAAATCTTGCTGATGGACGAACCTTTGTCGTCGCTCGACGCGGCGCGGCGCAGCGAGATCATGACGGTGATCGAACGGATTCGCGACGAACTCAAACTGCCGATCCTCTATGTCAGCCATGATCGCGCCGAAGTCGACCGGCTTGCAACTTCGGTCGTGGCGATTGGCGAATAAAGTTTCACTTGAAACCATTTTGATGATAGAAGCGTGCCGATGGAAAGACAGTTTACCCATGTCCATGACACGCCGCCGCCCGGTGCTGCGGCCGACTGGACGATTTCGCAAAATTGGGATGCCTTTACCGCCGACGAACATGCGATGTGGGACCGCCTCTTCGCGCGTCAGTCGGACATGCTGCCCGGCCGCGCCGCTGACGCCTTTCTGCGTGGCATTGACGTTCTGCGCCTCGAAAAGCCGGGTATTCCTGACTATCGCGAACTCAACGCGCGGCTGATGGCGGCGACGGGATGGCAAGTGATCGCGGTGCCGGGTCTCGTTCCAGACGATGTGTTTTTCGATCATCTCGCGAACCGGCGTTTCCCCGCGGGCAATTTCATTCGTACGCCCGAACAGCTCGACTATCTGCAGGAACCTGACGTTTTCCATGACGTCTTCGGCCATGTTCCGATGCTCGCCGACCCGGTGTTCGCCGACTATATGGTTGCCTATGGCGAAGGCGGGTTGCGCAGCCTGAAATTCGACGCGCTCAAACAGCTCGCGCGGCTTTACTGGTATACCGTCGAATTCGGCCTGATCCGTGAGGCGGGCGGCCTGCGCATCTATGGCGCGGGCATCGTCTCCTCCTTTGCCGAAAGCGTCTTCGCGCTCGATTCGGACAGCCCGAACCGCATCGGTTTCGACCTCGCGCGCGTGATGCGCACCGACTATCGGATCGACGATTTCCAGCAGAATTATTTCGTCATCGACAGTCTGGAGCAGCTTCTGGGCACGACGGTGAACACCGACTTCGCGCCGCTCTATACGAGAAACGCCGCGCTGCCGCCGATCCCCATCGCCGATATCTTACCGGATGATGAGGTGATTACGCGCGGCACACAGGAGTATGCGCTCAGTAAGCAGACCGCTTAAATCCGTTCGCGCGACGCGAACGGAGCCTAGGACGCCGCTTCTTACCAGCTCCCGAAACTTGCGTCCGACGGGCTCGCTCGGTGGAACGCGCGTTCCTTGCGGCGCCAGCCATAGCGGCGGCGCTTGACCAGCAGCAGGCACGGCCATTCGGCGCTGCCGCCGCGCGCTGAAAGGCGAAAGCCCTGCGCGCGATAGGCGGCGAGCACCGGTTCCATCTGCCGCGCGATCAGCCCCGCGAGGATCGCATGGCCGCCGGGTGCGGTCGCCGCGGCGATATCGGGGGCGAGCGTGATCAACGGCCCGGCGAGAATGTTGGCGATAACCAGATCATAGGGCGCGCAGTGGCGGATCGCGGGATGATCGGTTCCCGGCGCGACCGCAAGCGCAAGCCGTCCGCCGCCGCTGCCGAGCGGGATATTATTGATCGAAGCATTGTCGCGCGTCACGAAAATGCTTGCGGGGTCGATGTCCGATGCGATCGTCTTCGCGCGGGGCCACAGCGCCATCGCGGCGAAGGCGAGCAGGCCCGTGCCGGTACCGATATCGGCAATGTTGCGCGGACTCGCGCCTGCCTGCGCGAGCCGGTCGAGCATCGACAGGCAGCCGGCGGTCGTGTCATGTCCGCCCGTCCCGAACGCCTGGCTCGCGTCGATCAGGAACGGCGTGCTGCCCGCGGGAACGCGGTCTGCATAGCTGCTTGTGTGGACGAAGAAGCGTCCCGCCTGCACGGGCTCGAGCCCTTGCTGCGACAGCGTGACCCAATCCTCTTCGGGCAATTCTTCGACGACGGGTTTTTTGCCCTTGGCGCTCGGCACGAACGACTGGAGCAGTTTGAGCAGCGACGCCCCCGGCCTGTCGTCCATATAGGCGTCGAGTTGCCACAGCCCCGCATCTTCGTCGATCTCGCGCGTTACCACGACGGGAGCCTCGGGCATCGCGTCGAGTTCGGGGATTTCGCCCGACAGCGCCTCGGCTTCGGCGCGCGTGCAGGGGAGGGAGACGATCCAGCTCATAGGTTAACGGACATAGCTCGCGCCGTTCACGTCGAGCACGGCGCCAGTCATTGCCGCGGGCGCGTCGAGCGCGCACCAGCGGGCCATCTCGCCGACTTCGTCGGGCATGGCGACGCGGCCAAGGGGAATTTCGGCAAGCAGTTGCTCGCCGCCGCGACCCGCCAGATATTCCTCGGCCATACCGGTCATCGTGAAGCCGGGGCAGATCGCAAAGGCAAGAATGCCGTCCTTGGCATATCCGCGCGCGATTGTTTTGGTCATCGCGACCATGCCCGATTTTGATGCCGCATAATGCCAGTGCGCCGGGCTGTCGCCGCGGTATGCCGCACGGCTCGCAATATTGACGATTCGCCCGGCCGACTGCCGTGCCTGCCAGTGCAGCACCGCACGACGGCAGAGCTGCGCACTCGCGGTCAGATTGACCTGCATCGTGCGGTTCCAGCTCGCCAGCCAGTCGGCGTCGGGATCGCCCAGCGGGCTGTCCTCGAATATCCCCGCATTGTTTACGAGAACGTCGATCCGTCCGTCCAACCGGTCGAGGCTCGCCTGCCACAGTCGATCGGGCGTCGCCGGGTCGGTGAGGTCGCCATCGGCGCTCGACAGCGCGACGACTTTGGTCGCGCCCGTGGTGAGAGCCTCGGCGATCGCCGCGCCGATACCGCGGCTCGCGCCGGTGATCAGGATGTGCGTGGTCATAGCCCGCCTTAGGCAGCGGGGCGGACCTTGCCAAGCGCGAGCAGTCGTGGCGCATCCGACCATCCGTCATTCCGGCGAAGGCCGGAATCACACCGGTGCGTAAAAGGGCGATGGCGAGATCCCGGCCTTCGCCGGGATGACGATATGGGTTGGGTTGTCGGCGTTAAGCCACGCGGCGGCTGAATTCGCTCGCGGCGCGTTCGAGCTGCTGCAGGCGGCCGCCCATTTTGGCGAATTCCTCGCTCAGCACGCTGATCTCGTTCGCGACCATGCCCGAATCGTTGCGGATGCTCGCGATCGTCGACGACATGCTGTCGGCGGCGAGCGCGGTTTCGTCGACCGCCGCGGTGATCGAGGTGACCGTCTGCGCCTGGGCGTCCATCGCGTCACGGATGCGCTGCGCCGAATTCTGCACTTCGACGATCGTCTGCCGGATCGACTGGTTGGCCGAAACCGACCCGCGCGTCGCCTGCTGGATCGCGGTGATCTTGCCCGCGATATCGTCGGTTGCGCGCGCGGTTTCGTTGGCGAGGCTTTTCACCTCCTGCGCGACGACCGCAAAGCCGCGACCCGATTCGCCCGCGCGCGCCGCCTCGATCGTGGCGTTGAGCGCGAGGAGGTTGGTCTGGCCCGCGATCTCCCGGATCAGGCCCAAGATCGATTCGATCGACTCGGCATGGTGCGACAGCGTTTCGGACATGACGACGGCTTCGCCCGCCTGTTCCGACGCACGCGTCGCGACGCTGGCAGAGGCTTCGACTTCGCTGCGTGCGTCCTCGATCGCGCGGATCAGCCCGGCGGCGGTCGAAGCCGCTTCGCGCATCGCCATCGCCGATTGTTCGGAGGCGGCGGCGACTTCGCTCGTCTTCGCGATCATTCCCTTCGCCGCCTGGTCGGCCGAAGCCGCCTGCCGTGCAAGTTGATCGCGCACCCCGTCGGTATCCTGCACCAGCGAGGCGATGGAGCGATCGAAATCGCCCGCGAGCGCCTGCCGCTCGCTCGAAAAGACCGCGCGGTCGAGTTTGTTCGCATATCGCTGCATGATATCGAATTCGAGCAGCGCGAGGCGGTTCACCGCGCTCGTCAGCCGCGCCAGCCGCTCAGGCTCGCCGATGCAAGCTTCGACGATATATTCGATCGTCAGCCGCTGGCTTTCCGCGATGCACGACAGGACCGAAGCAAGCGGCAGCTTTACGCGCCGCGCCATATGGGCGTTCTGACACGCGATCGTCGCGACTTCCTGTCCGGCGGCATCGGCATATTTGGTAAAGGTGTGGCGCGCGCTGCCACGGATATAGCTGTCGAGAAGCTCGCCCTCGACCTTGCGATCGACGCCGGGCAGCGCGTTGAAAGCGTCCCAATAGGCTTTCGCGATCGCCTCTTCGCGTCCGGCGATGATGCCATGTATCTCGGTGGCATTGGCGGCAAGGCGTCCGTCGAGATCATAATAAGGGAAGCGATCGGCCATCGGCACCGGATCGATCTGCTGCTTGTGAATCGGATTTTCCTTCACCATGATCTTGGCTTCCCTGATCGACCCAAAAGGCGCGCGGGTCTGTTGCCCGCATGCGTCCCATGAAACTGGTGAACGGGATATGCGACGGAAATGGTAAAAGCGGTGTTAACCCCGGGCTAGCGTCTTGCCTTCGGCGCCCGTCGATGGGGACGGCACGGGATAGCCCTCGAACGCCTTGATCGTGCGCAGCGCAAAGGCGCTGTGCATCGCCGCGACACCCGGCAGGCGCGAAAGGCAATGACGGTGCAGCCGATCGAAATCGGCAACGTTACGCGCCGCGACGCGCAGCCGGTAATCCGACGCCCCCGACAAAAGCTGGCATTCGAGGATTTCGTCGAAGCTCTTCACCGCGCTCTCGAACGCGGTCAGCGCTTCCTCGCTTTGCGACGTCAGGCTGATGTCGACGAACACGTCGAGCCCGAGCCCGATGCTTTCGGGATTCAGGCGCGCGGTATAGCCGGCGATGATGCCCGCCGCCTCCAATGCGCGGATACGGCGGTGGCAGGCCGACGCCGACAGGCCGACGGCTTCGCCCAGTTCGGCCGCCGGTCGCGGGCCGCCGCGTTGGAGCAAGTCGAGCAACTTCACGTCGATCCGATCAATCATTGTGCGCCATCGATCCATTTCACGCCAAAATCGTGCAATTATGTCGCGAATCTGCGAAGGATATGCAAGCACCTCGCGAGCTATTTCTGTTAAAAGCGCCGACAAGTTTTCGGCGGCAATAATCGATCGCCGATGACACCCAATATTCGGAGAGCGACCATGATCATCGGCACCCCCAAGGAAATCAAGAACCACGAATATCGCGTCGGCCTGACCCCCGAGAGCGCGCGCGAACTCGTCGTTCACGGTCACCGCGTCCTCGTCCAGACCGGCGCGGGCGAGGGGATCGGCGCGCACGACCGCTATTATGTCGAAGCGGGCGCCGAGATCGTTCAGACCGCCGAAGAAATCTTCGCCACCTGCGAAATGGTCGTGAAGGTCAAGGAGCCCCAGCCCGTCGAGCGCGCGATGCTCCGCCCTGACCAGATCCTCTACACCTACCTCCACCTCGCGCCCGATCCCGACCAGACGCGCGACCTGATGAAATCGGGCGCCGTCTGCATTGCCTATGAAACCGTCACCAGCCCGCACGGAGGCCTGCCGCTCCTGAAGCCGATGAGCCAGGTTGCGGGTCGCATGTCGATTCAGGCCGGCGCGACCGCGCTCGAAAAGGCGCATGGCGGCCGCGGCGTATTGCTCGGCGGCGTCCCCGGCGTCGCGCCGGGCAAGGTCTGCGTCATCGGCGGCGGCGTCGTCGGCTTCAACGCGGCGCAGATGGCGGCGGGCCTCGGCGCCGATGTCACCATCCTCGACCGCGATCCCGAAGTGCTTGAACGCGTCGGCACCTTTTTCGAGGCGCGCGCCAAGACGCGCTTCTCGAATCGCGCGAACCTGGCTGAATGCGTCGCCGAGGCCGACCTCGTCATCGGCGCGGTGCTGATCCCGGGTGCCGAAGCGCCGAAGCTGGTCACACGCGAGATGCTCGGCACGATGCGCCCCGGCTCGGTGCTCGTCGACGTCGCGATCGACCAGGGTGGCTGCTTCGAGACGAGCCACGCGACGACGCACGCCGACCCGACCTACGTCGTCGACGGCATCGTCCATTATGCGGTCGCGAACATGCCGGGCGCAGTCGCGCGCACCAGCACCTATGCGCTCAACAACGTAACCCTGCCGCACGCGCTGCGCATCGCCGATCTGGGGTGGAAGGAAGCTTTGAAGCGCGACGTGCATCTTGCGCAGGGTTTGAACGTTTGGAATGGTAAGGTGACGTTCGAAGCCGTAGCGGAAGCGGTCGGAACCGATTATGTGCCTGTCGAACAGGCGCTCGCCTGATAAGACAAGGATATAGAGAGACGATGACCGAGCCAGTGGCACCTCCCCCGCCCGAAGAGGAAGAAAATGAAGTGCTGCGCGCGGCGCGCGAGCGTCAACAGCAGCGCGAAGCCGCCGAAGCGGCGCAAGCTGCCGATCAGGAAGCGGGCAAGGGCAAGCGCGGCTGGAAGACCGCGGCGGCGGCTGGGCTTGGCATCGGCTCGGCTGCGGTGATTGCGGCGCTGCTCTACGCGAACCGCGGCAAGATCAAGTGAGGCTGTTCCCGGCGTCTTCGGGCGTGCGGGTGGCCTGATGCGAACCGCCGCCGGTCTTTGGGCCATCATGGCCGGCGTTGCGGTTTTGCAGCCCGCCACAGCCAGCCCGGCCGCGCCGCCGCCCTGGAGCGCGCCCGCTACGACACGGGTGACGACCGAGGATCGCCGCTTCATGAGCGGCGATACCGAACTCGTCGGCACGCTCTACATGCCGGCCAGCCGCAAGCCCGTCGCGGCGGTCGTCGTCACGCACAGCGCTTCGTCGCCGCTTCGCACCGCATCGCTTTACGATCATCTCAAGACTGCGCTCCCCGCACTCGGGATTGCGGTCTTTGTCTATGACCGGCGCGGATCGGGGCAATCCGGGACAAAGACGGCCGGGGGCGACTTCGCGCTCCTCGCCGACGATGCGGTTGCTGCGGTGCGGAGCCTGAAGGCGGACCCGCGCATTGATCCGAAACGCATCGGCACCTGGGGACTGAGTCAAGGGGGCTGGATATCGCCGCTCGCGGCATCGCGCAGTACCGATATCGCGTTTGTGATCGCCGTCTCGGCACCCGTCGTGACGGCGGACGTGCAGATGCTCTTCTCCTCGACCAATCATCTCATCGCCAACGGCCATTCGCAGGCCGAGGTCGACCAGATGGCTGCGACGCGCAAAGCGGTCGACGATTATATGCGCGGGTCGGGCAGCCGCGAAGCCGCGCAGAAAATGATCGACGCGGCCAAGACGCAGCCGTGGTTCAAATATACCTATATGGGCGAAACGGTACGCGACCGCGCGGTTTCGGGCTGGCGCCGCGAGATCGAGAATGATCCCCTCAAGAATCTGTCGGCGGTCACCGTCCCGACGCTTGTCCTCTATGGCGCCGACGATGCGGTCGTGCCGGTCGCGGTTTCGGTCGAGCGTCTGAAAGCCATCGCGGCGCAAAAGCCGAAGATGGCGGTGCACAGCATCGCCGGCGCCGATCATGCTATGGAGATGTCCGCCGACCGGAAAGTCTCGCTCGATCCGAAACATGACGGGACCGAGCGGCCGGATTCGGCCGAATATATCGCTCTTCTGGCGAGTTGGCTCGCGATCAACGGGTTCGTCGCCAACTGAATAGCCGGAAACCGAGCGATTTATTCCCCTATGCTCCTAAGCAATTGCATATCGCGGCGGGAAGGCTTAACCGGCGGCGCATCGACCGTTTAGAGTCAGGACAGGGCTGATATGGCTGGCAATCAACCGAGCGCGCGTCCGCGCTCTCCGCATCTACAGGTGTATAAATGGACCCCAGCGATGGCGGTCTCGATCTTTCACCGCGTCAGCGGCGATGGTCTCGCGATCGTCGGCGGCCTGATGTTCCTTTGGTGGCTGGGGGCGCTCGCCGCGGGACCCGACGCCTATGCGGCGTTCATCGCGTGCGTCTGGCACGATCCCAGCCCCGAAGTCGGCACGCTGCACCAGGTCACCAACATTCTTGGCAAGGTCGTGCTGATCGGGCTGACCTGGGCCTTCTTCCAGCATCTCTTCTCGGGCCTGCGCCACTTCGTGCTCGACACCGGCGCGGGCTATGAGCTCAAGACCAATAAAATCTGGTCGACGCTCGTTTTCGTGGGTTCGATCACGGCGACCGCTGCGGTCTGGCTCTATGTATTTGCGGAGGCGCTCAATGGGTAACGGAACGCGTCTCGGCCGCGTGCGCGGGCTTGGTTCGTCGCACCATGGCTCGCACCACTGGATCCAGCAGCGCCTGACCGCGCTCGCCAACGTCCTGCTCGTCACCTGGTTCGTCGTCTCGATGTTCCGCCTGCCGCTCGGCGATCATGCTGCGGTGCTGCGCTGGGCGTCGAACCCGACCGTCGCGCTCGCGCTGATCCTGCTCACCGCCAGCGTCTTCTGGCACCTGCGGCTGGGGCTTCAGGTGATGATCGAGGATTATGTCCACGGCGAAGCGACCAAGATCCTGTCGCTCGTCCTTTTGAACTTCTACGCGATCGGCGGCGCTGCCTACGGCATTTTCGCCATCATCCGCATCGCGCTTGCGCCCGCCGCCGGGCTCGCTCCGGGGGGCATGTAAGATGACCGACGCCTACAAGATCATCGACCATATCTATGACACCGTCGTCGTCGGTGCCGGCGGCTCCGGCCTGCGCGCCACGATGGGCAGCGCCGAAGCGGGGCTGAAGACCGCCTGCATCACCAAGGTGTTCCCGACGCGCAGTCACACGGTTGCGGCGCAGGGCGGCATTGCGGCATCGCTCGGCAATAATTCGCCCGACCATTGGCAGTGGCACATGTACGACACCGTCAAGGGTTCGGACTGGCTCGGCGACCAGGACGCGATCGAATATATGGTGCGCGAGGCGCCGAACGCGGTTTACGAACTCGAGCACGCCGGCGTGCCGTTCAGCCGCAACGCCGACGGCACCATCTATCAGCGCCCGTTCGGCGGCCATATGCAGAATATGGGCGAAGGCCCGCCGGTGCAGCGCACCTGCGCCGCGGCCGACCGCACCGGTCACGCGATGCTCCACGCTCTCTATCAGCAGTCGCTGAAATATGACGCGGACTTCTTCATCGAATATTTCGCGCTCGACCTGATCATGGAAAATGGTGAGTGCCGCGGCGTGATTGCGCTGTGCATGGAGGATGGCAGCATCCACCGCTTCCGTTCGCAGGCCGTCGTGCTTGCAACGGGCGGCTACGGCCGTTGCTATTTCACCGCGACCTCGGCGCATACGTGCACCGGCGACGGCGGCGGCATGGTGCTACGCGCCGGCCTGCCGCTTCAGGACATGGAGTTCGTCCAGTTCCACCCGACCGGCATCTATGGCGCGGGCGTGCTGATCACCGAAGGTGCGCGCGGCGAGGGCGGCTATCTGACCAACAGCGAAGGTGAGCGTTTCATGGAACGCTATGCCCCGTCGGCGAAGGATTTGGCGTCGCGCGACGTCGTGTCGCGTTCGATGGCGCTCGAAATTCGCGAAGGCCGCGGCGTCGGCCCGCACAACGACCATATCTTCCTGCACCTCGACCATATTGATCCCGCCGTGCTCGCCGAGCGCCTGCCGGGGATTACCGAGAGCGGCAAGATTTTCGCGGGCGTCGACCTCACGCGCCAGCCGCTGCCGGTCGTGCCGACGGTCCATTACAATATGGGCGGCATTCCCTGTAACTATCATGGCGAAGTCGTCACGCTGGGCAAGGACGGTCCCGACACCGTGGTTCCGGGCCTGTTCGCGGTCGGCGAAGCCGCGTGCGTGTCGGTCCATGGCGCGAACCGCCTTGGGTCGAACAGCCTGATCGACCTTGTCGTCTTTGGCCGCGCCACGGGGCATCGCCTGAAGGAGATCCTGAAGCCCGGTGCGGCGCAGCAGCCGCTGCCGAAGGACAGCGCCGACCTCGCGCTCGCGCGCCTCGATCATTTCCGCAATGCGAACGGCGGCTCGCCGACCGCGGAAATCCGTACGGAGATGCAGCGCGCGATGTCGCAGCACGCGGCGGTGTTCCGCACCGACGAGCTGATGGCGGAGGGCAAGGAAAAACTCACCAAGACCTATCAGCGCATGAACGACGTGCATGTCACCGACCGCAGCCTGATCTGGAACACCGATCTTGTCGAAACGCTGGAGCTCGACAACCTCATCAGCCAGGCGACGGTGACGATGCATTCGGCGTTCAACCGCAAGGAAAGCCGCGGCGCTCACGCGCACGAAGATTTCCCGAATCGCGACGACGCGACGTGGATGAAGCACACGATCGCATGGTTCGACGGTTGGGGCGGCAAGGGCGGCGGCGTTCGCCTCGATTACCGTCCGGTCCACGAATATACGCTGTCGGACGATGTTGAGTATATCAAGCCGAAAGCACGCGTTTACTGATCGGCTTTGCGGGATAGACGGGGTCGCGAGTGATCGCGGCCCCTTTTTTGTCCAGTGGTTGCGTTACTCGCCGAACAGACTGCGCACGGGGTTGATGTCGGAAAAGGGCACATCGACGTCCTCGCCCATGAGCCACAATTTCTGGCACGCGATGGCAAAGAACATTGCCGCAATCGTCCAGACGATGAAGGTCTTGCGAGCGATCCAGCGGCGTTCGGCTTCTGCAGCCTTGGCCCGGGCCTTGTGGTCGATGCCTAGTTCGCCTTCGAATTCGGCGACGAGTTGAGCACGGCGGGTACGCGAAATATTCGCGATACTCGCGTCACCTTCCGCGGATTTCGATCGGCGTTTCGCCATTGCTCCAACCCTGGCCCCAGCTAGTCCTACCTCCGTCTATAGCGCGCGGCTCCTGCTAATTGGTTAACCCGGCGCTATCGACTCGTCGCAATTCCTATCAGTTTGACGCGGGCCGCCGCGCCGCGGAGCAGTGTCAAATCGCGCGGCGGGCAGCCGAGCACGGCGGCGAGCAACCGCAGAACCGCGTCGTTCGCGGCGCCGTCGGCGGGCGGCGAGGTGACGCGGACCTGCACGGCGCCGTCCTCGACGCGAACCTCGTCGCGCCGTGCGCCGGGCGTCACGCGGACCTCGATCCGCCCCGATGCGGCGAGCGCGCGCAGCGCATCGGTCAGTGCGGGATCGGGGCGATATTTCAGATGGTGATGACCAGCTTGCCGACCGCCGTCCGGTCGCCAAGCTTGGCAATCGCCTTGCCGCCGTCTTCGAGGCTGAAGCTTTCGGTGACGCGCGGCTGGATTTTGCCCTGTTCCCACAGCTGGAACAGCCGCGCGATATTGGCGCGGTTGCGGACTGGGTCGCGCATCACGAAGGCGCCCCAGAACACGCCGGCGACGTCGCAGCTCTTGAGCAAGGTCAGGTTGAGCGGCAGGCGCGGGATACCCGCGGGGAAGCCGACGACGAGATAGCGTCCCTCCCACGCGATCGAGCGCAGCGCGGGCTCGGCATAGTCGCCGCCGACCGCGTCATAGATGACGTTCGCGCCATTGGGCCCGACGGCTTCCTTGAACTTGTTCGCGAGTTCTTTCGACTGATCCTTGTCGAACGGCTGGCGGCCATAGACGACCACATCGTCGGCGCCTGCGGCCCGAGCGATTTCGGCCTTTTCTTCGCTCGACACGCCGGCGACGACGCGCGCGCCGAATGCCTTGCCGAGTTCGACCGCCGCGATGCCGACACCGCCCGAGGCGCCGAGAACGAGCAGGGTGTCGCCTTCCTCGATGTGACCGCGATCGACAAGTGCGTGGATGCTGGTGCCATAGGTCATCAGCAAGGAGGCACCTTCCGCGAAGCCGTGCGCTTCCGGGAGGTGATAGACATTATGCACCGAAACCGCGACCGCCTCGGACATGCCGCCGTTGCCGCAGCCTGCGATTACGCGGTCGCCGACCTGGAACTCCGTGACACCTTCGCCAACTTCGGCGACAAGCCCCGCGACTTCGCCGCCGGGTGCAAAGGGGCGTTCGGGGCGGAACTGATATTTATCCTCGATGATCAGCACGTCGGGGAAGTTGACCGCACAGGCCTTCACGTCGATCACGATCTGGCCCTTGCCCGCACTGGGGCGTGGCAGTTCGCCCAAAGTGAGCGTTTCGGGGCCGCCGGTTGCGGTCGACAAGAGAGCCTTCATCATCTTCTCCTCTTATGGTGTTTATCGTGCCTTATGCTGCGGGCCGCATCCACGGCCGCTCGGTGTCGAGTTTGGCTTCGTAAGCGCCGATCGCCGCGTCGCTCTTTTCGGTCAGCGAAATTTCGTCGAGCCCCTCGAGCAGGCACATCTTGCGGAACGGGTCGATCTCGAAAGTGAAGCGGTCCTGGAACTGCGTCGTCACCGTCTGATGCTCGAGATCGACGAACACCGGGTCCGTGGCCGCTACCTCCATCAACCGGTCGATCGCCGCCTGGGGCAGGACGACGGGCAGAATGCCGTTTTTCACCGCGTTGCCCGAGAAGATGTCCGAGTAGGAGGGGGCAATCACGACGCGGATGCCAAGGTCGCCGAGCGCCCATGCGGCATGTTCGCGGCTCGACCCGCAACCGAAATTGTCGCCCGCGATCAGGATCGGCGCGCCCTTATATTCGGGGCTGTCGAACAGATTGTCGGGATCGGCGCGCAGGCTCTCGAACGCTCCGCGCCCCATGCCCTCGCGCGTCGTCGTCTTCAGCCAGTGCGCTGGAATGATGACGTCGGTGTCGACATTCTTGAGCCCGAACGGGATCGCGCGGCCTTCGACCTTGTCGAGCGGGGTCATGCCATCAGCTCCCTGACGTCGGTGAGCTTGCCCGTCACCGCCGCCGCCGCCGCCATCGCGGGGCTGACGAGGTGCGTGCGCGCGCCCGGACCCTGACGGCCGACGAAGTTGCGGTTGCTCGTCGAGGCACAGCGTTCGCCTGCAGGCACCTTGTCGGGGTTCATCGCGAGGCAGGCCGAGCAGCCGGGCTCGCGCCATTCGAGGCCGGCGTCGGTAAAGATGCGGTCTAGCCCCTCGGCCTCGGCCTGTGCCTTGACCAGCCCCGACCCGGGGACGACGATCGCCCAGCGGACATTGTCGGCCTTGTGGCGGCCTTTGATCACCGCCGCGGCGGCGCGCAGATCCTCGATGCGGCTGTTGGTACAGCTGCCGATGAAGATATTCTCGATCGGCACATCCTGCATCCGCGTGCCGGGTTCGAGCCCCATATAGGCGAGCGATTTGGCGGCGGCGGTTTGCTTCGACGGATCGGCGAAACTGTCGGGGGCGGGCACGACGCCGGTAATCGGCACGACATCCTCGGGGCTGGTGCCCCAGGTGACGCTCGGCGCGATGTCCGCGGCGTCGATGACCACCACCTTGTCGTAGGTCGCACCCGAATCAGTCGTGAGGCTCTTCCAATATGCAACTGCGGCATCCCAGTCGGCGCCCTTCGGCGCATAGGGACGGCCCTTGAGGTATGCGAATGTGACCTCGTCGGGCGCGATCAGGCCCGCGCGCGCGCCGCCCTCGATCGCCATATTGCTGACGGTCAGCCGCCCTTCGACCGACAAGGCGCGGATCGCGCTGCCGGTATATTCGATGACATGTCCGGTTCCGCCCGCAGCGCCGATCACGCCGGTGATGTGGAGAATGACGTCCTTGGCCGACACGCCGGGGCCGACTTCGCCCTCGACGCGCACTTCCATCGTCTTCGACGGCTGGAGCAGCAGGGTCTGCGTCGCGAGCACATGCTCGACCTCGCTTGTCCCGATGCCGAAGGCGAGCGCGCCTATGCCGCCATGGCAGGCCGTATGGCTGTCACCGCAGACGATCGTCGTCCCGGGCAGCGAAAAGCCCTGTTCGGGGCCGACGACATGCACGATGCCCTGTTCGGGCGCGACAGCGTCGATGTAGCGGATGCCAAATTCAGGCGCATTCTTTTCGAGCGCCGCCAATTGCGCCGCGCTTTCAGGGTCGGCGATCGGCAGCTTGTGTCCGGCCGCGTCGAGCCGGGCCGTCGTCGGCACATTATGGTCGGGGACCGCAAGCGTCAGATCGGGGCGGCGCACCGTGCGGCCAGTCGCGCGAAGCCCTGCAAAAGCCTGCGGGCTGGTGACTTCATGGACAAGGTGGCGGTCGATGAAGATCAGAGCGGTTCCATCGGGGCGCTGTTCGACGACATGCGCGTCCCAGATTTTCTCATAAAGGGTGCGGGGCCGAGTCATGCGGTTCACTTAAGCCTGTGGCATAACAATGCAAGCGAGTGGCGATCAAAAACGCAATTTTCGGTCGCGCCGTTTTCTGCCTTCTTTGGTCATGCCGGACTTGATCCGACATCCCTCATTGCGACGGTGACAAGCGGGACCCCGGATCGAGTCCGGGGCGACGGAGAGGTGATGGCGCGGTCGCTGTAACCGTTCTATAATCCCTCGCATGTCGACGCTCGCCATCCTTGCGCTCATTCTCGCCACCGTCGTGGCGATGGAGTTGGTCGCTTGGGCGAGCCATAAATATATCATGCACGGCTTTGGCTGGGCATGGCACCGCGACCATCATGAGCCGCACGACAAGATGCTGGAAAAGAACGATCTGTTCGGCCTCGTCGGCGCCGCGATGAGCATTTCGATGTTCGTTGTCGGCAGCCCGATGATCATGGGCGCGGATGCGTGGGAGCCTGGGACTTGGATCGGGCTCGGCATCCTCTTTTACGGGATCATCTACACGCTGGTGCACGACGGGCTCGTCCACCAGCGCTATTTCCGCTGGGTCCCGCGGCGCGGCTATGCAAAGCGGCTCGTTCAGGCGCACAAACTCCACCATGCGACGATCGGCAAGGAAGGCGGCGTGAGCTTCGGTTTCGTTTTCGCGCGCGATCCCGCGAAGCTGAAGGCCGAATTGAAGGCGCAACGCGAGGCTGGAGTCGCGGTCGTGCGCGAGGCGCTGGTCGATTAACTCCCGTCATTGCGAGCGCAGCGAAGCAATCCAGAGTAGCGTAACCGCTCTAGATTGCTTCGCTACGCTCGCAATGACGACGGATAGGGGGCTTAGGCTGTTCGATAGTCGGCGGTAATCGCGCCGGCCGCCATCAGCTCTGCCTCATGGCTTTCCTCCCGCCAGCTTTCGGCCAGCGCCTGCCGTTCCCAGTCCTGCATCGCCGGATGTGCGAGCATATGGTCGACCCACGCCTGTCCGGCGCCAACGTCGAGGCCATAGGTCCGGATGCGAAAGGCGACAGGGGCAAAGAAGGCATCGACTGCGGTAAAGCGGTCGCCCGCGAGGAAGGGGCCGCCAAAGCGCGACAGGCCCTCGGCGAACAATTCGCGGATACGTGCGACGTCGAGCCGCAGCGCCCCCGACGGAGGCTTGGGCGTGACGCGAACGCCGACGTTCATCGTGCAATCGTTGCGCAGCGCCGAAAAGCCGCTGTGCATCTCCGCCGCCGCGCATTGCGCCCAGGCGCGCGCATCGGGGTCGGTCGGCCACACGCCGTCATGCCGATCGGCGAGGTAGAGTGTGATGCCGAGCGAGTCGTAAACCGTCCGCCCTTCGTCGAGCAATGCGGGCACTTGCCCCGTCGGCGAAAAGCTTCGAAACTCGTCATAGTTGATCGGGTTGCTGAAGGGTTCGATCTGGTCTTCGAACGCGATGCCCAGCGCGCGCATCAGCATCCACGGGCGGAGCGACCAGCTCGAATAATTGCGGTTGGCGGTGATCAGCACATACATGCTTGGCGCTCCTGTGCGATGATGGGCGAGGTATAGTCGGGATCGTGTGCAAAGGGCAGCTCGGCGCCCTCGCGCAGCGCCGCGAGCACGCTGCCGAAATCGGTCGCGGCGCGCCAGCCGAAGCGACGCTCGGCGCGCGACGGATCGTAAACGCGGTCGATGATTTCCGGGAGCACCCAGCCCTTGGCGGCATAAAGGTCGGCCGCGTCTGGATAGTGGCGTGCGATGACGGCGCGCGCATCGCGGGCGAGCTCCTCGGCTTCCTCGCGCGCGAAGGGCGGCGGGGCGGAGAGGATGAAGGTGTCGCAACCGATCGACGGCGCGGCCTCGAGCGCAGCGAGATGCGCCGCGGCGGCATCCTCGACGGTCAGGCGGCGATTGAGCAGCTCATTCGCTTTCAGGTTCGGACCGCTCGGCACGGCATGCGTGTCGTCATCCTCGGGGAAGAAACGGCCGGTACGCAGGATCAGCGCGGCGATGCCATGCTCGCGGTGGACCAGCTTGCATGCCTGCTCGGCCGCAAGCTTGGTGATCCCGTAAATGTTGCGCGGTTCGATCGGACCGAAATCCTCGTCCATCCACCAGGCGCCCGCCGCGCCTGCGCCGGCGCGCACGTCGCTGCGGATCATCAGCGACGTCGTCGAGGTAAAAAGGAAACGGTCGTTGCCGGCGGCCACCGCGGCCTCGATCAGGTTGAGCGTGCCGCTGACATTGACGTCGACGAATGCCTGCCGCGGATAACGCGCGATGTCGGGCTTGTGCAGCGCGCCGCCGTGGATGACCGCATCGATGCCATGCTCGCCCATCGTCCGGTCGATCAGCGCGCGGTCGGCGACGGTGCCGATCACCTGCGTGTGCGCGCCGGGAACGACGTCGAGCCCGGTGACCTCATGGCCGTTTCCAGCGAGCAGCGGCGCGAGATAGCGCCCCAGCCAGCCCGACGATCCGGTCAGCAGCACGCGCATCGATCAATCTCCTCCCGGCCTTGTCCGCGCGCCTCATACACAGGCGGCGGACGTGGGGAAAGCCAGTTACCCTTTCGGATCTGCGGTGGCCGGTCTGGGCTTCGCGGTGGCGGCTGTCGGCTGTGGCAGTTCGCTCAGGTCGAGCCAGCCTGCGTCGTCGCGTTTGTGATAGCTGTCGATCACCGTGAACGGGATACGGAACGGAAATCCCCAATCGCTGTTCCACAGCGCCACGACGCCCGTCCGCGTCGCGGGTTCGAAGATCATCGTCGCGCGATATCCCTCGACCGCGCCCGAATGGCCTTCGAGTCGGTTGCCGGCATAGGTAAAGCTCCGCCAGCCAAGGCCATAACCCGCGTCACCCGTCGCGGCCCGCAAGGTGCCGCCATAAAGCCGTCCGGTGCCGACGCGCGGGTGGTGGGCAAGCTGCAACACCGGATCCGGCAGCACGTCGGGGCGCTTCCCCATCATGGCCTGCATCCATTTGGCGAAATCGACGATATCGCTTTCGACCCCTGCGGCGGCGGGGACGCGCCAATAGGCTTCCTTGATCGGGCGGATCTGCGCGCCGCGGTGCGGCTTCGCCCAATCCTTTGCGCTTGTCAGCCGATCCCTTCCATAGCCTGCGCTGACCATGCCGAGCGGGCGGAAAAAACGGTCCTCGACCGCGTCGGCGAAAGGCTCGTTCGCGGCCTTGCCCAATATCTCGCTCGCGGTGTCGAAAGCGACATTCTGATAGGTATGGCACGTCCCGGGATCACATTGCAGCGGTGCCGCGGCAAGGCTGGCGCGCAGCGCGGCCGGATCCTGCCCTTCCTCCAGTTTCTCGTCATAGGCGTTTTTGGTGAGGCCGGTGCGCTGGGCCAATAGCTGGTCCAGCGTGACGTGCGCCTCGGCGCCGCGGGGCAGGCGCAGCGATGTGCCCCAACTCGCGACCGGGCGGTTCAGGTCGAGCGAGCCGTCGTTGGCCAACGCGGCAGCGAGAACGCCCGTTGCGGTCTTGGAAACCGAGGCCCAGCGAAACAGCGTTTGCGCCGTTACGGGTGCACCGGTCGAGGCGTCGGAAACGCCATAGGTGCGCACGAAGCTGAGTTTTCCGTCTTCGACCACGGCCACCGCCAGCCCTGCCATCTCGGGACGCTGCGACAGGGCGGCGAGTTGCCGGTCGAGTGCGCGATAGTCGATGCGGCCGCGCCATTCGGCGGGCGTGTCGGGCAGGTTCTCGGGCGCCGAAATCGGGATCGGTACGCTCGCAAGCGGGTGGTTGCCGCCAAGGGCGTGAATGCCAAGCCAGCCGGCGGCCACCAGCGCGGCGGCCACGATCAGAAAAACAAAAACCCGCTTCATTGACTCTCGATTGGACTGCGACCTCGTAATTGGCGGCCGTCTTAGCCGCGACTTCCGCGGCCGTCACCCCTCAGGGTGCAAGATGGCGCCACGCCTTGAACGTCCCGGCGGCGTAAACCGCACCATAGACAAGGACGATCAGCGACGACCAGATCGCGAAACTGTCGCTATGTTGCGGCCGCCACATATGGAGCGGTACGAAAATGAGCCCGCGGAGCAGATAGATGGCGGCGATGACGATCAGCCCCGTCCGCAGCAAGGGCAGACGCGGGAGCGAGCCGGCTCCCGAAAAGGCATAAGCGGCCCAGACAAGCAGGATGGCACCAATTGCCAGCGTGATCAGCGTCGGCCGCAGATCGCCGCGCGCTGCCGCGCGCGCCATGCCTTCGCCCGCGCCGAAAAAACGATACCAGTCGGGGCCGCCGAAAATGCAGGCAATATGAAGCAGCGCGGCCAGGACCGACAGCCACCCGCCGACAATCAGCCAGGTGGTCCCGGGATTGGCCGCAACATTATGCAATATAATGCGCCGTCGTTTTTTCCGCGACTTCCTCGGCGGTGACGCCCGGCGCCAATTCGATCAGCTTGAACGGGCTGTCATGATTGTCGCGCTTGAACACCGCGAGGTCGGTGATGATCATGTCGACGACATTCTTGCCGGTCAGCGGCAGCGTGCATTCGGGGATGAACTTGGGGCTGCCGTCCTTGGCATTATGTTCCATCACCACGATGATCTTCTTGACGCCCGCGACCAGGTCCATCGCGCCGCCCATGCCCTTGATCATCTTTCCGGGGATCATCCAGTTGGCGATGTCGCCATTTTCGGCGATCTCCATCGCCCCCAATACGGTGAGGTCGATATGCCCGCCGCGGATCATCGCAAAGCTGTCGCTCGACGAGAAATAGGCCGACTGCGGCAATTCGCTGATCGTCTGCTTGCCCGCATTGATCAGGTCGGGATCTTCATCGCCTTCATACGGAAAGGGCCCGATGCCGAGCATGCCGTTTTCCGACTGCAACGTCACGGTCATCCCCGCCGGGATATGATTCGCGACGAGCGTCGGGATGCCGATGCCGAGGTTGACGTAATAGCCGTCCTGCAGCTCCTTCGCGGCGCGCGCCGCCATGTCATCACGCGTCCAGGCCATGTCAGTTAGGCTCCCATTGCTTGTCGGAGGGGAAGGCGTCGCCCCAGCCCAGTTTTTCCCACGGGCCATAGACGGGGTTGGGAAAAAGGAACCAGCCCTTGTCCCAGAGTGCGATGGCGCCCGCGCTGGTGGCGAGCGCCATGCGCTGCGCGGCGGGCAGATCCTTCACGTTGAACTGCTGGCTGAAATCGCCAAGCTGGTCGCCGCCGAGGATGATCACGCAATATTTCGAGGCGATTGTCGCGCGGCGCGGGTCCTTGCTCGACCCGCCGGCGTCGTCGCCCATCAGGAACAACGTCTCGCCATGCTTGAACTCGCCGAGCCCGGCGGCGCGGAGCGTATCTTCGCTGCCCTTGGCATTGGCGGCGCTGCGGTTGGTGTTGGCGATGACGGTGATGCCCGCAGCGCGGAGCCGGTTCACCATCTCGACCGTGCCGGGCATCGCGATCGCCTTGCCGGCGCCGGTCTTTTCCCACTGATCCCAGACCTTGAGGTCAAAGCCGGTGCCCTTTTCGGCAAAATGCCGCATCGGGCCGAGGTTCCAGATCAACGTTTCGTCGGCGTCGAAGACCGCAGCGAAGGGCTTGTCGCCGCACGGCTCGAACGTCGGCGCGTCGATCGACGCCCCGGCCGCCAGCACAACGCTGTCCTTCGGGCGCTGCTTGATCCGCCACACGCCATAATCGGCGATCCGCGCATTGGTCGCGCGCACTGCAACCGCGGCTTCGGGCGAGCCATAGAGATATTGCAGCGCGACGGGCGGCTTTGCGGCTTCAGCGGGGGCCGCCGTTGCGGGCGGAGCCGGGACCGCCGCCACCTCGGCCGGCGCGCTGGCGCAGCCCGAGAGGAGCAACGTCGCCGTGATGGCGAGGCTACGCATCACGCCGTCTCGCGCGGGCGTGTCGTGCGGAATTCGATCTTTTTGTCGTACGGCGCGCCGAGGACGAGCCGCTTCACATAGATGCCGGGCAAGTGGATCGTGTCGGGATCGAGGCTGCCGACCGGCACGATTTCCTCGACCTCGGCGACGCAGATTTTCGCCGCGGTCGCCATCGGCTGGTTGAAGTTGCGCGCGGTCTTGCGGAAAATGAGGTTGCCGCTCTCATCGGCCTTCCAGCCCTTGATGATCGCAAGGTCGGCGAAGATGCCGCGTTCGAGGATATAATCCTGCCCGTCGAAATTCTTCACTTCCTTGCCCTCGGCGACAAGCGTGCCGACGCCGGTCTTGGTATAGAAGCCTGGAATGCCCGCGCCGCCCGCGCGGCAGCGTTCGGCCAGCGTGCCCTGGGGACAGAATTCAACCTCGAGTTCGCCCGCCAGATATTGCCGCTCGAACTCCTTATTCTCGCCGACGTACGACGAGATCATCTTTTTGACCTGCTTGGTGCGGAGCAACTTGCCCAGCCCTTCGCCGTCGATTCCGGCATTGTTGCTGGCGATGGTGAGGTCCTTCGTCCCGGCATCGCGGATCGCGTCGATCAGCCGTTCGGGAATACCACAAAGGCCGAAACCGCCCGCGCAAATCTGCATTCCGTCAAACAGCAGGCCCTCGAGGGCGGCGGCGGCGTCGGGATATTGCTTCTTCCCCATGGGATGGCTCTCCTGAGTGATTTCGCGCGCGACCTTGGCGCATTTGATCCATCAATTCTAATTGTTCGATTTTTGGATTATACATAGACGATGTCTATCAATCGCGTCTCGCTCTATCATCTCGAAACTCTGCTCTGGATCGACCGGCTCGGCACCTTCTCGGCCGCGGCCGAGCGGCTCAATACAACGCAGCCGACGGTCTCGGCGCGGATGCGCGAACTCGAACAGCGGCTCGGCACCGCGCTGTTCCGCCGCGAGGGGCGCGCGATGTCGCTCACCGCGGCGGGGCGCAAGCTTGTACGCGATTGCGATCCGCTGCTCCGCGACATGCAGGTCGCGCTCCTCGGCAGCGGCGGTTATGGCGAGGCGAGCGGTGTCGTGCGCATCGGTGCGGGAGAAATCGCGGCGGCGAGCTGCCTTCCGGCGTTTGTGGCCGGACTCAAGACCGACATGCCCAATGTCGGGCTCGAAATCGAAATCGACCTCACCGCGAACCTGATCCAGCAACTGCTCACCGGCCGCACCGACATCGCTTTTGCCGCAGGACCGATTGCGCACCCGGCGCTGAAAACCAGCCCGATTGGTGCGGTCGAACTCGTCTGGCTCGCTAGCCCCACCGTCGCATCGGCCTTTGCCGGCGGCAAGGCGATGCTTCCCATATGGTCGCTCGCCAGCCATTCGCCGATCCACGGCCGTATGCGCGAGGCGATCGAGGCGTCGCGCATCGCGCAAAAATCGCTCAACCTCTGCAACAATGCCCGCACGATGATCGACATCGCAAAGGCAGGCGGAGGCATCGGCATTTTTCCGCAACCGATGGTACGCAGCGAAGTGGCGAGCGGCGCGCTCGTCGAAATCGACGCGATGCCGGCTTTGGCCCCGGTCGAGTTTCAGGTCGCGATGCGCGTTGCCGACACCGAGCCGGTGCTGACGCAGATTTTCGAGCGCGCGGCGAGGCTGAATCTTGCGGAGGCGACGGTCTGAGCCAAACGAGCCGCAAGCGACGGGTTTCGAGCCTCTCCATATCGTCACCCCGGACTTGATCCGGGGTCCCGCTATTTCGTGAAGCGTGCCGGTGCCTTCAAAAAGCGGGATCCCGGGTCAAGCCCGGGATGACGGAAGAGAGTGACTGCACGTCAGCACCCCACCCCGATGCCGCCATCTTTGGCGGGACAGAAAGGTCACCGTCAGGGCAGCTTCACCCCCAACACCGCCGACAGGTCGGCAAGCGCCTGTTCGCCGCTCGTCACCTTGATAGCGTGCATGCCAAGCTGGCTTGCCGGTTTGCAGTTGATGCCGAGGTCGTCGAGATAGATGCATTCAGCGGGTTCGACGCCCAGCTTCTCGCACATCATCAGGTAAATCCGCGGATCGGGCTTGCGCACCCCGGCCTTGCTCGATTCGATAACATGCGCGAAGCGCGCCATGATATCGGCGACCTCGATCGCGGCCTCTTCGCTGCGCGTCATGCCCGCGCCGCCTATGCCCATCTTGCCGCCCGGCACATTGTTCGTGATGCACGCGATGGTGAAGCCTCGATCTTTCAGCGTGTCGAGCGCCGCTACCATCGCCGGACGTACCGCGCCCGCGATCACGGCGAGCACCGCTTCGCCTTCCAGCTCATGCCCCAGCGCGCGCGCCTCGTCGGCGAACAGCGTGTCGAAGGTCGCTGCATCGATCTCGGCGCGCTCGAATTTCGCCCAGGCATTTGCGTCGGGATTGATTGCGTTGACGCGGCGCACGAAATCGCGCGGCAGGCCGCGCTCACCCTCCAGCCGGTTGAACGCTTCGAAGGGAGAGGCGGTGATGACGCCGCCGAAATCGAAAATAACGGTCGTATAAGTCATGGGAGAGGGATGAACCTTGTTACTTGGCGGGACTGGCCGAGCGGTTGCCCGACCAACTCGCATCGTCGATGGTAAGGTCGAGCCGGTCGGGCGAGCGTACCGTGTCGAGCAGGAAGACATAGGGTCCGCTTGCGGCAAGGATCGCTTCCATCGCCTTTTCGAGCGGGATGGTGACGGTCGGGATGCGCGCATGGCTCGATTTGATCTCGACCTTGTTCGGTCCGGTGCGCGTAACCGTGATCGTCACGCCGTTTTTCGACGAGCCGCGTGCGTCGGAGATGATGTCGCCCTTGTAAGTGCCGGCGACGCGGTCCGCCAGGTCGGGCTTGTGCGCGGGTGTGGCCTTGGGTGTTTCGGCAAGTGCCGCTCCCGCCGGAAGCAGGAGCGCGAGCGAGGCAGCGAAGACTAGGGTACGAAGCATGGTCGGTCCTTTCGTGCGGCGGGGAAGGGACTGCTCATGCGACCCTCATGGGACGACGACGATCCCCTGTTTGGGGTCGGCCTGTCCCGAGAGCATCTCCCGATAGGCAGCGAGCGCCGCGTCGCCGCCGCTGCGCTTATCGACCGATGCCAGCCGCGGTGCAACATCCATGAAGGCAAGCCACGCCTCGGCAATCTTCTGCCCGAATGCCGCGCCGCCCCAATCGGTGATGCGCTTCTGGCTGCGGCCCGGCGCGAAGAAGCCCTGCCGCTCGGGGCCGGGCAGGCCTTCGACATCGGCTTGCGCATCCCAATGCGACTTGCCGACGATGATCGATGCCTTGAGCTGGTTGCCGAAATGGCTGTGCACGCTACGCGTCACCGCACCATTGCCCGCCATGTCGACCAGCGCGGCCGGCGTCGACGCGTTCAGCGTCATGATCTGGTCATAGCTGACGACGCGGTCGTAAATGCCCTGCGCGGCGAGTGCATCGACATTGGCGGCGCTGGTCAGCCCGATCGTTTCGGGACGCTCTGCGCGCTGGCCCAGCGCGAAGCCAAGACCGATGGCCGTTTTGCTCGATGCGCTGGCGATCAGTATCTGCTGGACGCCATAATCGGCCTCATCTTCGAACTGGTCGGCGATCAGCCATCCGGTCAGGAAGAGCGGGCGGAACACCGGCCAGTAATCATGGTCGGCGGCGCGATAGTCGGGCAGCGCCGCGATTCGCTGATAATTGTTGTAAATGGGGGGCAGGGTGGTGCGCCGCGGTGTCACGTCGGTAAAGCCGCCGGGCCCCGCTTTTCCGACATTGAGGACCGCATCGCTCGCCATCGGATAATAGCCATAGAAACGGTCGCCGACCGCCACGCCTTCGGCGGCGCTTTCGGTCACCGTCGCAAAACCCCAGACGGGCAGGCGGCCGGGTTCGCCGGGCTCGGCAAAGAAATCCCAATAGCCCTGATCATTGCCGAACAACCCGGCGGGCTTTCCGAACACCGCATAGGTGATGTTGTTCGCGGTCATGGCATAGCTGTCGAGATGGACACGGATCTGACCCGGCGCGAGCGGCGCCGGGGCTTCCTCAACCAGTTGAACTTGCGTGATATCGTCGCGATCGATGTCGATCGCCCAGCTTTTTGCGCTCATTCCGGACCCCTCCGATTGACTTGCCCGCGAACGCGGGATGATCGATAGTCATACAGATGGCACCGCCCCTGACAATCGCGGTCAAGCGCATTCATGAACCGGCGGCTCCCGGCGACGGTACGCGTTTCCTTGTCGACCGGCTGTGGCCGCGCGGCGTGTCGAAGGAAAAGGCGGCGCTCGCGGCGTGGCTCAAACCACTGTCGCCGAGTGATGGCCTACGCAAGCGTTTCCACGGCGAGACTGCCGATTCGGACGAGGCGTGGGACGCATTCCGCCGCGACTATTTTGCCGAGCTCGAAGCGGGCGGCGAGGAGGTGAAGGCGGCGCTCTTCACGCTGAATGCTGCGGCGCAGGCGGGACCTGTAACATTGCTCTATGCCGCGAAGAGCGAGGAACGGAACAATGCCATCGCGCTGCGCGAGTGGCTGAAGCGGCGCTAGATCATAAAAAGCTGCACATGCAGCTATCAACCCACCGTTGTCCCCAGCAACGATCCGATCGCGATCGTCACCGCCATAGCAATCGCGCCCCAGAAAGTGACTCGAACGACGGGGCGCAGCATCGGCGCCTTGCCCGCCCATGCGCCGAGCGCGCCGAGAATCGCTAGGAAAACGAGCGATGCCGCCGATACGGTGAGGGGGAGTGAATCCCCCCGATCGACCAGTACAGTCCCCAGCGGCAGCGCCGCACCGATCGCGAAACTTGCCGCCGAGGCCGCCGCTGCCTGCACCGGGCGCGCTGCCATCGCGTCGGTCATGCCCAATTCGTCGCGCAGATGCGTGTCGAGCGCATTGTGCGCCGTCAGTTGCACCGCCACCTCTTCGGCAAGCGCGCGGTTGAGCCCGCGGTCCTGATAAATCTGGGTCAGCTCCTCAAGCTCGAACTCTGGGTCGGCCGCGAGATGCCGCTTCTCCAGCTCGACATCGGCCTTTTCGGCGTCGCCCTGCGAACTCACCGACACATATTCGCCCGCCGCCATCGACATCGCGCCGGCAACCAGTCCAGCGGTGCCGGTAACGAGGATCGAGGATTGCGACACACCCGCCGCCGCGACGCCCGCGATCAGGCTTGCGGTCGACACGATCCCGTCGTTGGCGCCAAGGATTGCGGCGCGCAGCCAGCCGATCCGCGTGACGGCATGGGTTTCCTCGTGCATCGTGAGCTCCCTGTTGCAGGAGGCGCCACGATGGTCAGCGCGCGCGCTCCGATTTCAGCCCTGCTGCCGCGATCCCCGCGGCGGCGCAAGCGGCATCGTCGGTCGGCGCCTCGCCCGATGCACCCACGCCGCCCAGCCGCGTCCGTCCGTCGGCGCTGAATATCGGCACGCCGCCGGCGACGGTGACCACATGCGGTGCATCGGCGAAGCCCGGCGTGCCCTTGGCTGCTTCCTCCATCCCGCTTGTCGGGAAACCCCATGCGGCGACCGCGCGCGCCTTTTCGAGTGAAAACTCCATCATCCCGAACGCATTGCCGTCCATCCGCCACATCGCGACCGGATGGCCGCCGAGGTCGACGACCGCGATCGCATGCCCCTGACCCTTGGCACGCGCGTGCGCGGCGCAGCCCTTGATGATCGCATCGGCCTGTTCGGCGTTCAGCACCTGCGCATTCGCGGGCGCCGCCATCAGCAGCGCCGCCACCAGGATCATTCTCATCCTCGCCTCCCTTGCAGAGGCGCGGGGTCAGTACTGCAGTTGCAGCCCCGGCCTGGCCCAGCGCGTCTTCACGAGCCGGCCCGTCCCCGACAGGGTGATATAGGCATCCTGCCGGTCGGACCCGCCAAAGGCGATGTTGGTCGTGAAGATGTCGTCGGTCGCGACAAATTCGACGAGCGAGCCATCGGGGCCGACGACCGAAATGCCGCACTCGCCGATCGTCGCGACGCAGATATTTCCGTTCGCCTCCATCGCGAGGCTGTCGAAGAATTTATAACCTGCCGGGCGATAGAGCGGGATGCCGGGGCCGCCGGGACCCGCCGCATCGTCGACCTTACCGGGCGCGACGATGTTGAACTGGGTCAGACGGCAAGTGTAGGTTTCGGCGACGTAGAGCTTGCTGCCATCGGGCGAGAGGCCGACGCCATTGGGGTTATAGCTTGGGAAGATCACTTCCTCGATGAAGCTGCCGTCGGCCTTGGCATAGAAGATGCCGACGATGTCGTGGCAGCGTTTCGCATAATCGACCTTGCCATGATCGGTGAACCAGAAGCCGCCGTGGGCGTCGAACATGATATCGTTCGGCCCGCGCAGTACGACGCCATGGTCGCCCGATTTGTACAGCACCTCGACCGCGCCCGTTTCGATATCGATGCGCTCGATTCGCCCCCCCGAATAATCGTCGGCGATACCGTGCGGCGCCAGATAGCCGTTCGATTCGACATAGTTGAACCCGCCGTTGTTGCAGCAATAAAGCTTGCCGTCTGGGCCGATGGCGAGGCCGTTAGGGCCGCCGCCGGGGGTCGCGATGACCTGTTTCTTTCCGCCGGGCCAGCAGCGCGTGATGCGCTTCGCCTCGATCTCGACGACGATGACGCTGCCGTCCTCCATCACCACCGGCGCCTCGGGAAAGCGTAATCCGTCGGCGATCAGTTCAAACTCGGCCATCCCCATCTCCCTTGCGTGTCCGCACTTGCTGTGCTTTGCGGCCATCATGCCCGTTCGCACGCTCTTCGCCACCAATTTTTACGAGGCCGACATCGGCACGCCCGACCTGCTCGAAGAGCTGGAGGAAAGCAGCCGTCTGTTCGCCGAAGAGGATGGCGCGGGGCGGCGCTGGAGCCGCGAGCATGGCTATAAGGGTTACACCAGCTATGCGAGCCTCGGCGATCTGCCCGAGCGCGACCCCGCGTTCCACGACCTCAAGAAGCTGCTCGACAAGGAAGTGAAGGCGTTTGCCAGGGCTTGCCACTTCGACCTCGCCAAGCCGCTCAAGCTCGACAGCCTGTGGGTGAATATATTGAAGCCCGGCGGCACGCACAGCGGGCATATTCACCCGCACAGCATCGTGTCGGGCACCTTTTACGTCGCGGTCCCGCCGGGATCGGGCGCCCTCAAGCTCGAGGATCCGCGCCTGCCGATGCTGATGGCGGCGCCCGGCCGGACCGACGACGCGCCCGAGCATCTGCGCCCCTTCATCTATGCCGAACCGGCCGCCGGCCGCGTCTTTCTATGGGAAAGCTGGCTGCGTCACGAGGTCATGCCGCATTCGGGCAAGGGCGAACGGATCAGCATCAGCTTTAACTATCGCTGATCGGCATTATATGGTCGGCATCTGACCACCCCCATTTCCGTTCGGGTCGAGCGAAGTCGAGACACCCATCGGCGTGGAGCAAGGTCGAGGGGCATCTCGACTTCGCTCGATGCGAACGGATCAGACAGGAAATGCATATGACCGCGACCTACGACGCCGACCTCCAGCTCTTCATCAATGGCGCATGGCGGAGCGGCGAGGGGCGCGAGGCGCGGCCGGTCTATAATCCCGCGACCGCAGGCACCATCGCCGAATTGCCGGTCGCGACCGCAGCCGATCTCGATGAGGCGCTCGCCGCCTCGGCGCGCGGCTGGCCGGTATGGCGCGCGAAGACCCCCGACGAACGCGCCGCGCTGATGCGCAAGGCCGCGGGCATCATCCGTGAGCGCGTCGACCATATCGCGACGCTGCTGACGCTGGAACAGGGTAAGCCGATTGCCGAAGCGCGGGGCGAAGTATTGTCGGCCTCGTCGCTGCTCGAATATTTCGCGGAAGAAGGAAAGCGCATCGGGGGCCGCGTCGTCCAGCGTCCCGCGGGCCAGCGCGCGATGGTGTTGCGCCAGCCCGTGGGCCCGGTCGCAGCGTTCAGCCCGTGGAACTTTCCGGTCAATCTGATGGTGAAAAAGATCGCCCCCGCGCTCGCGGCGGGCTGCGTCGTGATCGCCAAGGCGCCCGAGGAAACGCCAGGCTGCACCAGCGCGATCATGCGCTGCCTCGCCGACGCGGGTATCCCTGGCGATGTCGTCCAGCTCGTCTATGGCAATCCGGATATGATCAGCCGCCACCTGCTCGGCAGCGAAGTGATCCGCAAGGTTAGCTTCACCGGTTCGACCGCAGTCGGCAAGCATTTGATGAAGCTCGCCGCCGACCGGGTACAGCGGATCACGATGGAACTGGGCGGCCACGCCCCGGTGCTGATCTTCGACGACTGCGATCTCGAAACGACGCTTGATCGCGTCGTGCTGCAGAAGTTCCGCAACGCGGGGCAGGTCTGCATCTCGCCGACGCGCTTCTACGTTCAGGAGGGCATCTATGACGCCTTCGTCGCGGGTTTCGCAGAACGGACGAGGAAGGTGAAGATCGGCAGCGGACTCAACGCCGATACGCAGATGGGGCCGCTCGCCAACGCCCGCCGCGCCCCCGCCTTGGAAGCGATGATTGCCGATGCGACCGCGAAGGGCGCGCGAGTCATCGCAGGCGGCGCGCCCACAGGCGAGGGCTATTTCTTCCAGCCGACCGCACTCGCCGATGTGCCGCTCGACGCCGATGCGATGAACAACGAACCCTTTGGCCCGATGGCGCTAATCCGCCCGTTCGGGACCGAGGACGAGGCCCTCGAACAGGCAAACCGGCTGCCCTATGGCCTCGCCGCCTTTGCCTTCACCGAGAATGGCCGCCGTATCAACCGTATCGCCGACGGCGTCGAAAGCGGGATGGTGGGGATCAACAGCTTCGTGATCTCGGCAAACGACATGCCGTTCGGCGGGATCAAGGAATCCGGCTTCGGCAGCGAAAGCGGGCCCGAGGGGCTGGATGGATATCTCGCGACGAAGGCCGTCCATATTTACTGACGGGCGTCGGTCCTTCTTTTCTCTCGTCACCCTGGGCTTGACCCGGGGTCCCGCTGTAAATCGAGGTCAGCCGGCGCCGAAAAAGCGGGATCCCGGGCCAAGCCCGGGCTGACGAAACAAGTATATGGTCAGTCGCGCTCCAGCGCGACGAAATCGCGCTCCATCGGTGCCAGATGCGCGCCGCCGTCGACGAAGATCGTCTGCCCCGTCACCGCCTCGGCACGCGCGAGATAGACCACCGCATCGGCAATCTGCGCCGGCGTCGGCAGCGCGCCGAGCGGCATGAGCTTGGCCAGCCGTTCGACCTGCGCCGCCGAATAATCGTCGGTCGCCATTGTCAGCCCGGGAGCAACGGCATTGACGCGCGCGCGGCTTCCGAACGCGACGGCAAGCGTCTGGGTCGCCTGCCACAGCGCCGATTTCGACAGGCTGTATGCGACCTGGTCGGGTACCGGATGGACGACGCGCTGATCGACGATATTGACGATCGCGGGCCGCTTGCCCTCGCTCGCCGCGACGAGCGCTTTCGCCAGCATCACCGGGGCGTGATGATTGACCTGCATCATCTCGGTCAGCTTTGCGGCGGACAGGTCGGGCCACTCACCTTCGGCGAAGAGCGCGGCATTGTTGACGAGCAAATCGGGCGCGCGGCCGAATTTCTCGATCACCGCGGGGATCAGCCCGTCGACCGCCGCCGGATCGGCGAGGTCGGCGGCGAAGCGGTGGCCAAGCGCTCCCGTCTCGGCGAGCGCATCCGCCAGTACCGGATCGGCGTCGCCTGGACTGCGCTTGTGGATCGCCAGCGCATAGCCTTCGCGCGCGAGGCGCGCCGAAATCGCGGCACCGACGCGGTGGAGCCCGCCCGTGACGAGAGCGAGCTTCTGCGTCACTTGCGCGCCCGCCGCATCGTGATGCCGATCTCTTCGCCGTCCTCAGCGATCGCGAGCTTGACGATCTTGACCTCGACCTCCTCGACCTTTTCGTCCTGCAGGAACAGGGTGTCGATGATATGGTCGGCGACGCTTTCGATCAGCACGAAATGAACATCCTTGGGAATACCCTCGGTCGCCGCGAATTTCAGGTGCATATAGTTCTTCGAACGGCTCAAAGGCGTCGTCGGCTCGTAGTGATCGGCCATCGCCAGCTTCGCGCGCACCGAGATGCGCAGCGGCTGCGGCAGGTGCGTTTCTTCGGAATAGATGCCGGTCAGTACGTCGACGGTCAGCCCGTTCACTTCCAGCCACAATGTATCGGTCACAAGAAATTCCTGTCGAACGAGCGCGACATTCGGCTTTGCATTGCCGACGCCGGACCCTAAAGCGCCGCCGCATTAGCGAAAGGGTATGCGTTGGTCGAGTTACTTCCATTGTCCGATATCGAACCGCAGGCAGTCGAGGATCTCCTCGACGTCGCTTTCGGATCGGATCGCTTTGGACGAACCGCCTACCGCATCCGCGAAGGCATGGATGCGGTGCCGGCGTTGAGTTTCGCGGCGGTCGAGGACGGCATGTTGATCGGCACGATCCAGTGCTGGCCCGTCGCCCACCGCGCGGCCGGTGGCACCATAACGCCGCTTGTCATGGTCGGACCCGTCGCGGTGCGCCCCGACGTCCAGCGTGGCGGCCATGGTCGCGCGCTGATGGCGCATATGCTCGAAGCCGCCGAAACCAAAGCGGACAGCGCACTGATGATGATCGGCGATCCGGAATATTATGGCCGGTTCTTCGGCTTCGATGCCGATGCGACCGCCGCGTGGGACTTGCCCGGACCGTTCGAGGCGCGCCGCCTGCTCGCGCGGGCGGTGAATGGGCACAGCCTGCCGACCGATGCGGGAATGATCGGGCCGCGATAGGGGCAAAAAATTCTGTCCTACATTATCCGGCCCGCATAGCGTTGTGGGATGGTGCTGATTTTCCCTCTTCAGATGCGATTTGCGAGTGAAGTTACGCAGTTTTCTGCGGATTTCGAAAATATGGCCGTTCCGCGCCCGCATTATCTACGTTCGCTCGTTCGTCACCCCGGACGTGACTGGGTGCGCGCGCGTCGTGGCCGCCAACCGCAACCGTCTCAAATGCAAATCGCGAGTGAAGTTGCGCAGTTTTCCGCTGCTCTTACTGTGCAAGCCCGCGCCGTCGCGCCTTTACATGCGCACCCACCTTCCTATGTCAGGGAGATGGTCACCCCCGTACCTTCACTTCCCAAGGACTTCGCGCAGCTTTCGCTGACCGAGGCTGCCGAACTGCTTGCGGCGCGCAAACTGCCGCCGGTCGAACAATGGCATCCCGAGCGCAGCGGTGACAGCGCGATGGAGATTCACGCCGACGGAAGCTGGTATCATGAGGGCGGACGCATCAACCGACCCGCGATGGTGAAACTCTTCTCGACCATCCTGCGCCGCGAAGCCGACGGCAGCCATGTTCTGGTTACCCCGGCGGAGAAATTGGTAATTGCCGTCGCGGACACGCCTTTCAGCGCGGTCGAGATGAAAAGCGAAGGCGAAGGGGAGGGCCGCAAGCTCGTCTTTCGCCTCGATACCGATGATCTCGTCATGGCGGGACCCGACCATCCACTCGGTTTTGGCAGCGACCCCGACAACCCCGACCCGCGTCTGCATGTGCGCGGCGCGGTCGGCAACGGGCTTGAGGCGCGGATCGACCGCGCGCTTTACTATGAGATTGTCGAGATGGCGCTCGCCGACGCAAGCGATCCGCCTGCGATCTGGTCGAACGGCGCGCGGTTCCCGTTGGTGGATCGCTGATGCTCTCCGAAAAGCTGCGTACTGCGCTCGACAATCTGCTGCCCGACGCGGGCGAGGACGAAACCTACCTCGGCATGCCGACGCTGCGCGATGCTGCGGTGCTCATCGCCTTCACCGATCGGCCAGATCCTGGCGTCATCCTGACCCAGCGGCCGCAATGGCTGCGCAGCCATGCCGGGCAGGTCGCCTTTCCGGGCGGCAAGATCGATCCGGGCGACCGCGATGCGATCGATGCGGCGCTGCGCGAGGCCGAGGAGGAGATCGGCCTCAACCGCCGCGACGTCCTGGTCGCGGGTGCCACCGAAGCCTATCGGTCGGGCAGTGGTTACCTCATCACCCCGGTGCTCGGCGTCATCCCGCCGGACTTGCCGCTCGATCCCAATCCCGACGAGGTCGAGGATTGGTTCGAGGTGCCGCTCGACATATTGTTCGATCCCGACAATTATGCGCGCCAACATGCGAATTGGCAGGGGCACGACCGCCATTATTACGACATGGACTGGCAGGGACGGCGGATCTGGGGCGTGACGGCGGGTATCATCATCAATCTGGCACGGCGTCTGCCTGCGGGGTGGCACCGGTGACCGTGCTGCCCGCCGCCGAATGGCGCGAACGACCGGGGCTCCGTCGCATCGTTGCGGCGCTGACTGCCGATGGCGGCGCGGTCAAGGCGGTCGGCGGCGCGGTACGCGATACGCTGCTTGGGCTCCCCGTCGCCGACATCGACCTTGCCACCCCGCTCCTGCCGACCGAGGTAACGCGGCGGCTTCAGGCGGCCGATATCAAGGTTATCCCGACTGGCATCGCGCATGGCACCGTCACTGCGATCGCAAGCGGCGATCATCACGAAATCACGACGCTGCGCCGCGATGTCGAAACCGACGGTCGCCGCGCGACGGTCGCCTTCGCCGACGACTGGCGCGATGACGCGGCGCGGCGCGACTTCACGATCAATGCGCTCTATGCCGATGTCGATAGCGGCGCGCTCGACGACTGGTTCGGCGGCATCGCCGATCTGGACGCCGGGCGCGTCGCCTTCATCGGTGATGCCGCGACGCGCATCGCCGAGGATCATCTGCGTATCCTGCGCTTCTACCGCTTTGCGGCGCGCTTCGGTAGTGGCGAACTCGACGCGGAGAGCCATGCTGCGGTGGTAACCGCGCGCCAGTCGCTCAAAAGCCTGTCGCGCGAACGCGTCGCGGATGAACTGCTCAAGATACTGTCACTCGCCGATCCGCGCGGCATCGTCCGGCAAATGGCGGCGGACGGTATTTTTGCGGTGCTGCTTCCCGAACTCGAACCGGATTTCGCTTCGGCTTTCGATCGTCTGATTGCGAATGAGGAAGCGTCGGCCGCCGTCATCGTGCCGCTCCGCCGTCTTGCGGCGCTGCTTCCCGCTGACGCTGCTGTCGCCGAACAGGTTGCGAGCCGCCTTCGCCTGTCGACGCGGCAGCGCAAGCACCTCGCCGCGCTCGGCAGGCACCGCGCCGACATTGTGCGCCCGGTTCGGCAACTGGCGTATGCGGTCGGTGTCGACGCCGCGCGCGACGTGCATCTGCTCGCGGACGATGCGGCTGCTGCACGGGCGGCGGTCGAGGCGTTGTCGGACTGGACCGTCCCCGAAATGCCGCTGAAAGGCGGCGACATCGTCGCGCGCGGGATTGCGGCGGGGCCGGAGGTTGCGCATATCCTGAAGGCGGTCGAGGCCGAATGGGTCGCGGAGGATTTTCCGGATGCCGCCAGAGTCGCCGAGCTTGTCGCCCAGTTCGTCGATCAGAAGATCGGCCGCACCAACGACTGACGCCAATATTCGAGCGCGGCCTTGCCATCCATCGGCCGCGCGAACAGGTAGCCCTGGCCGAAATCGCATCCGAGCGCCGACAGCAGCCGCGCCTGATCGGCGGTCTCGACGCCCTCCGCCGTCGTGCGCATCCCCAGCACCTCGGCCAGGCTCTGGATCGTGCGGACGATCGCCACCTTGTCGCGGTCGTCGACCATATGCTCGACAAAGCTGCGGTCGATCTTGAGAACGTCGATCGGCAGCCGCTGCAGATAGGCTAGGTTCGAATAGCCTGTACCGAAATCGTCCATCGCGACGCGCGCGTCGAGTGCCTTCAACTCGCTGAGGACCGACAGCGCCAGGTCGGGATCGCCGATGATCGCGCTTTCGGTAAGTTCGATCATCAACCGCTCGCCGCCGATTTTTTCGCGTTCGAGGGCGTCGCGCACGACCGCGGCGACATCGTCGCGAACTAGCTGGATCGCCGACACATTGACCGAGAAATAGGCATCGACGACCGCGCCGCCATTCTGCTTGTCCCAGTCGGCGAGCACGGCTGCCGCCTTGCCGATCGCCCATTGGCCCAGCGGGACGATCAATCCCGAATCCTCGGCGATCGGGATGAATTCGGTTGGAGAGACCGAGTGGCCGTTGCTGTTGTCCCAGCGGGCGAGTGCCTCGAAGCCGGCGACGCGCCCGCTCGACAGCTCGATCAACGGCTGGAAGGCGAGGTGGAGGCGGTCTTCCTCGATCGCGTTGCGCAGCTCGGTTTCCAGCCCGAAACGATTGTCCGACAGCATCGCCGCTTCAGGCTCATAGATTTCGATGCGGTCGGTCTGCTTTGCGCGCTTGAGCGCGATCTGGGCATGGCGGATCTGGTCCGCGATATCGGTGTCAATCGCCGGCTGAATCGCGCAGCCGAGCGCGCAGTCGACGCTGACCTTGAGTTCGCCGATGCGATAAGGGTGATCGAAACAGCCACGGATGCGCCGCGCCATCTCGCGCACGTCGGCGCGCCCGCCCGCGACGCGCGTCGATATTGCGAACTCGTCGCCTCCGGTGCGCGCCAATATGTCTCCGCTGCGCAGGCTCGATTTCAGCCGCCGCGCGACGGTGATGATCAACTCGTCGCCCGCCATCGGCCCGATATGTTCGTTGATGCGGCTGAACCGCGCGAGGTCGAGCAGCAGGATGGCATGGTCGGCGCCGATGCCGTCGGTGATCGAGCGTTGTTCGACGAGTTCCTCGAACCCGGCGCGGTTGGGAAGGCCGGTCAGACTGTCGGAAACGAGTTCGCGGCGCAGGTTGCGCTCGGTCATCATTTCCTGCGTCCGGTCGATCAGCGTCAACAGGAACAGCCCGTCGTCGCCCGATTCGGTCGGCAACGGCCCGATGGATCCGCGCAGGTCGCGGGCTGCGGGGCCGTCGCCGAGCTGGCACGAAAATTCCTGCGATTCATCGGGGAATTGCGACGCCCGTTCGATCGCGCGCAGCAGCTCGATCGGCGCATCGACGCCCACCGGCGACAGGCTCAGCCGGTCGAACGCCGCGTTGCTCGCGTGGAGTCGGAAATTGCCGCGCGCCATCGGTCTGATCAGCGCGGCCGGAACGGGCAACGCGTCGATCCAGCCGACGAACAACAAGGGCCGGTCTTCGCCGGTTCTATCGATAGGCATAACAGAGGGTTTTGTGCGACCTTTCCCCATTGCCCAAAGCCTAGGTCACGGGAAGTAAAGAAGGGATTTACGGCTACCCGGAATTACGATCAGCCGAAGCGATTGTTCCTTGGAAAACCGGTCGGAGGCATTCGGCCGGCAGCGCCGCGCGCGACGCGCCAGGGCGCAAGGTCGGTTTCGGTGCGCGTGCGCCCCGTATCGCCGCCCATCGCCCAGCTCAGCCCTTCGGCAAAGGCAAAGCTCACCGCGTCCGACAAGCCGCCGTCGCGATAGCGTTGCAGCATTACGCCCTGGCCGCGCGCCATCACCGGCACCTCGGCAAGCGGGAAGACGACGAGCTTGCGATTCTCACCCACCGCCGCGACGCTGTCGTCGCCCGCCGCGATCGGCCGGACTACCGCAAGCACAGCCTTGGGTTTCAGGTTGACGACGTTGCGACCCTTGCGCGTTTCGGCGACCACTTCGGCCATCTGCGCGACGAAGCCATGGCCGCTGGTCGAGGCGAGCAGCAACCGCCCTTCGGCGCTCGCGGGGATCATCGCGACGATACGTGCTTCGGGATCGATATCGACCATCAGCCGCAACGGTTCGCCGAAGCCGCGCCCGCCGGGCAGCTTGTCGGCGCCGACGGTAAAGAAACGCCCGTCGCTCGCCGCGATCAGCAGCTTGTCGGTCGTCTGAGCGTGCGCTGCGAACAGGAGTTCGTCGCCTTCCTTGAACTTGAACTCGCCCCACTGGTCGGCAGCGACATGGCCGCGCTGCGCGCGGATCCAGCCGCGCTTCGACAGGATCACCGTCACGGGTTCCTTCTCGATCATCGCATCGAGCGGGATTTCGCGGGTCGGAGCGGCCTCGGCTATCGTCGTGCGGCGCGCGCCGAGCAGCGTTTCCAAGCCATAGACGTCGCGAAGCTTTTCAAGGTCCTTGCGCAGCCGCGTCTTTTGCCGCGCCGGGCTTTCGACGAGCTTGGCCAACTCCTCGCGCTCGGCGGTCAAATCGGCCTGTTCGCGCTTCAGCTCCATTTCCTCGAGCCGGCGGAGGCTCCGCAGCCGCATGTTGAGGATCGCTTCAGCCTGTCGGTCGGTCAGGATGAATTCCGCGATCATCACCGGTTTCGGCTCGTCCTCGGTGCGGATGATTTCGATGATCCGGTCGAGGTTGAGGAAGGCGATGATATAGCCGGCGACGAGTTCGAGCCGGTCGTCGATCTTCGCGATGCGGTGCTGCGCGCGGCGGACGAGGACGATGATCTGATGCTGCAGCCATTCGGTGAGCAGTTGTTTCAGCCCCATCACCTTCGGCGTGCGCGTCGCGTCCAAGACGTTGAGATTGAGCGCGAAACGGCTTTCGAGGTCGGTCAGCCGGAACAGGCTGTCCTTAAGCACCTCGGGATCGACATTGCGGCTCTTCGGTTCGAGCACGATGCGCAGATCCTCGGCGCTTTCGTCGCGAACATCCTCAAGGATCGGTAGCTTCTTGTCGGCGATCAATTGCGCGATCTGCTCGATCAGCTTACCCTTGGCCACACCATAGGGGATTTCGCTGATGACCAGTTGCCAGGTACCGCCTGACAATTTCTCGATCCCGCTCTCTTCCCAACTGCCATCACCGAGTTTGCCGGTCGAAAAGCGCGCGCGAACGCGAAAGCCGCCGCGCCCGGTTTCATAGGCGTGGGCGATCGTTTCGGCGCTGTCGACGACGATCCCGCCGGTCGGGAAATCGGGACCTTTCACATGTTCGAGGAGTTCGGACAGCTCGGCGTTCTGGTTTTCGATCAACAGCAGCGCGGCGCCGATCACCTCGGCGGCGTTGTGCGGCGGGATGTTCGTCGCCATGCCGACCGCGATCCCGCTCGCGCCATTGGCGAGCAGGTTCGGGAAGAGGCCCGGCATGATCTCGGGCTCTTCATCCTCGCCATTATAGGTCGGACGGAAATCGACCGTGCCCTCGTCGAGCCCCTGCATCAGGTCGACCGCGACGCGCGTCAGCCGCGCCTCGGTATAACGATAGGCGGCGGCATTATCGCCGTCGATATTGCCGAAATTGCCCTGACCGTCGACGAGTGGATAGCGGAGCGAGAAATCCTGCGCGAGGCGGACCATCGCGTCATAGACCGCGGTGTCGCCGTGCGGGTGGAATTTGCCGATGACATCGCCGACGACGCGTGCCGATTTCTTGTAGCCCTGCGACGGGTCGAGCCGCATCGCGCGCATCGCCCACAGCAGGCGGCGGTGAACGGGCTTCAGCCCGTCGCGAAGGTCGGGCAGCGAACGCGCGGTGATCGTCGACAGCGCATAGACCAGATAGCGTTCGGACAGCGCGCTGTCGAACGAGGTGTCGGTCATGCCGGGGACGGGTTCGGAAGGGGGGAAGTCGTCTGTGGTGTTCGCCATTGTCCGGAGCCGATAGCAAGGCTGGCGCGCCAAGGCAAAGGCTTGCGTTGACGCTGCGCAACACTAGCTTGGCATATCCACCGGGAGAGGGACGACATCTTGAGCGAAACCACTGGCACCGTTCGCAAAAGCATCTGGTCGCGCGCGAAGGACATGGCGCAACAGGCGCCGCCCGAACGCAACCGCTATGTCGATTTCCTCCGCGCGCTGTCGATCCTCGCGGTCGTCGTCGGTCACTGGCTCGTCGCCGCGCCCTATATGAAGGACGGCGCGGTCGAGGGCGGGCATCTGCTCGGCATCCTGCCGTGGACGCAGTGGCTGACCTGGGGTTTTCAGGTCATGCCGCTCTTTTTCCTCGTCGGCGGTTTCTCGAACGGCATGTCGTGGGCGGCAACGCTGCGCAAGGGCGGCAGCTATGAAAGCTGGTACAGCGGACGATTGCAGCGGCTGATCAACCCGGTGCTGCCCCTGTTCCTGATCTGGACGCTCGTCGCGATGTTCGGGACACTCGCGGGGATCGACCGCGGCATCGTCGCAATGGCGGCGCAACTCGCGCTGATCCCGGTATGGTTCCTGTCGGTCTATCTGATGGTCGCGGCGGTCGTGCCGTTGACCTGGAAGGCCTGGAAACGCTGGGGCTTTGCGTCCTTCTGGGCGCTCGTCGCGGGGGCGGTCGCGATCGACGTCGCGGCCCTGCACTTCGGCGTGCCCTACGTCAATTTCCTCAACTTCGCCTTCGTTTGGCTTGCGATCCACCAGCTCGGTTTCGCGTGGAGCGAGGGGCGACTTGCGCCGGGCAGGGCGATTCTATGGGGCATTGGCGGGCTAGCCGCGCTCGCGCTGCTTGTCGGTCTCGGACCCTATCCGATCGCGATGATCGGCGTACCGGGAAGCGGCCTCAGCAACTCGATGCCGCCGACGCTCGCGCTGCTTGCGCTCGGCATTGCACAGGCGGGTTTCGCGCTTGCGCTTGAACCCGCGGGGCGGCGGATGCTCGATAATCTTCGCATCTGGACCGGCGTCGTGCTCGTCAACGGCATGATCATGACGATCTATCTCTGGCACCTCACCGCTTTTGTCCTTGTGATGGTCGCGGCGTGGTTGCTCGGCGGGATCGGGCTCGATGTGCAACCCGGCAGCGCGGCATGGTGGCTCGCGCGCCCGGTGTGGTTCATCCTCTACATCGCGGCGCTTTTCCCGTTGATCACGCTCTTCGCGCGCTACGAACGCGCGAGCAAGGACAGCGGCGAGGTGCCGCACTGGCGCCTGATCGTAGGCCTGCTGCTGATTTGCGCAGGACTCGGCGCCACGGCTGCGATCAGCATCGCGAGTCCGCTGGGCGTGACGGGCGTGCGGCTCTGGCTTGTCGCGCTACCGTTCGTCGGTGCCGCAATTGCACAGTTCGGCCCGGTTCATCGGCTGACACAGTCGCGGACCTGATGCGGGGCTGCATTGGGGTGGGGAACTGCCGTTACCCCCTTTGGATATCGCCGGCAGGATCCGGGATCAGGGCCGCGCAATATTCCAAAGTTCAGGAAAGTTCAGCCCTATGAGCGCGCCGATTTGCAAGTTGTAGAGCGCTGGATGTGCGCGGCACGTCCCATCATGGTCGCAACCGTAAGCCCGGCAGCGACCCCCTTTTTGTTCACCGAATGAAAGAGCCGGATGAAGGCTGGCACGGCCGGATAATGTAGGAAAGACCTTTTTGGAGGCGATGTCTGTTTGGGGTGGGGAGCGGACGTTTGCTACTATGTTGTACCCCGGCGAAGGCCGGGGCCCAGGGCATTGGAAAGCCGAGTTATGCGGATTGCCGCCCTGGACCCCGGCCTTCGCCGGGGCACACAATACCGTCGTTAGTGTCCGGTCGTTTCTTCGCTCTCGTCATCCCGGGCTAGACCCGGGATCCCGCTTTTTGACGCACTCACCGACTTCGACTTCAAGCGGGACCCCGGATCAAGTCCGGGGTGACGATGATGGAGAGGTCCGCAATCGGTCGTCATCTGACTCCGCGCTCTATCACCGACACCGCCAAAACGAAAACCGGCGCGGATCGCTCCGCGCCGGGTTCCCTCGGTAAACTGCTATAATGCGCTACGCGTCAGGCGACGCGGCGTACTTCATTGCCTTCGTCATCGATATCGCGAAGGACGTAACCGCGGCCCCAGACCGTTTCGATATAATTTTCGCCGTGACAGGCGAGCGCGAGTTTCTTGCGCAGCTTGCAGATGAAGACGTCGATGATCTTCAGTTCGGGTTCGTCCATCCCACCATAAAGGTGGTTCAGGAACATTTCCTTGGTGAGCGTCGTGCCCTTGCGCAGGCTGAGCAGCTCGAGCATCTGATATTCCTTGCCGGTCAGATGCACACGCGTCGTGTCGACCTCGACCGTCTTGGTATCCAGATTGACCGCCAGCTTGCCCGTCTTGATGACGCTCTGGCTGTGGCCCTTCGACCGGCGGACGACCGCATGGATGCGGGCGACCAGTTCGTCGCGGTGGAACGGCTTGGTGACATAATCGTCGGCGCCAAAGCCGAACGAGCGCACCTTCGAATCCATTTCCGAAATGCCCGACAGGATCAGCACCGGCGTCTGCACCTTGGCGGTGCGAAGCTTCTTCAGCACGTCATAGCCGTGCATGTCGGGCAGGTTCAGGTCGAGCAGGATGATGTCGTAATCATAGAGCTTACCCAGGTCCAAGCCTTCCTCACCGAGATCGGTGGTATAGACATTGAAGCCTTCGGTCGTGAGCATCGTATCGATCGCTTTCGCGGTCGTCGGCTCGTCCTCGATCAGCAGTACGCGCATTGGGCACCCCTTTTTCCCACGATAATCCCGCGAACCGATCGCGTGACCATCAAGGATGTCACCGACCAACCCCCGTTGCGGGACTGCCGGAACATTAACCACGAAACTAATGAAGGGAAAAGGTTAATTTTGATTTAACCCGCAGAAGTCCGCGAGTCGCGGCCATTTTGCAACAGTAGCTCAGGCCGTTTTAAGATCATGGTGAAGCGCCACATAGCGGTCATGTGCCCCGGTACAGGACATCTTCAGCGTGTCGACGAGATGGTCAGAAAGCGCGCGCACGCGTGCCGGACGCAGCCGCGACGGCGGCGACAACAGGTGCAGGTGCGACTGCGGCAGCGACCAGTCGGTCAGAATCGGGACGACCGCGCCCGATGCCAATGCCTCGGCGGCAATGAAGTCGGGCAGGGCAGCAATTCCCACCCCGGCGACGACCAGGGGTACCGCGACATCGCCATTGTTTGCGAACAGCGGCCCGGTCGGCAGCACGGTCGCTTCCTCGCCCTTGCGATGGAAGTGCAGCGGCATCGCGCGCTGGCGGTGACCGTAACCGATCAACCGATGGCCCGCGAGTTCGAGCGGGTGTTTCGGGACGCCGTGCTTTTCCAGATAGGCGGGGCTTGCGATCACCGACGCCGCGACCGGGGCGATCGTGCGGGCGAGCAGACTCGAATCGGCGAGCGGGGCGATACGCAGAGTCAGGTCGATGCCTTCGGCGACGGGATCGTTGCGCGCGTCGCTCAGCAACACCTCGATCTCGACCGCGGGATGCCGGTCGAGAAAAACCGCGAGCGGGGGGCCGAGCACTTTGATCCCGAAGCTCATCGGCGCGGCGAGGCGGATCGGGCCCGCAAGGTCGACGCGGTCGCCGCGTGCAGCCTCGGTCGCCGCCGTCGCTGCCGCGACCATGGCGCGCGCCTCGTCCAGCAGGCCCGCGCCGGCGGTCGAAACCGCGACGACGCGCGAACTGCGATGAAGCAGGGTGATGCCAAGCGAAGCCTCGAGCCGTGTCACCGCCTTCGACACGCTCGCCTTTGACAGGCCGAGCGACGCCGCCGCCGAAGTAAAGCTGCCGCCGTCGGCGACGGCAACGAAACAGGCCCAGCCTTCATAGTCGGGAAGCGCCACGAATACCTCATGATTGGAAACGATGGTTTTCCATCTACGCTATTTTCGAAACGATCCCAATGACTATTTTGTCCTCAACAGATGAACGCCGCCGGGCATCAAAGCTGCCGGGCGGCAAGGAAAGGACAAGGCCAATGATCGACATCCGCAAATTCGACACGCTGGGCCACGCCAACCACGGCTGGCTCGACGCCCGTCACCATTTCTCTTTCGCGAGCTATCACGACCCGAAGCGGATGGGCTGGGGCGCGCTGCGCGTCTGGAATGACGATGCCATCGCGGCGCAGTCGGGTTTTCCGCCGCACCCGCACCGTGACATGGAAATCATCACCTATGTCCGCACCGGCGCGATCACGCACCGCGACAGCATGGGCAACACCGGCCGCACCGCGGCGGGCGACGTCCAGGTGATGAGCGCCGGCACCGGCGTGACGCACAGCGAGTTCAACCTGGAAGATGAGGAAACGACGCTTTTCCAGATCTGGATCATGCCCGACCGCGACGGCGGCAATCCCGGCTGGGGCGCTCGACAGTTCCCCAAAGCCGACCGGTCGGGCCAGTTCGTGACGCTGGCAAGCGGCATCGAGGGCGACGTCGAGGGCTTTGGGGCCCTTCCGATCCGCGCCAATGCCCGCGTCGCGGCAGCAGCGGTGAACGCTGGTGAGAGCGTCTCCTACGACCTCGAGCCCGGACGCCACGCCTATCTGGTCGCCGCGAAGGGCCGCATCCGCGTCAATGGCACGGACGCCGACCCCCGCGACGGCATCGCACTCCGCGATGTCGGCACGATCGAGGTCGAGGCGCTCGACGACGCCGAACTGGTGCTCGTGGACAGCCTCTGACGAAGTCCCCTGGGCCGCCGCCTAACCCCCTCCCTGTCGGCGGCCCAACCTGTGCCGCGAGTTCCCTTCCCCCCAAAGATCGGGCGACTCGCGGCACCCCCTCCCTCCCATCCAAAATCAAGGAGCAGCAAGATGAGCCATATTCTCCGCATCGATTCGAGCGCCCGCCACAATGGTTCGACGAGCCGTCAGTTGACCGACCAGCTTGTGACCCGCCTGGTCGAACAAGGTTACGGCGCCGCCGTTACCCACCGCGATCTCGCGAACACGCCGCCGGCCTTGCTCACCGAAAACTGGGTCGGTGCCAATTTCACCGACGATGCCGACCGTTCGGATGACCAGAAAGCCGCGCTCGCCGCGTCGGACGAAATGATCGCCGAACTCGAAGCCGCCGACACGATCGTCATCGGCGTGCCCATCTATAATTTCAGCATCCCCGCCGCGTTGAAAGCGTGGATCGACCTGATCGCCCGCGCCCGCAAGACCTTCCGCTACACCGAAGCGGGGCCGGAGGGGCTGCTCAAGGGCAAGAAGGCCTATCTTGTCGTCACCTCGGGCGGCGTGCCCGTCGGCAGCGATTATGACTTCGCCACCGGCTATCTGCGCCACGTTCTGGGCTTCGTCGGCATCACCGATGTCAACATCATCGCCGCCGACCAGCAGATGATGAACGGCGAAGCGATCAACCAGGCGACCACTGCGATCGCAGACCTGAAACAGGCCGCCTGACTCCCTGCCGCCGTCGCGCCTTCCTCCCGCGGCGGCGGCTTCGTTTGAATGAAAGGACTATATGATGGCCAAGGTACTGGTGCTTTATTATTCGAGCTATGGTCATGTCGAACAGATGGCCGACGCCGTCGCCGACGGCGCCCGCGCCGCGGGCGCCGAGGTCGATATCCGCCGCGTTGCCGAGACCGCGCCCGCCGCGGTCGTGCAGGCCGCGGGGTTCAAGACCGACACCGCGCATCCGCTGCTCAGCGATCCCAACGAACTCGCCAATTATGACGCGATCGTCGTCGGCACGCCGACGCGCTTCGGCCGTATGTCGAGCCAGATGGCAAGCTTCTGGGACACCGCCGGCGGCGTCTGGGCGCAGGGCAAGTTGAATGGCAAGGTCGGCGCGGCCTTCACTTCGACCGGATCGCAGCATGGCGGCCAGGAAACGACGCTCTTCTCGGTCCTCACCAACCTCATTCACTTCGGCATGACGATCGTCGGGCTGGACTATGGCTTTGCTGGCCAAATGGGAGTCGACGAGGTGAAGGGCGGCGCGCCTTATGGCGCGACGACGATCGCCGGTGCCGACGGCTCGCGCCAGCCGGGCGAGGCCGACCTTGCCGGCGCCCGCTATCTTGGCGAGCGCGTCGCGCGCACCGCCGCGAAACTGATTGTCTGAGACGATGCGCCGTCTCCCGAGCCTTTTCCTTTCGCACGGCTCGCCGATGATGGCGCTCGAGCCCAGCCCGGCGCGGGACTTCCTCGCTGGGCTGGGCGACCAATTGCCACGCCCGCGCGCGATCCTTGTCGTATCGGCGCACCATGACGCGGCGTATCAGGGCGGCCGCGCGACGGTGACGGCATCACCCGCGCCGCCGACGATCCACGACTTCGGTGGCTTCCCCGATGAACTGTTCGCGATGCGCTATCCCGCGCCGGGCGATCCGGCGCTGGCATCGCGCGTCGTCGAATTGCTCGCTGGCCACGGCCTTGCCGTCACCGCCGATCACGAACGCGGGCTCGACCATGGCGCATGGGTGCCGCTGTCGCTGATCTATCCGCACGCCGATATTCCCGTGGTCCAGCTTTCGATCCACTCGAACGCGTCGCCCGAATGGCATTTCGCATTGGGGCAGGCGCTGGCGCCGCTGCGCGACGAGGGCGTGCTGATCGTCGGATCGGGCAGCATCACGCACAACCTCCGCGCGCTGTTTTCGGCGCGGCTGCCGATCGACGCCCCGGCGCCAGCCTGGGTTACCGACTTCACCGATTGGATCGCGGAACGCATGTCTGCGGGGGCCATCGACGATGTGCTGAACTGCGTCGAACGGGCGCCGCACGGCGCCGACAATCATCCGACGCCCGACCATATTTTGCCGCTGTTCGTCGCGATGGGCGCTGGCGGAGTGCCGCTTAAGGCCGAACGTTTGCACCACAGCGTCACCTATGGCCTGCTCGCAATGGACGTTTACACTTTCGACTAGGCGGCGGCGCGCCTATAGCGCGCCATGCTCCTTTCAGATCGTGTCCTTTTCCTCGATGGCGAGGCCCTCGTCATCGACAAGCCAGCGGGCCTTCCCGTCGATGCGCCGCGCGACGGCAGCCTCAGCCTCGAAAATCATCTCGACCTGTTGCGGTTCGGATTCAAGCGCTGGCCGCTCGCGGTCCACCGGCTCGATCGCGACACCTCGGGCTGCCTGCTCCTTGCGCGCAATCCCAAGGCGCACGGCCGCTTCACCCGCGCGTTCGAGAGCCGCGAGGTCGAAAAGCAATATCTGGCGATCGTCGATGGCGTGCCCGAAGGGGATGGTGGCACGATCGATATTGCGCTCGCCAAGGTGTCGACCGCCGAAGATGGCTGGCGCATGGTCGGCGATCCCAAGGGCAAGCCGTCGGTTTCGCACTGGGAAAAGCTTGCCGTCGTCGAGGGCCGCAGCCTGCTGCGCTTCCGCCCTGAAACCGGCCGCACCCACCAGTTGCGCGTCCATGCGCTCGAAGGGCTCGGCTTCCCGCTCGTCGGCGATCCCGTCTACGGCCGCGGCGGCACCAAAACGCGCACCTTGCTCCACGCCGAAAGGCTGGTCGTAAAACGTGACGTCAAGCCGTCTATAATTGCCGAGGCGCCGTTCCCCGACAGCTTCGTCGCATTGGGCTTTGCGGCACCGGAGGGAGCGGAGCCCACGCGTGGCTGAAATTCCAGAAAGCGCGATCAGCGAGAAGTTTCTCGCGGGGTCGGGCCCTGGGGGGCAGAATGTAAACAAGGTCGCGACCGCCTGCCAACTGCGCGTCGACGTTTTTGCGCTGGGGCTGGCGCCGGATACCTATCGGCGGCTCAAGGCGCTCGCAGGGAGCAAGATGACCGCAGCGGGCGAACTCGTCATTCTCGCCCGGAGCTTTCGTACGCAGGAAGCGAATCGCGCCGATGCGCGTGCGCGCCTTTCCGAATTGATCGACGCCGCACTCATCCGCCCCGAACGCCGTATCAAGACCAAGCCGAGCAAGGCGGCCAAGGCGAAGCGCGTCGACAGCAAGAAGGCGCGCAGCACGATCAAGGCCGGACGCGGGCGGGTGCGCGGAAGCGACTGAGGCCCCGCAATTACAAGTCTCTACCGCCTCGATGCACCCGCGAGCGCGATTGCCGCCGCGTTCGGCGCCGAGGCGGGGAAGGACCCCTGGACCGGCGATTATGTCGCGCCGGCGCGCCCTGCGCCGGTGATCGTCAGCGACGGCCGCGGCGGCGCGCGCCGCTATCTCCGCCCAAAATTATGGGGCGTTCCGCCGCCGCCGCAGGGCACCCAGCCGGTCACCCATGTCCGCAATCTTCAAAGCCCATTCTGGATCGGCACGCTCCGCCACGCCGAGCTGCGCTGCCTGATTCCGGTCACCGCCTTTGCATATTGGTCGGGCAGCGAAGGCGCGCGGCGCCAGCACTGGTTTTCGGTGCCATCGCGGCCGGTGTTCGCCTTCGCCGGAATCCTGCGCCAGGGTGAGGACTGGCCCTGCTTCGCGATGCTCATGACCGACCCGAACCGGCTCGTCGCATATCATCAGCCGAAGGGCATGCCGGTGATCGTGCATCCTGAGGACTATGCTACTTGGCTAAGCGGCGAATGGCGTGCCGCGGTGACGCTCGCAATTCCCTATCCCAGCCAGTTGATGGCGGTGGGCGACACGCCTCCAGTGTAGCTGATTTTCACCATATCGCTTCACTTTACGATAACCAACGGCGCCCTAAAAGCGGGCGAATCAAAAGATCAACGCAGGGACCAAGCCGTGTTGGGGAATCGCACCATCGAAACCAGAAAGGCGCCGACCGCCGGGCGTGGCGCCGAACGCGCTCCCGTTAAGGCGCGCGCGCGCTTTCGGGAACCCGGACTCAACCCCTTCGACGTCGAGCTGTTCGACCTGTCGTCGACCGGTTTTCGCATGGTAACCTCGTTCCGCCCGCAAATCGGCAAGAATATCTGGGTGAACCTGCCAGGACTTCAGCCTCTGGAGGCCGTCGTCCGCCGTGCCGACGGCAACAATTACGGCTGCGAATTCGTCAACCCGCTTCATGTGTCGGTGGCGGCGCACCTGCAGGCGAAACTTCGTGGCGAGTGACGGAGCCCGGTAACGGTGCGGGATCAGCCCTCGGGCTTTTCCGACTTTTTCAGAATATGCTTCCATTCGGCGGGCGTCACGCGCCCGACCGACAGCCGCGACTGACGGATCAGGTCCATGTCAGCGAGTGCCGGGTCGGCCTTGATCGCCGCAAGCGTTACCGGATGCTTCAGCGCGCGCACCGGGGCAACGCGAACGATGACCCAGGGCGAACCCTTTTCGGCGGTGGGATCGGGCGAGGCGGTCTCGGTGATCGTCATGATCCCCACGCATTCCTTGCCGATATTGCTGTGATAAAAGAGCGCCTCGTCGCCGACCTTCATCGCCATAAGGTTCAGCTTCGCGGTGTGATTGCGCACCCCGTCCCACATCCCTGTGCCTTCACGCACGAGTTGTTCCCACGCATAGGCGTCGGGTTCGGATTTCATCAGCCAATATTGCTTTGCCATGGGGCGGGACTTAGCCGAGCCGATCGCGCGGCGAAACCGCCTTTTTCCCTTTAACCGCGGCCGCGCAGCGCCTAAATCGCGACTCATGACGCGCCCCGACGGGCGCCGCCCCTTATCAGATGGACTTATCTTTCATGACCGCTGCCGTTCCCGTCATTTCCATGTCGCTTCCTGCCGATCAGTTCGCGAAAGATTTCGGAGCGTCGTTCGAACGTTTCGGCTTCGCGATGATCACCGACCACGGCATCGACCCTGCGCTGATCGACGAAGCCTGGGACAAGGCGAAGGCCTTCTTCGCGCTGCCCGAAGAAACGAAGCGCGCCTATCATATCGCCGGCGGCGGCGGTGCGCGCGGTTACACCCCGTTCGGGACGGAGATCGCGAAGGGCGCAAAGGAAGTCGACCTCAAGGAATTCTGGCACGTCGGCCGCGACCTGCCCGTCGGCCACCGCCTCGCGGCGCAGCAGCCGAACAATGTCTGGCCCGCCGAGGTCGAAGGATTCCGCACCGCCTATGACAAGCTGTTCGCCGAATTCGACCGTGTGGGCGGTCGGCTGCTTTCGGGGATCGCGCGCTACCTTGGCCTCGCACCCGATTTCTTCGATGACACCGTCGCCGATGGCAACAGCGTGATGCGCCTGCTCCATTACCCGCCGGTCGAAGCTCCCGCAAAGGGCATCCGCGCCGAAGCGCATGAGGATATCAACACGATCACGCTGCTGCTCGGCGCTGAAGAGGCTGGGCTCGAGATCCTCGACAAGGACGGTAGCTGGCTTCCGGTCAGCCCGCCGCCTGGTGCGATGGCGGTCAATGTCGGCGACATGTTGCAGCGGCTGACCAACAACAAGCTGCCCTCGACGACGCACCGCGTCCGCAACCCCGACGAAGGCCGCGCGAGTGTCGCGCGTTACTCGATGCCTTTCTTCCTGCATTTCCGTTCGGACTATCCGATCGAAACGCTCGAAAGCTGCATCGACGCCTCGCACCCGAACCTCTATCCGACGCCGATAACCGCGGACGATTATTTGCAGGAACGGCTCCGCGAAATCGGGCTCAAGAAATAGGCGAATCGCGGTCCCGGGGTGCGGGTTGGAGCTGCTGGCCTCCGCTCGCCACCCTTAGGCGGATTTCCGCAAAAAACTGCTGTGGCTTTAAGCGTCAGCGGATCGCGAAGATACGTCCACAACCGGCTTCTCGGCTCCAGGATGGACGTCGGTCAGCGCTTCCGCCCGAATTGCCCTGGCAGGCTGGTCGCGCGCGTCAGTCCCGGGCGCCAGGTGTCGACGCGCGGCGGCGGCACGATCTGGAAATCGGCGCGGCTGTCGGCGGCGACGATCTGGTCGTTGTGCGCAGCGCGCAGGCGGATGGTTTCGATTTCGCGGTCGGTCTGGATTCCGAAGCGTGTTCCCGCGACCCAGCGTACGGTTCCCATCATTGGCTCGTGCCCGGGCAAGAACACCGTCATGCGCTCGCCGATCTGCAGGATATGCGGCCCTTGTCCGCCGATTCCCGTTAGTGAGACGTTGCGAAGCGTGACGTCGAACCGGCCCAGCCGCTGACAGCCGAGCGCCGCCTTGACCAGCCGTGACTGTCGCGGCTGGCGCTTTTCATCCGGTAGCGATGAGGCAGGGGAGGCCTCGGGATTCGACATGCGCGACTCGACAACTGCCGCCCGATTCCCACCTCGGACGGTTATCTGATTGGTCCCGATCCCAGTCCTAAAGGAGGAAGGTAAATTTTCGTATAGCGTGTTTGATAATATCCACGAATTATTCGGGTCGCCGAAGATATTTGGCGGACGTGATTCCTCCACCAGCGCGGGATCCGGCGGCCCAACCAGCCGCGGAGGCGGGAACCGCACAAAAAGAAGGCCCGCCGCGTGCCTGAGCACGGGCGGGCCGGATCGTCAGGGCATCGGGAGATTAGCCGAGGCCCGAGAAGCGGATATCCTGGACACGGCCATAGCGGATGTCGCACGTGAACTTGCCCCTGTCATACGATCCGCCGCGGCCCCAGCGGCCACGCCAGCCGTCGTTAACGATCACGCGGCCTTTGACGCGATAACCCTCGCGCTTGCGGTCGATGCTCGTCACTTCGGTGACGTCGGTGCGGCCATAGCGGCGGCTGCCGCGTTCGACGGCGTTGACGCACTGGCTGACCGCGCTGCGGCTGTTGCCATAGCGGTTATAGTCATAGCCGTAGCCGTAGCGCGCATCGTCGTAGCGGCCACGATAACGATCGTCATAGCGGCCATCGCGGTCGTAACGATCGTTATTGCCGCTCGACAGGATCGCGGCGAGCCCGCCGATCACCACCGCGCCGGCGATGATTTCGCCTGCGCTGATGCCATCGCGGTCATAGCGGTCGCGTGCCGCGGCGGGGGCAGCGCTCATCAGCATCGCGCCGGCGGTGGCCGCACCAATTGCGGCCTTGGTCAGGTTGGTATTGATAGCCATGGTTCGGTCTCCTCAAAAAGCGCAGGCGGCGTTTCGCGGCCTGTTGAGGATGATATATTGCAGGCGCTGTGACGCCGTCCTGAACCCGGCGCTTATCTGGCGTTCAGCCTTGGTTTTGCTGGCGTTCATAAAGAAAAAGGCCCCGCGCCATGGGGCGGGGGGCCTTTGCCGCTATGGCATTCCGTCAGCCGAAATTGACGTCGACGACGCGGCCATTCCGGTAACTGCAGCCAAAGCTTTTCACCTCGCCGCCGAGGCGCGAGGCGGTGCCGGTGACATACCAGCCGCCATTGTTGGGCTCGGTCCCGGTGATGCTGTCGACGCGGGCGTCGTCGCCCAACTCGCCCTCGACCGCCCAGCTACAGGCATCGGCGGCACGGCTTTCGGCTTCGCCGCGGCCATAGGGGCCGGGGACGGCGTCGTTCTGCGCTTCGGGTTCGTAACGCGGCACTTCTTGCCGGCCGTCATCGCTGCGATACGGCGGCTCGTACCGATAATCGGGCGCGCGCTCGCGCTTGTCCTTGCTGACCGAACTGGCGATGGCTGCAATGGTGCCGATGATGAGCAGCCCGCCGAGCACGTCGCCAGTGCTGATCCGGTCGTGGTGGCGATAGCCCCAGCCGCCATATCGTCCACGCGCTTCGGCGGGGGTGGCGCTAAGGCCGATCGAGGTCACGACGATCGCCGCGGCGGTGGTGAAGCTGGTCAATTTGCGCATCGAGGGAAACTCCCTGTGGGCCCCGGATGGTCCGGCCCGCAATGATCCCGCCCTACGCCCGCGATGCTTTCGCGCCGCTGAACCGTTGCCGCAGCGCGGTAAGGCGAGCCCCAAGGAAAAGGCCCGCCATCCTGAAGATGACGGGCCTTTGGACCAGCTACAGGTGACCAGACCCGTCTCTTAAATCTCAGCAGACGCAGCGCGGGGCGGCCTTGGGTTTCGGCCTCCACTTTTTCTTCGCCACATAACGTTTCCGCACCGGCACATTTTCATAATAGGTGCGCGTCGAGGTCTCGACCCGCTCGGTCACGACTGGCGCTCCGCTGATGATCGTCGTGACGACGACGCCGGGAGTGTAATAGCCATAGCCGTAGCCGCCATATTGGTAGGTCGTCGAATATCCGCCCGGATAAGTGCCGCCCTGATAATAGCCGTCGTAGCGCGCGCTGCGGCTCGACCAATAATCTTCGCACTTCTTTTTGTCCGCGGCATTGCCGATCGCGCTGCCGGCAAGCGCGCCGACTCCGGCGCCGATCAGCGTGCCGGCGGTGCGGTCACCGCGTCCGGCTATGCGGTTGCCGGCGATGCCCCCCACGAGCCCGCCGACAACCGCGCCGCCCACTGTGCCCCCCCGGCCACAGCGGCGTTCCATCTCTTCGTTGTAACGGGCGTCATATCCGCCGTGATAATAAGGATCGTAAGCGGGGGGTGGGGGGTAGTCGGGGCCATGGCCTTCGATGGTGCCTTCGTAGCGGCCTTCGTAGCGGCGGCCGTCGGGAGTCTCGTAGGTTCCGTCCCACGTCCCGGTCCAGCGACCCTCGGCATCATAGCCCGAGACGCGGCGGTACTCGACTTCGCTCGGCACGCGATCGGGATAGCCGGTATAGACGCGGGCATCGGGGTCGGCCGGAACGCCATAGTCGAGCGCGGGCTGTTCGGCGCTGGCGTTTGCCGTCAACAGCAACGTCCCTGCGGCCAGTCCCAACAACATAGTCGTACGCATGCCAAACTCCCTGTTCCCTCGGCGCGAACCGATTGGTTAACAGTTTGTTAGCAAAATTAGCGATTCGTCGCGAATCCGTTAACCCTGAAGAATGCGTCCCGTTTTGGGTCAGGGATTCAGGCGGCGAGCGACGCAGCGATGCGCGCGACCAGTGCTTCGGCGCCCGCCTGATCGGCGGCCGTGAAGCGCGCGGGAAGCGGGCTGTCGAGATCGAGCACGCCGATGAGGCGATCGCCCGCGATCACCGGCACGACGAGTTCGCTGCGGCTGTCGGCGTCGCACGCGATGTGGCCGGGAAAGGCGTGAACGTCCTCGACACGCTGAGTCGCACGCAGCCGCGCGGCGGCACCGCATACGCCCTTTTCGAGCGGAATGCGGATGCACGCTGCCTTGCCCTGGAATGGACCGAGGACCAGTTCTGTCCCGTCGAACCGATAGAAACCCGCCCAGTTGAGGTCGGGGATCGCCTGCCAGATCAGCGCCGCGACATTCGCCATATTGGCGATGCCGTCGGGCTCGCCCTCGACGAGCGCCGCGGCAGCGTCGCCTGCCTCGGCCCAGAGTTCAGCGGGATCGGTTGCGGTGAAGGAAAGCGCGTAACTCATTATTCGACGCTCAGCCCGGTCCACTTCGCCGCAAAGGCATATTTGTCGGCCGCCTCTGCGATGATCTTGTCCGTCGGCTTGCCGCTGCCATGGCCCGCCCGCGTTTCGACGCGGATCAGATGCGGCTTGTCGCCCGCCTTCGCGTGCTGGAGCGCGGCGGTATATTTGAAGCTGTGCCCCGGAACGACGCGGTCGTCGGTATCGGCGGTGGTCACCAGCACCGCGGGATAGGCGGTGCCGTCCTTGATATTATGGTAGGGCGAATAGGCGAGCAGGTTCTTGAAATCGCCTTCCTTCGACGGATAGCCATAATCGTCGACCCAATAGCGCCCCGCGGTGAAGCGGTCGAAGCGCAGCATGTCCATCACGCCGACCGCGGGCAGCGCGGCGGCGAACAGGTCGGGGCGCTGGTTGGTGACTGCGCCGACGAGCAGCCCGCCGTTCGACCCGCCCTCGATCGCGATCTGGCCCTTGCCGGCAATCCCCTCTGCAATCAGATATTCGCCCGCCGCGATGAAATCGTCGAAGACATTCTGCTTCTTGTCGAGGCGGCCGGCATCGTGCCACGCCTTCCCATATTCGCCGCCGCCGCGCAGGTTGGCGATCGCCAGCACGCCGCCCTTGTCGACCCAGGCGAGGCGCGTCGGCGAGAAGCCGGGGGTCATCGAGACGTTGAAGCCGCCATAGCCGTAAAGAAGCGTCGGCGAGCCCTTGCTGCGGTCGAGGCCCTTTTTCATCACCAGGAACATCGGCACTTCGGTACCGTCTTTTGATTTGTAAAAGCGCTGTTCGACGCTGAAATCGGCCGGTTTGAAGGTCAGCTTCGGCTCGGCGAAAATCTCGCTCCGCCCGGTCTGCGTGTCGAAGCGATAGATAGTCGTCGGCCGCGCATAGCTTGAAAAGGCATAAAAGGTTTCGGGATCGCTCGACTTGCCGCCGAAGCCCGAGGCCGAACCGATGTCGGCAAGGTTGATGTTGGCGACCGGCTTTCCGTCGAGCGCGATCATCCGCGCTTCCGACTTCGCATCGCCGAGGTAGGAGAGGATGATGCGATTGCCGACGCGCGACGCGCCGACCAGTGTCGCCTCATTCTCGCCGGCCAGTTCGGTCAGCGCCGCGGACTTTTTGATGTCGAGCGAGACCAGGCGCCCGCGCGGTGCGCCCTTGTTGGTGACGAAGGTGAAGCGCGGCCCCTCGTTGGTCACATATTCCCAATTGTTCGCAAAGTCGTCCACCAGCACGATCGGCTTCGCGCTGCGCTTGTCGGTCGGATACAGCGTCAGGCCATAGCGTTCGTCGGTGCCTTCGGACGAGACGACGAGCAGATATTTGCCGTCGTCGGTGACCACCGCGCTGTTGTTCAGCTTGGGCTTGTCGGGGGTCGCGTGGATCAGCACGTCGGCGCTCTGCGGCGTCCCGAGCTTGTGGAAATAGACGCTGTGATTCTCGTTGAGCGACTGGAAGGCCTCGCCCTCCTTGGGTTCGGGGAAGCGCGAATAATAAAAGCCGCTGCCGTCCTTTGCCCAATCGAGCGCGGAGAATTTAACCCAGCGGACCTCGTCGGACAAATCCTGCCCGGTCGCGACATCCTTGACCCGGACGATGCGCCAGTCGGTGCCGCCGTCCTGCACCGAATAGAGGAGATGTTTGCCGTCCTCCGACGGATTCCATTCCCCGAGCGCGGTCGCGCCGTCCTTGGCCCAGCTATTGGGGTCGATCAGCACGCGGCCTTCGCCCTTCAACCCTTCGCGGACGTAAAGCACCGACTGCGGCTGGAGCCCGTCGTTGCGGCTGTAGAAATAGCGCGTCCCCGCCTTCGTCGGCAGGCCGAAGCGCTCGTAGTTGTAAAGTTCGGTCATCCGCTTCTTGAACGTGTCACGCCCGGGCAGCGTGTCCAGATAGGCATCGGTCACCTTGTTCTGTTCCACGACCCAGTCGGCGACCTTGGGGTTGACGCGAACATCATCCTCGAGCCAGCGATAGGGGTCGGCGACATCGACCCCGAACTGAGGGTCGATCGTGTCGCCGCGCGCCGTATCGGGATAGGCCAGCGCCTTGACCGATGCCGATGCCGATGCCGCGGCGGCGTCGGCCGCCTGTGCTGCGCCCGGAATCATCGTCAGGGCAACAAGCGCCAGCGGCGCGGACAGGGTTTTACGGGGCATGGCAAGGCGACCTCTTTTCTGGGGAAATTATCGTGCGCCGATATGTAGGCATCGACAGGAGACGGGCAAGGGGATTTGATACCCGTCAGACGGGTTCGAGCGATCCGCGATAGGCGACGATCAATCCGACAAGCGGCGCAGAGATTTCCACGTCAAAGAAGAACCGGCCATCGGCTTCCGCCTCAAAACTCGTGCCGTCCGGCATCAGCCAGCGCGGCATGGGAATGCCAAAGGCCGACCATCGGCGCGGGACGAGATAGAGGCGCTCATCCCGGGTCACGAGCGCCATGGCAAAGGACAGGGGACCGAAGCGTTCGACGAGCAGATAGTCGCTTCGTCCGGTTCCGCGCGACTGCAGCGACGAAAAGCGCTTGCCGCCGAAATCGCGGCTCCAGCGCTCGCCCCCCTCTTCGGCGGTGAAAGCGACCGTGACCGGCACGCTTGCCGCGGCTTTGGGGAAACCGATGATGGCGGCGGCAAGGCGCGCGAGCAGCCCCGTGCCGCGGCGGACTTCCGCATGGCCTTGCCACCGGCGTTCGGCCTTGCTTCCGTGCAGCGACCGAAGCTGCGGCGGCAGGGTGTCGAAGGCAGCTCCGAGTATCTGACGATAGAGCGGGGCGCCCGCTTCTTCGCTGCGAAACCCGGTGTGGATCGAGCGGCCGTCGAAAAGCGCGTCATAGTCGGCCAGCGTCAGCGCATCGACGCTGGATCGCGCGCCCGCGGCCGGGCGGTCGCCGGTGCGCAGTTTGCGGACGATCGCCTCGATCGCCATCGAAGGAATATAGGGGCCGTCATCGCCCTCGGCCAAAAGATGCCAACTCCGCTCCGCCGGCCGGTCGTCGACCAGACCGCGCGCGCGGATGAACATGCCACCGCGATGCTCGCCGAAACGCATGCGGTTGAGCACTGCATAGAAAAGTCGAGAAAACGGCTCGAACGAGGGCAGGTGAAAACGCGCGCGCGTTTTGGCGAGAAGGTTCAGGATGCGGTGCAGGATTTCGGGCACCGGCCCGGCGCCCATCCAGATGTCCGTAATCGCAGGCCATGCGCGCGGAATGAGTTGGAGATCGGGGACGTCGACGAGCGAGAAATGAATGTTCCTGAGCGGCAACCGGCCGGGGACTGCGACGGTATAGCGCAGACTCTCGGCCAGGCCGATGCCATGGCCGTCCCGACCGCCGCGCCGCAATTTAACCGGCGCGCCGGCATAGCCGACGACCGCGCGCATCACGTTGAGCCCGATTCCTGCAAAAGGCGAGGGCGCGATCCCGCCTTCGACGGTGCGGATGTCCATCGTCTTTGCCATCTCGCGCAGCACCGCCCCGGTAAGTGCGGGAAAGCTGCTGACGCCCGTCAGGATGAAGATATCGGCGGCCTTTGCCTGTGCATCGAAGCGATCGATGCCGAAGACGAAATCGGCGCCATCGGCAAAGTCGAGATAGTCGGTCTTTGCCGCGATGCAGGCTTCGACGACGCGATAACGGTCGGCGCCATAGTCCTGAAAAGGCCCCGACGCATCGACGACGAGGTCGGGCAGGAGATCGTCCAGCGCGCCGGCGATATCGCGCCGGTCGAGCGCGTGCGGATGGACGCGCGCGGCGCCACGATAGGCCGCGCAGAAGCGTTCCGCGCGGGCGAGGTCGCGGCCGCAGATCAGCAGGTCGAGGTCGGGCAAATCGGCGAGCAGTTCGGCAAGGCGGCCGCCGAACACGCCATAGCCCCCGAGGATCAATATCTTCATGGCAATATCCTGCTGCGATATTCGGGCGGGGCGATCCAACAGGACGTGCGTCTTCCGAACAGCCGGTAACGATTGCGCGCGATCCATCGGTAAACCGGATCGCGGAGCAACGCGGGAACGAGGCGTAAAAGCGAAAATAGCCGCCAGGGCCGGCCGAGCCCTTCGTAAATCGCCAGAACCGCATCGCTATCGCGCCGCACGCGCGCGTCTTTGATCACGAGAATGGTCGTCGGATCGTTCGGATCGAGACCGTGTTCGCGGCATAATGCGCGGCCCGCCTCGCCCTGGATCGACGCAAGGCGGAACCGTGCGGACTTGTCGTGGCGCAGGACGAATTGCGCATTGGCCGAGCACAGCACGCATTCGGCATCGAACAGGATGATCGGGCCGGCTTGGTCAGGCATCGCGGAACAGCCCGTGCTGGTTGAGGAGTTCGCCAAGCTGCGGATGCGTGACCTTGAGATCGAAGGCGAAAAGGCCGCTGCCCAGATGCTGGTGCGTCACGACGGTCGTGCCGGGGGAGAGCCAGCCGGGGATGCGGAACCGAAGTCCCGCCGCCTGCCAGAAATAATGATCGGACGTAAAGATCAGCGCGTCGGCCTCGGCGCGGACGGCAAGCGCCATGCCGAAGCCGCCACCGATATGTTCCTCCAGCCCCGTCGGTCCCGCAAAGCTTTTTGCACTATGGATGACTTGCGGGTGGCCACGGGCGCGACCGTAGAGTCGCGTCCAGCATTGGCCGCCGCTTTTGCGGTCTTCGCTGACGGCGACGGCGGCAGGTGCGGGGCCGCTGCGGCTGGTCGGCAAGGGCGCGCCGATCAACCGGCAGAACTGTGCGAGCAACCATCCGGCGCGCGAAAGGCGCGTCCAGACAATCTCGCCGCGATAGGTCGCGACCGCCGTGCCGGAGAGGCGCTTGCTGAAGCGTTGACGGACATCATGGGGGAGTGCGTCCCATGCAGCGCGCGGAACGAGGCGGCGGAAGCGATCGTCGGACAGCGCCTCGCCACTTTCGCACGCGGCGGGTTCCCGTGCGTCGATCATCCGCTTTGCCGTGCCGCGCATCGCTGGCCTCCTATCCGGCGTCCTTGCCCTTGCCCGGGCGCCAGTTGATCAGCTTGGTCACCCCGGCGCCGAGTTTGATGAGCCGCATCAGTGCAGGTTTGGGCACGCTCAGCATCTCGTCGTGCCAGCGCCCCATCGTCGTGACGAAATCGAGCATGTCGGCGAGCCGCGCCTTGGCTTCGCCGCTCAATTGTGGGTCATCCGCCGCGCGGGCGACACACGCTTTCAGCGCCGCTTCGGCGGGGTCGACCTCCCGCGCCTTGCGCCCCGCGGCGATGCGCGTGACCATTTCCCAGATGTCCTTCTCGGCCGTGAAATGGTCGCGCCGGTCGCCGAGCAGCGGAACGCGTTCGATCAGCCGCCAGCCGAGCAGCTCCTTGATCGAATTGGAAACATTGGAACGTGCCAGCCCAAGCATTTCTGCGATTTCTTCGGCATGGAGCGGGCGGTCGGAGATGAACAATAGCGCGTGGATCTGCGCCACCGAGCGGTTGACGCCCCACTGGTTGCCAAGATTGCCCCAGTGAAGGATGAACTCGGTCGCGGCCGGGGAAAGCTTCGACAGGTTTTCGGTAATTTCTGTCATGACAGAAATATCGGACATAGGGGATAGGAAGTCAAGTACCGGCGGGCGGGTTTCGACCGGTTGCGGCCCTTTCCATCATCGTTACCCTCGAACGCGACACGTGGCTCGTTCGACTTGATCCGGGGTCCCGCGTGAAGTTGAAGCCAGTGGGCGCCTCAAGAAGCGGGATCCCGGGTCAAGCCCGGGATGACGAGGTTCGGGTAATGACCGATTGCTGCCGTTGCAGGTGTGTGCCCCGGCGAAGGCCGGGGTCCAGAGCGCAACGAGCAGAGGTCGGCTCTCTGAAGCCCTGGGCCCCGGCCTTCGCCGGGGTGCGCAAATGGGAAACGACCGGTTGCCGACCAATCCTTTTTCGTCACCCCGGACTGGATCCGGGGTCCCGCTTGAAATCGAAGCCAGTGAGTGCGTCAAAAAGCGGGATCCCGGGTCAAGCCCGGGATGACGGAAGCGGGGGACGGGATGCCCGCTTTCCAACCCAAAGCCGACACCGCGGCCATGAAAAAGGGCGGCCATCCTTTCGGATGCCGCCCTTGATCTCGTTTCGCTGAAAGCGCGTTTTACGCGGCTTCCACCTCGTCGTCATACTGCTCGACGGGGCCCGAATCCTGGCCCTTGGCGTCGACGTCGCGGTCGACGAATTCGATGACCGCCATCGGTGCCGCGTCCGAGGCGCGGATGCCGGCCTTGATGATGCGGGTGTAACCGCCGTTGCGGTCCTTGTAGCGCTCGGCGAGGACGTCGAACAGCTTCTTGAGCTGCGTGTCGTCGAGAAGGCGGCTGTTCGCGAGGCGACGGTTGGCAAGGCCACCGCGCTTGGCGAGCGTCACCAGCTTTTCGACGTAGGGACGCAGTTCCTTCGCCTTGGCGACGGTCGTCGTGATCTGCTCATGCTTGATGAGCGATGCCGACATGTTGCGGAAAAGGGCGGTGCGATGCGCGCTCGTGCGCTGAAGCTTCCGGCCACCTGATTTATGACGCATATCTTTGTCCTTCGTTTGTCAGAGGGGCCGTTCAAGGTACCCCAAGCCAGGTCGATTTGCGGGCCGACCCATTCCCGTTGTGACGGCGCCCCGGCGAACCGGGGCGCTATCTCGATTAGCCCAGCAGCTCTTGTTCGAGCTTCTTGGCCATTTCTTCGATGTTCTCCGGCGGCCAGCCGGGGATGTCCATGCCGAGGCGAAGACCCATCGACGACAGCACTTCCTTGATTTCATTCAAGGACTTGCGGCCAAAGTTCGGGGTGCGAAGCATTTCGGCTTCGGTCTTCTGAACGAGATCACCGATGTAGATGATGTTGTCGTTCTTGAGGCAGTTGGCCGAACGGACCGACAGTTCGAGCTCGTCGACCTTCTTGAGAAGGAAGCGGTTGAGCTGGTTGACGTCCGATTCGTCGGCAGTGGCCGACGGAGCCGCCATGCCGATGAGACCGCTGTCGTTCATCGCTTCTTCGAAGTGGACGAAGACCTGGAGCTGGTCCTGGAGGATGCGCGCGGCATAAGCGACGGCGTCTTCCGGGGTGATCGTGCCGTCGGTTTCGACGGTCAGGTTCAGCTTGTCATAGTCCAGTTCCTGACCGATGCGGGCATTGTCGACCTTGTAGGCGACCTGGCGCACCGGCGAGTAGAGCGAGTCGACCGGGATCAGGCCGATCGGCGCGTCGATCGGACGGTTTGCGGTCGCGGGGACGTAACCCTTGCCGGTGTCGGCAACGAGTTCCATGTTCAGCGTCGCACCATCGTCGAGGTGGCAGATGATGTGGTTGGGGTTCATCACCTTGATGTCGCCCGAAACCATGATGTCGCCGGCCTTGACGGTCGCGGGACCGGTCGCCGAAAGCTGAAGACGCTTCGGGCCTTCGCCTTCCATCTTGAGCGCGATCTGCTTCACGTTGAGGACGATGTCGGTGACATCTTCACGCACGCCGGCCAGGCTCGAGAATTCGTGCAGGACGTTCTCGATCTTGATCGACGTGATAGCCGCACCCTGGAGCGACGAAAGCAGCACGCGGCGCAGCGCGTTGCCAAGCGTCAGGCCAAAGCCGCGCTCGAGCGGTTCGGCGACGAAGGTCGCCTTGCGCTTGCCGTCGCTGCCAGCCTTGATTTCCAGGTTGCTGGGCTTCTTCAATTCCTGCCAGTTCCGGATATTGACAGTCATGGATTTCCCTTTGCTTTGGGCGGGACGGGCGGGGGTCGGCTGCCTGTCCAGCGAGGATTTTTATGCGGGCGGCGCCCCGGCGGTGAGGCGCGCCCGAAAAAAGACGTCAGACGCGGCGGCGCTTGGCCGGGCGGACGCCATTGTGCGGGATCGGCGTCACGTCGCGGATCGACGTGATGTGGAACCCGACAGCCTGCAGCGCGCGGAGAGCTGATTCACGACCGGCGCCCGGGCCCTTCACTTCGACTTCCAGCGTACGGACGCCATGTTCGGCGGCCTTCTTGCCGGCGTCTTCGGCGCAAACCTGCGCCGCATACGGGGTCGACTTGCGGCTGCCCTTGAAGCCCATCATGCCGGCGCTCGACCAGGCAATCGCGTTGCCCTGTGCGTCGGTGATGGTGATCATCGTGTTGTTGAAGGTCGCGTTGACGTGGGCGACGCCCGACGAGATGTTTTTGCGTTCGCGCCGACGAAGGCGCTGCGGTTCACGAGCCATGATATATTCCTAACCTAAATCCTGAACGGCCGGTGGCGGGCGATGCGCCGCTGCCCCGGCAGGGGGAAACAAGGAAGCGCGCCCAGATGGACGCGCTCAAACCTTATTTCTTCTTACCGGCGATCGCCTTGGCCTTGCCCTTGCGGGTGCGCGCATTGGTGTGCGTGCGCTGGCCACGGACCGGAAGGCCCTTGCGATGACGCAGGCCGCGATAGCAGGCGAGGTCCATCAGGCGCTTGATGTTCATCGCCGTGTTGCGGCGAAGGTCACCCTCGACCGTGTGGTCGGCGTCGATCGTTTCACGGATCTGCAGCACTTCGGCGTCGGACAGGTCCTGTACGCGGCGCGTATGGTCGATGCCCAGCTTGTCGGCGATGTCGATCGCGCTCTTGCGGCCGATGCCGTGGATATAGGTGAGCGCGATGATCACGCGCTTGTTGGTGGGCAAGTTGACGCCCGCGATACGTGCCATTGGTAACTTTCTCCTGCTCCACAGGGTCGCAGGCAAACGACCCCATCTCAAAGCGTCTGAATTTCCAACGCAAAAAACGGACCACGATGCGCATGAGGGCGCTTCGCCGTCCGGTCAGGCTGTCGGAATGATCGCGCAGTTAGGGTGAGTCGCCCCGAAAGTCAAGTGAACTGCGGTGGATTGCGTGTCGGAACGGGTGCTCACGAATGCGATGTAAGGGCGACCGCCCGATCGCGCAAGCGGTCGACGACCGCCGCATGAATCCCGGGCGCGCAGGCGATGACACCAAAGGCTTGCGCGCGGGGCGTATTGAACTTCAGGGGCTCGCCGAACGCGTCGGTGACGGTCGCGCCCGCCTCGCTGGCGATCAGCGCGGCGGCCGCGACGTCCCACTCGAACCCCCAGCGCAGCGTCGCGACCAGATCGGCGCGATCGTCGGCGACGAGTGCCATGCGCAGCGCGATGCTGTTCGGTTTGGTCACGATGACCAGATCGCTGTCGACCTTGGGCAGCGCGTCGGCGGGAACACGCGATCCCGGAAACCGCGTGCGTTGGCTGGCGTGCAGGGTCTCGCCGTTCAGCAAAGCTCCCTGACCCTTTTGCGCTACCCATAATTCGTCGAGGGCAGGGGCATAGAGAATGCCGAATTCGGGCGTGCCGTCGATCACGAGCGCGACCGACACGCACCAGCCGGGGCGGCCGCGGATGAAATCGCGCGTGCCGTCGATCGGGTCGACGCACCACATCGCACGGCACGACAGGCGGGCTTCGTTGTCGGCGGTCTCTTCCGAGAGCCATCCCGCCTCGGGCACCATCGCGCCCAGCACCGCTTTCAGCCGTGCGTCGACCGCCAGATCGACGTCGCTGACCGGATTGTCGTGCGATTTGTTCCAGACGTTGACGGCTTGCCCCTCGCCGCGCCAGCGCGCCATCGCCATGTCGCCGACTTCGCGGGTCGCGGCGATCGCGGCTTCGAGGTTGCGGCCGGGCATCGGCGCCGGTCCTAGCTCGACGCGACGGTCATGCCGTCGATGCGCAACGTCGGCGCGTTGGTGCCGTGCCGGAATTCAAGGTCGTTCGCCGGGATAAGTGCGGCGAACATATCGATAAGATTGCTCGCGATGGTGAACTCGGCGATCGGCCCGGCGAGCGCGCCGTCCCTGATCAGGAAGCCCGATGCGCCGCGGCTGTAGTCGCCGGTGACCGGGTTGACGCCCTGACCGATCAACTCGGTGATATAGACGCCCTCGGCGATGCCTTCCATCAGTGCCGCGGGGGTCGCGCTGCCCGCCGCGAGATGCAGGTTGCTTGCGCCGACCCCCGACGCGCCGCCGCCACGGCTCGCGTGGCCGGTCGGGGCCAAGCCAAGCTGCTTGGCCGATGCGGTGTCGAGCAGCCAGCCGGTGATCCTGCCATCGGCGACGAGATCGCGTGCCGCGGTCGGCAGGCCCTCGCCGTCGAAGGCCCGGCTGCGCAGGCCGCGCGGACGATGGGGTTCGTCGCGGATGACGATGCTGCTGTCGAACAGCTTCTGATCTTCCTTGCCCAGCAGGAAGCTCGTCCCGCGTGCGATTGCGGGTCCGGCGATCGCGCCGAGCAGGTGTCCGACGATGCCGCCGCTGATGCGCGGGTCGAGCAGGACCGGAAGCTTGCCGTTCGGGGCCTTGCCGGGATTAAGCCGCGCGACGGCACGCGTGCCAGCGCGCGCGCCGATCTCTGCGGCGCTTTCGAGGTCGGTGAGGTAGTGCGCGCTGTGCCAGCCATAGTCGCGCTGCATGCCTGCGCCTTCGCCCGCGATGACGCTTGCCGACAGGCTGTGGCCGCTCGATCCATAGCCGCCGGCAAAGCCGTGGCTGGTGGCGAGAGCGAAGCGCGTGCGGCTGTGGCTGGCGCTGCCGCCTTCGCTGTTGGTGACGCCGGCGACAGCGCGCGCGGCTTCCTCGACCGCCAGGGCGGCTTCGCGCAGCGCGGCCGGGTCGGCTTCGCTGCCGTCATCGAGGTCGAAATCGGGGGTGGCACCCTTGAACAGCAATTCTTCGGGCGCGAGACCGGAATAGGGGTCCTCGGGGGCTTCGCGTGCCATCGCGACGCAGCGTTCGACCAGCTTGGCAAGTTCGCCCGCGTCCATGTCGGCGGTCGACACGCTCGCGCTGCGCTGGCCAACGAAGACGCGCAGCGAAATATCCTGCCCTTCGGACCGCTCGACATCCTCAAGCGCGCCGAGCCGCATCGAGACCGACGTCGCGGCGTTGCAATAATAGAGCGCGTCGGCGGCATCGGCGCCGGCCTTGGTCGCGGCGTCGCACAGCATCTTTGCGCGGTCGAGGGCTTCGGAAACGGTCAGCATCCCCGCGCCCTATACGGCACGCGGGCAAGGGTCAAAATAAAGTCACCAAACCCGTCAGCCTGAACCCTTCGACAGGCTCAGTGCAGGCTCGAGCCGAAATCCATTTCGGCGGCAAAGTCTTGGCCCCCGGATCAAGTCCGGGGTGACGGTGACAAGGAAAAGCTTATTTGATGATCGCAGCGAGCGCGTCGGTTGCGGCGATTGCGCCGCTGGTCCACAGGAAGGGCAGCGTCAGCGCGGCGATCCAAAGGCGGCGGACGTCGCGGCGGAAGCGCGCATGAAGGCCCCAGCTTGCGAGTGCCTGCCGGCTCAGCCGATACCAGTGCCGTTCGGTGGACCGCGCCACGGGAAGCGCGAGCGCGACCAGCATGATCAGCGCGACGACGATGAAGGCCGACGACGCTCCGGCAGCGACGGCGCTCATCACGAGCCAGATCTGAAGAGCGGCAAAGGCGAGGAGGGCAGCAGCGGCATGCCAGGTCATTCGGCGACCGAGACTCCGTGCCGGCGGCACGCTGACGGTCGTGCGCCTCCACAGGCGCGGTCCAAAAGTTGATGCCATGTTACAGCCCCCTTAGGCTGGCGATTCCCAGAACCGCACGTTTTGCCCCAAAAATTCCCAAGTCAAGACACTCTGCCAGCGATTCGTTAATTTTTGCACTCAGTTCGGCGCGGATTCGCAACTGAATCGCGCTAAGCCGCAAAAATGCTACATTTCTGGCAGGATGGCCGCCCCTTTTGGGGCGGTGGAGCGGGGTTTATTGCTAAGGGGGGAAGATCAGCGTTTCGGCGGGGTCGGCAGCGGCTGCGCGTCGGCTTCGTCGGGGGCGGTCGGCGCGGGGGCCTGGCCGCTGGCCTGCCGTTCGAGTTCTTCGGCCGCCTTCTGCCGTTCGGCGAGCGCGCGCTCTTCGGCGACGACGGCGGCTTCGACTTCGTCCGCCGCGGCGTCGATGCCCGCGATGCGCTTGGCGCGTTCGTCGGCGATCATTGCCTGCCAGTCGGTCTTGTTCGCCGCCTGACGTTCGGCCTTCGCACCCGCGACCAGCGCCTGCGTACAGCCGGTAAAGCCGCCCAGTCCGGTCGGCGAGCAGCTATCGGTGCCGAAACGGCCGACGCGTTCGAGTGCGACGACCTTGTTCGCCCAGGCCTCGTTACGCACGTCGAGCGGATTGCCGCGGAGCATTTCGGGAACGCGATAGCGTTCGGTCTCGGGCAGGCGGTTACAGACGACGATTTCGTCGGGGCTCGACTGTTCGCACTTGTCGTTGCCGTAAACGATGACCTGGTTGATCTTTTCGGCATCGACCGTCTGCTGCTGCGCCGCGGCGGGCATGGCGGCAGCACTGCCGGCGAGGATCAGCGCGAACAGGGGGAGGCGGGTCATCTCGATCTTCCTTTGTCAATTTGGTGCGGCTTGGCACCGCGACCCTGCATCCGTCATGAACGGTGCGGGCCCTTATGTATCAGATACGTTTCGACAGCGCGATGGCTGCACGGCAACCGGCGCGGATCGCGAGGCTGAGAACGGGGTAACCCGGGGCGCTCTCGGCGCCCGCAGCGAGGGCGGCTTCCTTATGCTCGAGCTCTTCGGCGCGGAAATCCTCGACCGCTGCACTGAGTTCGGGGTCGCTGTCGCCAAGCTCGTCGAGCTGATGCTGATAATGGCGGTCGATTTCGGTCTCGACCGCTGCTGTGCAAGCCATTGCGGCGCGGGGGCCCATCGCGGCGGTTACCGCGCCGAGCGCAAAGCCCGCGACATTCCAGAAGGGCTGGAGCGCGGTGGGGCGAACCCCCCGCTCGGCGATCATGGCATCGAAGAATTTACGGTGTCGTTCTTCCTGCTCGGCCATATGTGCGATTTCGCGGGCCATCGGATGGCGGTCGCCCATCACCGCGAGCTGGCCGGCGTAGATGCGCGTCGCGCCATATTCGCCCGCCTGGTCGACGCGGATCATCGATGCGTTTTTTCCGGCGCTGGAGTTTTTTGGGCTCATGCCGCCGATGTGGTCTTCCGGCGCAGCAAGGTCAAGACGAGTGCCGCCGCGCAAGCCGAGAAGATCGCGTTGAAACCCGCGAGCGAGATGCCCAGCAGCGTCCATTGCGCGGTGTCGCAGCGGATCAGCGGGGCGTTCATGATCGAATCGAGCGACACGGGGCCGCTGGCGCCGGTCGCGCAGGTCGTGATGCCTTCCCAGAAGCCATATTCGACCCCGGCATGGAAAATGCCGATCGCGCCGCTGACGGCAATTGCGACGGCCGCCAGCAGGGTGAGCGCGCGCATCGCCTTGTCATTGCTGCGGAGCAACAGCGCGAGCAGCGCCAGCACGATCGCCGCCTGATGCGGCCAACGCTGCCAGTAGCACATCTCGCAAGGGTGCAGGCCAAAGCCATATTGCGATACGAGCGCGCCGCCATAGAGCAGCAGCGGCGCGAGGAACGCGACGAAGGGCGCGGCGAGGCGCGATTTCAGCATGTCCGCACGTCCCTTAGTTGCGCGCGGTGGGCTTGGCGGCGGGCTTCACCGGGGCCTTTCCGCTTTGCGCCATGCGCGGCGTGGCCGCGTTGATCCGTCCGATCGTCTGCAGCGCATAGTGAAGCTGGAAGTCCTCGATGCCCTTTTCCTTAAGCTCGGCGGCGGTCGCGGTGAAGCGCGGGTCGGCCTTTTCGTCCTTTTCGAGCAGGCCGTTGTCGACCTTTTTCTCGTTGATCAGGTGACGGCGCAGGTCGCTTTCGCGGAACTTCGGACGCGAGGCATAGTCGGGGTCCGAAATCTGCGGCACGCGGATATCAGGCTCGATACCGCCTTCCTGTACGCTGCGACCCGACGGCGTGTAGTAGCGCGCGGTGGTCAGGCGGAGCGCGGTGGTGTCGGTCAGCGGCAAGACGGTCTGCACCGATCCCTTGCCGAAGCTGCGTTCGCCCATCACGACCGCACGATGCTGGTCCTGCAGCGCGCCCGCGACGATTTCGGACGCCGAGGCCGAGCCCGAGTCGATCAGCACGACGACCGGCGCACCGCCGGCCAGATCGCCGGGTTCGGCGAAATAGCGTTCGATATCGCCCTTTTTGCGGCCGCGCTGCGAAACGATCTCGCCGCGTTCGAGGAACAGGTCGCTGATACCGACGGCTTCGTCCAGCAACCCGCCCGGGTTCGAGCGGAGGTCGAGGATCCAGCCGCGCGGTTTCTTGCCGAGCGATTTTTCGACCGCCATCATCGCGGCCTTGAGGTCGGTCGTCGCGTCAGCCGAGAAGCTGGAGACGGTGAGCACGCCGACATCGCCGCTGACTTCCCATTTCACGGGCTTCAGGTCGATGATTTCGCGCGTCAGCGACATCTCGATCGGCTTGTCCTGACCTTCGCGAACGACGGTGACGTCGATCTTGGTTCCGGGCTTGCCGCGCATCTGTTCGACCGCCTCGTCCAAAGTCAGGCCGAAGATCAGTTCCTTGTTGATATGCGTGATATAGTCGCCCGCCTTGATTCCCGCCCTGGCGGCCGGGGTGTCGGCGGTCGGCGCGATGACCTTGACCACGCCGTCTTCCATCGTCACCGACAGGCCGAGCCCGCCATATTCGCCGTCTGTCTGGGTGCGCAGGTTCGAAAAGCCGCGCGCGTCGAGATAACCCGAATGCGGATCGAGGCTGGCGAGCATGCCGTTGATTGCGCCCTCGATCAGCTTCGAATCGTCGACCTGTTCGACATAGTTGGATTTGACCTCGAGATAGACGTCCATGAAGCGCGAAATTTCTTCCTGCGTCTTCGAATCGACGGTTGCCATCGCGCCGGTCGCCAGCGGGACGAGCGCCAGCGTCGAGAGCGCGGCAGCGCCCTGCCACAGGGCGAAACGGCGCCGGGGAGACGAGGTGGTCTTGGTCGATTCGGTCATGGGCGTCTTTCAGTCACGCGAGAGCAATCCCGCCTTATAATCCCCAGCGCGCCATCCTCCTACGCAAATCTGCGGGCGTCAAGCACGGCATCGCTCTACCGAAATGCAGCATAATGGGCGATTAACGCCGCGGGTCAGCCGATCATCGCGACGATATCGACCGGACGCCCGGCGCGACGCAGCTCGACGGTGATGCGGCTGTCGTCGGATCCCGCGCGGCCGACCGGCGCGCCGGCATCGAGCGTGTCGCCAACCCCGACCGACAGCGCGATCATGCCGGTCAGCAACGACACCCAGCCGCCGCCATGGTCGATGATCACGATCTTGCCATAGCCGCGATAGTCGCCTGCAAAGCTGACGCGGCCGGGCGCTGGGGCGACGACCTGCCCACCCGGACGCGCGGCGATGGTGACACCGCGCGATCGCACGCCGCTTTCATTGACTTCCCCCAGTCCCGCGACGATGCGTCCGACGACGGGCAAGCGATAGGCGCCCTGGGCAAGGTCGGCCTCTGCCTCCGCCGGGGGCGCTGCATTCACGATGCTGCCTTCCGGATTGCGTGGACGCGGCAGCGGGCCCGCGAGCTGCGCAAGCTCGGCGCGAACCGCACTGTCGGCTTCGAGAGAGTCCATCAGGTCGACAATATCGCGCGCCTTCTCACCAAGCCCCAATGCGCGGTCGGCCTCTAGCTGCGCGCTGCTCATCAGCTCGCGCGAGCGCAGCCGGCCTTCATTTTCGAGCCGCGTCAGCGCATCGCGGCGCTGTGCGAGTTGCGCCTTGCTGGCCGAGAGCGACTTCAGCGCTACGGCCTGTTGCCGTCGCACCGTCTGCAGCATCGCGAGTTCGTGCCGCGCGCCGGCGGTCCGGCGCTCGATCACCGGCATCGCGGCGTCGATCACGGCGCGTGCGTGCACCATGTCGGTAAGCGAGCCGGGCTGCGCGAGCACGCTCACCGGCGGCTGGCGGCTGAGTTGCTGGAGCGAGGCGGCGAGTTCGAGCAGGGGCTGTTGTTGCTGAGCAAGCCGGGCGCGCTGTGCCGACAGGCGGCGGGTGACGAGCGCGACGCGCGCTTCGCCCGCGCTGATATCAGCCTCGGCAGACTGGATGCGCGCGGCGAGCGCGGCGCTACGCTTTTTCAGCCGGTCGGCTTCACTGTTCGCCGCCACGGCCTGTCGTTCGAGCAGCGCGCTGCGCGCCATAGCGGCCGCCGATTGCTGCTTGGCATCGATCAACTGCGTACGCTCGCGCGCGGCGATCGCTTGCGGATCGAAAATGTCGCTCTGCGCCAGCGCGAGCGCCCCGCCCGCGAACACGCCCGCCATCGCGATGGCTGAAAGGGCGCGCCTCATTGGCGACCCTCGCGGTGATAGGGGTGGCCGGCGACGATGCTCGTCGCGCGCCACAATTGTTCGGCGAGCATCGCGCGCGCCATCAGATGCGGCCAGGTCGCGCGGCCAAAGGCAATGACCTTGTCGGCGCCCTCGCGCTCCTCGGGTGTGAAACCGTCGGCAGCGCCGAGGCAAAAGCGTGCCTCGCGGACGCCACCATCGCGCCATTTTTCGAGCAGTCTCGCGAATTCGAGCGACGACATCTGGTCGCCCCCCTCGTCGAGCAGGACAGTGCGGCTGTTGTCGGCGGCAGCTGGCATGCGGCCGCCCGTATCGGGAAGCTCCGAAATTTTCTGCGCCCAGGTCACGCGCTTCATATAGCGCTCGACCAGCTCGGCCTCGGGCCCGCGCCCGATGCGCCCGCGCGCGATGATGTGCAGCAACATGAGCGTCCGCCTAGCCGGTAGGCGGGGCGGACGTCAATTTGCGGCGGCAACCGGCGGCGCGTCGCCGAACGACCACATGCGTTCGAGGTTGTAGAAGCTACGGACCTCGGGGCGGAACAGGTGGACGATGACGTCGCCCGCATCGAGCAGCACCCAATCGGCATTGGGCAGTCCCTCGACGCGAACCTGGCGGCCCGCTTCCTGCTTGATACGCTGCGCAAGTTTCTCGGCGATGGCCGAGACATGGCGCGTCGACCGGCCGCTCGCGATCACCATATGATCGGCGATGCTGCTTTTACCGGCAAGCGGGATGGAGATGGTTTCCTGGGCCTGGTCCTCATCCAGTTGGTGGAGGATCAGCGCGTGGAGCGTATCCACGCTGGCGTCCGAAGACTTTTGGGCGGATGCGGCGCCATTGGCGGCATCCTGGGTTGCGGAGATCAAATGCGTCCTTTCCTGTTCGTGTCCACAAGCCGCGAACGCGTTAGCGGGTCGCGCATTGCGCGGCCTTCATAGCGTTCGAACCAGCGGGGGTTGGCCTGCCGTATCGCAGTTGCGGATCGCACATCGGGCGAAAATCGCAGGAACACGAGGGCGGGCGGTCTCCAGTCCGTCCAATGCAATTTCTGGTCCACGGGCCGGACGAAGCGCCGAAGCCAACCCATCGCACGTCTTGCATGGGCGCGGTCATTATAGCCCGGACGCGCGATAACCGCAATCGGCATGAGTCGGGCGATCCCCCGCCAGTCGCGCCATTGGGGCAGTTGGACCAGATTGTCGGCCCCCATGATCCAGATGAACTGCCGGTTCGGGTAACGCCGGACGAGCTTTTTGAGCGTATCGATCGTGTAGCGCGTGCCGAGTTCGGCCTCGATTGCCGTCGCCCGAATCGGCGACCGCTGCGCCATGTGCTGCGCCGAACCGAGGCGCGCAGGGAGTGACGCCATTCCCACCTTGGGCTTCAGCGGATTGCCGGGAGAGACCAGCCACCAGAGCTCGTCGAGCCCCAGCGCATCGATCGCATTCAAACTGATCGCGCGATGGCCGCCATGCGCCGGATTGAAGCTGCCGCCGAGGAGGCCGGTGGGGATCATTCGGGGAATGATTTCACCACTCGGATATGGCCGACGATCGCTTCATTGAACGCAGGCAATTTTTCCGCCGGAATCCAGTATTCTTCATGTGCGTGCCCGCCCGCTTGCTCGATCTTGTAGCCGGCGAGATAGTCGGTCGCGACGTCGAACTCGGTGACAAAACCGGATCCCGACGCGGGGACGTTCCAGTCACGAGCGATTTTCACCGCATAGTCGAATGTGGTGACCGGATAGAAAATCGGTTGTTCGGGAAGCCTTGGCGGGAACTCGCGCATGCCGCTGGCGGCGATCAGCGCGAGTTCCTTGGGGCCGACGGGACGCCACAGGCGTTTGGTCGCCGTCAACGCCGGACCTGCCCCGTCCCACGTACCAACCATTTATAGGTCGTCAGCCCTTCGAGCGCGACGGGCCCGCGGGCGTGGAGGCGGCCGGTGGCGATGCCGATTTCGGCGCCGAGGCCGAATTCACCGCCGTCGGCGAATTGCGTCGAGGCATTGTGCATCACGATCGCGCTGTCGACGCCGGTGAGGAAACGCTCGGCGGTCGCGGCATCCTCGGTGACGATCGCGTCGGTGTGCTTGCTCGAATGCGCGTCGATATGTGCTAGTGCGCCGGAAAGTCCGTCGACCATGGCGATCGATACGATCGCGTCGAGATATTCGGTGTCCCAGTCGCCGGCCGATGCGGCGTCGACATGCGGGCTCAGCGCCTCGACGGCCTTGTCGCCGCGCACTTCGCAACCCGCCTGCACCAATGCCTCGATGATGGCGAGCGGTGCGGGATAGGCGCGGTCGATCAGGATCGTCTCGGTCGCGCCGCAGACGCCGGTGCGGCGCATCTTGGCGTTGACCGCAAGCTCGACCGCTTTTGCGGGATCGGCGGCGCCGTCGATATACAGGTGGTTGATCCCGTCGAGATGCGCGAGCACGGGCACGCGCGCCTCGTCCTGCACGCGCGCGACGAGGCCCTTGCCGCCGCGCGGGATGATGATGTCGATCAGTCCCTTCGCGCGAAGCATCGCGCCAACCGCAGCGCGGTCCTGCGTCGGGACGAGCTGCACCGCATCGGCGGGCAGCCCAACCTCGACCAGCCCCGCCGCGAACGCCGCGTGGATCGCGCGGTTCGAATGCGCTGCCTCGCTGCCGCCGCGCAGGATCACGGCGTTGCCGGACATCAGCCCGAGCGCCGCCGCATCGGCGGTCACATTGGGGCGGCTTTCATAGATGATGCCGACAACGCCGAGCGGCACGCGCACGCGACTCAGCACCAGACCGTTAGGCCGCGTCACGCGGTCGATCTCGGCGCCCGAGGGGTCGGGCAGCGCCGCAACATCGTCGATCGCATCTGCAATAGAGCCCAGCCGTCCATCGTCGAGCCGCAGCCGGTCGAGCATCGCGCCGGACAGGCCGTTCTTTTGTCCAGCGGCCATGTCTTCGGCATTGGCGGCCAGAATGTCGGCCGCCCGCGCACGAATTTGCGATGCCGCAGCAACCAGTCCCGCGGCCTTGTTCGCCGTCGGCGCGAGCGCGAGCGCTTTCGACGCGGCGCGCGCACGCGCGCCCATGTCGGCGATCAGGGCGACGGCATCGCCGGGCATCGGCGGGGCGGTGAGGGCTTCGGCGTTCATGGCGCTGCCACTATCACGCTTTGCACGGGCCGCGAAAGTCCCGTTGCGTGCCGCCGCGCGCGCCTTTAGGCAGGGCGTCATGAGCGGGGATATTGAAGGCATCGGGGCGGCGGTGACCGCCGGTTTGGCGGGGCATACGGTCGAGCCAGGGCACGGTGGTGCCGCGCACGGCCAAGCGCCGCTGCGCTGTCTGAATTGCGGCACCAGCCTAGCGGGCTCGCATTGCCATCATTGCGGACAGCGCGCGGACGTGCATCGCAGTTTCAGCGCGATCGGACACGACCTCGTCCACGCGATCTTTCATTTCGAAGGCAAGATCTGGAATACGCTGCCACTCCTCAGTTGGCGGCCCGGCGACCTGACGCGTCGCTATATCCACGGTGAACGCGCGCGCTTCATCTCGCCGCTCGCGCTGTTCCTGTTCGCCGTCTTTCTGACCTATGCGGTGCTCGCGATGGTCGGCAGCGGCGGCGGGGTCGGCGAGGGGTTGAGCAAGGCGGCGGCCGAACAGACGCGCACGACCGCGATCAAGGACAGTATGCAGGCCGAGGTCGACCGGGTCGACGCCGAGCTGGTCCGGAAGGACCTGTCCGCCGACAAGCGCCGGGAGTTGGAGACCGAACGCGATGTGCTGCAAAAAAGCGCCGACTATCTTGGCGTTGCGCGCAGCCGCAGCAAGACCGAACGCGCTGCCGATCGCGCCGCGGGGCCGCCCGTCCTCGAAAACCCCGTCACGCAGGTGAAGACGAGCGCCGATTTCATTTCGCAGAACAAGATCGATACCGGGGTGCCGTTCATCGATCACGGGCTGAAGAAGGCGTTCGCGAACCCCGCGCTCGTCCTCTATAAATTGCAGGCGAACGCCTATAAATTCGCCTGGGCGCTGATCCCGCTGTCGCTGCCGTTCATGTGGTTGCTCTTTCCTTTCAGCCGGCGCTTTCACACCTATGACCATTTCGTTTTCGTCACCTACTCGATCAGCTTCATGCTGCTCCTCTTCGTCGTCGTGCGCCTGCTGAACCTAACGATCATTGGCGATGTCGCGACTTTCTTTGCGATGCTCTATGTGCCCTTCCATATGTATCGCCAGCTTCGCGGCGCCTATCGCTCGTCGCGCTTCGGATCGCTTGTGCGCGCAGCGCTGCTGCTCTTTTTCAGCCTGTTTTCGGTAATCTGGTTCATGCTTCTGCTGCTCGCGCTCGGGATCAGCGGATAGGCGCGAATCTGTAACAAAGACGCGCCACAGACCCGGCGACGCGGGAGGATATGCGATGCATCAGCTGTGGAACGAAATCGATCGCCGTTTGCTCATCAAGCTTGGCACGGCGGGGCTTGCCGCGCTGTCGCTGCCCGGCGCGGCACAGGCGGCGATGGCGCAGGGCTTTACCCACGGCGTCGCAAGCGGAGAGCCGGGCGCGCATTCGGTGCTGTTGTGGACGCGCTATGCGGCGGCGAATGACACAAGGCTGACCGTCGAACTGTCGGAAAGTGAGGATTTTTCAAGGGTCGTCGCGGGCGGCAGCGTCGTGGCGGCGGGCGAACGCGATCATACCGCAAAGCTGGTCGTCGAGGGGCTCAAGCCCGGCCGCTGGTATCATTATCGCTTCGTCGCCCCCGATGGCACCAAGTCGGTGACCGGCCGCACGCGCACCCTGCCGCAGGGATCGACCAAGGCGTTCAACCTTGCGCTCTTTTCCTGTTCGAACATGCCGTTCGGCTGGTTCACCGCCTATGGCCATGCCGCGGCGCGCGGCGACATCGACCTTGTCGCGCATGTCGGCGATTATCTCTACGAGTATAAGGCGGGCGACTATCCGTCAGCAAAAGAGGCGCTTCCGGGGCGCGAGATCCAGCCCGCGCACGAGATCGTCGCGCTTGCCGATTATCGGCTGCGCTATGCCGCCTATCGTGCCGACCCCGACCTCCAGAAGTTGCACCAGATGTTTCCGATGATCGCGCAATGGGACGATCATGAATTCGCGAACGACGTCTGGAAGGGCGGCGCCGAAAATCACAATGAGGGTGAGGGCGAATGGCCCGCGCGCATGGCCGCCGCCGAGCGCGCCTATCGCGAATGGATGCCCGTCGCCGACAAGCGCTGGCGCCAATATCAGGTCGGCGACCTCGCGACGATCTTCCTTCCCGAAACGCGCGTGACGGCGCGCGACCGGCAATTCGAAATTGACGAGATCGTCACAGGGGGCGGCGATGCCGCGGCGAAGCTTAAGCAGTTTGCCGAAACCGGCTATCGCGACCCCGCGCGCCAGATGCTCGGCGCCGAACAGGAGAAATGGCTGTTCGACGGGCTCGCGGTTTCGACCAAGGCGGGTACGCGCTGGCAGGTCTGCGCTCAACAGGTCGTGATGGGCACGCTGTTCACTCCGCCCGAGACACGCGACTGGTTCGCGGGTGAACAGCCTGACTATGTCCGCCGGCGGGTGGAAACCGGTCAGCTGGCGGCGAAGGCGGGCTTGCCGCTCAACCTCGACGCATGGGATGGTTATCCCGCCGCGCGCAGCCGCTTGCTCGCCGCCGCGCAGCGTGCCGACGCCGACCTCGTCACGCTGACGGGCGACACGCACAACGCCTGGGCCTTCGACCTCGCCGAGGATGGCCGGCCGGCGGGGATCGAGATCGCGGGACAGAGCGTCACGTCGCCGGGCTATGAAAGCTATATCCGCGGCGTTTCCGACGAAACGCGCGTCGCGGCGCTGCGCCGGGCGTCGCCGCAACTCAAATGGGCGAATACTGCAGATCGGGGCTATGTGACTGTCCAATTCGCACCCGAGCGAGTGACGGCAAACTGGCACAGCGTCGAAACGATCCGGGCGCGTTCGCTCGCGCTGAAGGGCACGCACAGCATGACGGCAGATCGCGGGCGGCGCGTCTATAACGCCGCCTGATCGCGGCAGTCGGATGGCCACGACCGGTCTGGTTCAGGCACCAGATCGATGACGAACATCTCGCCCGAACGGTCGCCGTATCGCTGCGCAAAGAGTAGCCGATCGCCTGTCGGCGACAGCAATGGACCGACCTGAAACTGGTCAAGATCGGCCGGAATGCGACCGACTTCGACCCAGCGATCGCCTTCGCGGCGGAAGCGATAGAGATGCGACCGGTCGCCGCGGTCGGACACGGCGATCATCGTCCGCCCGTCGCGCGAAATCTCCGCCTCATATTCATAACCGCCCGCGCTGACCGGCGGGCCGAGATTTTCGACCTTCCATTCGCCGGGCCGGACTTCGGTTGCGACATAGATGTCACCGCCGCCCGCGCTGCCCGCGCGGCTCGATCCGAAATAGAGGCGGCCGGCGGCGTCGGCGCGCGGGAGGAGCTCTGCCTCGGGCGAGTTGACGGGTTCGGGCAGGCGCTGCGGTTCGCCCCAGCCGCCCTCGGTGGTATGCTCGACATACCATATGTCGAAGTCCTCCTTCGCGGGCGCATGGCGCGACGAGATATAATAGAGCCGCTTTCCGTCGGGGGTGACGAACGGATCGGCCTCGATCACCGGCGACGGCATGGCGAAGGTCGGCGGCGCAGGTTTTCCCCAAGCGCCGTTTTCACAGCGCGACTGCATCAGCCGGTAGTTTCGGAAATCCTTGTCCGCCGCAAGGTACAGCATCGTCCGGCCGTCCGGCGTGAAGGTTGGCGAGGATTCATAGCCGGGCCCCGAGATGGCAGCGGGAGTCCACAGCGTCGCGCTAGCCGGTCCGGGCGTATCCGCGGCGGCGGTGCACCCGGCAAGCACCGTAAGGCAGAGGAGGGGCGGCGCGCGGTTGGCAAACGGCATGGACTTTCTCTCCGGCAAGACGCTAGCAGAAGCATTGAGGATCTTTGCCCGAGTGCAGGTGCTTGGCCATCGTCCGATCGGCGGCGGCGGCGCCGAAAGGGCGGCGGGGAGAGGATATGGACGCGATCGACCGACAAATTGTGGCGATGCTGCGCGACAATGCCCGCCTGCCGCTGAAGACGATCGCGGCGACCGTCGGGCTGGCGCGCAGTTCGGTTCGCGAGCGATTGTCGAAGCTGGAGGCCGCGGGAACGATCGGCGGATATCACGCGCGCATCGTCGATGAAGGCGGGATCGCGGCGATCCTGCAACTGCGGCTCGCGCGCACGCCCTCGCCGGAGATCGTTGCGGCGGTGACGGGGATGGCGGAGGTTGCGCGCTGCTATTCGCTGAGCGGCGAGATCGATCTGCTCGTTGAAATCGCGGCGGCGGACTCGGCGCAGCTCAACGCCGCGCGCGACCGGATTGCGCTGATCGCAGGGGTGGAGGATACGACGACCGCGCTGATTCTGAAACGCGACAAGGATCGCTGACGGGCTCGGCTAAACGGCCGCGATCGCTTCGATCTCAAGCAACCACGCCGCATCGTAGATGTCGGCGATGATGATCGTCAGCGCGGGCGAATGACCGCCCAGCACGTCGTGCCGCACCTTGTAGTTCGCTTCGCGATAGCGGCGGTCCGACAGGAATACGGTGACCTTGACGAGGTCCTGCAAATTCATCCCCGCAGCGAGGAGCTGTTTTTCGACGTTGCGCCAGACCAGCCGGCACTGATCCTCGAACGCCGCCGGCACCTCCTCCTTCGCATCGACGGGAATTTGGCCGCTGACGAACAGCCATCGCGTCGGGTTTTCGACAAGATGCGCCTGCGCGTAGGAGACGCCGGTGGGATTGATCGCGCGATTGGGCATGGGGGACCTCGTCATTCGGATGGACGGGACGACTATCCCCGCCAGCACCCCGGCACAGACCGAGCGACGCGAGGAGTGACGGAGAGGGGCGTCCGATATGTTCACCACCGCATCTAACGTGAAGGCGATGGTACGCTCCAGCGTCCGATCGGCGGCCCGCCCGGCATAACGACGGCGCTTGACACTCATAACCATATGGTTATTGGAAACGCATAGCCAGAGAGTTATGAATTATGACCGACACATCGCCCGACCTTCTTTTCAAGGCACTCGCCGATCCCAGCCGGCGTGCGCTGTTCGAGCGGCTTTGCCTGGGCGGCGAACAGACGGTCGGCGCACTTACCGCCGGCGCGGGCATATCGCAGCCCGCGGTTTCGAAGCATCTCGGCATTCTCAAACAGGCGGGGCTGGTGGAGGGCCGGGAGGAGGGGCGCCAAACGCATTACAGCGCCCAGCAACGCGCGCTCGCGCCGCTCGTCGACTGGACCGGGCGCATGAACCGCTTCTGGGAAGCGCGGTTCGACGATCTCGAAGATTTGCTCAAAAGGATGGATCAATGACCGATACCGACGTGCGTAGCGTGACCGTGGAGCGTGAAATCCCGCATCCGCCCGAAGAGATCTGGCGCGCGCTGACGACGCAGCATCTGATCGAGGAATGGCTGATGAAAAACGACTTCGGCCTCGATCTCGGCCATCGTTTTCAGTTGCGCGGCGACTGGGGCAATGTCGATTGTGAGATACTCGACGTCGAGCCCGGCCGCAGCCTCTCCTACACATGGAACTACGCGCACGACGACCCGGCCTACCGGCTTGATAGCACCGTGACATTCACGCTCGAACCGACGGCCGCTGGCACCTTGCTCCGCATGGAACAGGTCGGTTTCCGCCCCGATCAGAAGCAGGCGTTCGGCGGTGCCAAGGGTGGCTGGAAGATTCACCTCGAAAATCTCGAGAAGGTGGTCGCGGGCCTCGGCGCATAATCGAAACAGGGAGATAGTTATGAACTGGAGTCTGTGGATCCGGCAGTTTCACCGCTGGGTATCGATTATCTTTTCGGCGATCGTGCTAGCGATTTTCGTCATGCTGGGGGCGGGGCAAGAGCCCGCCCAATGGGTCTATTATTTGCCGCTGCCGCCGCTGTTCCTGCTGATATTCTCCGGGCTCTACATGTTCTTCCGGCCCTATTTCAGGAAGCGCGGCAGCGCAGCGGGCTGAACTCTCAGCTATAGGGCGGCGTGTCCTCGAACTCGGCGAACCACGGATAATCGTTCGCGACGCTGACGGTGAAGTTCGCGGGGCGCTTCTCAAGGAAGCTCGACACGCCCTCGGCGGCATCGGCGCTGCGCCCGCGCGCGAAGATCGCGCGGCTGTCCCAGCGATGCGCGCTCATCGGGTGCGGCGCGCCAAGCATCCGCCACAGCATGTGGCGGGTGAGGGCGACCGATACCGGCGCGCTGTGCTCGGTGAGTTCGCGCGCCTTGGCGATCGCGGCGTCGATGAGTTCGCCGGGGGCGTGCACCGACTGGACGAGGCCCTTGTCATGCGCCTCGGCGGCGTCGATCAGCCGCCCCGAATAGCACCAGTCGACCGCGTTTTGGATGCCAACGAGGCGCGGCAGGAACCAGCTCGACGCCGCTTCGGGCACAATCCCGCGGCGGGCGAAAACGAAGCCATAGCGGGCGGTTTCGCTGGCGAGGCGCGCGTCCATCGACAGCGTCATCGTCGCGCCGATACCCACCGCGGCGCCATTGATCGCACCGAGCACGGGTTTTTTGCAGTCAAAGATGCGCATCGACACGCGGCCGCCCGAATCGCGGATCAGCGGGTGCGACCAGTCGATCGTGCCGTCTTCGGCAACGGGACTGGCCGACATGCCGTCGGGCAAGATTGCCTGCTTGTCGGTGCGCTTGTCATAATCGAAGGTCGCGGCACCTTGGCCCAGGTCGGCGCCGGCGCAATAGGCGCGGTCGCCCGATCCGGTGAAGATCACCGCGCGCACGCCATCGTCGGCGTCACATTCGTCGAGCGCCGCCACGATTTCGAGCATCATTTCGGTGGTGAAGGCGTTCATCCGGTCGGGCCGGTGCAGCGTCAGCAGCGCGATACCCTCATGCTTGTCGAGGCGAATCTGGTCGAAGCTCATCCATCTCTCTCCTTGGTTTGGCACAGCCTTGCAAGCGAGCGCCCCGAGCGCAAGCACTTTACGTAAACGTAAGGGGAGAGGGTGTCATGCCGGGGATGACGCGCCCGACCTTTGCCGCTATAGGGCGCCCAACCGCCCCGGCGCCGCTCCTCTGCCTGAGTCGCTTTGCCGGGGTCATTCATTTGGTTCCGACAGAAAGTTTGTGCCCATGGCCCGTCGCCGCCAGATCTACGAAGGCAAAGCCAAGATCCTTTACGAAGGCCCCGAACCGGGCACTTTGATTCAGTATTTCAAGGATGACGCGACTGCGTTCAACGCGCAGAAGCGCGGCACGATCAACGGCAAGGGCGTGCTCAACAACCGAATTTCTGAGCATGTGTTCACGCTGCTCGGCAATATCGGCGTGCCGACCCACTTCATCCGCCGCCTCAACATGCGCGAGCAGCTGATCCGCCAGGTAGAGATCGTGCCGATCGAAGTGATCGTGCGCAATGTCGCCGCGGGAACGCTGTCGAAGCGCCTCGGCATCGAGGAAGGGACGCAGCTTCCCCGCACCCTGATCGAATATTGCTACAAGGATGACGCGCTGGGCGATCCGCTCGTCGCCGAAGAGCATATCGCCTGCTTCAACTGGTGCAGCCAGGACGAGCTTCACGACATTCAGGACATGGCGATCCGCATCAACGACTTCATGTCGGGCATGTTCGCCGCGGTCGGCATCCGCCTCGTCGACTTCAAGCTCGAATTCGGCCGCCTTTATGAAGGCGACTTCAGCCGCATCATCCTCGCCGACGAGATCAGCCCTGACGGCTGCCGTCTGTGGGACATGACGACGAATGAAAAGCTCGACAAGGACCGCTTCCGCCGCGACCTTGGCGGCGAAGTCGAGGCCTATCAGGAAGTCGCGCGCCGGCTGGGTCTGATGCCCGAGGGCAGCGAGAATGCGGTGCTCGACCTTGAGAGCCATCGGAAGAAAAAGGGTAGCTGAGCTTCAACTCGCTCTCTAATCCCCGTTCGCATCGAGCGAAGTCGAGATGCCTCTCGGCCTGGCGCTGCCCCTAGGGGTGTCTCGACTTCGCTCGACACGAACGGATGGGGTTGGTCTGACTAGATATTGATGCTTGTCGGGATCAGGCTCGGCTGCAGATAGGGATAAGGCTGCATCCGCTCGGCATTGCGCGTGGCGATCTCCGCCTCGACGCCCTGCAGCACCGCCTGGAACCATGCCAGCGGCCCCTCGGCCCCCGTCACGCGCGGATCCTGAAACCAGAGCGGATAGGGAAAGGCGTTGCTGCGATAATCGCCGAGCGGCCGATAATGCACCGACCCCAATAGTTCGAGCACATTGAGCTGTTCGAGCGCGAGGGCCATCGGCGGCATCATCGCGAGCCAACCCGGCTTGTCGTGCCCGCGCTGGCCGTTCGGTGCCGCCTGCCAGCCCGCGCCGGTGACGGCGGGCGCAAAGGCCATGATGTTCTTTTGCGGGAAATTGACCGCGGCATGCTGCGCGCTCGCGGTGAACATCACCATCGTACAGATTTCGGCGAGCTGCGCGCGCGTCGTGACGGGGCCGAAGCCTTTGATCTTGGCTTCGCCGGCGAGGCACGTCGCCCATGCCGTCAGCTCGGTGTCGGCGACGACGTCGGCGTCATGGGCGTAATAGAGGTCGACATATTGCCGCGCCCATTCGTGGATCGCGTCCCACACGAGCAGCGCGTCGTCGCGGTACGGATAGTCGGTAAGCGCAGTATCGACGCCGACCCCGCGCGCAGACAGGTCGGTGCGAAGCATCTTGCCATAAAAGTCGAAAGCGAGGCGCGCATCGACCGCGGCGAGCTGGCTCGATGCGATAGTGCCCGCGAAAATATGGTCGATCGGGCCGCCTGCCGCGATCAGCGAGGTCGCCGCCTGTTCGTTGATGAACAAGGTGCCCTCGAAATGCGGGACGAGCAGGGCCCAAACCGGGTGCACTTCGGCGAGGTGGCGGTGCGTCGCGACCGCAAAGGCTTCGATCACCAGATGCGTGCGCGCAAGGTGCGCGAACAGCTCGTGATAATTGCCGTCGGCGACCTGGACGACGAACTTCGCCATTTCCCATCCCCAGATTTTCTCGGCAACGGGTGAGGGGCTGAAGATCGGATAGTCGACCGGATCCTGTCCGCACTGGATCGCGACGGGAATCAGCGACGATCCGCCCGGGGGTACCGCGAACAGCGCCATCGGCTGCCAGATATATTTTGCCTCGGTTCCATAAGTGCCGGGGTCGATCACCGCGAGCGCGGCATAGTCGAGCATGAACAGGCGTCCGTCAGCCAGCGCGGCGGCCAGCGTATCGCCATTGACGACGGCGGCATATTTCGCGGCGCTGAGCGGAAAATTGGCGGGCAACGCATCGCCGACCGCGGCGATCAACATGCAGTTCGGGCCTTGAACGCGGAGGCGCGCGAACTCGTTGTCGTCCTGAAACATATAGCTGATGCCCGGAACCGGCAGCGTCGCGAACAGTGCGCGATACGCCTCAATGCTGCGCGGGGTCTTGCTGCCGAGGCCGTCGGCGTCTTCGACCTTCATCAGTTCTTCGAGGCGGTCCTTATAACCCTTGAGCAAAGCGACATGCGCATCACGCTCCGCGGCGGCGACCGCATTTTCGACATCGCCGATCATGCGCTCGAAAATATTGCCACCGGTGTGGACGCCATGTTCGGCCGCGATCTTCGCCGCCGAGGTTTCGATCGCGTCGCACTCGACCAATGCCGCCTCATACTCGGCACGCGGACTGTTAAGTTCGCCCTTGTCGACGGCGCCCAGCTTTACCGTCAGCGCGTTGCGCACGATGCCGAGCCCGACGCCGATCAGGATCACGAACCAGGCGATCGTCGGCTCGTCACTCTTCGGCACATCGGTCGCGAGTGGAACGCCGGGCAGGGTCGGGATTTCGGTCGTCCATGTGTAGACCGCCTGCGTCGCGGTGAGCTGCGCGGCGCGCGCGGCCTGCTCGGCAGGCGTGTCATTCTGCGGCAGCGTGGGATCGCTTGCCGGCATCGGCACGGTCGGCGCGGCGGCGGGTGAAGTCAAAGGCGTCATCGGATAAGACATGGCGTTGCTCCTGTCGGGCGCGATAAATTCGGCGGTCGCTATCGCTAAACATGGTTAATATTTCGCAAGCCATGTGCCCGTGCGGAGCCGTTAGGTAAGTGATAAGACAGGTTTTCATTCCTTAACCCCTGCTTTACTTGCGCTTGCTATCCAGCCCCTATGACGGGGGTCTATCACTGGCTGCGGACGCGCTTTTTTCCGCCGATTCCGGATGCGATTCGGGACGACGTCGCCTTGCTGCGCGCCAATCGCGTCGAAACGCTGACCCCGATGCTGTTCCTGATGCTGGCGGCGACGACGCCGACCGCCATCTATGCGGGCGTCGACACGGTTCACCCGATCGTCCGCATCGGCTTTCCGGTTACGCTCGCGATCATCGGTTTGCTCGGCTTCATTTTTCTGATGCACAATCGCGGCCGGCGAATGAGCCTGCGCCGCGCGCGGAGGATGATCAAGGAATCGATGTGGCTGTCGGGAACGACGGGCGCGATGTGCAGTAGCTGGACGGTGATCAACTGGATGGCCGCTCCGCCCTCGACGCACAGCTATTATGCGATGATCATGGCGATGGGCTCGCTCGCGACCGCTTATTGCCTGTCGTCGATCCGCCTGGCGACCTTCATCAACCTGCTGATCGGGCTTGTGCCGATTTCGTTCCTGATGCTGACGTCGGGTAACCCGCCCGAAATCGCTGCGGGCACCAGCCTGGTCGTCGCCACGATCTTCCTGCTCCGCATGATTCTTCAGCAGCATGACCAACTCATCGACCTGCTCCAGCTTCAGCATCAGATGCGCGACCTTGCGCACACCGATCCGCTGACCGGCCTCGCCAATCGCCGCGAGTTCGACATGCGGCTCGACGAGGAAATTGCGAAAGGCGACGCGTCGAGCCCGTTTGCGATCGCGCTGCTCGATCTCAACGGCTTCAAGCCGATCAACGACCAGCACGGCCACGCTATCGGCGACGGCGTCTTGTGCGAACTCGCCGAGCGTCTGCGGCGCGCATGCGGCGATCATGCGGTGGTCGCGCGCCAAGGCGGCGATGAATTTGCGATCCTCGTCCCCGCCGGGTCGATCCTGCTCAAAACATCGCTCGCCGACCATGTTCTTTCCGCGCTCGCCGCGCCCTACCGCATCGGCGGCCGGTCGATCGGCGTCGGCGCGGGAATCGGCACCGCGAGCTGGCCCGAACATGGCGACAGCGCGCGCAAATTGCTCGAGGTTGCCGACCGCGCACTCTATGCTGCGAAAGCCGCCGATCGCGAGAAGACGTCGTCTGTCGAAAGCATCGGCCGGGTCGCGTAACACTGGCTTGACCGCCCGCAGGGCGGTGGCCACATCTGGCGAATGACCAAGTCCTTTGTCCGGCGTGCTTCGACCGCGCTGTCGCCCCTCGTTTTCCTCATCGCCAGCACCGCCCCGGCCTGGGCCAGAGAAGCGGCCGTAAAGGTTGCCGCATCGGCGGCGGTCAATCCGCAGAGCGAGGCGGCCAAGGCGTGGAACTTCGCGGCGAGCGACGTGCCGGTCGACCCGAACATCATCTTCGGCGTGCTGCCCAACGGGATGAAATATGCGCTGCTGAAGAACAGCACGCCCAAGGACAGCGTCGTGCTGCGCATGCGCTTCGCGGTCGGCAGCTTCGCAGAGGCCGAAGACCAGCGCGGCCTCGCGCACTTCCTCGAACATATGGCGTTCAACGGATCGACCAACGTGCCCGAGGGCGAGATGATCAAGCTGCTCGAACGCAAAGGGCTGGCGTTCGGCGCCGATACCAATGCGTCGACCGGCTTCGATGAGACGATCTACAAGCTCGACCTGCCCAACGCATCGGACGATCTGATCGACACGGGCCTGATGCTGATGCGCGAGACGGGCGGTAATCTGACGATCGATCCCGCCGCGGTCGACCGCGAGCGCGGGATCATCCTGTCCGAGCGGCGCGCGCGCGATACCTATCAACTGCGCAATCTGATCGACCAGCTCGATTTCCAGATGAAGGGAATGACGGTTGCGAACCGCATCCCCGTCGGGACCGAGGAGGTGATCAAGACCGCGCCCGCATCGCGTATCCGTGACCTTTACGAGCGCTATTACCGCCCCGAACGCGCGACGTTGGTGATGGTCGGCGATTTCGATCCTGCGGCGGTGGAGGCGAAGATCAAGGCGCGCTTTGCCGATTGGAAAGGGCGCGGCCCCGCCGGTGCCGACCCGGATATCGGCAATGTCGACTATAAGCGGGCATCCGCGGCGGACGATTTCGTCGATCCCGCGATCCAGGATTCTGTGACGATCGCAAGCTTCAAGCCTTGGGTGGACGAGCCCGACACCAAAGCGAAGCGTGCGCGCAAGCTTGCCGAGGACGTCGGTGAGGCGATCATCAGCCGCCGGCTCGCAAAGATCGCGCTGAATGAGGATTCGCCGATCCTGACCGGCTATTTCAGCGACGCCGAAGGGTGGAAGAAATTCGATCAAGTCACCATCGGCGCGGTCGCCAAGGAAGGCGCGTGGAAAGAGGCGCTCGCGCTCGTCGAGCAGGAACAGCGTCGCGCGGTCGAGCATGGCTTTACACAGGCCGAGGTCGACGAGCAGATCGCGAACCGCCGCACCGCGTTCAAAAATGCCGTTGCGGGCGTCACGACGCGGCGCAGCGACGGCCTGGCCGATACGCTGATCGCGGCGGCCGAGGGCGATTTCGTCTTCGTGCGTCCGGAAACGTCGCAGGCATTGTTCGAAGCGGCGGCGCCTTCGCTGAACGCCGCAGCGGTCACCGCGGCTTTTCGCAAGCGAATGGAAGGTCTGAGTGCGCCGCTCGCGCGCGTCTCGGCGAAAAAGCCGATCGAGGGCGGCACGGCCGCGATCCTCGCCGATTTGCGGGCATCGACCAAGGTTGCCGTCGCTGCACCGACCGAGGCGGCGAATGCTGCCTTTGCCTACGATAGTTTCGGTACCCCGGGCAAAATCGTCAGCGACGAACGCGTCGAGGATCTTGGTATCCGCCGCATCCGCTTTGCCAATAATGTGATGCTCAACATCAAGACGACCGATTTCCAGAAGGACAAGGTCATGCTGTCGCTGCGCGTCGACGGCGGTAACCTGCTCGCGACGCGAGACGATCCGACGAAGGTGTCGCTTGCGGGGTCGCTGATGCTCGGCGGGCTCGAGGCGCACAGCCTCGACGATCTGCGCTCGATCCTTGCAGGCAAGACGATCAGCCCGGTCTTCGGCAACTCCACCGATGCCTTTGGCGGTAGCGCGCTGACCTCGCCCGAGGATTTCGCGCTGCAGGCCAAGCTGATGGCGGCCTATCTTACGCACCCCGGATACCGCGCCGACGGGCTCGCGTTGATCCGCCGCGTGCTGCCTCAGCAATATGCGGCGAACGACGCGACGCCGGCGGCAGTGCTAGGGCGCGATGTCGGCGGCATTCTTGCCAATGACGACCCACGCTCGCAGACCCCGCCGCTCGAAAAGGTGATGGCGCTCGACTGGGCGCAGCTCAAGCCCGTCGTCGCCGACAGCTTCGCGCATGGCGCGATCGAGATCGGCGTCGTCGGGGATATCGGCGAACAGTCGGCGATCGACGCCATCGCCGCGACCTTCGGTGCGCTGCCTGAGCGGCGTGCGGCCTTCGATCCGCGCGCCGATGCCCGTATTCGCCAATATGCGACCGACCGCAGCGAACGCACGTTGATCCACAAGGGGCCCGCCGAACAAGCGGAACTGCGCGTATATTGGCCGGCGCGCGACGACAGCGACCTGGCCGAAGCGATGCAGCTCACCCTGTTGTCGCGCGTGATGCAGCTAATGCTGACCGAAGAATTGCGCGAAAAGCTAGGTGAAAGCTACAGCCCCGGAGCGGCGGCAAGCTTGTCGGACGAGTTTCCGGGCTATGGCCATCTTTTCGCTGCGAGCAACGTCGACTACAAGGATCTCGCGACAACGCGCGCCGCGATCTTCGCCATCGCCAAGGAATTGCGCGACAAACCCGTCGACGCCGACCTGCTCGATCGTGCGCGTAAGCCGTTGCTCGAAGCGATGGTCAAATCGCGGCGTGAGAACAGCTATTGGCTGAACTATGTTTCGGAAGCGGCAAGCCACGCCGATCGCCTCGACCGCAGCCGTAAGGGGATCGGCGAGGTCGAGGCGGCGACGCCGGCTGAGTTGCAGGCTCTCGCGAAGCGCTATCTGGTCGATGACAAGGCGCTGGTGATCAAGGCGGTTAGCGACAAGGCGGGCAAATAACAGGCTGCGAGCCGTGTTGTGGTCGAAGAGAAATCCTGTCGGTTCCCGCGCCATCGGGGCGGCTGCGCTTTTCGCGTTGCTTGCGCTGGGCGCCACCGCCGCCTGGACCCGGCCGTCCGAACCCAAGGAAGTGGATGGACAAGCCGAACTCCTGCGGCAGATCGAAGCCTTGCGGACGGCCGAGGTTGCCCCGCTGACGCCCGACGACGCGCTGGGCGAACAGCATATCGGCAAGCGCGTGCGCTGGGCGGGCGGCGTCTATGCCATCGACGGACCTTGCCTGACGATCCTCTTCGCGCGGAGCGGCGATTATGGTGAGCCGCGCTGGACACCCGAACCGACCTACCAGACCTTCGTCGCCTGTGGACCGGGCGTCTATGATGCCGACCTGATACATGCGCACAGCAATGTCACGATCATCGGGGAGGTCATAGGCAAGCAATTTATCGGCATGGGCGGCGGCGGGTCCGACGGTCCAACCATTCGCATCGAGAAATTATATCGCTGGTCGGACTGCCTCGCCGGAGATGACAGCCCGGTGTGCGAGCAGGGTTTCCTGGACGTAGAGCCGGTCGCGAGCGATTAGGCAGCGAAGGGGCAGTTTTCGGCCGATTGCGGCCCTCTCCCTATCGTCATCCCGGGCTTGACCCGGGATCCCGCTTTTCTTGCGCATCGACCGGCTTGGACCTCAAGCGGGACCCCGGATCAAGTCCGGGGTGACGAAAATGGGATGTCAGCTCACCACCCCACAACGGACGCTACACTCGCCCCGGGGCGCGGGCGCGGATGAAATTCTCGAGTGCGACGAACAGCATCTCCCGCGCGTCGCTGCCGAGCATCTCGGCGGTCAGCCAGTCGAATTGAACGCGGTCGCTGCGCGAGGCAGCGCCGACGATTGCGGCGAGCAGCGCTTCGTCGAAACTGACGCGCGGGCAGCAGGGCGGGGCGACCGCAAAGGGTTCGGGCCAGACATGGCCGATCGCTTCGACCACAAGGCGATAGCGGCGCGCGGCGAGGATATTGCCCCATCGCCGTTCGAGTTCGGGCATCGGGTCGCGTTCGCTGCGGCGGCATAGAATGCAGTATCTGAGGGCGAGCACAGCCTGCGCTGCTTCGACGGTCAAATCGCGCACCAGCGGCTGTTCGGACAATTGGCGGATCAGCTCGCTGCTTTGCATGAGGTTCGTTTCTCCCGGCCCATGCAGTCCGTCCGTCCCGTTTTTAAAAAGATGCCGGCCGCTTTAAAGCGCAGCTTTAAGTTGCAGCGGCCGGCAGGAGGGGACTGCCCCACCTTGCTATTGAGAATTATTCGCAAATACAAGCGAAAAAAGAGGCGCCCGAAAGCGCCTCTCTTCTCAACGACTTAGGGTGTGGACATGCCCTTTCCGTCGCCGAATCACTCAGTCGTCGCTCACCGGCTTCGACTGGAGCTGGATATAATTTGCGATACCCATGCGTTCGATCATCTCGAACTGCTTTTCCAGTTCGTCGACATGATGCTCTTCGCTTTCGAGAATGTCGGCGAACAGGTCGCGGCTGACATAGTCGCGTACGCTTTCCGAATGCGCGATTGCATCCTTAAGCAGCGGGAGCGCTTCTTCTTCGAGCGCGAGGTCGGCCTTCAAAATCTCTTCGACCGTCTCGCCGACGCGGAGGCGCCCGAGCATCTGGAAATTGGGAAGGCCGCCGAGGAAGAGGATGCGGTCGGCCAGCTTGTCGGCGTGCTTCATCTCGTCGATCGATTCTTCGCGTTCGAACGCTGCGAGCTTCGCCACGCCCCAATTGTCGAGCATTCGATAATGCAGCCAATATTGGTTGATCGCGGTCAGCTCGTTCTTGAGCGCCTCGTTCAGAAAATCGATGACCTTTTCGTCGCCCTTCATGGTGTCTGTCCTGTCATTTTTGTCTTGGAATGGAGTGGGCGCATTATACGCGCCCCAGCCCCTTCAGGCCAAGGTCAAAAATGGCGGAAAACCAAGAAAAATCAGGCGGTCGCGGCGACGTCGCTGATGATATTGCGAGCGAAAGGCAGGCACTGGCCGCACTTGGGTTTGCGACCCAATTGCGCATAGGCGGCCTTGGCGCACCGCAATTGGCCATCGCGCGCGACATCACGCAGCTGGCTTTCCCTTATTGCGTTGCAGACACAGACGACCATGTGCGAATCCTTCTCAACAATGCTGATTTAGGGATAGTGCGAGGGATTCGCAACAGGAAAGATGCGACTGGTTCGCAATCCGAACAACGGCATTTTTCAGCGATCGGCCGGTCCTCCGGCCCTTGCCCCCGAAGTGATTCGCGGGCATAGGCGCGCGCATATTCTCCGCCCGTCAAAGCAAAGGTCCGCCCCCATGAAAGTGAATGTCTATGTGACGCTCAAGCCAGGGGTGCTCGACCCGCAGGGCAAGGCGATCCATCATGCGCTTGAGGGGCTTGGTTTCGGCGGCGTTGCCGATGTCCGTGCGGGCCGCTTCATCGAACTCGACGTCGCCGACGGCACGAGCGATGCCGACCTTGACGCGATGTGCGCCAAGCTGCTCGCCAACACGGTGATCGAAAACTACCGTATCGAACGCCCGTAACAGGAGCCCAAGCCATGAAGACCGCCGTTATTGTCTTTCCGGGTTCCAACTGCGATCGCGACATGGCCGTTGCGCTGGAGCAGGTGACCGGCCGCGCCCCCGCGATGGTGTGGCATCGCGAGACCGAACTGCCGGATGGCATCGACTTCATCGCGCTGCCGGGCGGCTTTTCCTATGGCGATTATCTCCGTTCGGGCGCGATGGCCGCGCGGTCGCCGATCCTGCGCGCGGTCTCGGACACCGCGGGCCGCGGCGTTCCCGTGCTCGGCGTGTGCAACGGCTTTCAGGTGTTGACCGAAGCGCAGTTGCTGCCCGGCGCATTGATGCGCAATGCCGGCCTCAACTTCGTGTGCCGTACCGTACCGTTGAAGGTCGAGAACAGCCAGTCGCTGTTCACCGCGAGCTATAACGCGGGCGAAGAAATCAACATTCCCGTCGCACATCATGACGGCAATTATTTCGCGGACGCAGGCACGCTCGACCGGATCGAGGGTGAGGGGCGCGTCGCCTTCCGCTACGCCGACAGTGTCAATGGATCGGCGCGCGATATCGCGGGCGTGCTCAATGACGCCGGCAATGTGCTCGGTATGATGCCGCACCCCGAGCGCGCGATCGATCGCGCGCATGGCGGCACCGACGGACTACGCCTGTTCGAAGCGGCGCTCGGCGTCCTCGCCTGAGGTGGGTTCCGGCGCGGCGGCCGGGACTTTTGCTTTAGGTTGAAGCCAGCGACCGACGATTAGCAGGACAGTAGGCCAGAAGGCCGTGTTCCAGATGTCGTGCCAATGCGCGGGGTCGGGCTGGATTGCCGATCGTCCGACTTCGGCCGTCATGTCCAGCCATTCGCCGCCGCAGGCCATCGCAATTACCGCGAGCCAGGCAACGATCCAGCCGCCACGCCAGCGCCACACGAGCCGGATGGTGAGGAACAACGCCAACCCGAAATAGATATGCAGCGCGTCCTTATCGAGCCCGGTAGCGTCGATGACCGAGCCTTTTCGCGCCTCGAACAGCGAGGCGATTTCGATGAGAGTCATGGGATCAAACCTTGGCGCCGAACGGGTTGAAATCGGTGCCTTCGTCGAACACATCGACACCTTCGCGCCGCTTCAACGCGCCCACGACCACATAGGTTGCGGGCGTCAGTGCGGCTTCCCACGCGGTCTTGATCAGCCATTGCGACAGGACGACTTCGTAAAGCTGCTCGGGCGGCCAGCCGGCCAGGCCGTAAAAGGCGAGCGGATAGAAAATCAGGCTGTCGAGACCCTGACCGACAATTGTAGACCCGATCGTCCGCGCCCATAATTGCTTGCCGCCGGTCCATAGTTTCATTCGTGCCAGCACATAGGAGTTTGCAAATTCGCCCACGCAAAAGGCCGTCATCGACGCGATGACGATGCGCCAGCTATTGCCGAAGACGAACTCGTAGCTCGCCTGTCCGGGCCAGCCGTCGGCGGGCGGCAATGCTACGACGATCCATGCCATGAACGCCATGAAGGCGAGCGCGGCGAACCCCGTCCAGATGACACGCCGGGCGCGGGCATAGCCATAGACCTCGGTCAGCACGTCGCCGATGATATAGCTGATCGGAAAGAACAGGACCCCGGCACCGAACGCCCATTGCGTGCCGTCCGGCAGCGTAACGTAGCTGGGTTTTGACGCTCCGATGATGTTCGACAACAACAGTATTGCGACGAACGCCGCCATCAAAAGGTCGTAATAGCGGAAGTGACGCACGCTGGCGGCGCTGACCGCGACCGGCTTGTTCGTCAGGGAAGGAGAGTCAGACATGCAGCCGCTGCTTAACGTGCTTTGCAGCATACGCAAACCGCGCTATTCGCGCTGCCCACAGCCTCGTGCACGCGCCCGTAGCTCAGCTGGATAGAGCACCCGCCTTCTAAGCGGGTGGTCGCAGGTTCGAATCCTGCCGGGCGCGCCATATTGCTGATCAAGCTGGTTCGGGCTGGCCTGGCGACGGCTTTGGTGGCGGCAGCGCGGATAGATTTGCCTCTGCCATAATGTTGCGACAAAATCGTGATGCTCCTTTCCCCCGCGCGGCAGACCGGCGTGTCGCGTCCGAAATTTTTCGACGGGTCTGTCCATGATCGCTTCGTTCCGCCTTATCCTGTTTGCATTGCTCATCGCGGTAACCGGCGCGGCGACAAGCTCGGCGCAGACGATGTTTTCGCCGAATGTCGAAGTCTCGCTCGCCCCGATGCACCAATGGGCGGCCCCCGGGTCGACGGCGATCGTCGCCGTCCGACAGGACATCGCGCCCGGCTGGCATACATATTGGCGCAATCCGGGGGATTCGGGCGGTGCGACCGAATTGACCTGGACGCTTCCGGCCGGCGTCTCCGCCGGGCCGATCCTGTGGCCGCTCCCCGAACGCCAGCCGGTCAAGGGGCTGATGAACTACGGCTATTCGCGGCAGGTCTATCTGCCCGTCCCGATCGAGGTACCGCGCACGGCAAAAGCCGGGTCGATCGTGCCGCTCAGCGTCAAGGTCCTATCGATGGTCTGCAGCGAGGACATGTGCGTTCCCGACGAGCGGACGGTGAGCCTCGACCTTGCGATCCGCGACGGGACGTCTCCGCTGGCCGGCGCCGATGGGGCCGCTCTCGAACGCGTCGTCAATGCTGCTCCGCGCGCCGCTGACATCGATGCGCATATTTCGCGCGATGGTGCCGATCTTGTCCTCACCTTGCGCGGTCCGACTTTGCGTGGTGCGGGCGGCGGGGATGCCTATTTCTTTCCCTTCGAGGGCGGCATCGTCGAACATCCCGCCGATCAGCGCGCCGAAGGGAAAGGCGATGACCTTATCCTCCGGATGAAGGCCGGGGGCGCCATACTCGCGAGCGGCCTTGCGAAGCCAGTGCGAGGGGTGATTGCGACATCGGGCGGAGCGTGGGAAATCGTCGCAGATGCGCGGGCGCCTCCCGCAGTAAGCACAGAAACCAGCCTCCTCTTCTTTGGCCAAGCCGCGCTGTTTGCGCTAATCGGCGGCCTCATCCTCAATCTCATGCCCTGCGTATTCCCGATCCTGGCGATGAAGGCCGCATCGCTGTCGGCCACCGCACATGCGCCGCGCGAGGCCCGGCGCGACGGTATCGCTTTCCTCCTCGGCGTGTTGACGACATTCATTCTGCTTGCCGGCGTTCTGCTCGCGCTCCGCGCGGCGGGCGAGGCAGCGGGTTGGGGCTTCCAGCTCCAGAACCCGGCGGTCACCGCGGCGCTTGCGCTGCTGATGCTGGCAGTCGGCCTCAACCTTTCGGGGGTGTTCGAGATTGCCCTTTCGGGAAGTGGAACGGGTGGTGGACTGACGCGGCTACCCGGCGGGTCCGGCGCGTTTTTCACCGGCGTTCTCGCGGTGGTCGTGGCGGCCCCCTGTACCGCGCCCTTTATGGCATTTGCGCTCGGCGCGGCGCTCGTCATGCCGGCACCGATGGCGCTGGCCGTTTTCGCGATGCTCGGGCTGGGCCTGGCGCTTCCCTATCTGATCATCAGCCTGTCGCCCGGCCTGCTCGGACGCTTTCCAAAACCCGGCCCGTGGATGGACCGCCTCAAATCGATCCTCGCCTTTCCGATGTACGGCGCCGCCCTGTGGCTGGTCTGGGTGTTCGCGCGCCAGACGAGCGGCGAAGCGCTGGCATTGATCCTTGCCGCTGGTCTCCTTTTGGCATTCGCGCTGACCCTGTGGGGTTGGCGGCAGGTCGCGCGAATGTCGGGACGACGCGCGATTGCTACGACTGCTGCGTCGACATTGGCGTTGTTGGTGGCGGCGACCCTCACGGTGTCGGCCGCGTCGCTAACGCCAGACAATGAGGCCGCGAGTTCGCAAACCGCGTCGCAGACGGCCTGGTCGCAGGACGCCGTCGCTGCCGCGCGGACGGAGGGCAAGGTCGTTTTCGTGAACTTCACCGCCGACTGGTGCGTCACCTGCAAGGTCAACGAGCGTGCCGCGCTCGCGAATGAGGGAACGCGGGCATTGTTTGCCGGCAACGAGGCGGTTTACATGGTTGCTGACTGGACGCGGCGCGACGACCTGATCGCGCGCGAACTCGAACGCTTCGGCCGTTCCGGCGTCCCGCTTTATCTCGTCTATTCGCCGGGCAAGGCGGAGCCCGAAATATTGCCGCAGCTCTTGACGCCGGGCATCGTCGCCGATGCGGTGAAGCGGGCTGGGGCGAAAGGTTGAACTTGATGATGACCGAGAGGAGAATAGCCGTGAAACATGCATTGCTTTCGATCGCCGCTGCGTCGGCGCTGATGCTCGCCGGTTGCGGACAGCCCGCGGAAAAAACAGCCGAAGCGCCCGCAGGGAAGGAAAAGGTGGAGGCCGCCGGCGGTCAGATCGCGCCCGCCTTTCAACTCGCCGACGCCAATGGCAAGCAAGTCTCGCTGGCCGACTTTCGCGGCAAGACCGTGGTACTCGAATGGACGAACGAGGACTGCCCCTATGTGAAGAAACATTATAGCGGCGCGATGCAGGCGTTGCAGAAGCAAGCGGTTGCGGACGGCGTCGTCTGGCTGACGATCATTTCGTCGGCGCCCGGCGAACAGGGCTTTGTCGAGGGCGAGCGTGCGAAGAACTGGGGGCAGCGTTTCAACGCGAGCTTCACCCATCTCCTCCTCGATCCGACCGGCGCGACGGGTAAGGCCTATGGCGCAAAGACGACGCCCGACATGCGCGTGATCGATGGCGAGGGGCGGATCATTTATGCCGGCGGCATCGATGACAAGCCGACCAACAAGGTCGAGGATCTGCAGGGTGCGAAGAATTTTGTCCGCGCGGCGCTCGACGACCACGCGGCAGGGCGGCCTGTCGCGACGGCATTTGCGCAGCCCTATGGCTGCTCGATCAAATATGCCGACGGGGCCGGGGACGCTCCCAAAAAGGGCTGATCGGATCGACTTGCCGAGGCGGTGATCGCGACGCGGGGCGTCCGCTGTCGCGATCATTCGGGCACGAGCGCCGGTCCGCGCGCGACCCCTTCAGGGCGCCGGGCATATTTCCTATTTCGCCGGGCACATCCGCCGGTCTAGGTGCGATGGCGCGCGAGATGATATCCCCCCGCCATGACCGACGAACGAAATAGCGCTTCAATCCAGGTCGATGGCGGCTCGATCCGCGGTCGAATTCGCGGCTCGATAGCAATTTTTCTTGGCGTTCCCTATGCGGCACCGCCGAAACGTTTCGAGCTGCCGCAACCGCCGCAGGCGTGGGACGGCGTGCGCGACATGAACGATCCGGGTCCCGCAGCGCCGCACCGGATCAGGCCTTTTCCCATGGTCGACCCGACGCCGCTCGTCGGTCATGGCAGCGACGGCAGCGACGGCGATTATCTTCGCCTCAACGTCTGGGCGCCGACCGATGCCAAAACCGCGCCGGTCATGGTCTTCATCCATGGTGGCGGCTTCGTCGGGGGCTGCAAGGATGCCCCTGTGCATGACGGCACCGCGTTTGCGGAATCGGGCGCCGTATGTGTCGCGATCAATTATCGCATGGGGATCGACGGCTTCCTGCCCGTACCCGGCGTCCCAACGAACCTTGGCCTGCGTGACATGCTGTTCGCGCTTGCATGGGTTCAGCGCAATATCGCGGCTTTCGGCGGCGATCCCGCCAAGGTCACCGTGTTCGGCGAGAGTGCGGGGGCGATGGCGATTGCCGATCTTGTGACTTCGCCGCTCGCGAAGGGGCTGTTCCAGCGCGCGATCATTCAGAGCGGGCATGGGGCGATGGTGCGCGAGATCGGGGTGGCGCAGCGGTTGGTGCGGAAGTTGGCGAAAGTGCTGCGTATCGTGCCCGACGCGAGCGGATTTCTACCGGTGTCCGACAAGGACGCGATGGACGCGATCGACAAGGTTGCCAAGCCGTGGGCGGTCGACCTCCGCGACGGAGACGGGCGCGAGCCGGTCTATGGGATCAGCCGCTTCATCCCGGTCTATGGCGACGATGTGCTTCCCGAAAAGCCGATCGACGCGCTGCGCAAAGGTGCCGGTAGCGATGTGGAAATTGTCATCGGCTCCAATGCCGATGAGATGAACCTCTATTTCGTGCCCACGGGAGTCCGGAAAAAGATCGGCGGGCTGTTCGCACGCTGGCTGCTCGGGCGGTCGCATCCGGAGGCGAAAGCGGTGCTGAAGGCCTATGGCTACAAGCAACCGGGCGTGCGGCCGGGCGAGGCGCTGACCGACGCGATGAACGACCTCGTCTTCCGCTGGCCGGCACGACAATATGCCGCGGCGCATCAGGGCCAGACGTGGATGTACGAGTTCGACTGGCGCTCGCCCGCGTGCGACGGCGAACTCGGCGCATGCCATGGGATCGAGATGCCGTTCGTGTTCAAGACGCTGCCGAGCGTCACGGGCCCGCAAGGCCTGGCGGGAATGGACCCGCCACAGGCGCTCGCCGACCGGGTGCATGACTTATGGGCCGGTTTCGCCCGAACGGGCGCGATGCCGTGGCCCGAGTTCGGCGGGTACCGCATGGTGTATCAGGTGACGCGCGGCGAGGCGCTGCACGAACCCGTGATGCCCGCCGCCGCCTTCGTTCCGGAGTAGACTCTATGTATCTCGACAAGCTGCGCCTCGATGGGCGCACCGCCTTCGTTACGGGCGGTGCGCAGGGCATCGGCCTCGCGACCGCCGAGGCGCTGGCCGAAGCGGGGGCGAAGGTGACGATCGCCGACAGGGACACCGCCGCGCTCGATCGCGCCGTCGCCGATCTTGCTGCCAAGGGCTATGCCGTCTTCGCAGAGGCGCTCGACGTCACCGACAGCACGGCCGTCGATGCCGCCGCCGCCGCGATGCTGGCGCGCGACGGCCGGGTCGACATCCTCGTCAACAATGCCGGGATCGCGCGCAGCGAGACGGCGGCCGAGGAGGTTGCCGACGAGCATTGGCTGAATGTGCTCGACGTCAATCTCAACGGCAGCTTCTGGTGCGCGCGCGCCTTTGGTCGCCACATGCTCGCGGCGGGGCAGGGGAGCATCGTCAATGTGGGGTCGATGTCGGGCTTCATCGTCAATCGGCCGCAGCCGCAAAGCTATTACAACGCGTCCAAGGCCGCGGTACATCAGCTTACCAAGAGCCTTGCCGCCGAATGGGCAGGCCGCGGCGTGCGGGTGAATGCGGTTGCGCCGACCTATATCGCTACGCCGCTCAACGCTTTTGCCGACAAGACGAGCGAGATGTATCGCCGCTGGATCGATGGCACCCCGCAAAGTCGCCTCGGCGAGCCGGAGGAGGTGGCGTCGGTGATCCTCTTCCTCGCCTCCGACATGGCGAGTTTGATGACGGGCAGCATCGTGCTGGCCGACGGCGGATATAGTTGCTGGTAACGGCCGGCTTTCAGCTTAGCCCATTCTCGTCACCCCGGGCTTGACCCGCGGTCCCGCTTGGCGACGACGAACAGCGGGACCCCGGGTCAAGCCCGGGGTGACGATGAGCGCGCGCAGCGCTCCTGCAAACCCAGTCTGCGGATCAGCACAATGAGCAGACCTTTCATATAGGTCTAAAAGCTGTCATATAGGTTTACACGGGCGGCCAAGACCGCCGTTTTTGGGGATGCCTGATGACCAAGTTCCGATTTGCCGCTGTTTCGACGCTTGTTTTGGCCGCTACCTTAGGCGCCGCGCCCGCTTTTGCGCAGGATAGCGCTGCCACGCCCGCTGCCGCCGAAACCGAAGATGACGGCATCATCGTCGTCACCGCACGCAAGCGCGACGAAACGCTGGCCGACGTGCCGATCGCCGTCACCGCGATCACCGGCGACACGCTGACCGCGCGCGGGTTCAACTCGGTACGCGAAGCTGCGGTTCTCTCGCCGGGTCTCAATATCAACAGCGACGGCACCGGCCGCGCCTTCGTGTCGATCCGCGGCGTCGGGGTGACGCTCGTCCAGTCGGTGCAGCCGGGCGTCGGCCTGTTCATCGACGGCATCTATCAGCCGAACACCGCTTATTTGAACAACCCGCTGCTCGACGTCGACCGCATCGAAGTGCTGCGCGGGCCGCAGGGCACATTGTACGGCAAGAATACGATGGGGGGCGCGATCAATGTGATCACGCGCCAGCCGGGCAATGATTTCGAGGTCCGGGCGAACGGCAGCTATGCCGGTCCCGACGATAGCTGGATGGTGTCGGGATCGGTCTCTGGCCCCATCGTTACCGACAAGGTCGCGCTGCGCGTCGCCGCCGCGCACCGCCAGCAGGACGGCTTCCTTCGGAATAGCGTGATCGGCGGCAACGCCAACCCGTTCAACACCGACTCGGTCAACGCGACGCTGCGGATTACCCCGTCGGACGGCTTCGCGCTGACCGTCAAAGGCTATTATGATTGGGTCGACGGGGTGAACACGCCCTATTCGCGCGTCAGCGGGCCGACCGACTATCGCCGCGACGTCCAGTTCAACACGATCAACCGCGTTTCGTACAAATATCGCGGCATCAACGCGCGCGCCGAGGCCGATCTTGGCGGCGGTTCGAAACTCAGCGTCATCGGCGCATATGATATGCGCAACGGCTTTACCCCCGATGGAGAGGGGGATTTCGGGCCGACCGACACGGTGCGGACGATCGCGCGCGACAGCCTGCGCACGATGACGCTCGAATCGCGGCTCGACAGCGAATGGTCGGACCAATTCTCGACTTTGTTCGGCGTCTTTTATTCGAACGAGATGGTGCGCGCGCGCGGGCAGGACACGATCCGCCTGACGCATCCTGTGCTGGGGCCGGTTTCGATCCTGCGCACCACGGCCGTGAAGAATGTCGGCGATACTTATGCAGCCTTTGGCACGCTTTTCTTTAAGCCGAACATCGACTGGGAAATTGCGGCGGGCCTGCGCTTCGACCACGAAGATCGGACCGCGAACGGCTCGGTCGTCTCCGCCACGACGACCATACTCGGCACCGCGACGGCGGGCGGCATCGTCCCAACCGCCAAGATCAAGTCGGACGAATGGCAGCCGAAGCTGTCGATCACCCGCAAATGGACCCCCGACCTGATGACCTATGTCTCGGTCGCGCGCGGCTATCGCGGCGGCGGCTTCAACGCCCCGACCGCGCCGACGCGAACGTATAAGGGCGACTCGGCATGGACTTATGAAGCCGGCGCCAAATATGCTGCGCCGGGAATGAGCCTGTCGGGCACCGTCTTTTATAGCGATTATAAGGATTATATCGGCCTCAACTCGATCGCCCCGGCGATCGGCGGCGGGCTTGTCACCGTCGATCTCAACACCGGGGATGTCGAAAGCTATGGTGTCGAACTCGAAGCGATGGTCCGCCCGGTAAAGGCGTGGACGCTGCACGGCGCCTTCACCTGGATGCATGCGCGCATCACCGACGCATCGGCCTATACTGCGACCACGGGCCGCGTGCTGTCGTCCGACCGGCTGACCTTCCAGCCCGACTGGACCGCCAGCTTTTCGAGCGACTATCGGATCGAGACCGGGGGTGACAGCGACCTGACGCTGAGCGCGGGACTGGTCGGCAAGGGCAAGCGCCTTGCCGCGACGCTCAACCAGACGACACCGACCTTCCTGGACAGCTATTGGCTGACCAACGCGTCGATCGCGTATCGCACCGGCCCGGTCGAGGTGGCGTTGTTCGCGAACAACATCTTCAACACCAAATATTTCGAATCCTATATCGAACAGACGACGCTGGCGCTCGCGGGCCTGCCGGCCTCGGACCTTGGCATCACGGGCGACCGCCGCCGTTATGGCGTGCGCGCGAGCCTGAAGTTCTGACCGTGGCGGGGACGGCGCATTCGGGGGAACGCAAGCCGCTCCCCGCCGGTCTGGTGGCGGCGTTGGAGCAACGGTTTGGGGACCGTTTCCAGCGCGGCCAGGCGGTGCTCGGGCAGCATGGATCGAGCGAGTCTCATTTCGCTCCCGTGCTGCCCGACGCCGTCGTCTTTGCGCATTCGACCGAAGATGTCGTCGCGCTGGTGAATCTCTGCTCGGCCGCCGACATTCCGATCGTGCCTTTCGGTGCGGGGACGTCGATCGAGGGCAATGCGCTGGCGGTCAACGGCGGCATCTCGCTCGACATGAGTCAGATGGACAGAGTGATCGCGGTGAACGCCGAGGATTTCGACTGTGTGGTCCAGCCGGGGGTGCGGCGCGAGGAACTGAACGTCCACCTGCGTGATCAGGGGCTGTTCTTTCCGATCGACCCCGGCGCCAATGCGACGATCGGCGGCATGGCGTCGACCCGCGCGTCGGGCACCAATGCGGTGCGCTATGGCACGATGAAGGATGCGGTGCTCAGCCTCGAAATCGTGACGCCGCAGGGCAAGGTGATCCGCACCGCGCGCCGCGCGCGCAAGTCGGCGGCGGGATATGATCTGACGCGGCTTTATGTCGGTTCGGAAGGCACGCTTGGGATCATCACCGAAGTGACGCTGCGGCTGCATCCGGTTCCCGATACGATTTCGGCGGCGGTGTGCAGCTTCGATACATTGGGCGGCGCGGTCGATACCGTCGTCCAGTCGATCCAGTGCGCGGTTCCTCTCGCGCGCGTCGAGATCCTCGACAAAAAGCAGATGGTCGCGGTCAACCGCTGGTCGAAACTCGACTATCCTGAAGCCCCGACGCTCTTTTTCGAGTTTCACGGCAGCGCCGCGAACGTCGCCGAACAGGTCGAAACGGTGAAGGCGCTCGCCGAAGCCAATGGCGGCAGCGCGTTCAGCTGGTCGAACCTGCCCGAAGAACGCACCAAGCTGTGGCGCGCGCGGCACGAGGCCTATTATGCCGCGGTCAACATGCGCGCGGGCGCGATCGGATGGGCGACCGACGTGTGCGTGCCGATCAGCCGCCTTGCCGAATGTATCGCGCAAACGCACATCGACCTCGACCAGTCGAGCGTGCCCGCGACGATCCTCGGCCATGTCGGCGACGGCAATTTTCACGTCATCTTTTCGATCGATCCCGACGCGCCCGACGAAATGGCGGAGGTCGAGGCGATCAACGCCCGCATCGTCGAACGCGCGCTCGCAATGGACGGGACGTGCACGGGCGAACATGGCATCGGGATCGGCAAGCAGGAGTGGCTCGTCGCCGAACTCGGCGATGCGGTCGAACAGATGCGGATGATCAAGCGCGCGCTCGATCCGCAGAACCTGCTCAACCCCGGCAAGATTTTTTCGCTGTGATGGCGACGCACGCTGAACCGCTCGGCGCGCCCGCCCCGCGTTTGACCGCGCCCGCGACGCTCGTCCCGCTGCTGTTGCTCGCGCTGGTAACGACGATGGGCTTCACCGCGCTCGGCAGCTTCGGGACGATCCAGGAAAGCGCCAAGGCCGAACTCGCATTGAGCGACGATGCGCTGGCGCTGATCCAGGGGCTCGGCGCTGCGGTGCCTATGGTGCTCTTCTCGATCCCGATCGGCATCCTCGTCGACCGGCGCAACCGCGTGCGGCTTACGATCGGACTCGCGCTGCTCTGGACACTGGGAACCTTGCTCACGGCCTTTGCGCCGAGCGCTGGGTTGCTCACTGCCGCGCGGATGCTCGTCGGCATCGGGTCGACCGGATCGCTGACCGCGGCACTCTCGCTCTGCGCCGATTTTTGCGCGCCAGAACAGCGCGGCCGCGCGATGTTGATCGTCAATCTGGGCAAGGCGCTGGGCGTCGCGCTCGGTTTTGCGCTCACCGGCTGGCTGTTCGGGCTACTCGCCGATTTTTCTGCGCCGGGCTGGCTTGCCGGGCTCGCGCCATGGCGCGGAGCGCATGTGCTGCTCGCTGCGATCAGCGCGCTGTGCCTGTTGCCCTTGCTGTTCCTGCGCGAACCGGCGCGGCGCGAGGTCGAGGCCAGCCCCGATGCGCCGTTCCGCGTCGTCGCCGCCGAACTTTGGGCGCGCCGCGCATTTCTCGGGCCGCTTTTTGCCGGGCAGGTCGCGGTCGTGATGGCCGATGTCGCGGCGACCGTCTGGGTCGCGCCCGTATTGTCGCGCGACTTTGGGCTGCAACCGCAGCAGTTCGCGAGCTGGGTCGGCGCGCTGATGTTCGGCACCGGCGTTGCGGGCGCGGTGCTGGGCGGGCTCTCGGCCGATATCGGACAGAGAAGCCGCCGCCGCGGCGGCATTCTTCTGGGCGCGGTCATCGCGGCGGGGATCGGTGTTCCCGCCGCGATGTTCCCGCTAATGCCAAGCGTGACGGGCCTGGCGGTCGCGCTCGGCGTGATGTCGCTGTGCGGCGCAGTGACGGGGCTCGTCGTGTCGGTGGCGCTCACCGTGCTGCTTCCCAACGAGCTTCGCGGCCTGTGCATCGGTGCCTTCATCGCGATAGCGGGGCTGATCGGCTTCGGCCTCGCGCCGTGGGTGGTGACGCGTGTCAGCGCGTTGATGGGCGGAGAGACCATGCTTGCAGAGGCGCTCGCGCTCGTCGGCGTCATCGTCAGCGCGCTGTCATTCTTCGCCTTTCTGCTTGCGATGCGCCGCGCGCCGGAACCTATCAGATAGGTATTGTCAGAGCTATAAGATAGGTCTAGAGAAGGCGTCAGGGAGAATCGTGCCATGCCGTCAAAGCATCCAGTGATCGTGTCGCCCGAAATGACGACCTATGTCGGCCGCGGTCCTTGCGACCGGCTGTTGCTGCCGCCCGATGCGCTGTTGCTCGGCTTCGGCGATATCGGCGAGCCTGTCGTCCGCACGCTGGCGTTTCGCGAACTCGAAAATGAAGAGCATCTGCTCGTCATCGCCGTCTCACGCGCGGCATGCCGCCGCCTGTTCGGCGAGATGCCCGATCCCGACGCGCGTTGGTATCTGCCGTCGGACCTGCGCGCGCTCGGCCAGTCGATCGTTGCGCCCGAAAGCGACGAGGCGGCGGCCGACACGCTCCGCCTCGCGCGCAGTATCGAACTTCTCTGCCAATTCTTCGCCGCGCTGCGTGCCGGCAATCTTGTCGCTGTCGAAGGGCAGCCGAGCCTGACCGAAAGCGATATCGCCCGCATCGCCGCCGCGCGCCGGATCGTAGATACCCGCTGGCAGGAGAAGCTGACGATCGACGACATCGCCAAAAGCTGCGGTATCAACCGCGACAAGCTGACGCGCGGCTTTCGCGAGCTTTATCAATGCAGCATCGCCGAGGCGCTCAGCGAGCGCCGCCTGCGTCAGGCGCGGCAGATGCTCGCGGCGAGCGATCTGCCGGTGGCCAGCATCGGCTATCGCTGCGGCTATCTCAACAACGCCAGCTTTACGCGGGCCTTCTCGCGTCGCTTTGGCATGGCGCCCACCGCGATGCGCCGCGTCGGAGTTGCAGCATGAGCGGGATGGTCGACCCCGGCGCGCGCGGCTCGCTCGTCGAGCGTGCGGTCGAATCGGTGCGCGACTTCATCCGCACCAACGACCTGAAGGTCGGCGACACGTTGCCGGGCGAGGGGAGCTTTGCGCAACAGCTCGGGGTGAGCCGCCCCGTCATGCGCGAGGCGTTCGGGGCGCTCGCTGCCCTCCGCCTCGTCGACGTCGGTAATGGCCGCAAACCGCGCGTCGGTGCGATTGACGGGTCGGTCATGGCCGCTTCGATGGGGCATGCGGTGAACACTTCGCAAGTCTCGCTCGCCGATGTCTGGGAGGTGCGACGCACGCTCGAACTGCGCACCGCCGAACTCGCCGCGATCAACCGCAGCGACGAACAGGCGCGTGCGATCCTGACCGCGGCGCACGGCCTGTCGGTCGAACATGACGAGGCCGCGCGTACTGCCGCCGATACCGTCTTTCACCAGACGATCGCGGAGGCGAGCGGCAATCAGCTTTTCCACCAGATCGTCCGCTCGTTCGAGCAATTGATGGCGCTTGCAATCCCGCGCGCCTGGGCGGGGCGGACGACACGCGAGGAACGCGACGAAACGCTCGCGTTGCACCGCGAAGTCGCCGAAGCGATTTCGGATCGCGACCCGGCGCGCGCCCGCGCCGCGATGGAAAGCCATTTCAACAATTCGATCGGCGAGATGCTGAGGGACCAGTTCTGATTTCCGGATCGAGCCGAGCGGTCAGCTTCGTCCCTCCGTTGCGGATGCGGGAACGATCCGGCCGACACGCGCCATCGCAATCAGCGCCAGCAACAGGGTAAAGGCGGCGAACGCAATCGTATAGATGGGCTCGCCCGGGAACAGCGATTTCATGATCGAGCCCATCACGGTTGCGACGAGCAATTGCGGGACGACAACGAAGACGTTGAACAACCCCATATAGATGCCAAGCTTTGCCTGGGGCAGGCTGGAGGCGAGGATCGCGTAAGGCATCGCGAGGACCGATGCCCAGAAAATGCCGATGAAAATCTCGCTCACGATCAGTTGCGACGGATCGCGCAGCACAAAGAAGCTGGCGTAGCCGACGGCGCCGCAGGCGAGGCCGATCATGTGGGTCCGTGCTTGTCCCAGGCGGCGAGCGAGCCACGGGAGCAAGGTCAGCGCCGCGACCGCCGCGACGCCGTTATAGATTGCGAACAATTCGCCGACCCAGTTGCCTGCGTCCTGATAGGCCGCGCTGGCGGCATCGGTGGTCCCGAAATGATATTGGGCGACGATCGGCGTGGTGTTGATCCACATGATGAACAGCGCCGACCAGCTGAAGAATTGTACGAGTGCGAGGCGCTTCATCAGCGGCGGCATGCCGGAGAAATCGCCCACGATGCTGGACAGCATATTCGTGTCATTGCCCTGCCGCGCCAGCGCGATCGCGGCGATGCTCGCGAGGCCATAGCCGACCAGCAAGGCGCCCAGCAGCAGCACCTCGCGCAAAAGCGAAAGCTCGACCTGTGCCAGAACCACAAGGATACCCGCCGCGATCCATCCGAGGCTGCTTGCATAGCTGTGCGATGCAAGCGCACGGATGGCCGGGGCGTCCTCCACGGTCGGCGGATCGAAGGCCGCCATCTGCTCCGGGCTGTACTCGTCGGTCGTGACGACGGTCCACAGAACCGCGAGGAACAGCGCTATCCCGCCGAACCAGAAGGCATAGCGGACCGTATCGGGAATCTGCCCCGGCGGCGCCACATTTGCGACGCCCATCGCCTCCATCAGCGTGGGAAACAGCGATCCGACAACGGCACCTGCACCGATAAACGCTGTCTGCACAGCATAGCCGACGCTGTGCTGATCCTTGCGCAGCATGTCGCCGACGAAGGCGCGGAAGGGCTCCATCGAAATATTGAGCGAGGCGTCGAGGATCCACAATGTCATCGCCGCGAACCAGATCGCCGGGCTTTCGGGCATCACGAACAGCGCGATCGCGGCGAGGATCGCGCCGGCAAGAAAATAGGGGCGGCGGCGGCCGAGACGGCCGAACCAGGTTCGGTCGCTCATATGGCCGATGATCGGTTGGACGAGCAGGCCGGTCAGCGGCGCCGCCACCCACAGGCCGGGGAGCTTTTCGATATCCTCGCCAAGCGATTGGAAGATGCGGCTCATATTCGCATTCTGCAGCGCGAAGCCGATCTGGATGCCGAAAAAGCCGAAACTGATATTCCAAAGGCCGGCGAAGCCCTGGCGCGGCTTTTCCATCATGCGTCTCCCCTGGGCGCCGTCGGTCGCGGCGTCCGTTGCGCCGGGGTGTTGCAGCGCGCGCGGAAGAGAGCAAGCGTGGCGGGGTTACGTATACGAATACGTGGGGGCGCCAACGGCCGGGAGCAGTCCTCCTTTCTTCGTTACCCCGGACTTGATCCGGGGTCTCGCTTGATACCGAAGGCAGTGAGTGCGTCAAAAAAAGCGGGATCCCGGGTCAAGCCCGGGATGACGGAAGTGGGTGACTGAACGCCCGCTTTCCATCCCAATGCACAGACGATGCTTCGTCAAACCGCCGTGCTCTGTCGCCGGATAAGCCGCGCCGGCAAAATGCGCTGTTCGACCGGCCGATCCTCGATCCGCGCGAGCAACGCGTCGACGAGCAAGGTGCCCGCACCCTTCATATCCTGCATCACCGTGGTCAGTGTCGGCGACGTCAGGCTGGCGGCCGGGATGTCGTCGAAGCCGATGATCGCAACATCGTGCGGCATGCCGAGACCGGCTTCGGCGAGGGCGCGCATCGCGCCGATGGCGATCAGGTCGCTCGCGGCGAAAATCGCGTCGAAGGGTTCGCCGCTTTGGATCAGCGACGTGGCGGCCGCATGGCCCGAATCCTCCGATGACACCGCATCGCGCTGCAGCGCCGGGTCGGGTTCGAGCCCGGCGTCGCGCATCGCGCGGCAAAGCCCGTCGTAGCGATCCTGAAACTCCGGCGCATGGTCCGATGCGTCGCCGAGGAAGGCGATCTTCCGCCGCCCGATCTCGACCAGATGCGCACCCACCTGTTCGCCCGCGCCGACATTGTCCGAACCGACGGTGAGGCCGATACCGTCTTCGGATACCGATCCCCAACGCACGAACTTGGTCCCCATCTCGACCAGATGCTCGAGCTTGGTCAGGTAAAGCTGATAATCGCCATAACCGAGCAGGATGATCCCGTCCGACCGGTGGCTGTCCTGATAGGTGACGTGCCAGTCGTTGTGCATCTGCTGGAAACTGATGAGCAGGTCATAGCCGCGGCGTGCGCATTCGCGCGTGATCGACCCCAGCATCGACAGGAAAAAGGGGTTGATCATCGATTCGTCGGGATTCGGATCCTCGAAGAAGAGCAGCGCGAGCGTGTGGGTGCGTTGCGAGCGCAGGCTCGATGCGTTTTTGTCGACCGTGTAGTTGAGTTCGCGCGCTATGCGTTCGATGTTCGCGCGGGTGGCCGCGCTCACCGATTTGCTGCCGCGCAGCGCGCGCGATACCGTGGGTTGCGAGACGCCCGCCAGATAGGCGATGTCGAAACTCGTCGGCTTGGCCGAGGGCTGACGCCCCATGTCTCTCTCCCTGACGCGGCGGCCTTGTCGGTGGTCGCCGCTGACGCTGGAGACTAGCGATTGGTCTGGTGGATGCCAAGAAATTGCACCGCTCGATTTCCGCGGTTTTCGGTCCGGAAAGCGTTGTATTTCTGCGACAGGGCGCAGCGCTGCATATTATGCGTATACGTATACCCTATGGCGGCGCGTCGTGATTGGTTTCAATTGCGAGGCTCAAGATGGGAAAGCCCACGTGTCGGAGAGGAGCCTGACGGACGCATCGCGTCCCCCTCCCGGTGCATGAGTTAAGACCACCCGTCCGTGCCAGGGGAGCCAGATATGACCATGTCGACAAATCTTCGCCGAGGTGCCAGCGCCATCGCGCTCGGCTTCGCCTTGACCGCATTGCTGCCTGCCGCCGCGATGGCGCAGGATGCCGGTACGGCGCCCGTCGACGAAGCGCCCGCCGAAGGCGAGATCGTCGTCAGCGGTATCCGCGGGGCGATCAACAATTCGGTCCAGGCAAAGAAGGCGAACACCTCGATCGTCGAGGTCGTCTCGGCCGAAGACATCGGCAAGCTGCCCGACCTGTCGATCGCGGAATCGCTGTCGCGCCTGCCGGGTCTCGCGACCCAGCGCCTCGACGGCCGTGCCAATGTCGTGTCGATCCGGGGCCTCGCCCCTGATTTCACCACAACCTTGCTCAACGGCCGCGAACAGGTTTCGGCGAGCAACAACCGCGGCGTCGAGCTGGACCAATATCCGTCCGAATTGCTGAACGGAGCCATCGTCTACAAGACCCCCGACGCGTCGCTGATCGGGCAGGCGATCGGCGGCACGATCGACATGCGGACGGTGCGGCCGCTCGCCTATGGCAAGCGCGCGATCGCCGCGGGCGCGCGTTTCGAGATCAACGATCTCGGCAAACTCAATCCCGACATCTCGAACAAGGGTTATCGCGCCAATATCTCCTACATCGACCAGAATGCCGACGGCACGCTCGGCTGGGCGATCGGTTACGCGCGCATGCAGTCGCCGACCGCCGAGGAACGCTTCAACGCGTGGGGCTATCCCGAGGCGACCGACGGCACGAACACCGCCTTCATCATTGGCGGTGCCAAGCCCTATGTGAAATCGAACGAGTTGAAGCGCGACGGCGTGATGGCGGTCGTCGAATGGGAACCGAGCGACAAGTTCCACACGACGATCGACGGCTATTGGTCGAAGTTCAAGGATGAACAGCGCCTGCGCGGCATCGAATTCCCGCTCTTCTGGGGCAATTCGACGCTGCAGCCCGGCTTCACCATTGAGGACGGGCTGGTGACGAAGGGCGTCTGGACGGGGACCGAGGCGGTGATGCGCAACGACGTCGTCCATCGCGACTCGACGATCATCGCCGGCGGCTGGAACGCGCAGTTCAAGCCGAATGAGAAACTGACGCTCGAACTCGACCTTGGCTATTCGCGGATCAAGAAGACCGAGGAAAATCTCGAAATCTATCTCGGCACCGGCCGCGGACAGGGCGTCGGTGCGCGCGAAACGGCGCTGGGCTTCGAAATGCGCCCGAACGGCGGGATCATGTTCGATCCGTCGCTCGACTATTCCGATCCCAACCTGTTCGTGATCACCGATCCGCAGGGCTGGAACAGCTGCGGCGGCGCGGTTCCCAACTGCCAGGACGGCTTCGTCAACACGCCGCGCGTCAAGGATCAGCTAAAATCGCTGCGCCTGCAGGCGACGCAGGAACTTGACGGTGTACTCAGCAGCATCCGCGTCGGCGCTAATTATTCGGACCGCAAGAAGAGCCTCGACGACCGCGGCTTCGTGCTGACCAGCAAGAATTATCCGGCGAACACGCCCGTGCCCGCCGATTATCTCTACGACCCGGTGTCGCTCGATTTCATCGGGATCCCCGGCATGGTCGCATTCGATAGCTGGCGCTTTTACAATGACGATAACTATAATCTGACCGACGGTGCAGGCTTCGATCCGGCGCGCGTATTCAACGACTATACGATCCGCGAAAAGGTGCTGACCGGCTTCGTCCAGGCGAATTTCGACGCCGATGCGGGCAGCACCCCGATCCGCGGCAATGTCGGCGTTCAGATCGTCCACTCGGATCAGACGGGCTCCAGCTTCTATGCGCAGGTCGTCGGCGGCGTGACCCAGTCGACGCCGGTCACCGACGGCACCAAATATACCGACATCCTGCCCAGCCTGAACCTGTCGGTCGAGTTCGCCGACAATACCTTCCTGCGTTTCGGTGCCGCGCGCGTTCTGGCGCGGGCGCGCATGGACCAGTTGAAGCCCGGCGGCGGCGTCAATTTCGACACGTCGAAGCGCAACAACACCGACGTCAACGCCTCGCCCTGGTCACTCGACCTCGGCAACGCAAAGCTGCGTCCGCTGATGGCCGACACGGTCGATATCGGGCTTGAGAAATATTTCGGCCAGGGCGGCTATGTCTCGATCGGCGGCTTCTACAAATATCTCGAAAATTACATCTATCGTCAGGTCAATCCGTTCGACTTCACCGACTTCGAGGTTCCCGACGGCGGAACGGTGGGCACGCGGGCGGGTCTCAGCAAGCAGTGGCTGAACGGTAATGCCGGGCGCGTTTATGGTGCCGAAGCGTCCTTCTCGCTGCCCTTCGCCAACTTCACCCAATCGCTCGACGGCTTCGGGGTGCTCGGCAGCGCCTCTTATACCAAGAGCCGCGTGCGCGAGGGCGGGGAGGACCCGATCTCGATGCCCGGCCTGTCGAAATGGGTCCTGAACGGGACCGCCTATTTCGAGAAAGCGGGCTTCCAGGTGCGTGCATCAGGTCGCTACCGTTCGAAATTCCTCGCGGAAGTCTCGACGATCAGCCTCGCCCGCGACATGTTCATGGCCAAGAGCGAGTTCGTCGTCGACGCACAGGTTGGTTACACCTTCCAGAGCGGCGCGCTCGAAGGGCTGGGCATCCTGTTGCAGGCATCGAACCTCACCAACGAGCCCTTCGTGACCTATTACAACAATGACCCGCGCCAGATCCGCGATTATCAGAATTATGGTCGCAACTTGATGGCCGGTATCACTTACAAGTTCTGACGGGATGAGCGGGCCGGCGGACACGTCCGGCCCGCTTCCGGACGAGAGGAAGGAACAGGGTGGGCGACAGTCGCATCACGAAGGTCGTCGTCGTCGGCGGCGGCACCGCAGGCTGGATGGCCGCCGCGGCGCTGTCGCGGACGATCGACAATCTGTCGATCCGGCTGGTCGAAAGCGACGAAATCGGCACCGTCGGGGTTGGCGAGGCGACGATTCCCGCAATCCGTCTGTTCAACGCGCTGGTCGGCATCGACGAGAATGAATTCATCCGCGAAACGGGCGGGACGTTCAAACTCGGGATCCAGTTCCACGACTGGGGCCGGCTCGGCGATGTCTATATGCACGCCTTCGGGCAGATTGGGCGCAGCCTGGGAATGCTGCCGTTCCAGCAATATTGGCTCCGCGGCCGGAACGAAGGTGTCGCGGGCCGCCTCGGCGATTATTCGCTTAACGAAACCGCGGGGCGCCAGAGCCGCTTTGCCCGGCTGCCGCAGATCCCGAATACGAGCCTCGACGGCATCGCTTATGCCTTTCATTTCGATGCTGCGCTTTATGCCGCCTATCTGCGCAAGCTCGCCGAAGCCGCCGGGGTTCGACGCACCGAAGGCAAGATCGCCCGTGTCCGCAAGGACGGTGATAGCGGCCATGTCCAAGCCGTCGTGCTGGAAGACGGCACCGCGATCGAAGGCGAGCTTTTCATCGACTGTTCGGGCTTTCGCGCGCTGCTGATCGAGGGGGCGCTCGAAACCGGCTTCGAGGACTGGACACACTGGCTTCCCTGCGACCGTGCGATCGCGGTGCCGAGTGAAAATCCGGGCCCGGCGCGGCCTTATACGCAGGCGATCGCGCACAAGTCCGGCTGGCAGTGGCGCATCCCGCTCCAGCACCGGACGGGTAACGGCCATGTCTTTTGCAGCGACTTCGTCAGCGAGGACGAAGCGACGGCGATCCTGCTCGCCAATGTCGAAGGCCGCCCTCTCGCCGAGCCGCGAACGCTTCGCTTCCGCACCGGGATGCGCAAGCAGGCCTGGAATAGAAATGTCGTCGCATTGGGCCTCGCCTCAGGTTTCCTCGAACCGCTCGAATCGACGAGCATCCATTTGATCCAGAATGGCATCGCCAAATTGCTCGCGCACTTCCCCGATCGCGATTTCGATGCCGCCAATATCGATGCCTATAACCGGCGCGTGCGCTTTGATTACGAACGCATCCGCGACTTCGTCATCCTCCACTATCATGCCAACCAGCGCACCGACTCGCCCTTCTGGATCCGCTGCCGCGAGATGGCGATTCCGGAGACGTTGGCGCGAAAGATCGAGCTTTTTCGGAGCCAGGGCCAGATCGTTCGCGAAGGCGACGAACTGTTCGTCGAGATCGGCTGGTTCCAGGTGCTGACCGGCCAGAATATCATGCCGGAGAGCTATCATCCGATGGCCGATCAACTCACCCGCGACGAACTGGCGGGCTTTTTCGCCGACATCGAAACGATCGTCGCGCGCGCGGCGTCGCAACTACCCCGCCACGACGATTTCATCGCGCAACATTGCGCGGCAGGAGTGCCCGCATGAGCTTGCTCGCATCGATCATCGCGCTGAGCCTGTCGGGCGCTGCGCCCGCCGCGGATTACCGCCAGCGCCCGCCCGAGGACGAGATCATCTATTTCGTCCTTCCCGACCGCTTCGAGAATGGGGACGCACGGAATGACCGCGGCGGACTGAAGGGCGACCGGCTCCGGACCGGCTATGACCCGACCGCCAAGGGTTTCTTCCACGGCGGCGACCTTGCGGGGCTGACCAAGCGGCTCGATTATATCCAGGGCATGGGGACGACCGCGATCTGGTTCGCGCCGATCTTCAAGAACAAGCCCGTACAGGGGCCGAAGGGCGACGAGAGCGCGGGCTATCACGGCTATTGGGTCACCGACTTCACGCAGGTCGACCCGCATTTCGGCACCAACGCCGAGTTCAAGGCCTTTGTCGACGCGGCGCACGCGCGCGGGATGAAGGTCTATATGGATATCATCGCCAACCACACCGCCGACGTCATCACCTACAAAGAAAATGCCCCCGGAGGCTTCCGCTACCGCAGCCTCGCCGACTATCCCTACTCGCGGCGCGGCGGCGTGAAGGGTGCGCCGATCAATCCGGGCTTCGCGGGCGATCATGTCGCCGATGCCGAGAACTGGAAAAAGCTGACCGACCCGGCGTTCGCCTACACGCCCCTCGTCCCGAAGGGCGAGGAGCGGGTGAAGGTCCCCGCCTGGCTCAACGACCCGATCTATTATCACAACCGCGGCAACAGCGACTGGGTCGGGGAATCGGCACTCTATGGCGATTTTGCCGGGCTCGACGACCTTGCGACCGAACATCCGCGCGTCGTCGAGGGCTTCATCGATATTTATGGCCGCTGGATCGACGAATTCGGCATCGACGGCTTTCGCATCGATACCGCCAAGCATGTGAACCCCGAATTCTGGCAGGCCTTCGTCCCCGCTATGCAGGCGCGGGCGAAGGCGCGAGGCATTCCCAATTTCCACATCTTTGGCGAAGTCTATGTCGATGCCGTCGATCCGGGCGCGCTCGCCTGGTACACGCATGCGGCGGGCTTGCCCGCAGTGCTCGACTTTGGTTTCGCGCGCGCCGCGATCGACGCGGTGAGCGGGACGAAGGGCACCGACCAGTTCGCGCGTCTCTTCGACGGCGACGCGCTCTACAAGGGCGGGGCAGAGGCGGCGCTCGGGCTGCCGACCTTCCTTGGGAATCATGACATGGGCCGCTTTTCAATGTTCGTGAAAGCGGCGAACCCCGGGGCTAGCGAGGCCGAGCTGCTTCAGCGCGTCATGCTGGGCCACGCCATGCTGCTGACGCTGCGCGGGGTGCCGACGATCTATTATGGGGATGAGCAGGGGTTCGTCTCGGACGACAAGGATCAACTCGCGCGCGAGGATATGTTCGCTTCAAACGTTGCGGCCTATAACGACAATGACCTGATCGGCAGTGACGCGACGACCGCGATCGCAAACTTCGATCCCGCGCATCCGCTCTATCGCCATATCGCGGCGCTGTCCGAAATCCGGCGCAAGACCCCCGCGCTCACGCGCGGTGCGACAAAGGTCCGCGCCTTTTCGGAAAAGCCCGGCGTGCTCGCGGTATCGCGCTTCGATCCCGATACCGGCCGCGAGGTGCTGCTCGCCTTCAATACGTCTGCGACGCCGTTGTCGGCGAATATTGCCATCGATATGAAAAGCGCGGGCTTTACCGCGCTCCACGGCGACTGCCCCGCGGCACCCACCGCGCCGGGCAGCCTCCATCTGTCCCTCCCCGCCTTCGGCACGATCATCTGCCAGGCCAGCGAATAAGCGAAAGTGCGTGTGACGACGAACCAGCCCCTCGTTCAGGATCCGATCCCGGCCGCCACCCAGGCCCCTTGGTGGAAGGGCGCGGTGATCTATCAGGTCTATCCGCGCAGCTTCGCCGATTCGAACGGCGACGGCGTCGGCGACCTTGCGGGCATCACCGCGCGGCTCGACCATATCGCCTCGCTCGGCGTCGATGCGATCTGGCTTTCGCCCTTCTACCCCTCACCGATGGACGATTTCGGATATGACATCGCAGATTATTGCGGCGTCGACCCGATTTTCGGGACGCTCGCCGATTTCGACGCGCTGGTCGAAAAGGCGCATGCGCTTGGACTGAAGGTCACGACGGACCTGGTCTTTGCGCACACGTCCGACCACCACCAATGGTTCGCCGAAAGCCGCGCGGGCAAGCATGGCGACAAGGCCGACTGGTATGTCTGGGCCGACGCGAAAGCCGACGGCTCGCCGCCGACGAACTGGCAGTCGGTGTTCGGCGGCCCGGCATGGACGTGGGACGCGCGGCGCGGCCAATATTATCTGCACAATTTCCTTACCAGCCAACCGCAACTCAACGTCCATAACCGCGCGGTTCAGGATGCGCTGCTCGATGTCGTGCGCTTCTGGCTCGACCGCGGCGTCGACGGGTTCCGCATCGATGCGATCAATTTTTCGATGCACGATCCCGAATTGCGCGACAATCCGCCCGCCCCGCCATCGAACAAGCCGCGCACCCGGCCGTTCGACTTTCAGCAAAAAATTTACAACCAGTCGCACCCCGACATCCCGCTGTTCCTCGAACGTATCCGCGCGCTGACCGATCGCTACCCCAGCCGTTTCACCGTCGCCGAAGTCGGCGGCGACGACGCGCTGCGCGAGATGAAGAGCTTCACCGCGGGCGAGGGACGGCTCAACAGCGCATACGGCTTCAACTTTCTCTATGCCGACCGGCTCACGCCCACGCTGGTGCGCGAGGCGGCCGACGCCTGGCCCGACACGCCTGGCACGGGCTGGCCGAGTTGGGCGTTCGAGAATCACGACGCGCCGCGCGCGGTATCGCGCTGGACGCCCCCGGGTGTCGACCCGCAAGCCTTTGCGCGGATGAAGATGGCGCTGCTCTGTGCGCTTCGCGGCAATATCATCCTCTATAATGGCGAGGAATTGGGGCTCGATCAGGTCGAGATTCCGTTCGAGCTGGTCAAGGATCCCGAAGCGCTGAAGAACTGGCCGCTGACGCTGTCGCGCGACGGTGCGAGGACGCCGCTGCCGTGGGTCGCGGAGGCGGTCCACGCCGGCTTCTCCAGCGCCGAACCATGGCTGCCGCTCGGCACTGCGCATGCTGCGCTAGCGGTCGACCGGCAGGACGCCGACCCGCACTCGATGCTCGCGCATACGCGGCGGCTGATTGCGCTGCGCGCCGCGAACGCCGCGCTGCGCGAGGGCGCAAATGGCCGCTGGGTGGTCGAAGGCGATTTGCTCGGCTTCGACCGGGTCGCGGGCGGGCAGCATATCCGCTGCCTCTTCAATTTCGGCGCGGCGCCTGCGAACGTTGCCGCGCATACCGCCGGCGGCAAATTGCTGCTGGCGGTGAACGGCGCCGACGCCGGGCAATTGCCTGCCGCCGGCGCGCTCTGGCTCGAAATGAAAGACACGAACTGATGCGTAACCTGTTGTTCCTCGCCGCCGCCATTGCGGCCCCCGCCGCCGCGCAGGAAGCGCCGCTGACCGCGACCTCGCCCGATGGCAGCATCGTCCTCTCCGTTTCGACCGACAGCGATCAGCGCCCGACATGGTCGCTGTCGCGCAAGGGCAAGCTCCTCATTGCCCCGTCGAAGCTCGGTTTCACCCTGACCGACGGGATCGGCCTGCAGCGCGGCTTTACCATCGCGGGTTCGGAGCGGGCGAACGGCGACACACGCTGGGAACAGCCCTGGGGCGAACGGCGCTTCGTCCGCGACCGGCACAATGAACTGCTCGTGCGCTTTCGCCAGACTGAGAGCTGGGGCGGGCACGCGATGAATGTCCGTTTCCGCCTGTTCGACGACGGCATCGGTTTCCGTTACGAGCTGCCCGAACAGGCGGGGCTGAAGACCGCGAAGATCGGCGACGAGTTCACCGAATTCGATATCGCGCCCCACGGCACCGCATGGTGGATCACCGGCGGCGAGTGGAACCGGTACGAACAAATCTATCAAAAGACGCCGATCGAGGGCGTAGCGACCGCACACACCCCCATCACGATGAAGCTCGACGACGGAACCCATCTGGCGTTCCACGAGGCAGCGCTCGTCGATTATGCTGGCATGTGGTTCAAACGTGTCGAGGGGCGCAAGTTCCGCGCGACACTGTCGCCCTCTTCGCAGGGCCCGCGGGTGATCCGCGACCTGCCGTTCAACACGCCCTGGCGCACCATCCGCATCGCCGACAATGCGGCGGGCCTCGTCGAAAGCGACCTTGAACTCAACCTCAACGAACCGAACAAGCTTGGCGATGTAAGCTGGGTCAAGCCGATGAAATATATCGGCATCTGGTGGGGTATGATCCGCGGTCCGTGGAGTTGGGCCGAGGGCCCGCAGCACGGCGCGACGACGGAGCGTACGAAGCAATATATCGATTTCGCGGCGAAGCACGGCTTCGGCGGCGTGCTGGTCGAGGGTTGGAACAAGGGTTGGAACGGCAACTGGTTCGGCCATGGCGACGAGTTCAGCTTCACCGAAGCCTATCCCGATTTCGACCTGAAGGCGGTCACGGATTACGCGCGAAAGAAGGGCGTGACGCTGATCGGCCATCATGAAACCGGCGGCAGTATTGCGGTTTACGAGGCGCAGCTCGACGATGCGATGAAGCTTTATGGACAGCTTGGCGTCAAGGCGGTGAAGACCGGCTATGTCGCCGATGCCGGCGGGATCATCGCGCCCGGCGACACGCCCGGGACGACGCGCATGGAATGGCACGACGGCCAGCGGCAGGTGCAGCACCATTTGAAGGTCGTCCAGACCGCCGCGAAGTACAAGGTCGCGGTCAACCCGCACGAGCCCGTAAAGGACACCGGGCTTCGCCGCACCTATCCCAACTGGGTCGCGCGTGAGGGGGCGCGGGGCATGGAATATAATGCCTGGAGTGACTTCGGCAGCGGTCCCGACCATGAACCGACGCTCGTCTACACGCGGATGTTGTCGGGACCGATGGACTATACGCCGGGTGTGCTGAGCCTCGAGGGATCGAACAAGGCGCCGTTCGCATCGACCCTCGCCAAGCAGCTCGGCCTTTATCTTGCCATCTATTCGCCGATCCAGATGGCGGCCGATTTCATCGAAAGCCTGGAGGCGCATCCGCGCGAACTGGCTTTCATCAAACAGGTTCCCGCCGACTGGGCCGAAAGCAAGCTGATCGCGGGCGAGGTCGGCGATTATGCGATCTTCGCGCGCAAGGACCGGAACAGCGCCGACTGGTATGTCGGCGGGGTCAATGATGCGACCGAACGCACGCTGACGCTGGACTTCGATTTCCTGGAGCCGGGCAAAACCTATACTGCGACGGTCTGGAAGGATGGCGAGGGCGCGACCTATCTGACCGACGCGCGCCACCGCATCGCCTATGAAACGATCAAGGTGAAGAAGGGCGACAGCTACAAGCTCTGGCTCGCGCCGGGCGGCGGCGCGGCGATACGGCTTGCGCCAAATCGGTAAGCCTTCGGCGCGGGCCGTATTTGGCGATAGCGGGAGGGCCGTTTAAGGGACGGGCCATGTCCGATATCCCGATCCTCTACAGCTTTCGGCGCTGTCCCTATGCGATGCGGGCGCGCATGGCTTTGGCGGTCAGCGAGACGCCTCATTCGCATCGCGAGGTGGTGCTGCGCGACAAGCCGCCGGCGATGCTGGCGGCATCGCCCAAAGGCACCGTGCCGGTGCTCGTTCTGCCGGACGGCACGGTGATCGACGAAAGCCTCGACATCATGCGCTGGGCATTGGCACGGCATGACCCCGAGGACTGGAGCCCCCGCGCCGACGCGGCCCTGGTTGCCGAGTTCGACGAGGTCTTCAAACATCATCTCGATCGTTACAAATATTCCGGACGATATGACGCCGATCCGCTTGCGCATCGGGCTGCGGGCCTGTCGATGCTGGCAAGGCTGGATGAACGATTGGCGCGACATGATCATCTGGACGGGACGAACAGGGGCTTCAGCGACATCGCGCTATTCCCGTTCGTGCGGCAGTTTGCGGGGGTCGATGCGGACTGGTTCGCGGCCCATGCGCCGCATCGGGTCCGGGCGTGGCTGGCGCGCCTTGTGTCGTCGGAGCTGTTCGAACGCATCATGGCCCGGTTCACGCCATGGGCGGAGGCTGACGCGGGCTGAAACGACGGAGCAGGCGCGCGCCATTGTTGAATTCCCGCCGACATCGCTTATGTCAGCTATGCGGGCCGGGCCCCTCTGGCGATCCTTCGGGATCGTGATGTCGGACCGCATCGGGGATTTCCGATGCCGGCTCGACCAATATGCTTTTTCAAGCCGCATCATGTCCCCGATCCGATCATGATTGGAGACCATGCGATGACGCATCATTTTTCTGAATTTCCCTGCGAACATGGGGGCAGTGCGCGATGACCGGCGCCGCCGTTGGCATGCCCTGTCCGGCATGCAAAACCCCGCTCGCCATGTCCGATCGTCAGGGAGTCGAGATCGACTATTGCCCGCAATGCCGAGGTGTGTGGCTCGATCGCGGCGAACTCGACAAGATCATCGAACGTAGCGCGCTGTCGCAACCGGCAGCGCAGCCCGCACCCCAATCCGCGCCGCCGCCGCAGGGCTATCCCGCGGCGTCGCACGGGTGGGACCCGCACTATGGGAAACATCACAAAGGATATCCGAAACGGCGAAAATCCTTCCTCGAAGAGCTTTTCGACTGATCCGTGCGGCGGGGACGGAACGACCGTCCCCGCCGCTTTCCTGATCGTTGGCGGCCAGGTTAACACCAAAGACCGATGGATATGCCCGGGCCGCTATGCTTTAGTCGGCGACATGGCCGACAATGTCCCCCGGTATAAGACCTATAATAGCCCCGCCGGCGGCTGGGGCGCCGCAGCGGCGACCGCCAAGGTGCTGCTCGAACAAAGCGTCGTTACCAAGGGATCGCGCGCGCTGCTGTCGATGAACCAGCCGGGCGGGTTCAAATGCCCGAGCTGCGCCTTTCCCGACGCGCATTGCACCAAGAAGCTCGAATTTTGCGAAAACGGCGCGAAGGCGCTTGCGCATGAGGCGACGAAGTTCCGCGTCACGCGCGAGTTTTTTGCGCAGCATAGCGTCACCGAATTGATGGGGCAGTCGGATTACTGGCTCGAAATGCAGGGGCGGCTGACCGAGCCTATGCGGTACGACGCGGCGACCGACCATTATGTTCCTGTCGGATGGGACGACGCTTTCGCGTTGATCGGCCGACACCTCGGTGCGCTCGCCAGCCCGGATCAGGCCGAATTCTACACGTCGGGCCGTACCGCGAACGAGACGGCCTTCCTCTATTCGATCTTCGTGCGCGAATATGGCACCAACAATTTCCCCGATTGTTCGAACATGTGCCACGAACCGACGAGCCGCGGCCTGCCGCAGTCGATCGGCGTCGGCAAGGGCACGGTGATCCTCGAGGATTTCGACCATGCCGAGGCGATCTTCCTGATTGGCCACAATGCGGGGACCAACGCGCCGCGGATGATGACGCCGCTCGTCGAGGCACGAAAACGCGGGATTCCGATCGTCGCGGTCAACCCGATGCCCGAGCGCGCGCTGATCAAATTCACCGAGCCGCAGGACATCGTTCAGATGGCGACCTTCGGCTCCAGCGACATCACCAGCGAGTTCGTGCATATCAAGATCGGCGGCGACCTCGCGCTCTTGAAGGGCATGATGAAGGTTCTGTTCGAGCGCGAGGCGGCGGGCGAGACGCTGCTCGACCACGCCTTCATCGCCGAACATACGTCGGGCTTCGAGGCGCTGAAGGCCGATGTCGAGGCGCAGAACTGGCCCGACCTCGTCGCAGCGTCGGGGATCGACGAGGCGCAGATCCGCCGCTGCGCCGAAATCTACATCCGCTCGAACGCCACGATAATCTGCTATGGCATGGGCGTCACCCAGCACCAGCAGGGATCGCAGCTTGTCCAGCAGATCGCGAACCTGCTCCTCCTGAAGGGCAATTATGGCAAGCCTGGCGCCGGCATCTCGCCGATCCGCGGCCATTCGAACGTGCAGGGCGACCGCACCGTCGGCATCGACGAGAAACCGGGCCAGGCCTATCTCGACAAGGTGCGCGACGTCTTCGGTTTCGAACCGCCCCGCGACCACGGCCATCACACCGTGGAGTCGGTCGAGGCAATGCTCGCGGGTAGCGCCAAGGTCTTCATTGGCCTCGGCGGCAATTTCGTCCGCGCGGTGCCCGATACCGACCGCTCCTACGACGCGATGCGAAAGCTCGACCTGACCGTCGGCATCGCGACCAAGCTCAACCGCGGCCACCTCGTCCATGGCAAGGACGCGCTGATCCTGCCCGTCGTCGCGCGCTCCGAACGGATCGAGACCGCGAAGGGCGAGCAGTTCGTGACGATCGAGGATTCGATGTCGAACGTCACCGCCTCGCGCGGCGTGCTCGACCCGGCGAGCCCCGATCTGCTGACCGAGACCGAGATCGTCTGCCGCATGGCGATGGCGACATTGCCGGACAGCAAGGTCGACTGGGCCAGCTATATCGACGATTACGGCCTGATCCGTGACAAGATCGCCGAAGTCTATCCCGCGCTGTACGCTGGCTTTTCGGAGCGGATCAAGGCGCCGCTCGGCTTTCACCTCGACATTCCGCCGCGCCGCCGTGCGTGGGCGACCCCGAACGGCAAGGCCAATTTCCTTGTGCTTCCAGGGCTCGCGGTCAACGCGCCGGTCGACGATCCTGATATGCTGCGCCTTGCGACCGTCCGCTCGCACGATCAGTTCAACACGACCATCTATAGCTACAACGACCGCTATCGCGGCGTGTATAACGACCGCATGATCCTGTTCATGAATGCCGCCGATATTGCGGCGCGCGGGCTGGAGGCGGGCACCAAGGTCGCGCTCGAAACGATCGGCGCCGACGGCATCGCACGCCGCGTCGACGGGCTCACCATCATCGACTATCCGATGTCGCGCGGCTCGGTCGCGGGCTATTATCCTGAACTCAATCCGCTGCTGCCGCTTGCTTTCTATGACAAGACCAGCGGCTGTCCGGCAGCGAAGTCGATCCCGGTGCGCGTCGTCGGGATCGCGGGCTGACGCCGCCGATGGCTGTCGGCAAGCATATCGCGCCCGTCCGTTTCCTGATCTTTCCCGTCGTGCTGGTCGCCGCGCTGGCCGCCGCCCTCGCCGCGCGGATCGATCCGCGCGCGGCCTTTCTGATCGGCTTCGACGCGGCCGCATTCATCTTCCTGTGCACGGTGATGCCGCTGTTCGGTGCCAGTGCCGATCAGATGCGCCGCCGCGCCGAGAATAATGACGCGAACCGCATCGGGCTCCTCGCGATCACCGTGCTCCTCTCGCTCGTTATCCTGTTCGCGGTCGGCACGCTGATCGCGAGCCCCGGCCATCTGGGCCGCACCGACGTCGTCCTCATCGTCGCGACGCTCGCGCTCGCGTGGCTGTTCGCGAATATGGTGTTCACGCTCCACTATGCGCATCTCTATTATCTGCAGAAGGACGGCCGCGACCAGCGCGGGATCGAGGTGCCGGGGGTGCACGAGCCCGGCTATTGGGACTTCCTCTATTTCGCCTTCACGCTCGGCATGACGTTCCAGACGTCGGACGTCACCATATCGGGCGCGCATATGCGCCGCGTCGTGCTCGGCCACTGCATGGCGGCGTTCATCTTCAACATGGGCATATTGGCGTTCACCGTGAACGCCATCGGCGGATCATGATCCCGTCAGGCGGTCGAGGTCGGCGCTGCGGTTGATATTCGGCGGCACGAAGTCGCTCGTCACGGCGCGCGCGCCGATCCGCCGGGCAAAGGCCTTGACCGCAAGATCGCTTCCATCCTCCAGCATGACGCGAAGGTCGCGCAGCGCCGCGACCGGCCAAAGCCCGATTACCGGCTGCGTGCCCAGAAATGCCGGCGCGGGCTCCAGCAACGCCCGCAAATCATCGGGCAGGCGCACACAATCGACCGGCGCCGTCAGCAACTGATCGAACCCCCGATCCGCCGCATGGATGAGCGCCCCTGCCATGCCGCCGAGCGGCCCCATGTCGGGGCGCGGCCAGTCGGCGACGTCGCCGCGACCGACGACGACCACCGCGTCGCAATGCGGGCGCAGCGTCGCCGTCGCATGATCGAGCAACGTGCGCCCATCCAGCATCGCGAGCGCCTTGTCCGACCCGAAGCGGCTCGAACGGCCACCCGCAAGCACCGCGCCGAGCGTCCTCATATGATCATCCCGCGCGGATCGCTGATCACCAGCGCCGAGTCCGTCCGCGCCAGCGCGACCAGCGTCAATCCCGCCGCTGCCGCGCGCTCCGCCGCCAGGCTCGTCGGCGCCGAGATGGTGACGAGCATCGGGCATCCCGCGCGCACCGTCTTTTCGACCAGCTCGTAACTGCAACGCGCCGACAGCAGGATAAAGCCTGTCCCCGGATCGATCCCCGCGCGCGCCATCGCCCCGACCAGCTTGTCGAGCGCATTGTGCCGCCCGACGTCCTCGCGCACGATCCGGATCGCGCCATCGGGCGTACAGAAAGCCGCGGCATGGACCGCGCCCGTCGCGCGCCCGAGCGGCTGGTGATCGCCAAGCGCCGACAGCGCCGCCGCGATGGCGCCCCGGTCGGTGGCGATCCGCGCGGTGACGGTGGGCAGGGGGCGCAACACCTCCTCGATATTCTCGATCCCGCAGAGACCGCAGCTACTCTCGCTCACCCGTTTGCGCGCGCGTTCGAGCGCGATCGCATTGCGTTCGGGCGGCAACCAGATGCGCAGCGCCCAGCCGCCCTCGATCGCGTGCGCATCGACGCGGCCGATCTGGGTCGCCGTCTCGATCAGACCCTCGCCCAGCGCAAAGCCGATCGCATAATCTTCAAGGTCGGCTGGGGTCGCCATCATCACCGCATAGGCGATGCCGCCGACCTCGACCGACACCGGCGCCTCGACGGCAATGCTCCGCATCAGCGTTTCGTCGCCGGGTTCGGCAAGGCCCAGACGGCGGACGGGCAGGTCGATCTTTTCGCTGGTCATGATCGTACGATAGCTCATCGATATGGGCTTGTCTCAACCCGGCGATGCGGGGCGTGTCAGTTCGTCAGTAGGCGCTCGCTTCGGTGCAAGGGCCGCGCAATATTTCAAAGTTCAGGAAAGTTCAGCCCTATGAGCGCGCCGGTTTGCCGGTCGCGGAGTGCTGGATGTGCGCGGCACGTCCGATCATGGTCACCGGAAAGCCAGGCAGCGACCGTCTTTTTTCTCACCGAATGAAAGAGCCGGATGAAGGCTGGCACGGCCGGATAATGTAGGAAAGACCTATTTGAAGGTAATGTCTGTTTTGGGGTGGGGAAGCTGACTTCAGTGCTGAGAGCCAGTAAATGTCAAAACTAGCGCACCAACCACACCGGCGCCAATTGTTAGCCAATATGCCAAAGGCCGTCGAATGTCCTCATTGCGCCTTACTGTAGGCAATCTAGCGATGAGGAAAAAAGCGACAACGAACAGGACAAAGAGAACCCCATTGTCAAAACCTTGAAACAACCGCCACGCAAAATACCGATTTGCTACGGCAACCATAAATGCCGTCAACCATACGCCACAGATGAGTCGCTCATGGGCGGTGGGTGGACGAGGATCCCATTCAAACGCGCTCTGAGTCATAATCATAGATTACGGAGGACTCAGCGCGCACGCAATGTCCGCTTCTGGTCGAGAGCTGCCATCGTATCTAGATTAGCGGCCAGCGACGTAAAGGGAGTGGGAAGCGGACGGAAATGCATTAAAACTGGCGATATGAACATCTCGATCAAGATTTGCGTCAGCTTCCTAGTTTCTATGTGCGGGTTAGGAGTCATAAGTTGCTCTAATCCCGGTGAGAGGGATGAGGCCGACCAACTTAGCTGCCGCCAATATCTGTCGGAGGTCGGTTACAATGTCCTTGAAAGCGAAGAAGAGATCACCCGGGTGATGGACAATATTTCTGTTCCGAAGAACGAGCGTGCCTATTTCTGTCTTGGAAGCCTGGCCAAGCCCAGTGGAGGCTTTTGTTACTTGGCGATGCCTGCCGACGGAAGGCTGGACGGGGAATATACAGACTGTCCTTACGAACTGCTACGTTAGCGGCTCACCGTCGATTTCACTATGCCAAGCAGGCTGCACCCCAGCAGCATCTGCAACTTGTCCGCAATCGGTCGATTGCCGTCATTTCAGCCGGATCGGCTCCGAAGGGCTGAAACGGGGTGGAGGGCGGACATCCTGTTACACACTTCCGTCATCCCGGACTTGATCCGGGATCCCGCTTATTGAAGGCACTGGCACGCTTCACGAAATAGCGGGACCCCGGATCAAGTCCGGGGTGACGACGAAAGATAGGGCAGGTTCCGGTCGTTCCCTGACCACCAATCTCAACCTCCACGCCCCAGCCGTTCGACAAGGAAGTCCACGAACACCCGCACCCGCGCCGGCGTGTTCGCCCCGCCCGCGAAAACCGCGTGGATCGCCTCGATGTCGCCCGGATTATAATCCTCCAGTATCGGCACCAGCGCGCCGCTTTCGATCTGGTCGGCGATGCTGAACGCGCCGACGCGCGCGATGCCGACCCCCGCGGCGGCGAGCTGCCCCAACGTCTGGCCATTGTTCGCCTCGATATTGCCCCGCACCGACAGCGCGTACTCCCGCGTCCCGTCGCGGAACGGCCACACGGGCTCGGCGCGGCGGAAGTTGAAGTTCAGGCAATTATGATCGTGCAGATCTTCAGGGCTACGCGGCGTGCCGTGCGCCGCCAGATAGGTGGGGGAGGCAACGATGACGCGGCGGCTTTCGCCCAGCTTGCGCGCGGTCAGCGGGCTGTCGGCGAGCGGGCCGAAACGGATCGCGACGTCGGCCTGTCCCGCCGCGATATCGACCAGCCGGTCGGCAAGGCTGATGTCGACGAGGATGTGCGGATAGAGTCGCACGAACTCGCCGATCAGCGGCACGATCGTCTGTCGCCCGTGCGCCTGCGCCGCGCTCACGCGCAGCCGTCCGCGCGGGGCGCCCTGATCGGCGATCGCCTGTTCGGCATCGCCAAGGTCGGCGAGAATGCGCCGAGCGGCGCGCAGATAAGCTTCGCCCTCGGGGGTCAGCGTCAGCGCGCGCGTCGAGCGCAGCAACAGGCGCACGCCCAGCCGCGCCTCGATCCGGTCGATCGTGCGGCTGACCGCCGACGGCGTCAGCCCAAGGCAGCGCCCTGCGGCCGAAAAACTGCCCTCGGCGATCGTCGCGGCAAAGACTTCCATCGATCGTGCGCGGTCGCCGCTTCCATCCATCTTTGCGTTCATTTCAAAAATATTTCGCTTCATGCAACGCTACAACGGCCCAATGCGCGCGTCCATCTATGCGTTCGACACGCAATCGAAAGGGTGGATCATGGATTATCGCCAATTGGGATCATCGGGACTGCGCGTTCCGGCGTTGAGCTTCGGAACCGGCACCTTCGGCGGACAGGGACCGCTGTTCAGCGCCTGGGGCAGCAGCGATGCCGACGAAGCGCGGCGCCTCATCGACATCAGCCTCGACGCGGGAGTGACGCTGTTCGACACCGCCGACGTCTATTCGAACGGCGCGTCGGAAGAGATTTTGGGTGCTGCGATCAAGGGCCGCCGCGACGCGGTGCTGATCTCGACCAAGACCGGCTTGCCGATGGGCGATGGTCCGCAGGATTGGGGCGCCTCGCGCAGCCGGCTGATCGGCGCGGTCGACGCCTCGCTCCGTCGCCTCGGCACCGACCATATCGACCTGCTCCAGCTCCATGCGTTCGACGCCTCGACCCCGGTCGACGAGCTGATGGACACGCTTGCCACGCTCATCGCCGCGGGCAAGCTGCGCTATGCCGGCGTCTCCAACTATCCCGGCTGGCAGCTCATGAAGGCGCAGGCGGCCGCCGACCGGCTGGCCGCGCCGCGCTTCGTCGCGCATCAGGTCTATTATTCGCTGATCGGCCGCGCCTATGAAGCCGATCTGATGCCGCTCGCCGCCGATCAGGGTATTGGCGCGCTCGTCTGGAGTCCGCTCGGCTGGGGGCGCCTCACCGGCAAGATCGGCCGCGACCGGCCGGTTCCCGCGGGCAGCCGCCTCCACGAAACCGAACAGTTTGCGCCGCCGGTCGCCGAGGATCTGCTTTACCGCGTGATCGATGCGCTGGAGCTTGTCGCCGCCGAAACCGGCAAGACGGTGCCGCAGGTCGCGATCAACTGGTTGCTCCAGCGTCCGACCGTCTCGTCGGTGATCATTGGCGCGCGTAACGAGGAGCAGCTTCGGCAGAATCTGGGCGCGGTCGGCTGGACGCTGACGGCGGAGCAGGTGGCGGCGCTCGACGCCGCGAGCGACGTGCTGCCGCCCTATCCGCACACGCCCTACCGGCAACAGGCGGGCTTCGCGCGCCTCAACCCGCCGCTCGTCTGACAGGAAGCATCCCATGAAAATCAATTTCCCGCTGCTCGCGCTCGCGACGGGCGCTTTCGGTATCGGCATCACCGAATTTGCCCCGATGGGCTTGCTCCCCGATATGGCCGAGGGGCTTGGCGTCTCGATCCCCGCCGCCGGGCTGCTCGTCTCGGCCTATGCGCTCGGCGTCATGCTGGGCGCGCCGCTGATGACGCTCACCACCGCGCGGATGAACCGCCGGACCTTGCTGATCGGCCTGATGGCCATCTTCACGCTCGGCAATTTCCTGTCCGCGGTCGCGGGCGATTACACGACCTTGATGGTCGCACGCGTCATCACCTCGCTGAACCACGGCGCGTTTTTCGGCGTCGGCTCGGTCGTCGCGGCGAGCCTCGTCCCGCCCGAAAAACGCGCGAGCGCGGTCGCGGCCATGTTCATGGGGCTGACGCTCGCCAACGTCATCGGCGTGCCGCTTGCGCCCTGGGTCGGCGAAACCTTCGGCTGGCGCACCGCGTTCGGCATCATCGCGATCTGGGGCCTGTTCACGATGGTCGCGCTTCGCTTCGCGCTCCCCGACATTCCGCGTGCCGAGGACGGCAATATGCTCGCCGAGCTTGGCGTGCTGAAACGCCGCGCGGTGCTCGTCGCGCTCGCCCTCACCGCAATCGGTTCGGCCGCGATGTTCACCGTCTTCACCTATATCGCCCCGATTCTGACCGAAGCGACGGGGGCAGGGACCTTGTTCGTTACCGCGATGCTGGTGATTTACGGGCTCGGCCTGACCGCCGGCAACTGGCTCGGCGGCGTCTTCGCCGACCGCTCGATCGATCGGACGCTGATCGTCTCGCTCACCGGGCTTGCGGCGATGCTCCTGCTGTTCGCGATGACCATGTACTCGCCGATTGCCGCGGCGGTCACGATCTTCCTGTGGGGCGTCGCGACCTTCGCCATCGTCCCGCCGCTCCAGATGCGCGTGATGGAGGCGGCGTCCGACGCGCCGAACCTTGCCTCGGCGGTCAACATCGGCGCCTTCAACCTCGGCAATGCGATCGGCGCCGCGGTTGGTGGCGGGGTGATCGGCCTTGGCCTCGGTTTTCCGGCGGTGTCGATCGCGGGGGCGGGGATGGCGCTCGCCGGGCTCGCGATCGTACTCGCGACGCGGACGCAAAAAACGCCCGCGCTCGCCGAGGCCTAAGTCTGGCGTCCCAAGCCTCCTGCCAAAGTCTGCCAATTGCCATTTGCGCCGCTTGGCCTATGCAATCGCGGGCATGAAGACCCCGATTCTCGCTGTCCTGACGGGCAAGGCGCGCCCCTTTCGCGGCGACGAGCCGAGCGCGATAGGCAAGCTGCCGGTCGCCGACGCCGTCGCGGTCGACGCGATGGGGCTCGTCGGCGACGAACAGGCCGACCGCAGCGTCCATGGCGGCATCGACAAAGCGATCCATCATTATCCCGCCGATCATTATGACTGGTGGCGCGGTCAGCTCGGCGATGTGCCCCTGCTCGATACGGCGGGCGCGTTCGGGGAGAATATCTCGACCGCCGGACTCGACGAAAACAGCGTTTTTCTGGGGGATCGCTTCCGTCTCGGCAGCGCGCTTGTCGAGGTGACGCAGGCGCGCCAGCCGTGCTGGAAACTCGACCATCGTTTCGGGGCCAAGGGCGTGATGGCCGGCGTCGTGAAGACGCGGCGCTCGGGCTGGTATTACCGCGTGCTCGAACCTGGCACCGTGCGCGCGGGCGACGATCTTGAACTGGTCGAACGGCCTTGGCCCGAATGGCCGCTCGCGTCGCTCTTCGGGCTGCTGATCGGCGGCGAAGCGAAGGATCGCGTCGCCGATCTTCGCGCGCTTCGCGACGTGCCCGCGCTCGCCGAAACCTGGAAAGTGCGGCGCGCCAAGCTCGCCGAACAGTTCGGCGCGGATTAGGCGAGCTTGCCCGCGCGGCGGGCGATGCGCGCGCCAGGCCAGCTATCAGTCGTCTACGCGGCCGTCATAATATTCCGCGTCGGCGAGCCGCGCCTCGGTGACGAGGCGGGCGCTTTGTTCGGCGAGCGCGGCTATTTCATCCGGCGTGAAATGCAGCCCCAACTTGCTCCGCCGCCAAAGAATGTCGTCGGTCGTGCGCGCCCATTCGCGCGTCACCATCCAGCGGACTTCGGCAACGCTGAGTCCGTGGGCGATTTCACCGCCGAGCGCATCCCAGTCGGTCGCGTCGCCCAGCCAGCGGCGCGCATCGGTGCCATAGGCCTTGACGATGCGGTCGACGGTTGCGGCGGCCAGGAAGGGATAGGCGAGCCTATATTCAGTCTTTAGTGCCTCGGCACCGTCGGTCACGAAATCGCCGCCGGGCAGCGACGCTTTTCCTGTCCAGCGCCTGCCTGCCAGCGCGTCGATGTGCCCGGCAAGCTCGTCGACCGCGTCTTCGGCGACGTGGCGATAGCTGGTGATCTTGCCGCCATAGATGGTGAGCAGCGGCGCGCCTTCCGCCATGTCGAGGTCTATGCGGTATCCGCGCGTCGCCGCCTCCGGACGCCCCGATCCGTCCTCGATCAGCGGCCGGACGCCCGAATAGGTCCAGACGACATCGGCGGGAGTGATCGGCGCACGAAAATAGAGGCTGGCGCCTTCGCAAAGATAGGCGATTTCCTCGTCGCTTGCCTTCGCCTCGCTCGCCGGTCCTTCATGATCCTGATCGGTTGTCCCGATCAGCGTGAAGTCGCGTTCATAGGGAATCGCGAAGAAGATGCGCCCGTCGGGAAGCTGGAAGAAATAGGCATAGTCATGCTCGAAGACCTTGCGCACGACGATGTGCGAGCCGCGTACGAGCCGCATCTGGTGATCGGGTTCTGCGTCGGCGCGCTTCAGCAGGTCGAGCACCGCAGGCCCCGCCGCATTGACGACGCTGCGGCCAGCGAAACGATATTGGTGCCCCTGATCGTCGCGCGCATCGACGATCCACAACCCGTCCTCGCAGCGCAGCATTTCGGCCCGCGTGCGCGTGCGCACCCGCGCGCCATGATCGGCCGCGTCGCGCGCGTTGAGCGCGACAAGCCGCGCATCGTCGACCCAGCCGTCCGAATATTCGAAGCCTTTGACATATTGCGGCTGCAGCGGCCCACCTGCGGCATGGCGTCGCAAATCGATCGAACGCGTCGCCGGCAGCTTTTTGCGGCCGCCGATGTGGTCATAGAGGAAAAGGCCCAGGCGGAGCAGCCAGCGCGGGCGGAGCCCCGGCCGGTGCGGCAGCACGAAGCGCAGCGGACGGATGATGTGCGGCGCAATGCCCCACAATATTTCGCGTTCCTTCAGCGCCTCGCGCACAAGGCCGAATTCATAATGTTCGAGGTAGCGCAGCCCGCCGTGAATCAGCTTGGTCGATTTCGACGAGGTGCCCTCGGCAAGGTCATTTGCCTCGATCAACAGCACGCGCGCACCGCGTCCCGCGGCATCGCGCGCGACGCCCGCGCCATTGACACCGCCGCCGACGACGATGACATCATAAGGGGCAGGGCTGTCGAACATGGCGAATTCCTATGGCAGCGTTGTCCGATTTGCCAAGGGGCGACATCGTATGCGGCCTACGTATGCGCGTTGCATTCGCGGGGTGCATCCTCCAATTCTGAAATACTATCCAAGGGGACTGTAGTGAGCGTGAAAGTCGAAACCCTGATCCTGTTCGGCGCGACGGGCGACCTTGCGCAGCGCATGCTGTTCCCATCGCTCTATAATCTCCACGTCGACGGGCTGCTCGAAGACGCGCTGACGATTGTCGCCTCGGGGCGCTCGAAGATGGATCGGGCAGCATGCCACCAGATGGTCCGCGACGCGCTGACCGATCATCTCTCCGCCGATCGTCTCGACGACGGCCAGGTCGCGGGCTTCCTCGAACGCGTCGATTATTGTTCGGTCGATGCAGGCGCGGGCACGGGATATGACGAACTCGCGGCACAGCTCGGCGACCGGCTCGGTCGCCCGATCGGTGCCTATCTCTCGACCCCGCCCTCGATGTTCGGGCCGATTGCGCAGGGGCTGAAGGCCGCGGGCATCGCCTGCGCCGAATGCCGCATCGCGATGGAAAAGCCGATCGGGCAGGACCTTGTGTCCTCGCGCGACGTGAATGCGCAGGTCGGCGACGCTTTCGCCGAGGACCGCGTCTTTCGCATCGACCATTATCTGGGCAAGGAAACGGTCCAGAACCTGCTCGCGCTGCGCTTTGCCAATATGTTGTTCGAGCCGCTGTGGAATGCGCAGGCGATCGACCATGTCCAGATCACGGTTGCGGAAACCGTCGGGCTCGAAGGCCGCGTATCCTATTACGATGGCGTCGGCGCGCTCAAGGACATGGTGCAGAACCACATGCTGCAACTGCTCGCGATCATCGCGATGGAGCCGCCCGCGAGCGTCTCGTCGACCGCGGTACGCGACGAAAAGGTCAAGCTGCTCCGTTCGCTGCGCAAGATGACGGCCGAGGACGTGAAGTCGCACAGCGTCAAGGGCCAGTACACCAGCGGCGCAGTGAACGGCGGCGCGGTCGCGGGCTATGCCGACGAACTCGGCAACCCGTCGAACACCGAAACCTTCGTCGCGTTAAAGGCCTATATCGACAATTGGCGCTGGAAGGGCGTGCCCTTTTACCTGCGCACCGGCAAGCGCATGCCGCAGCGCAAATCGGAGGTGCTGATTCAGTTCAAGCCCGTGCCGCACAATATTTTCGCGCGCGTCGGCGCCGGCAAACTCGATGCGAACAGCATGATCATCAATTTGCAGCCCGAGGAAAATATCCGGGTCAAGGTGATGGCGAAACAGCCTGGCCTCGATCGCGACGGGGTGAAGCTCAAAGAAGTGACGATGGACGTCTCGCTCTCGCACAGCTTTGCGGGCGAACGTCGGCGTATCGCATATGAGCGTCTGCTGCTCGATTTCATCGAAGGCGACCAGACCCTGTTCGTGCGCCGCGACGAGGTCGAGGCGCAGTGGCAGTGGATCGATTCGATCCGCGACGCCTGGGCCGCGGTCGACATGGCGCCGCAGAATTACACGGCGGGAAGCTGGGGGCCGTCGAGTGCAATCGCGCTGATCGAGCGCGACGGAGCGAGTTGGCATGACTGATCTGAACCCCGTAATCGCCAAGGTTACCGACCGTATTATCCAGCGCAGCGCGCCGCGCCGCGCTGCCTATCTCGACCTGATGGAACGCCAGCGCGAGGCGGGGACCAATCGCGGCAATCTGTCGTGCGGCAATCTCGCGCATGGTTTTGCCGCGTCGGGCGATGACAAGGCGGTGATCCGGACCGGCGGCGCGATGAATATCGGCATCGTCACCAGCTACAATGACATGCTCTCGGCGCATCAGCCGTATGGCCGCTACCCCGAACAGATCAAACTCTTCGCGCGCGAAGTGGGCGCGACCGCACAGGTCGCGGGCGGCGTCCCTGCGATGTGCGACGGCGTGACGCAGGGGCAGGCGGGCATGGACCTGTCGCTGTTCAGCCGCGACAATATCGCGCAGGGCACGGTGATCGCGCTCAGCCATGCGATGTTCGAAAGCGCGCTGCTGCTCGGCATCTGCGACAAGATCGTTCCCGGCCTGCTGATTGGTGCGCTGCGCTTCGGCCACCTGCCGCAGATCCTCGTGCCGGCGGGGCCGATGCCCTCTGGCCTTGCGAACAAGGAAAAGCAGCGCGTCCGCCAGCTTTATGCCGAAGGCAAGGCGACGCGTGACGAGTTGCTCGAGGCCGAAGCGGCGTCCTATCACGGCGCGGGCACCTGCACCTTCTATGGCACGGCGAACAGCAACCAGATGATGATGGAACTGATGGGGCTCCACGTTCCCGGCAGCGCCTTCACCAACCCCGGCACCAAGCTGCGGCAGGAACTGACGCGCGCCGCGACGCACCGAATTGCCGAGATCGGCTGGGATGGCGACGATTATCGCCCGCTTGCGCGCTGCATCGACGAAAAGGCGATCGTCAACGCCGCGATCGGGCTTCTCGCCACCGGCGGCTCGACGAACCATGCGATCCACCTGCCCGCAATCGCGCGCGCGGCGGGGATTATCATCGACTGGCAGGATTTCGACGAGCTGAGCCACGCCGTGCCTTTGCTCGCGCGCGTCTATCCGAACGGCGCGGGCGATGTGAATAATTTCCACGCTGCCGGCGGCATCGGCTATATCGTGCGCGAGCTGCTCGGCGCCGGTTTGCTGCACGGCGATGTGCTGACCGTCGGCGGCACGATGGCCGATTATGCCTCCGAGCCTGTGCTCGTGGACGACGAACTCCGCTGGCAGGCCGCGCCGGAGACCAGCCGCGACGACACCATGCTGCGTCCGGTCGCGGCGCCCTTTTCGCCCGATGGGGGCATGCGCCTGCTCGCAGGCAATCTCGGCCGCGCGATCATCAAGACCAGCGCCGTGGCCCAGGATCGTTGGACGATCGAGGCGCCGTGCCGGATCTTCGACGACCAGAATCAGGTGCTCACCGCATTCAAGGCGGGTGAACTGGAACGCGACGTTGTGGTCGTCGTCCGCTTCCAGGGCCCGCGCGCCAACGGCATGCCCGAACTGCACAAGCTCACACCCGCGCTCGGTGTGCTGCAGGACAAGGGATACCGCGTCGCATTGCTCACCGACGGCCGCATGTCGGGCGCCAGCGGCAAAGTTCCTGCGGTGATTCACCTTTCACCCGAAGCTTTGCCCGGCCCCGATGGGGTGAGCGGTCCGCTCGCCTATCTTCAGGACGGGGACATCGTGCGCGTGTGCGCGGTGAACGGCGAAGCGGTCGCGCTCGTGGACGAGGCCGAGTGGGCATCGCGCACACCGGCCGCCGCGCCGCCGCCAGCGCTTGGCGTCGGGCGCGAATTGTTCGCGCTGTTCCGCCATCACGCCGACGAGGCGGAGAAGGGCGGTTCGGCGGTGCTCGCGGCGATGGAAATGGTGACCTAAGTCCTCAAACCCGTTTGTCCTGAGCTTGTCGAAGGACCGTATTTCCCTTCCAGCGGGTCAAGAAAAGAACAGCCCTTCGACAAGCTCAGGGCGAACGGAGATTGAAATGTCGGATTCAGGTATCGAGCAGATCATGCGCATCGCGCCGGTCATCCCGGTGATCGTCATCGACCGCGTCGAGGATGCGGTCCCGATGGCCGAGGCGCTCGTCGCGGGCGGCCTCAGGGTGCTCGAAGTGACGATGCGGACCCCCGCGGCGCTCGATGCGATCCGGGCGATGAAGGCGGTGCCCGGCGCGGTGGTCGGCGCGGGGACGGTGCTCAACCCCCGGATGCTCAAGGACGCCATTGACGCGGGCTCCGAATTCATCGTCTCCCCGGGCCTTACCGACAGCCTCGGCGAAGCGGCGGTGGCAAGCGGCATCCCGTTCCTGCCCGGCGTCGCCAATGCATCGAATATCATGGCGGGGCTCGACCTCGGACTCGACAGCTTCAAATTCTTCCCTGCCGCGACAAGCGGCGGCATTCCGGCATTGAAGGCGCTCACGGGGCCGTTCGGCGGGATCAATTTCTGCCCGACCGGCGGGATCAGCGCCGCGACCGCACCCGAATGGCTCGCGCTGGGGCCCGTGCTTTGCGTCGGTGGCAGCTGGGTCGTCCCGTCGGGGCCGCTCGACCCGGTGCGGGTCGAAGCTCTCGCGCGCGAGGCGTCGGCACTTTCGGGCCATTGATTAACCCCATTTTACCTGTCATCGTGCAGGGATAAGCGGCAACATAGCCGCTGGTGGGGAGATACGGGTGCCAAGGCCGCAGCCACATTTGGAAGAAGTTCTCAGCTCCGAACCCGGACCGCACATCGCCGCACTGTTCGATTTCGACGGCACGATCATCTCGGGCTATTCGGCGACCGCGATGCTGCGCGAGAAATTTCAGCGCCGCGAAATGTCGGTCGAGGAGATTGCCGAGACCGCACAGGTCGTCGCGCAGCACAGCCTCGGCCAGATCGGTTTCTCGGGGCTGATGACCGCCGCCGCCAAATTCATGAAGGGCGTCGATGAGGAGAGCTTTGTCGCGTTTGGCGAAGAGCTCTACAAAAAGCATATCGCGCGGAAAATTTACCCCGAGACGCGGGCGATTATCGAGGCGCATCAGGCAAAGGGGCATCGCGTCGCAATCATCTCGTCGGCGACGATCTACCAGATCGAACCGACCGCGCGCGACCTTGGCATCACCGACATAAAATGCTCGGCCTATGAGATCGAGGACGGTGTTTTCACTGGTGAGATCATCCGACCGCTGTGCTTTGGCGATGGGAAGGTGCTTGCCGCCGAGGAACTCGCCGCCGAATATGGCCTCGATCTCGATCAGAGCTTTTTCTACTCGGACAGCGACGACGATATCGAACTGCTCGAACGCGTCGGCAAGCCGCGGCCGCTTAATCCGAACATGAAGCTGAAGGGCATCGCCGATGAGCGCAACTGGCCCGTCCAGCGCTTTGCTAGCCGCGGCACGCCGTCGTGGATCGACTATACGCGCACCATTTACGCAACAGGCTCGCTCGTCGGCGCCTTCGCTGCTGGCCTGCCGATCTGGGCGCTGACCCGATCGCAGCGTGAGGCGGTCAATTTCTCGATGGGACTGTTCGGCGATTTCGCGACCGCGATCACCGGCGTCGAGCTGGAGGTCGAGGACGAACGCCATCTCTGGTCATCGCGCCCATGCGTCTTCATCTTCAACCATCAGAGCAAGGCGGACGTGATGATCCTCGCCAAGCTCATCCGCCGCGACATGGGCGGGGTGGGGAAGAAGGAGATCAAGGACATCCCCATCCTCGGCAAGCTGATGGAATGGGGCGGCACCGTCTTCGTCGACCGTGCCGACGGCAAGAGCGCGATCAAGGCGATGGAGCCCCTCGTCGACGCGATCCGCGAGGAAGGAAAGTCGATCTGCATCGCGCCCGAAGGGACGCGCAGCCTGACGCCGAAGCTTGAACCCTTCAAAAAGGGCGCGTTCCACCTTGCAATGCAGGCGGGCGTTCCGATCGTCCCGATCGTCATTCACAATGCGACCGACGTGGCGCCGAAGAATGAGTTCGTGATGCGTCCCGCAACGGTGCGCGTCACGGTGCTGCCGCCCGTCGACACGTCGAAATGGAGCCCGCGGACGATTAACAATCACGTCCGTGACGTCCGCAACATGTTCCTGCGTACCTTGGGGCAGCCTGAGGAGAGCGTGGCGGAATCGGTGGCGAAAGAGCCGGCGGCTGCTCCGCCTGAGGCCAAGACGAAGAAGGCAGCTGAAAAGAAGCCCGCAGCGAAGAGAAAGGCTCCGGCCAAGAAAGCCGCCGCGCGAAAGGAAAAGAAGGCCTAGCCATGTTTCACCTCGTCATTGCGAGCGAAGCGAAGCAACCCAGGGCGGCTTACGCGACACTGGATTGCCGCGTCGCTTCGCTCCTCGCAATGACGGCGGTCTAAACCGTGGCGGACGGAACGCCCCGCACCCCTATCGTGGCGGAGCAGGCGGCCGACCGGCTTTATATCATCGACGCGCGCAACGGGGTCGAGCGGCGCCTGCTCCTCGACTGGATCCATTCGACGAGCGGCGATGACGAACCGGCCTGGGCAAGTCTCGATATCGAGGATGGCGACCATGCGCTGCCCGTCGACGTGCTTCAGACGCGGCTTGGCGGTGCACCGTCGCGGCTGGTGGTGCCCCTGCGCGTCGCTTGGCGCATCCCCGGGTTCGACAGGGACCGCGCGCTCAAATTCCGCCACCTGATCTTCGGCGATCCGCGTCATCCGGGCCCGCTCCGGTCCCGGCTGATTCTGCTCCGCGATCGCCGCCGGGCGCAGATATTGGTCGGCGAGGCGGCGACGCTCGACACGCTCCGCGACCGCTTTTGCGCGCAAACGGGCGGCGGCGACGGCGAGGGCGCGGACAGCCCGGAATTCGCGGGCTTCGTCGCGCGGCAGGCGGCGCTTGCGCTCGACGTTGCGGAGCGCGGCATTCGGGGGACGCGTTACAAGGTGCCGCGCTTCGTCGCCGATGGCCTGCGCACCAGTCCCAAATTCCGCGCCGCGCTCGCCGATCTGGCGGAGAAGACGGGCCGCCCGGTCGGCGATCTCTATCGCGAGGCACGGCCGCTGATGAAGGAAGTCATCGCGCGGCCGTCGGCGCTCTTCCTCGACCTTCGCGCGCGGCTCGATCGCATGATGTTCGGCGGATATGCGCCTGAAATGGAAATCGACGCGGCGGAGCTCGCGAAGCTGCGGGGCATCCTGCGCGAGCATCCCACCGCGATTCTCTTCACGCACAAAACCTATATCGACGGCGCGACGCCCAGCCGGCTGACATATGAGAACGACATGCCGATGCTGCACAGCTTCGGCGGCGCCAATCTCGACTTCGCTGTGATGGGCGAATTCTTCCGCCGATCGGGGATGATTTTCATCCGGCGCAGCTTTCAGGATCAGCCGGTCTATAAGCTTGTGCTGCGTCATTATATCGCGTGGCTGCTCGCCAAGCGTTTCCCCCTGAGCTGGGCGTTCGAGGGAACGCGATCGCGGCTCGGCAAGCTGATGCCGCCCAAATATGGGCTGATGAAATATGTCCTCGACGCGGCACATGCGACGGGCACGCGCGATGTGCATTTCGTTCCCTTCGTCACCAGCTTCGACCTGATCCGCGATGTCGAGGAATATGCGGCCGAACAGACGGGGCGGAACAAGAAGCCCGAAAGCCTGTCATGGTTTATTGGCTATATGAAAAGCCTGAAGGAACCATCGGGCCGCATCCGCCTGGACATCGGCAATCCCGTGGTGATCGACGAAGCGCCGGCCCCCGACGACAGGCGCGCGCTCGAGAAGATCGCCTTTGCGGTCGCAGTCGAGGCGAACCGCGTCACCCCGCTCACCGTCACCTCGGTCATGTGCCTGATCCTGCTCGGCATGGCGCCGCGGGGGGCAACTGCCGCGGAACTTCTCGGCGCGATCGGCGCGGTGACCGACTGGGCGCGTGCACGCGATATCCGTCTCAGCCGCGAACTGGAGAGCGGCGACGACGGCGCGCTGTCGGCAACCGTCGATACGCTGGTCGAGAGCGGCCTGCTGACGCGTTACGAGGCGGGCAGCGAGAATGTCTATTCGATCGACCCCGCCAAACATCCGATGGCAAGCTATTACCGCAACATCATCGCGCATCATTTCCTCGACCGTGCGATGATCGAACTCGCCCTGTTCGAACTGCGCGATGGCGACAGCGGCGATGCGACGGCTGCCTTCTGGGCGAAGATCGACCGCCTTCGCGATCTGTTCAAATTCGAATTCTTCTACCCGCCCCGCGACGAACATCGCGCCGCGTTGGAGGCCGAACTTGCCCGCATCGACCCGGTGTGGGACCGCCGGCTTGCGAGCGGCGACCGCGGTGTCGCGCAGCTTCTACGCCGTTGTCAGCCCGTCGTCGGTCACGCGATCCTGCTGCCCTTCGCCGAGGCCTATTCGGTCGTCGCCGAACAGCTTGCGCGGGCGAATCCCGGCGATGCGGTCGACGAAAAGGCGCTGCTCGACGCGGCGCTGGTCGAGGGGCGGCAGGCCTGGCTGCTCCGCCGTATCAGCAGCGAGGCGGCGATCGGAAAATTGCTCTTTGCCAACGGCCTGTCGCTGATGCGCCACATGGGGCTCGCGGAAGAGGCGACGCCGGTGAATCTCGCGGCGCGCCGCGCGCTGCTGATGGAACTGCGCGGCCTCGCCAACGTCATGGAGACGATGCGGCTTTCGACCGTCGCGCTCGCCGACCGCTTGCCGGGTTCAGGAGGATAAATGCTCAAACAGCTTAGCGCGCAGGACGCCCAGTTCCTCTACACGCAGACCGCGAACAATCTGACGCACATCATGGGGGTCTATATCTATGACCCCTCGACCGCGCCGGGCGGTTTCGTGCGCTTCAAGGACATCATCCGCCACGTCGAAAGCCGAGTCGACACCTCGCCACTGTTCAAGCGGCGGTTGCATCGCCTGCCGTTCGACATGGACCATCCCTATTGGGTCGAGGACGAGCATTTCGACATCGAGGCGCATATGAGCCACGCGCGCCTGCCCGAACCCGGCGACTGGCGGCAATTCTGCATCGCGGTCGCGCGCTGGTTCTCAAAGCCGATGGATATGAATCGCCCGCTCTGGGACATTTATATCATCGAGGGGCTCGACCGCATTCCGGGCATCCCGAAGGGCAGCTTCGCGATGCTCCACCGCGTTCATCATGCAGCGGTCGACGGCGCGTCGGGGGCGCACGCCTTTATCGCGATGAGCGACATCGATGCAAAGGGCACGCCCGCGATACCCGAACCGCCGCCGGTCGAGGAATTGGGCAAGGCACCGTCGAGCACCGAAACCCTCTCGCGCGCCTGGTCGGCATCGATGCAGTCGCCGGTCAAGTTCATGAACGCGCTCATGAAGATGTCGCCCGCGATCATCTCTTCGGCGCGGAAGTCGATTTCCGAGGGCGGCATGACCGCTGGAGTCCCCGAAACGCGCTTCAACGTGGCCGTCGGCCCGCACAAGATGTTCGACGCGACGACGGTCGCGCTGACCGACGTGGCGGAAATACGCAAGAAAGTGCTCGGTGCGACGGTCAATGACGTGGTGCTGACCACCGTCGGCGGCGCGCTGCGCAAATATCTTCAGAAGCATAAGGAACTGCCGAACGAGAGCCTTGTCGCGGTCGCGCCGATCAATCTGCGCGGAAAGGGCGGAAAGGCATCGACCCCGGGCAATCAGGTGTCGGCGATGAGCGTCCCGATCCGCACCGACATCGCGGGACCGCTCGAACGGCTCGCGGCGATCCGCGACTATACGGTCGAGGCGAAGGAGGCGAAGGCCGGGGTCAGCGCGCGGATCATGACCGACCTGTCGCAGCATATTCCGGGCGCCACGATGGCGGCGGTTGCCCGGCTCGTGACCAGCGAGCGTTTCGCGGTGCGCGGCACCAACCTCTTCATCTCGAATGTCCCCGGCGCGCAGGTGCCGCTCTATCTGGCCGGTGCTCAGTTGGTGCAGCAGCATGGCATGGCACCGCTCGCGAACAATATGGGGCTGTTCGTTGCGACCCCAAGCTATAACGGCCGGATCGCCTTCTCGATCATCGGCGAACGCTCGATCATGCCCGACATCGCCTTTTTCCGCGAATGCATCGACGAAAGTTTCGCCGACCTGATGGCCGCGACGCCGAAACCCGAAAAGCCGAAAGCCGCTACGGCAAAGCCGAAAGCGGCGCCCAAACCCGCCCCCAAATCCAGGGCAAAGCCAAAGGCGACGGCCCAAACTGCGACAAAAGCCAGGGTGAAACCGGTTGCTAAAGCGAACGCAACCGGCAAGACTCGGAAAAAATAAACCATGCTCTCGCAGGATTACCGAATGCTTTTCACCCCGACGCTCAGCGCCGATCGCGATCTTGTGACCGCAACCGATTATGCCGCCTGGTCGAAAGCGGCGCAGGAACATGACCGCAAATCGGGGATGTCGGCATGGCGCGCCGCCGATGAGAGCAAGCATTTCGATTATAAGGCGATCCGCGCGCGGCTGGAAAAGCTGCGCAAGCTATCCGCCGCGGGTGACGTCAAGGGGCTGCTCTTTGTCCTGAACGAGGGCATTCACGGCAATATCGACGGCATGGGACACGAACGGCTGTACCAGAAGGCGCGTTTCGGCACGAAAAAGCTGATCGAGGATTATGTCGCGGAGGTCGTCGCCTCGCTCGACAAGATTGCTGCCGCGCGCAGCATCGGCCGCGACGAGAAGCGCGATTTCTTCCGCCGTGCGCAACATTGCTATGGCCGCTCGGCGCTGCTGCTCTCCGGCTCGGGCAGCTTCCTCTTCTTCCATATCGGTGTCGTAAAGGCCTTGTGGGAAGAGGGTGTGTTGCCCGCGATCATGTCGGGCGCGAGCGGCGGGTCGATCGTCGCCGCAGTCGTCTGCACGCGCAAAAATGCCGACATCGGTGCTTTCCTGGAAAGCGAACGCCTCGCCAATCCCGACCGCGATCCGGAGGGGCGGCGTCTTGCACCCGACGAGGTCCGCGCGCGGCTCGCCGACCTGATCCCCGACCTCACCTTTCAGGAGGCCTATGAGGTCAGCGGGCGGCACCTCAACGTTTCGGTCGCGCCCGCCGAAAAGCATCAGAACGGCCGGCTGCTGAATGCGATCACCGCGCCGAACGTGTTGATCCGCGAGGCGGTGCTCGCTTCGTGCGCGGTGCCGGGAGTCTTCCCGCCGGTGATGCTGATGGCGCGTGACGATGCGGGCAACCGCGTACCCTATCAGCCCGATCGGCGCTGGGTCGATGGTTCGGTGACGCACGACATTCCGACCAAGCGGCTCGAACGACTCTATGGGGTCAATCACCATATCGTCAGCCAGGCGAACCCGATCGCGCTGCCGTTCGCGACCGACACGCGTAAGCAGATGGCGCCGATCGAGGCGATTCAGCACGCGTCGATGACGACCTTCCGGGCGTGGCTCAACGCAAATATGGTGATCTTCCAGAAGCCGCTCGAATGGGTGCCGCCGCTCAACAGCATCGCCAACATGGCGCGTTCGGTGATCAATCAGGAATATACCGGCGACATCAACATCATCCGCCCGCCCAAATTCTGGTCGCCGACCAAGATTTTGAGCGATCTGGGACAGGAAGATATCGACGAACTGATCGATACGGGTGAGCGCACCGCTTGGCCGAAGGTCGAAATGGTGCGTACCCAGACCGCAATCAGCCGCGCGCTCGAAGCCATATTGGCGAAGATCGACAAGGCGGGTGACGACGGCCCCGGCCACCGCAGCGCCGCGCTGCAAAAGGCGGTTCGCTAGATGCGTCGAGACTTTGAACTGCCCTTTTGCCCGTTCGTGCTGAGCTTGTCGAAGCACCGTATTTCCTTTGGCGACGCTGAAAGAAAGAACGGCCCCTCGACAAGCTCAGGGCGAACGGTTGGGATTTGATATGACAAGCGGAGCGGTGATCCTGCCGGCCGAATCCGCGGGTGCGGGCGCAAAGCTTCACGTCACCCACTGGCTGCCCGAGGGGCGCCCGCGCGCGGTGGTCTTGCTTGCGCACGGTTATGCCGAGCATGCCGGGCGCTATGAATATGTGGCAAAGCGCCTGACCGACGCGGGCTATGCAATCTATGCGGTCGACCATTGGGGTCACGGCAATTCGGACGGCGACGGCGGTTTCGTCCCGCGCTTTTCTGCCTTTCTCGACGGCATGACCGAACTTCTGACGCTCGTCGAGATCAATCATGGCGATACGCCGCGCCTGTTGCTCGGCCACAGCATGGGCGGACTGATCGCGACTTTGTTCCTCGTCGAACGGCAGCAGGCGTTTCTCGCCGCCGCCGTTTCGGGACCCGCAATTCTGCCCGCCGAACCGCCGTCGCGCTTCACTGTCTGGATCAGCCGTTTCCTTGCGCGCTTCTTCCCGCGCCTCGGCGTGCTGTCGCTCGATGCAAACGGCGTCAGCCGCGATCCGCTGGTCGTTGAGGCCTATAAGGCCGACCCGCTCGTCTACACCGGCAAGATCGGCGCGCGGCTCGGCAAGGAATTCATGGATGCAATGGCGGTCGCGCAGGCCGATGCGCCGAAGATACGCCTGCCGATCCTGATCCAGCATGGCGAGGCCGACCGCCTCACCGCGCCTGCTGGGTCGCGCTATCTGTTCGATAATGTGGCATCGAAGGACAAGCGCCTCGAAATCTATCCCGGCTTGTTCCACGAAATCTACAATGAGCCCGAACGCGACGCGGTGCTCGATGATCTGATCGGATGGTTCGACGCGCATGTGAAGGGACCGGCTGCGGCATGAAAATCCTGCTGGTCCTAATTTTCGCGCCGCTCATCACGCTCGCGCTCCTCTATTTCCTCTTTCCCGAACAGCTTGTGCAACTGATGCGCTGGCTGATGCGCAGACGCGCACGGTTGGTGCGCAAAACGGTGACGGTGGGCGGTCGTAACTGGCCCTATCTAGAGGGCGGCGATCCGTCGAAGCCGACGCTTGTGATGGTCCATGGCTTCGGTGCGGACAAGGATCACTGGACCTTTTATGCGCCGTGGATGACGCGCGACTATCATCTGATCGCGCCCGACCTGCCGGGTTTTGGCGAGAATGACCGCGACCGCGAACTGCCCTTCGACGTGACCAGCCAGGCGCGGCGGCTCAAGGATTTTCTGGACGCACTGGGTATCGAGCGCCCGCATCTTGGCGGCAACAGCATGGGCGGCTGGATCGCGCTGCGCTTTGCGATCGATTATCCGGGCAGCTTGCGCACATTGACGCTGATGAACAATGCCGGGATTATCGGCGCCGACGAAAGCGAGCTACAGAAGCTGGCGGCGGGGCGCGACTATAATCCGCTCGTGCTCGCCAATCTGGAGGATGCCGACCGCCTGATCGCCTTCGTCGTCCGCAAGCCGACGCATGTGCCGGCGCGGCTCAAGCCCGTCATCTATGCCGATGCGCTGAAACACCGCGACCTGCTCGACCAGATTTTCTGGATCATCGCCGACGAGATGGAGCAGAAGCCGCTCAACGACCAGCTTGGCGGTGTGAAGGTGCCGACGCTGATCATCTGGGGCCGCCACGACAAGCTGATCGATGTGAGCTGCGTCGCGGTGCTCGAAGCTGGTATCGTGGGCAGTAAGTCGCATATCTTCGAACATGTCGCGCATGTGCCGATGATCGAGGATCCCAAGGCGACCGCAGAGGTACAGCGCGAGTTTCTTGCCAAGCATTGAAACTGCCGTCAGTCTCTCTTCGAAAACAGGGAGGGCGGGATGCGGTTGAAAGTGGGGCTGCTCGGCGGGGGTAGCTGGGGAACGACGGTTGCGTCGGTGGTGTCGCGCAACGCGCCGATCACGCTTTGGGCGCGCGATGCCGAGACGGTCGATGGCATCAACAGCGATAATGAGAACCGCCGATATCTGCCCGGCATCAAGCTGCCCTCGGCGCTCCGTGCGACCGCGGACATGGCGGAGGTCGTCGCGGGCGCCGATGTGCTGGTCATGGGGGTCCCCTCGCACAGCTTTCGCAGCGTTCTAGAGGAAGCGCGCAACCACCTGCGCCCGTGGGTTCCGGTAATCAGCCTGACCAAAGGGCTCGAACTTTCTTCGGGCAAGCGCATGACCGAGCTGATCGAGGAGGTCCTTCCGGGCCACCCCGTCGGCGTTCTGACCGGCCCGAACCTCGCGCGCGAAATCATGACGGGGCAGGCGGCGGCTAGCGTGCTTTCGATGGAGGATGAGATCGTCGTGCGCGCGCTCCAGCCCGTGTTCCACTCGGGGCTGTTCCGCGTCTACACCAACACCGACCTTCTCGGCTGCGAACTCGGCGGAGTGCTCAAGAATATCATCGCGATCGCGGTCGGCATGGGCGACGGCCTCGGCGCGGGCGACAATACGCGTTCGGCGCTGATGACGCGCGGGCTCTCCGAAATCACCCGGCTCGGCGTCGCGATGGGCGGGCGGGCGGAAACCTTTGCGGGGCTCACCGGCATGGGCGACCTGATCGCGACATGCACCAGCCCCTTGTCGCGCAACCGCCATGTCGGCGTCGAACTCGGCAAGGGGCGGCCGATCGACGAGATTATCGCGGGCATGAACATGGTCGCCGAGGGCGTGAAGAGCGCGCCGACCGTGATTGCGCTTGCCGAACGTTACGGCCTCGACATGCCGATTGCGCGCGACGTCTATGACGTGACGCAGGGAAAACGCAGCGCGCAGGACGTGTTTCGCGGCCTGCTGAAATCCAGCGTCGGCGACGAATCGCATCCCGGCTAAGCTTATCCCTGTCATTGCGAGGAGCCGAAGGCGACGCGGCAATCCAGAGCGTGCAAGCCCGCCACTGGATTGCTTCGCTTCGCTCGCAATGACGAGAATCTACGATTCCACCGTCAGACGTGCCGAATCTCCGTTAAGCCGGGAATAAAAGGGCGGTCTGCTTCGTTGACTCACCTGACCGGCTCGCTAGCGGGCCGGCAATCAGGAGATGGACGATGAAAAAATGGACCACCCTCGCTATTCTCGTGGCTCTCCCCGCCACAGCCGCCGTCGCTGCCGTGCCCTATGGCTCGATGCCGCCGGGCTTTGAGGCGCCGCATATCCGCACTACCCCGATTGCGGGCGTCGTGAACCAATATTGGTATAATTACAAAGCCGACATTCTGGAGGCGGAGAAGGAATTGCGGAGCGACCTTCGCCACTCCACCGACCGCGAAGACCGCTGGGATGCGTGGGACGAGTGGGAGAATGAAATCGTCGATGCCGACAAGGATTATGTGAAGGAAATGCGCAAGAAGGGCTATCGCAGCGGCCGCGTGACGGTCGGCGGCTAAGCTCGATCAAGTTCCCCGGAGCCTTGCTCTGGGTCGCAGGGAAGGGTGGGTGTCATGGGGCACCCGCCCTTTCTTGTATCAGCGGCTTGCCTCGGCCAGCAGCGCTTGCGCTTCCTTGCCCTGCCAGTCGATGGCGCCGACAACGCGCCATATTTCGCGACCTTCGGCATCGTAATAGATGCTGGTCGGCAGCGCGCTGCTCGCGGCGTCGAGCAGGCCGTTCTCGGGATCGACATAGGGTTGCAGCGCCTTCAAGCCGGCTTTCTGGAACCAGGGATCGACCACCTCGGCGCCTTTCAGATCCTGCGCCACCGCGATCACGGTCATGCGATCGCCGCTTTTCGCCGCGAGCGCGTCGAGCGTCGGCATCTCGGCGACGCACGGCGCGCACCATGTCGCCCACAGATTGACGAGCAGCGGTTTGCCGCGAAAGTCGGCGAGCGTGACGGGCGCATCGTCGGGGCCGCGAAAGCCGACCGTCGGTGCCGCCTTGCCCTTGCCCGTGCGCTCGACCTGATGTTGAAAATGGCCGACGCCGCCATCCTTCGCTTGGCCGGGCGAAATATTTGCTTGGCCGTCTGCGGCTTGCTCGCCCGGCGGCTTTTCCCTATCGCAGCCCGCGATTGATCCGGCCAGAAATATGGCGAGGATCGCAAGAGACGGATTTGGGACGCGGCGGATGGCGAATACTCCGGATAGCAACAGCATGTGGGGCGGCCGCTTCGGTGGCGGACCCGCGGCGATCATGCAAGAGATTAACGCATCGATTCCCGTCGACAAGCGCCTGTGGGAAGAAGATATCGCGGCCAGCCGCGCGCATGCGACGATGCTCGGCGCCGCGGGAATTATCGCGGCCGAGGATGCGGTGGTGATCGACCGCGGGCTGGCGCAGATCGCCGACGAGTTCGCCGCGAACGGTGTGCCCGTCGACCTCAGCCTCGAAGACATCCACATGACCGTCGAATCGCGGCTCAAGGAACTGGTCGGCGAAGCCGCCGGCCGCCTCCACACCGCGCGCTCGCGCAACGACCAGGTCGCGACCGATTTCCGTCTGTGGACGCGCACCGCGTGCGAGCGCATCGACGCGGGGTTGCAGGCGATCCAGACCGCGCTGCTGACGCGCGCCGACGAACATGCGGGCAGCATCATGCCCGGCTTCACGCATTTGCAGGTCGCGCAGCCGGTGACGCTCGGCCATCATCTGCTCGCCTATGTCGAAATGTTCGGCCGCGACCGTTCGCGCTTCGCCGATGCGCGCCGCCGCCTCAACGAATCGCCGCTCGGCGCCGCGGCGCTGGCGGGCACCGGTTTTCCGGTCGATCGCCATGCCACCGCGGCCGCGCTCGGTTTCGATCGCCCGATGGCGAACAGCATCGATGCCGTCTCCGACCGCGACTTCGCGCTCGAATTCTGCGCGTCGGCGTCGATCGCCGCAATCCACCTTTCGCGCCTCGCCGAGGAAATCGTGATCTGGGCCAGCCAGCCCTTCGGTTTCATCAGCCTGCCGGACGCATGGTCGACGGGCAGCTCGATCATGCCGCAAAAGCGCAACCCCGACGCCGCCGAACTGGTGCGCGGGCGCGCGGGCCTGCTGCTCGGCGCGTTCCAGCGGCTCGCCGTGATCGTGAAGGGCCTGCCGCTCACCTATTCGAAGGATCTGCAGGACGACAAGGAAACGGTCTTTGGCGCCTTTGATGCGCTCGCGCTGTCGCTGGCGGCGATGACCGGGATGGTCGAGACGCTGACCTTTCGTACCGACCGCATGCGCGCGCTCGCCGCGTCGGGCTATTCGACCGCGACCGACCTTGCCGACTGGCTGGTGCGCGAGGCGGGCCTCCCGTTCCGCGAGGCGCATCATGTGGTCGGCGCCTGCGTGAAGCGCGCCGAGGAATTGGGCGTCGAACTCTCAGCGCTGCCCGCCGGGGACGCCGCCGCGATCCATGCCGAGGTCACCCCCGAGGTGCTCGCGGCGCTGACCGTCGAGGCATCGGTCGCCAGCCGCACCAGCTATGGCGGCACGGCGCCGGACGGGGTAAGGAAGGCCGTGGCCGCAGCCCGCGCGGCGCTCGAAGGACAAATATGATGGCGACCAAGCGCCTCATCATGACTGTGTTCGCCGCAACCGCGCTGCTCGGCGCGTGCGGCAGCAGGGAAGATCTGAAGCCCGTGGCAGGCCAGCCTGCACCGGTGATTCCCGTCGGCGCCACCAGTGCCCCGACAACGGAGGAGCTTACGACGCCTGACGCGCAGGCCCGGCCAGCGCGCAGCGACGAACTTCTCAAACGATCCGAACAACGCGAAACCGACGATTTTGACTTGCCGCCTCCGGGCTGATTGAAGTCGGGAGCCGCCCTCCATTCCGTTCGTGCTGAGCTTGTCGAAGCACCGTTCGTCTTGAACGTCGGAAAGGGGAAGGACGGCCCTTCGACAAGCTCGGGGCAAACGGCGCATATATTTAGGATCTACTTGTGAATCATTTTGAAATTCGGGACGGCGTGATGCACGCCGAAGATATTCCGCTGCCACGCATTGCCGAAGAAATCGGCACCCCAGTCTATGTCTATTCGCGCGCGACGCTCGAACGTCATGCACAGGCGTTTCGCGACGGGCTGAAGGACGTGCCCAAGAAGCATCTCGCCTTCGCGATCAAGTGCAACCCCAACCTTGGCGTGCTGCGCGTCCTCGCGCGGCAGGGCTATGGCGCTGACGTCGTGTCGGGCGGCGAACTCGAACGCGCGCTCGCGGCGGGTATGGCGGCCGAGGATATCGTCTTTTCGGGCGTCGGCAAGACGCGCGCCGAACTGGCGCAGGGGCTCGACCGCGGTATCGGTCAGTTCAACATCGAGCATGAGCCCGAGGGTGTCGCCCTCGCCGAGATCGCACTCGCAAAGGAAATGACCGCCCCCGCGGTGCTGCGCGTCAATCCCGACGTCGATGCGGGCACGCACGCCAAGATCTCGACCGGCAAGGCCGAAAACAAGTTCGGCGTCGGTATCGACGTCGCACCCGAAATCTTCGGCCGGCTGTCGGCGCTTCCGGGGCTCAATATGCGCGGCATTGCGGTGCATATCGGCAGCCAGCTTACCAGCCTCGAACCGCTCGAAGCGGCGTTCAAGCGTGTGGGCGAACTCGTCGCCGAACTGCGCGCTGCGGGGCACAGCATCACCCATGTCGATCTCGGCGGCGGCCTCGGCGTGCCGTACAAGGCTGACGACAATCCGCCGAGCCCCGCCGAATATGGTGCGATGGTCGCGCGGGTGACAAAGGATTGGGACGTCACTCTGATGTTCGAACCCGGCCGCGTTATCGCGGGCAACACCGGCGTGCTGTTGACCGAGGTTCTCTGGGTCAAGCCCGGCGCGACGAACCCGTTCGTGATCGTCGATGCCGCGATGAACGACCTCGCGCGTCCCGCACTCTACGACGCCTATCACGACTTTGTTGCCGTCAAGCCGACCGGTGAGACGATGACGGCGTCGATCGTCGGCCCGGTGTGCGAGACCGGCGACACCTTCGCGCGCGACCGCGTCACCGACAAGGTCGAACCGGGCGATCTTGCCGTGTTTCGCACCGCGGGCGCCTATGGCGCGACGATGGCGTCGACCTACAACAGCCGCAGCCTGGTGCCCGAGGTGCTCGTCGATGGCGACCGCTATGTCGTCGTCGCCGACCGCATCACCGCGGGCACGATCATGGCCGCCGAGCGCGTGCCCGACTGGATCGACTGAGGCGGGTCTTCGAAGTCCTACCCAGGTTGAAAATATCGGATCGGTCGGCGAGAGTAAGCATATGAGGCCGACCGATCCGATGCAGATCAGCCAGGTGGACGATTTTCCGACCGCCGATTTTGCCGCGTGCGATTTTTCGTTCGACATTTCGCAGGCCATCGCTTTCCCATATGATGACCCGCGGCAGCTCCATCCTGTCTCGCCGCGACGCAAGGATTATAACTGGGATCCTGCCGACTGGGATGGCGTGGCACCGGGGTGCAAGGCGCTCTTCATCGCTCGATCGGGCGATCGGATCCTGGGTTATGCCAGAATGTGCGAATGCTGGAACGGGATGGCGGACCTTGCGGAAATTGCGGTCGACCGCTGGGCGCGGGGACGCGGGGTGGCGGCCGCACTCTTGGCAAGGGTCGAGGTCTGGGCACGTGATACGGGCTTAGAGCTGATCCGTCTGGAAACCCAGTCGAATAACCCGGCGGCTTGCCGTATCTATGCCCGCGCTGGCTACACGCTGGGCGGCTTCGACCAAAAGCTTTACGCGGGCGGGCCCCATGAGGGCGAAGTCGCGCTCTTTTGGTACAAGGATTTGCGGTGAAAGCTGCACGGCTTTCTCGATCCGCGCCAGGCTCGCCGCCCGGGCCGACGAATAATGGCAGGACCGTCTGATGCACCAGTTCCCCGTCTTTCTGAATCTCCGCGGCCGCACGGTCGTGCTGGTCGGGGAGGGGGAGGCTGCCGATGCCAAGGCGCGGCTGATCGCGCGCGCCGGCGGCCGGGTCGTGCCGGAGTGGCGGGAAGACGCCACAATCGCCTTCGTCGCGCTCGACGATGACGCGCAAGCACGCGCCGCCGCGCAGGCGCTCCGCGCGCGCGGGCTGCTCGTCAACGTCGTCGACCGCCCCGACCTTTGCGATTTCACGACGCCCGCGATCGTCGACCGCGCGCCGGTGACGATCGCGATCGGGACGGGCGGCGCGTCGGCGGGTCTCGCAAAGGCTGTTCGCCAGCGGATCGAAGCTTTGCTCCCGGCCCGGCTCGGCGCGCTCGCTTCGGCGCTCCATGCGGCACGCGGCGCCATGAAGGCACGTTGGCCCGCCGCTGCCGACCGCCGCCGCGCGATCGACGCGGCGCTTGCAAGCGGCGGTGCGCTCGACCCGCTCGATCCCGGGGCTGCCGATCGGGTCGAAACCTGGCTGGAGAGCGACGCCTCGATCCAGCCATCGCGCCTCGAAACCGTCCGCCTCGCCAGCGCCGATCCCGACGACCTCACCCTCCGCGCCGCGCGCCTGCTCGGCGAGGCCGACCATATCTTCCACCCGGCGCGCGTTCCCGCCGCCATCCTCGATCGCGCGCGCGCCGATGCGGTGCGCCATGTCGCTGATGCGCCGCCCACCGACGCGCCGGTCGGCCTGTCGATCTGGCTTTTGCTCTCATGAGCTCGGTCCACCCGCTCTATGCCGCGATGGAGCCGACGATCTTCGAGCATATGTCGGGGCTCGCGCGGGCGCATGGCGCGATCAACCTTGGGCAGGGCTTTCCCGACGAGCCGCCGCATCCCGACATGATCGCTGTTGCGGCGCGCGCGCTCGCCGAACAATCGAACCAATATCCCCCCGCCTTCGGCCTGCCCGAACTGCGCGATGCGATCTGCGCCTTCTATGCACGGCGGCAGGGCCTCGCCCTTTCGCGCGAGCAGGTGAACGTAACGTCGGGCGCGACCGAGGCGCTCGCCGCGGCCATCCTCGCGCTGGTCGCGCCGGGCGACGAGGTGATCCTGTTCCAGCCGGCCTATGACAGCTACGCGCCGATGGTCCGCCGCGCGGGCGGCGTGCCCGTGTCGGTCGCGCTCGCGCCGCCCGGCTGGCGTTACGACGCAGCGCGGATCGCCGCCGCGATCACTCCGCGCACGCGTGTGCTGATGTTCAACGACCCGCTCAATCCCTCGGGTACAGTCGCGAGCGAAGCCGAACTCTCGATGCTCGCCGACATCTGTGTGCGGCACGACCTTTCGGCGATCTGCGACGAGGTTTGGGAGGATGTCCGCTTCGACGGCGTGCCGCATCGCTCGCTCATGTCTTTTCCGGGAATGGCCGAACGCACGGTAAAGATCGGATCGGCGGGCAAGATATTCGGTCTGACGGGATGGAAGGCCGGCTGGATGTGCGCCGCACCCACGCTCGCGACGGCACTTGGCCGCGCGCACCAGTTCCTGACCTTTACGACGCCCCCTGCGCTGCAATGGGCGGTGGCGGAGGGGCTGGGCCGGCCCGATAGCTGGTTCGCGCCGCAGCGCGCGCGTTGGGCCGCGTCGCGCCAGCATCTCCGCGACGCGCTCGATGCCGCAGGTTTCGCCGTGCTGCCCAACGCCGCGACCTGGTTCCTGTGCATCGACCTCGCCGCATCGGGGATCGCGCTGTCCGACCGCGAGTTCAGTGAACGCGCGGTGCGCGAAGCCGGGGTCGCCTCGATCCCCGTCTCGGCGCTTTTCGAAGGCGATGGCCCGCGCAATATCCTGCGCCTCTGCTTTGCGAAGGAGGGCGCGATACTCGACGAGGCGGTCGCGCGCCTCGCCGCCTTTCGCGACAAATTGCTGGCCGAAAAGGCCTAGGGTCACGCCCTAGGGCGCGATCGCCAGCCCGTCGCCATTCTTGCCCGCCGCGATCCGGCGCAGCACTTCTCCGCTCGCGACATCGATTTCCGCTACCTTGTCGTGCCCGGTCTCGGCGGCATAAAGCCGCTTCGAATCGGCGCTGAACAACAAGGTGACCTGCCCCTTCGCCTGCTCGCCCGACACTTTGATCGTTTTCAGCGGGGCGCGCGTTTCGGCGTCGAACAGGCTGATCGTACCGCTCGCGATATTGCTCGTTGCGACAAGCTTGCCGTCGGGGCTCGCCAGTACCCGGATCGCGACCGGATCGACGGGCAACTCGGTGATTTTCTTGCCGGTCTTCGTATCCCAGATCGACACGCGCGGCGCATCGAGGTCGCCGACCCACAGTTCGCGCCCGCGCTTCGTCAGCGCCAGCCCCTCGGGCTTGCCGCCGATCGTCAGGTCGCGCAGCTTCTTCGCGGTCTTGAGGTCGAGCACGCTCACCGTCCCTGCCCCAATATTCGCGGTATAGGCCGTGCGATTATCGGGCGCGACGACGATCATATGCGTGCCCTTCTGCCCGGTCGAAATCGACGTCAGCTTGCCATCGGGCGCGACCACGGCGACCGACTCGCTGCCTTCGGTCGTCGCGACCAGCCGCCCGTCCGACAGCCACAGCAGCCCGTGCGGCCGCTGATTGGGGCTAAGGTCGATCGTGCGGACCTTCGTCCGGCTCGCGACATCGAACACATCGACCGTGGTGCTGCCATAGGCGACGACCGCCGCCTGCTTGCCATCGGGCGACACCGCAATCTCGTGCGGCATCTTGCCGGTCGGCAGCCGCGCCAGTTCCTCCCCCGACGCGAGCGCGATGACGCTCAGCGTATCCTCGCCCTTGTTGCCGACGAGCAGCGTCTCCGCAGCGGCGGGCGCAGCAAGCGCAAGGGCATAGAAGGCGGCGGCGATGGTGCGGTGCATGACAGATCTCCCGGTTGCGACGGCGGCACCCTATCCAGCAGAGCACCGCGGACAACCCCGCTTCGACGAGCGACATGACTGCGATTGCAGGTCAACTGAGTAGCATCCCAACGCTTCCTGGCCATGTCGCCGAGCCACAAAATCCCTTTCCTACTTTATTTCGCCATGTCAGCTTCATGTCCGGCTCTTTGAATCTTCGAAATCTGCTGCACCGCCGCTGCGCGAAACATCGCGCTCGCGTGCGATCTTTGCGACCTTTCGCCTGTCGGCGCCGTAGGGAACCTTCGCGACCTTTGCTCCAGCGTGCTTCGCTAACCCGTTGATTTCCGATCTGGGGAAGTGACAAGTCTGACAAGTTAGGCCGGGACTCCGGCAATCGACGCCACTCCCTACTGACAGCGGGGCTTTCGCCTGCTAACGCGCCGCGCATGACCACGCCCTTGTCCCATATCCGCAATTTTTCGATCATCGCGCACATCGATCACGGGAAATCCACGCTCGCCGACCGGTTGATCCAGTTTACCGGGGGGCTGACCGCGCGCGAGATGTCGGCGCAGGTCCTTGATAATATGGACATCGAGAAAGAGCGCGGGATCACGATCAAGGCGCAGACGGTGCGCCTGAAATATAAGGCGCACGACGGCGAGACCTATGAGCTCAACCTCATGGACACGCCCGGCCACGTCGACTTCGCCTATGAAGTGTCGCGGTCGCTCGCGGCGTGCGAGGGAGCGTTGCTTGTCGTCGACGCGGCGCAGGGGGTCGAGGCGCAGACACTCGCGAATGTGTATCAGTCGATCGAGCACGACCATGAGATCGTGCCGGTGATCAACAAGATCGACTTGCCCGCGGCCGACGTCGACAAGGTGAAGGCCGAGATCGAGGACATCATCGGCCTGCCCGCCGACGACGCCGTGCTCGCCTCGGCGAAGTCGGGGATCGGTATCGAGGAATGCCTCGAGGCGATCGTGACCAAGATCCCGCCGCCGAAGGGCGACGCTGCGGCGCCGCTGCTCGCGATGCTTGTCGACAGTTGGTACGACCCCTATCTGGGCGTCGTCATCCTTGTCCGCGTCGTCGATGGCATCCTTAAAAAAGGCCAGCAAATCAAGTTCATGCAGGCGGGCACGAGTCACCTGATCGATCGCGTCGGCTGTTTCACGCCAAAGCGCGAGGAACTGACGGAAATCGGCCCGGGCGAGATCGGGTTCATCACCGCGCAGATCAAGGACGTCGCGCAGGCGCGCGTCGGCGACACCGTGACCGACGCCAAGAAACCCGCCGCGGCGCCGCTGCCGGGGTTCAAGGAAGTCCAGCCGGTCGTCTTCTGCGGCCTGTTTCCGACCGACGCGAACGATTTCGAGAAATTGCGCGAGAGCATCCAGAAGCTCCGCCTCAACGACGCGAGCTTCTCGTTCGAGATGGAAAGCTCGGCCGCGCTCGGCTTCGGTTTCCGGTGCGGCTTCCTGGGCCTCCTTCACCTCGAGATCATCCAGGAGCGGTTGACGCGCGAATATGACCTCGACCTGATCACCACCGCGCCGTCGGTGGTGTACAAGCTGAAGCTCGGCCATACGAAGAATGAGGCGGCGAAGGAGATCGAACTCCACAACCCCGCCGACATGCCCGACCCGAACCGCATCGACGAGATCGAGGAACCGTGGATCGAGGCGGTGATTTACGTGCCGGACGACTATCTCGGCCCGATCCTGAAGCTGTGCCAGGACCGCCGCGGGGTGCAGAAGAACCTGACTTATGTCGGCGGCCGCGCCCAGATCACCTATGAACTGCCGCTCAACGAGGTCGTGTTCGATTTCTATGACCGGCTGAAGAGCATCAGCCGCGGCTATGCGTCGTTCGACTATCACCAGATCGGCCACCGCCCCGGCGACCTCGTCAAGATGAGCATCCTCGTCAACAACGAACCGGTCGACGCGCTGAGCATGATCGTGCATCGCGGATCGGCCGAAACCCGCGGCCGCGGCATGTGCGAGCGGCTGAAGGATCTGATCCCGCGCCACATGTTCAAAATCCCGATCCAGGCCGCGATCGGCGGGAAAGTGATCGCCCGCGAAACCATCGCCGCGCTGCGCAAGGACGTGACCGCGAAATGCTATGGCGGCGACGCGACCCGCAAGAAGAAGCTCCTCGAAAAGCAGAAAGAGGGCAAAAAGCGGATGCGCGAATATGGCAATGTGAACATTCCGCAGGAAGCCTTCATTGCGGCGCTACGGATGGGCGACGACGCCTGATCCGCAGAATGAGCACCCAACGCCACCCCGGTCAGGAGCGGGGTGACGAAGGGGGAGGGGGCGTGCGTGCGGGCGGCTACATCTCGATCGTGATGCGCACCTTCGACGGGGTCGTGCCCGCGGCGTGGGCGATTTCGGTGCGCATGCGGGCAACGAGGTCGGAGAGATGATCGCCGCCGGGCGTGCTGTCGCGGCTCAGCAGCTCGGTCGGCGAGGTGCCAAGAAGGTCGGCGAGCGCCTCTAGCCGTGCGAGCCTGGGGCGCGAGCGGCCCTGCTCCCAATAGCAGATCGAGGTGACGGTAACGCCAAGGCGGCCGGCGACGTCGGTCTTGCTATATCCCCGAGCCTGACGCAGCCGCGAGAGGCGGTCGCCGAGCAACTCATAGGGAGTGCTGTTATCCGGGTGAGCATGGATCACAGAACGTGCAACCTTTCCGACTTCTGGAAGCAACATTTACCAAAGTTAAGGGCGGTTCGCTTTCAACATTTCACCCATCGGCCGCGGTGAAAATGCTTAGGGTTAATGGCCGCTGCGAGAGTGAGCGCGCACGGATTGCGGGCAGGCGGGCACTTGCCTATCGTGCCGTCGCAGGAGGCCGCGATGACCGGAACGGACAGAGAGGCAAGGGCGCGGATGCGGATCGAGGACATCGTCGTGCATTGCGCGCTCAACGACGGCACGGCGGTGCGCCTGCGCACGATCACTCCCGACGATGCGCCGCTGATTCGTGAAGGGATCGCCAAGCTGTCGGCGGAATCGCGCTATCTGCGCTTTTTCTCGCCCGCGCCGGTGCTGCCCGACGCGGTGGTGCAGAAACTCGCCGACGTCGACGGGCACGACCATATCGCGTGGGGCGCGATCTGTATCGAATGTCCCGGCCGGCCGCCGATCGGCGCCGTGCACGCGGTGCGCCACCGGCATGACGGGCCGGTCGGGGAATTTTCCGTCGCGGTGCTCGACGAATTTCACGGGCTGGGACTGGCGCGGATGATGACTGCGGCGCTGCTCGTCCATTGCCATGTCGAGGGGTTGGACGTGCTTGACGTGCATATGCTGTCCGAAAATGCGGCAGCGCGGCGGTTGGTCAAATCGCTGGGTGCGGTGTGGGCGGGCGAGTCGGCGGGGGTCGCCGAGTATAAGCTCGATGTTGCGGCAGGGATCGCTTCGTTGCGTGCCGATAGTGATGCGCCGGGCGTGCAGGATGTGCTGCGCGCGGTAGCGGCCGACGGGCTGGGCCAGGCGGACTAGTCCCTCCCGCCGCCTTGGGTCGCTGGGGGCGGCGGGAGGGTGGTTCGTGGAGACTGTCGCTAAAAGCGCCGTTCCCGTCCCGAATTCCGCATTAACCCTGATCGCCGGGCGGCGCGGTGATCGTAATCACAGGGGCGCAAAATATTGCGCGCACGATAAAGGGCGCCGGAAACGACCGGCGCCCTTCACCCTGCCCTTTAGGGGAGGCAGCCCTTACTTCTTGGCGGGGTCGGCCGGCGGTGTGGCGCCGGTTTCCGACGGAGCGATCTCGCCCTTGTCGTCCATTGCATTGGCCTTTTCTTCGCCGGCTGCTTCGACGGCGTCGGCCTTCGCTTCGGTTGCTTCCTTTGCCGGGCCTTCCGGCATGGCATCGGCCTGTTCGTCGATCACGTCGGCCTTGGCTTCGGCCTGATCCTCGACCTTGTCGGCGGCGGGGCTCTGGCAGGCGCCGAGCGCGAGGGCCGAAGTGGCGGCGAGGGTGATGAACATCTTACGCATATCGAGTGACTCCCAAAGTTGACTCGGGGGCTTAACGCGGGATGAACGTCAGGGTTGCAATGAAATCGTCATGGCACTGAAATCGCGCCGTTTTTCTTTTTTTACCAAGGCGATCTGCGTCAGGCAGGCGGCTTGACCTTGACCCAGACCTGCACCGTCGCGGCGAACTTGCCGGGCGCGGGCGGGGTGACGTCGATCCGCTCGGCGGTCACGAGTTCGCCAGTCGCTAGATTGAAGCTGGCCCAGGGTTTGGGCATTCGGCCAAAGCTCATCTTCTGGATCGGCTGGCCGGTGGCGGTGTTCATGATCGTTGCGGTGATACCCATGGGGCGCCGGTAGCGGCCGCAGGACATGCCTGTCCAGCCGGTACCCAAAAAAAGAGGGCGCCTGAAGCGCCCTCTCTCGTGCCTGGTCCGGTCTCGCGGCCTTAGAAGCGCTGTTGGCGTTCATACAGGTCGCGGTAGTGCTGGATGCGCGTGACGCGCAGTCCGGGCATGCCGCTGCGGTCGATCGACCGCTGCCATCCGGCAAATTCCTCGAGGGTCAGCCCATAGCGTTCGCACGCTTCGTCGACGGACAGGAGCCCGCCGTTGACGGCCGCTACGACCTCTGCCTTGCGGCGAACGACCCAGCGGGTCGTCGACGGGGGAGGCAACGAGTCCAACGTCAGCGGTTCCCCGAGGGGGCCGATAACCTGTGCGGGCCGGATTTTCTGATTCTCGATCATAGTCATTCCATATTTGAAACGTCGGAGGGGGGTGTGTCCGACGCGTTCGGCTCTAAAACAGAGGGATTCAACATCGGCTGAAATCCTCTGGTAAACAGGCTGTTCATAGTTTCGGGCAGGGCGTTCACATCGTCGGACAAATCGAGGAAGCGAACGATACGCGGCGCTTTTTGTTCCGTTGAAGAGCGCGTTCCGCAGAATGTATCGCGCAACGCGTTAAGCTTCGCATTGTGGCGCTCGCGGTGCGCCAACTTCCGCAACTGTCGCACGGTCGGCAACGCAGCCTGACGCGCGCTGGACACAGCCAGCAAGATGTCGAAGCCGGGCTTCGACAGTCTGGCCGCACCTGCAATGCGTGGAAGATCGGACGGTACGAGGTTCATGCGACTCGTCTACGCGATAGGAGCTAAGGTCCAGTAAATGGCTGTTTCAGAACCCGTTAGCGAAGCTTAACCGGCGTCAATATCTTGACAGCTACGGCGGAAAAGCTGGCATTTTTGCATTCGCATCCCTAGATGGCACCGATCATGATCGACACGATTTCCTCTCCTGCCGCGCTCGCCGGGGCCGACTTTCAGCTCGCCGAGCCCATGAAGGACCGGCGAATCGTCGTCGCAATGTCGGGCGGCGTCGATTCGAGTGTGGTCGCCGCGCTCGCCGCGCGATCGGGCGCCGAGGTCATCGGCGTGACGCTCCAGCTCTATGATCATGGTGCCAAGGCGAAGCGCGTCGGTGCCTGCTGCGCGGGGCAGGATATCCGGGACGCGCGCGCGGTCGCCGACCGGCTGGGCTTCGCGCATCATGTCTATGACCATGAAAGCCGATTCCGCGATACGGTTATTGACCAGTTCGCCGACGAATATCTGGCGGGGCGTACGCCGATTCCCTGCGTGCGCTGCAACATGGGGGTGAAGTTCACCGATCTGTTCCGTCTCGCGAAGGAACTCGGCGCTGACTGTCTGGCGACGGGCCATTATGTGCGCCGTGTGATGGGGCCTACAGGTGCCGAACTGCACCGCGCGGTCGATCCGGCGCGCGACCAAAGCTATTTTCTCTTCGCGACGACGCAGGACCAACTCGACTTCCTGCGCTTTCCCTTGGGAGGGCTCGAAAAGAGCGTTGTGCGCGAGATCGCCCGCGACCTCGGGCTTGGTGTCGCGGGCAAGCCTGACAGTCAGGATATCTGCTTCGTTCCCGATGGCGATTATGCGACGCTGGTGAAGAAGCTGCGGCCCGAAGCCGACGATCGGGGCGACATCGTCCATATCGACGGCACGGTACTCGGCACGCACAAGGGCTTGATTCATTATACCGTCGGACAGCGACGGGGGATCGAGATCGGCGGACAGGCCGAGCCATTATATGTGGTGCGCCTGGAGGCCGATACGAAAACGGTGGTCGTCGGGCCGCGGCGCGCACTCGCGGTTTCGGGGGCACGGCTGGGTGAAGCGAACTGGCTCGCAGCGATCGAAGGGCGCGATGTGCTTGCGAAGGTAAGGAGCATGGCAAAGCCCGTTCCCGCACGCGTGGCGGGTGACCGGTTGGTCTTTGCTGCACCCGAATATGGTGTTGCGCCAGGACAAGCGGCGGTGCTGTACGATATCGCCGATAACTCGCGCGTGCTTGGCGGTGGCTGGATCGAAGCGACGTTCGCTGCGGACTTTAGCCCGGAATAGATTGCACTTTTTGCCCCGATGCCGCAGCCTGCCGGCAAACAGGGAGAAGAGTGATGGTCAATTGGGTCTTGCGCGGCGCCGTTCTGCTGTGGGCGCTGTTCTTTGTCATCGTCGGCGCACGCGGGCTGTTCGACCCTGCGAGCTATAGCGAGACCTTCGGCATATTGGTTGAGGGGCCCGCGACCAATACGATCCGCGCCGACTTGTCCGCCTTTTTCCTCGTCGCCGCCGGAGCGGCCGCCGTCGGCGCGCTGGTGCCGGGCTGGCTGCGCGCACTGCTGGTACCCGCCGCGCTTTACGGGACCGCGCTTGCGGGCAGGCTGTTCGGCGTCGCGAGTGGCGATCAGGTGAATTCGGGGATCGTGCAGGCGATGATCATCGAAGCGCTGACGGTGCTGTTGATGATTGGCAGCTGGTGGGTGCTGTCGCGACCGGTGGCAAGCGAGCCGGTTGCGAATGATATGGCACATTAAAGCCGCAACGGCTGCATTCGGGCGGGGGTCATCTTATCCATCCTCGTCACCCCGGACGTGATCCGGGGGGGGCCGCTATTTGCGTGGAGGCCCAGATCCTCGAAAAAGCGGGATCCCGGATCAAGCCCGGGATGACGAAAGTGGAGTGGGGCTGAGGCGGCCCCCACCCATGAACACAGGCTGCCACAATCGGCGGATTTCCGGCGTTGCTTGTGTTTTTAACCAATTTGTGAGTTACTGCGCCCCGGGTCGCTTCTGTTTTCCTTTGTGGTGGGGAGGAAGCGTATGGCAAGCGATGACGATAAAAGGGCAAGTCCAGAGCGGCGGTCGGGAGATCGCCGAACAACCGACGACCCGAATTATAATGGACCGGATCGTCGCAAGGGCGACCGGCGGACGGGCAAGGACCGCCGTTCCGATTGAGCGCCGCGGCGCGCGCCGGCAGGAGAAGAGTTTTGACCGAACCGCGCGTGCCGCGCCTCAGTGTCGACATCGTGTCCGACGTGATGTGCCCTTGGTGCATCATCGGCTGGCTGAAATTCCGGAATGTGATGGATCATTTTGCGGGGCGGCTCGATTTTCGAGTTCAGTGGCATCCGTTCGAGCTGAACCCGGACATGCCGCCCGAAGGCGAGGATGCCTCCGCGCATGTCATGCGCAAATATGGCATCAGCGCCGAGCAGAGCCGCGCGAACAGCGGCAAGATGGCCGGGGTTGCCGCCGACTTGGGCTTCACTTTCAATCGCGGGCCGGGTTTTCGGATGCGCAATAGTTTCGACGCGCATCGTCTGCTGACTTGGGCGGGGGCACTCGAGGAGCCTGAACAGGATGGTGCGACGGGCGTGCAAACCGCATTGAAGCTAGCGTTATTCGCCGCGCACTTCACGGACAATCGCGACGTTAGCGACCATGCGGTGCTGGCCGATGTCGCGGCGTCGGTGGGGCTGGACCCCGCGCGTGCGGCCGCGATCCTTGCATCGGGCGAGTTCGGCGAGATGGTGCGCACCGAGGAAGCCTATTGGGCCGACCAGAATATCACCGGCGTGCCGGCCTTCATTCTGGGCGGGCGAATGCTGATTCCCGGCGCCCAAGACCCCGATGTTTTTATCCGCGTGATCGAGACGAAGATATTGGCGGCCGCCGCCTGAGGAACCCCGCGGCGCGGCGGCGCGTTTTCAGGCCTCCCCCGTCAAGGAGCAGGTCATGGCTGACGATCCCCACAAACCCGCGGCAGATGCCCCGGAGGCACGCAACCGCGAGCAGGACGACGAAGAAGCGCAGGCGCAGAGCGTTGCGGAAGCGGCGCGGCGCGAAGCCCGCTTGCAGGATAGCGAGAAGAAACGCAGCGGCGACGAGAGCGACGACGCGCAGGACCTGGTCGACCATATGCGGCAGATGGAGCGGTCGGGCGTGATCGATATGGATGCCTATCGCGGCGAGCGCAGCGACGACGACGAAGATGATGAGCTTGGTCCCGGCGGGATCGACGATGACGAGCCGCGTGGCGCGCCCTGATTGTCGGCGCATCGTCGCGCGCGACCGGACGAGCGTCCGCTCGGTGCTGATCGATGAGGGGCTGGCGCGGCCTTGGGAGGCAAGGCGGCGCCCCTGATGTTAATCGTTCGGGATGGCGTCTCCGACCTCTTCGGCCGCCGCCTCGGCTGCGTCTGCTGCTTCCTCGATCGTGCCGTCGTCTGCTGGAAGGAGTTCGATCGAGCCCTTCAGCGGCGCGTTCGGCCCGGCGAGTTGGCGGTCGATGTCGGCGGCGATCAGCTGCGCGACCGGATCGTCGGCAAGCGCGCCGAGTTCGTCGCGCCGTGCCGCCAGCGCGGCGACGCGGTCTTCTTCGGGCAGCCGTGCCACTTCGATATAGAAGCGAACCGCCTGCAGCCACGGTGCGTCGTCGGTCAGCACATCTTCGGCCCAACGGCTGAATGCGCCGCCGGCGGGATGCCACATGCCGTCCTGCCGATCGAGAAAGAAGAGTATGCGCGATCCGCGCGGGAAGACATAACGGACGCAGGCGCCGGCCAGGCTTTGCGGATGCGCGTCCCTGAGGTCGTAGGGATTGCTGAGCTGGACGTCCGCGTCGGTGGCGATCATCGCGGGAAGGGCGATCGGCGCGCTTGGCATGGCGCCCTTGAGCGCAGCGACGGGTTCGACCTCGATCATTTGTTCTTCGGTGCTGTCGGGCGCGAAATCGCCGTCGGTGACGGTGCCGAGCAGGATGAGATCGGCATCCTCGACCAGTTCGAGGTTGGTCGGGACGCTGTAGCCCGGCGCGACCGAACAGGCGAGGGCGGGGAGCGGCGCGGCAAGAAGCGCGACGGCGGCGAACAGGGAGAGGGGGCGCATGGCCGAAAGGTAGCGATGCGGACGCTGATTGGGAAGCGGGCGCGACTTTGGGTCACCCTATCTTGGTATATGGAGCCGACTCGATTTCCATGCGTATGATGGCACGGCTCCCCCCTCCGGAGCGACAAGGAGACTGACCATGGCAGAGCATGACCATAGCGCGATCAAGGAAGGCCTGAATGTCGTAGGCGCCGACGGCGTCCACATCGGTACCGTCGATCATCTCGACGGCGAGCGTATCAAGCTGACCAAAGCTGACAGCGGCGACGGCAAGCATCATTATCTGCCCGCCGGACTGGTCGCGGCGGTCGAGGGCGACACTGTGCGCCTGTCGGCAAACGCCGCGAACGCGGTCGACCTGTTCGAAGAGGCCGAATAGCCTTCCCGAACAACAGAGGGCCGGCGCCGCAATCGGGCGCGCCGGCACCGAAACTGGCCCGTCCCCTTCCCCTGGGGCGGGCCATTTTCATATGCGCCCATTTTCATATGCGCGGCGCCGTCCCCGAAAAACGAAAGGGAGCCGGCATCCCGGCTCCCTCCCCGATCGCGCTCGCGATGCGGTGTCTTGAGGCCCAAGGCGGGGAGCCGAGTGCACCCGGCTCCCCCCAGCGCGGCCACGTCCCTCTTGCAAGGGGTCGCCGCGGCTTGTTCCTATTCCTTTCCGTCCATCAGCGCGATTCGATCGCTGCTGTGGTGCGCGCCTGAATTTCGGCGGTGGACAATTTGGTGACGAGGCCATGGGTCGCGCCCACCGCGCCATGATAAATCTGGGCGATCGGCACATTATAGAGCTTGCCGGCGCGCACCACGACCGCGGTGTCGCCCTCGACGCTCTGTACCGTGCCAAGGCTGTTGCCGCCGGTGTCGTAAAGCTCGGCGCCCGCGCGCACCTGTTCGCGCGTCGCAAGGGTGAGGTTCGCGGCGTCGACCGCCTTACCCACCGCGCCATCGACTTTGCCGACGGTATTGCCGACGGGATTGGTTACGCCATCGACCGGGTCCTGAACCGCGCCGCCTTTCAACCCGACCTTGCCGACCAGATTAACGTTGGCGCTGCCGTCGGGCGCGAGCTGGGCGAACGCGGGGAAAGCGATGAGAGCGGGTGCGACCGTCAGAAGGGCGAATGCCTTGCGCATGTCTGTCTCCGTCTTGGGACCGGTGGTCCGGCATCGGCGTCCGCCCCGCGGGGGGGGGTAGGGGCGGCGCCGATGCCTTCGACGCAAGAAACCTGTGCAATGTCCGATTGTTGCATCGCGGCGGGCGGGTTGCGACGGACCGTCGCGGGCGCGCGGCGAGCGGTTAATGCGGCTGTTGGCGCGACGGTTTTCCGGGCGGCCCGGCGATCAATTTGTTGAGCGTGGCAAGGCGCTGGCGCGCTGCGGTCCAGTCGCGCTCGGGATGCGCCTGAATTTGTTCAAGGAGGACGCGAACCTCCTTGCGGCGGTCGCCTTCGGTTACGGCCTGCATTGGCTTTCTCCTTTCGCGGGCCAGTATAGCAGCGATCGGGCGAGCGCGGCACCGGCTTGCCGCGCCCGGGGCCCGGTTAATCCTTTCCGGGAGCGGCAATCGCCCCGGGTGCGTCGGGATCGATGGCGCCGCGGCAGTCGGTCGCCTTGTCGAAGCCCAGCACATAAAGCTCGTCAGCCTCGCGCAGGCTGACGACATTGTTGCCGCGAAAACCGACCAGCCATGTGTGGTGGGCCGTTTCATAATGCGGGTCGGGGTTATAGACCGGCATCAGCATGCCGTCGGTACCGGCATAACGTTCTAGCTCCCAGCGTTCGCGTTCGACCCGCGCGACATAAAGGGCGACGGTTTCCTCGTTGCGATCGTCGATCCGGCGGAGCGCGATCAAGCGCATCGGCGCCTTGTCGGGCTTGCCATTATGGGTGCGCAGCCCCGCGAGCAGCGCATCCCATTCGTTCGGCTGCACCCGGCCCAGCGCATCGGTCGTCACCTGCATGCCGGATAGCAGCCTGGTGAATTCACCGCGATCGGCGGCCGCGAGCCGGTCGAACAGGCCCGCGACGATGCCGCATGTGCGTGCAGGCTTGTGGGGAGGAATGGCGGCCAGCGACGTCGATGCGGCGGGCGACGCGAGCCCGGCGAAAGCGAGCGCGGCGAGCGCCGCGGCGACGGTGCGATGACGCGACATCATATGGCGACCCTCCTCGGTTCTGGGTGCGCGCGGCGCTGTGGCGTGTCAAGCGGCGGCGATGTAGGAAAGGGGCGCTCGGTCCCATTTCACGCCGGCGCACCATGATGGGCGCGGCACGCGGCGACTTGCACGCATGACGCCGCGCGTCAGGTGCTATCGTTGCGCTCCTCGCGTTGGCGGCGTTCGCGCTCGCGCTGGCGCTCGATTTTTCGGTCGTACCTATTGTGGCGCAGATAGAATATGCCGGCGACCAGCGCCGCGAGGAGCAGGGCGAGCAGGGCGTAGGCGACCAGGGTTCTGGGTTCGATGTCATCGGCTCCGGGGAGGGGCGGACTTGCCCCTGGTCAGTACGGATGCCGGACGGGAAGGTTGCGCCCGCCGAAACCACGGACTGGCGCGGCGCGGCCGCGATGCCTATCTGGGCGGCGATGACTGATATGGACCGGAAGATGGTGGTGGTGGCCCGGCTGCGCGCGGCGCCGCTGGTGGGATGGCAGTTTGCCTGCGCGGTGCTGCTCGGCGTGCTCGCGGTGCGGCTCGATTGGGCCGGCGATCCGATCGATGCGCTGCGGGCCATGATATTCGGGCAGCCGCTGCTGCTGCTTGCCATCGCGGCGGTGCTGGCGGTGTGGGCCTATATCATCGGCATGTGGCGGCGGCGCGGCGATTATCTGCGCCATGACGGGGTGACGCTCTATCGCGGCGGCAGCGCCCAGTGGCCGCTCGCGCTGGTCCGCGATGTGGTGGTGGCGCGCGGCAATCTGGGGCTGGAGTCGCTGCGGCTGGTCGTCGACGACGACAGCGAGGTCACGCGCGAGCTGGTGAAGCTCTATATGCTGGAAGGCCCGCCCGAGGTGGTGCGCGACGGTGTGATGTTCGCGGTGGCGCGGGCGGGCGGCCGGTTGGAGGCGGTTACGGTGCATTGAGGGGGCGGGGTCGTTCCGGCGGCGCCAAAGTTCAGTAAAGTTCAGCCTCATCGTCAAGGGTGTGGGTATCGGGTGCCGGCATCGCTCGCGACACCGGGACCGCTTCGGCCGGGCCGTCGCGATACCAGTGCGGCAACTCGCCCTCCCCCAGATCGGCCACCTCCAGCGCCACGGCGAGATCCTCGGGCGCCATCAGGGCGGCAGGCGCGGCGGGCGGTTCGGGGTGAAGATGGACCAGCGCTTCGGCGACCGGGGGCGCGGTGGGGGCGGCTTGGCCGGCGGCGTTGCTGCGGAAACAATCGGGGCCATAGGCGCGCAGCAGGAACATCAGCAAGCGGTCGCTCTGGCGCAGTCGGCGGCCGACGCGGTTGCCTTCGCGGTTGAACACCGGCTCGTCGGTGCCGACCAGCGCGCGTTCAAAGGCGGCGTCGAGCAATTTCTTTGACGCCGCATCGATCGCCGCGCCCCAAGCGCGATCGAACGCCTCCGCCCCCGGCGCGCGGCGCAGGCGATAGGCGGAGGATTCGGACATATTGACGGCGCGCGCGGCACAGGCGACCGAGCCGCAGTCGGCCAGCGCCTCGATAAAGGCGCGCTGCTTGTCGGGCGACCAGCCATCGTGGCGGCGCTTTTTCAGCACCGGGATCCAGTCGTAAACGGCGGGGTCGTGGCCGTGCGCGTCGAGCGCGGGGGCGGCGGCCGTGGGGGTAGGGGTGGGGGTCTGGGCGGGGATGGCGCCGGGCGAGGGGATGGGGGCGATGTGGCTCATCTGCCAGTTTGGAGCATGGCGGGAGAATGTAGGACAGGGGTTTTTTGGGTGGGGTGTGCGAAATAGGATTTGGGGTGCAGACGTAAGAGGTTAGTCCTTCCCTCATCGTCATGCCGGACTTGATCCGGGATCCATGCTGCTCAGGGCAATTTGGGGTTCAGTAAGCTGTCACCGTAATTCCACTAAGATCTCCTCAATCTATGTATCGTATTGACTAAGCCTCGCTGAAATCGAGACGCCTGATCTGCGAATTGGTCATCGGTTAGCGACGCGTAGGAGCGAGCTTTCCACCATCGAACATCTCTGTCATTCGAATATTCCATACGCGGCATAACGACAATCATTGCATCGGAGCCAATGAAATCTTGATGAGTTAAAATGGAATTGCAAATGACGGTCGAGAGAAGTTGTTTTTGGTAAGGGCTAAGAGAAAGATCTGACCAACCTGTGAGGAAATATGGGGTAAGTTTTCCATCTTCTATCGCGATGAATGAAGGCCTTATTCTTATCGGAAAGTCAGGGATATCGTCCCCAATATATATGTGTATATAGTCTGTAAATTCGTGGAGGTCCGGGATCGCATCAATTTGTCTTGTGGACAAAAATTCTTGGAATGCAGGAAGTATTTCTGACCCCATTGTCTGTATGTATGAAGATTTACTTCTTCTTATTTTCTCCATTTCTTCTTCGATCGTGGATTGGCGATATGCTAGGCGCGAGCATCGCGCATAGATTGAGTTCAATGATGGCAAATTTAGAAGATTGGCAATTTTCCAAATCGCCTCCTCCGTGTCATCAGATCTCGGGAAATTTATACTTGTCCAGTTAATCACTGATCGCGGCGAAAGAAGGCGATCAATTTTTTGCTGAATTATATCCATTTCGTAGGCGCCTCGGCGCTGATGTAAGGATTGTTGCAGGGGTTATTTCAAGTGTTGCGTTACCGCGATTTCCTTGATCTCTCGAATGCTCCCAGGCTCCGTCAACATCATGAGAAATATTTCTAAGGTCTGATCCGCTCTTAGAGCCAAATTTGTTCCAAATCTGTTCTAAAAGCTCTATCACTTCAAGGGGAAAATTATCCTCACAATCTGCAAGCTTACGAGTTTTGGGGTCGAATTTTTGAATGCGCTTTGAGACGGTTTCCGAGGCATTCCCCTTGTTGGGATGATAAATTTCTCGAAATACTGGGCCGTGTTGCCAAGCTTGAGGGCGAGCCTCTGTAAGGATGCGCCCCAAAAGTAAAATCGCCTGCTCATAAGTAAAATATACGAGCTTATTCAAAGACATGTTGGAAATCGAGGTTTTCTTTTGGCCTGCCTTGTCGATGAACCAGTTAGCGATTGACCGTACATCATATGCGCTACGCATGAGCGAATAGGGTAGAAACCTTCCGCGGTCCCCACCTCTAAAGCTTGTCTGAGGAATGTCACTCAGGTCGATCTGATCGTCCGAGATTGAGGACGCAAAGTCCAGCTCTCGTTGAATATGTTCGGGAAGGGCCTTTTTATCCATTTTCGTAGTCGAGGCGCTCGATACGCGTCGCCTTCCTCGCGCTTATAATGCGGCCGGGTATGAAGGCATCGCTGGAATCCACGGGTTCGGTGTGTATCACAACTATGGTCAGATGCCCAACGACGCCGATCGTCCGATAGCGCTCTTCATGTTCATATGGATCGATAGTTGTTAGCGCTAGGGTGTCTGTAAACACTAAGGTTGCTGTCTCGAAAGAAAGACCGTGCTTGCCGAGATTAACGGCATTCTTGTTCTGATCCCAAGTCCAATATCCGTGGATTTCCATCGTGTCTCAGAAGAAGCCCCTATTCGTTGGGAGCTTCTAGCATAAATAGGCAATCTTTCGATACTTTCATCAAACCGCAAACCCGCCCGAGTTGCGCCGGTTCGAACTCGCCGCCAGCACCTTCTTGCCCGTCTGGGTCAGCGCCCATTTCGCGCCCTGTTTCACGACCAGGCCCAGCGCGACGAGTTCGTCGCGGATCGGGTCGGTGGGGAGTTGGGGGCGGCGGTTCGAGAGGCCTTCGAGGGTCGCGCGTTGCGGCTGGCTGAGGATTAGCAGTTTCTGTTTTTGCTTGTCGGTCATTTTGGCCTCTGACGTCTTGTTGGCCTGCGTTTGCTCGCGGGCTTGGCTCTTTGGTCGGTGGGCCCCGGCTTGCGCCGGGGTTCGCAAATAGGGCTCCTCCCGTCTGGGGAGGGGCTGATGGCTTATTCGGCGGCGATGCCGGCCTTGGCGAACATGTCTTCGCCGTCGGCGTCGGCTTCGAGGGCGCCGGTGTCGTCGTTGGCTTTCGCCTTTTTGCGGTTGTCGAAGCTGGACCACACGGTGTTCCAGTCGCCGCGCGTCGCGCCCTTCGAATATTCCGTCGCGCGGGTTTCGAAGAAGTTGGCGTGCTCGACGCCGTTCAGCAGCGGGGCGAGCCAGGGGAGCGGGTGTTCGTCGATCATATAGATCGGCTGGAACCCAAGCTGCCCAAGGCGCCAGTCGGCGATGTAGCGGATGTAGCGCTTGATCTCCTTCGGCGTCATGCCGGGGACGGGGCCCTGTTCGAACGCGAGGTCGATGAACGCATCCTCGAGCCGCACCGTTTTCTGGCACGTGTCGATAATGTCTTCCTTCACCGCCTTGGTCAGGCAGTCGCGTTCCTTGGTAAAGGCGTGGAACAGCTTGATGATGCCTTCGCAGTGGAGGCTTTCGTCGCGGATCGACCAGCTGACGATCTGGCCCATGCCCTTCATCTTGTTGAAGCGCGGGAAGTTCATCAGCATCGCAAAGCTGGCGAAGAGCTGAAGCCCCTCGGTAAAGCCGCCGAACATCGCCAGCGTGCGGGCGATATCCTCGTCATTCTCGACGCCGAACTGCTGCATATAGTCGTGCTTGGCGCGCATCTCGTCATATTCGAGGAACATGCCATATTCGCTCTCGGGCATGCCGATGGTGTCGAGCAGGTGGCTGTACGCCGCAATATGCACCGTCTCCATGTTGCTGAACGCGGTCAGCATCATCTTGATCTCGGTCGGCTTGAACACGCGGCCATATTTGTCGTGGTAGCAATCCTGCACCTCGATATCGGCCTGGGTGAAGAAGCGGAAAATCTGCGTGAGCAGGTTGCGCTCATGATCGCTGATCTTTTGCGCCCAGTCGCGGCAATCCTCGCCCAGCGGCACTTCCTCGGGAACCCAGTGGATCTGCTGCTGGCGTTTCCAGAAATCATAGGCCCACGGATATTCGAAGGGCTTGTAGGTCTTGCGGGCTTCTAACAACGGCATAGCGGCTATCCTCGGGTCTGATCTTTTGTTGTGCTCCCCGGCGAAAGCCGGGGGCCCATTCTATGTTGCGTTACCGCGCGCTGGGCCCCGGCTTTCGCCGGGGTTCACGCGGCGGGAGCGTCACTGGCAGGCGAGGCACTCGTCGTAATCGGTGCTCTCGGCCGAGAGTTCGAACTTTGCGGCCTCGGGCGTGTTGTCGGCCTCGACCCCGCCCGCGAAGCCGGCGCGCTGCACCGATTTCGAGCGGAGATAATAGAGCGATTTGATGCCGAGTTCCCACGCGCGATAGTGGAGCATGAGCAGATCCCATTTCTCGACGTCGGCGGGGATGAACAGGTTCAGCGACTGCGCCTGATCGATATAGGGCGTGCGGTCGGCCGAGAGTTCGAGCAGCCAGCGCTGGTCGATCTCGAAGCTGGTCTTGTAGCAGTCCTTCTCGTCCTGCGTCAGGAAGTCGAGGTGCTGGACGCTGCCGCCGCGTTCGAGGATCGAGTTCCACACCGCGTCGCTGTTCTTCGCCTTGTCGACGAGGAGCGCCTCGAGGTGCGGGTTGCGGATCGAGAAGCTGCCCGAGAGCGTCTTGTGGGTGTAGATGTTCGCGGGGATCGGTTCGATGCACGCGCTGGTGCCGCCGCAGATGATGCTGATCGACGCGGTCGGCGCGATCGCCATCTTGCAGCTGAAACGTTCCATCACGCCCTGATCGGCGGCGTCGGGGCAGGGGCCGCGCTCGTTCGCGAGCAGCATCGACGCCTGATCGACCTGCGCGCGGATATGCTTGAAGACGCGCAGGTTCGACGATTTCGCCATCGCGCCCTCGAACGGCAGGCCGCGCGCCTGCAGGAAGCTGTGGAAGCCCATGACGCCAAGGCCGACCGAGCGTTCGCGGCTGGCGCTATATTTGGCGCGCGCCATTTCGGGCGGGGCGCGGTCGATATAGTCCTGAAGGACATTGTCGAGCATGCGCATCACGTCTTCGATGAAACGCTTGTCGCCGTTCCACTCGTCCCAGGTTTCGAGGTTGAGCGACGAGAGGCAGCAGACCGCGGTACGATCCTGACCCAGATGGTCGCGGCCGGTCGGCAGCGTGATTTCCGAGCAGAGGTTCGAGGTGGTGACCTTGAGCCCCAGGTCGCGATGATGCTTGGGCATCATGCGGTTCACCTGGTCGATGAAGATGATGTAGGGCTCGCCCGTTGCGAGGCGCGTTTCGACGAGCTTCTGGAACAGGCCGCGCGCGTCGACGGTGCCGCGGACGCTCTGGTCCTTCGGGCTGCGGAGGTTGAATTCGGCGCCGTCGCGGACGGCTTCCATGAACTCGTCGGTGATGAGGACGCCGTGGTGGAGGTTCAGCGCCTTGCGGTTGAAGTCGCCCGAGGGTTTGCGGACCTCCAGAAACTCCTCGATCTCGGGGTGCGAGATGTCGAGATAGCAGGCGGCCGAACCGCGGCGGAGCGAGCCCTGGCTGATCGCGAGGGTCAGGCTGTCCATCACGCGGACGAAGGGAATGATGCCGCTGGTCTTGCCGTTGAGGCCGACGGGTTCGCCGATGCCACGCACCGCGCCCCAATAGGTGCCGATGCCGCCGCCGCGGCTGGCGAGCCAGACATTCTCGTTCCACGTGCCGACGATCCCCTCAAGGCTGTCGTCGACCGAGTTCAGATAGCAGCTGATCGGCAGGCCGCGGCCGGTGCCGCCGTTCGAGAGGACGGGGGTCGCGGGCATGAACCACAGCTTCGAGATATAGTCGTACAGGCGCTGGGCGTGATCCTGATCGTCGGCATAGGCGTCGGCCACGCGCGCGAAGAGATCCTGATATGATTCGCCGGGCAGGAGATAGCGGTCCTCGAGCGTTTCCTTGCCGAAGTCGGTGAGCAGCGCGTCGCGGCTGCGATCGGTCACGATGTCGAATCGACGCGCGTGGACCTTGGGCTCGCTGCTGTCGTTGAGCTTGGCCGCGGGCGCCGCATCGGCAAGCGATTCGCCGGTCGATTCGGGCGCTGCCGGAGCGTCATTCTTTGCCAGTTCCATCGTCGCCACGTCGCTCGTCTCCACCCGTTCCGTTTCCCGAAAATCCATCTTACTCGCCCCCGATTTGAACGCGCACCCGGTGCGCTTTGTTCCTGTCTTGTTCGACTCAGGGCGAAGCCCCGATCCTAGCATCTAAACCTGTCCCGTGGGCACTTATTTTGGCCGCATGAAGGGTTTTCCCGTGTCCATATGGGATGGACGACGGAAATCCGCCACTTGCAGCCTGATACAATTTATTGGGGTGCCCCCGTGGTTGACCCACCACCTATAGTGCCACGTCGGCGCGACGATGCAAGACGGTAAATGACAGAACGGGGACTCAACTCGTCGATAATTTGATTCGTCTCGTCGACGCTGATGGACGTGCCGGGCGGTGAGGGCAAGGCATTCCGCGGCTTTGCGCGCGGATCGGTGCCGGCCGTCCGAAAGGGCAAATTTTTTTGCGGCCGCGAGCCCGGACAAGCGGGGCAGCGGGCATGCCGCTCGCGCCGCAGGAAATGCATCGATCGGGTCGTATTCAGCGCACGGTCGCGCGCGTGTTCCGGGCAAAGAAAAAGGGCCCCGGAAATGTCCGGGACCCTTTTTTATCTCGTTTCTGGCTTACGCTTCGCCGCCACCGTTACCGGTGCCGCCGCCGCCGAGAAATCTCCAGAACCAACCCATGTCAGATCTCCTGTTGGCACTGCCCACGACGAACAGTTAACGGAGCATATACCTTAATCGATATGGTAAATCGAGTCTTAACCAACATGATTACCGCCATTTTGGCAGTTATGCTGTGCGGTTCTGGGGGGAGGCGCTTAGCGTCGCGGTCAGTTCGGAAAACAGTTGAGGTTTTCCAAGATGATAGCCTTGACCGACATCGCAGCCGAGATTGGCGAGCAGCGTCACGGTTTCGGCATCTTCGATGCCTTCAGCGACCGCGACGGCCCCGAGACGGTGCGCAAGATCGATCGTCGATTTGACGACTTCGAGGTTCCGCTGCGAATCGCGCATGGTCATGACGAATCGCTTGTCGATCTTGATTTCGTCGGCTTCGATCTCGGTGAGATATTCGAGGTTTGACTGACCGGTACCATAATCGTCGATCGACAGGCGGATGCCGGTGCGGCGAAGCTGCGCGAGTGTATGGCGCGCCTGGCGGCTGTTTTCGATCTGCGCCGTTTCTGTGATTTCGACCGTCAATATTTCGGGCGGCAAATGGTGCGCGGTGAGCATCACGCGGATCGTGCCGACGAGGTCGCTGTGGTCGAGCAGGCTCGCCGACAGGTTAACCGACATGTTGATATGGATGCCGCGCTCGCGAAGCTGCGCCGCCGAACGGATCGCCTGATCCATCACGAACAGGGTGAGGCGATAGATGTCCTGGCTCTTTTCGGCCTGCACGATGAATTCGTCGGGCGGGATCGGGCCGCGCGTCGGATGCGTCCAGCGCGCGAGCGCCTCGACGCCGACGAGCCGGTTCGTCGCGATTTCAAATTGCGGCTGGAAGGCGACCCAGATGTCGCCGCCGGTGAGTGCGTCCTCGAGCTGCGAGTGGAAGCTGAGCTGCCAGCCGGCATCCTCTTTCTGACGCGACGTATATTTGGTCCACAGCGAGCGCGTGCGGATCGCGCGTTCGGCGGCGACGAGCGCGGCGGCGAGGCGCTGCGCGTTCGATCCCTCAAACTCGTCGTTGACCCCGAAGGCGATCGCGACGTCGACGCGCAATTCGCCAATCGTGAGCGGTGCGTTGAACAGCGCGGCAAGGCCCGCGAGCTGCCCCTCGATCTGGCTGTGCTGATAATAGGGGACGAGCCAGGCGAAGGTGCCGTCGAGATCGTGATGGAGCGTCGTGCCCTGCGACGCGAGCTGGAGGCGGCGCGTGACCTGTTCGACGAGCTTGCCGATCCCGTCGCCCGGGATGAAGGCGGCGAGATCTTCGAAATTGACGACCTTGGCGGCGACGACGGTGGCGCTGCCGAAAGCGGCCTGCGAGCGCAGCGCCTCGAAATTGGGCAGGCCCGAGACGGGGTTTTCGCGCTGTGCCGACGCGCGGCGGCGGGTACGCGAGACGTTTGCGCTAAGCGCGGCGATAAGGAAGCACGCAGCGCCGATCTGGGTCGAGACGAGCGAGAGGCCGAGGAATATCTTGGCAGCGATCAGCGCGGACGTCGTCACAAACGCCGCCCAAGCGAACCACCGGCCGCGCCGGACCGCGAGGGCGCCAAGCAGGATTGCAAAGGTGAGGGCAAGGCCCGGGAAAAATCCGATGTCGACGGGATTGCCACGCTTCAGCGCTTCGCCGGCGATCAGATGGATGTAAGCTCCCGGCAGTTTTTCGTGCCCGGGCAGGAAGTGCTGATCCGATGAGGAGGCGTTGGTGGGAGCAAAAATGACATATTTACCGGCGAGCTGCTGGCGCCCCACGCGGCCGTTCAACACGTCGATCGCGCTATATTCGGTGATGGTCGAGGTATCGTAGGAAAAATCGAGCAGGAACAGCCCGGGCTTGTCCAGCGGGCGATCCGCGAGCAACGCCGCGAAGCTCGGCAGATGGCGGCCGTCGGCGATGACCGCAAGGGGAACGCGCCAGACCTGCCAGAATTCATATTCCCAGCAGATGCAGGCCCGCACGGCCCGGTCGCCCATCGCCTGCGACGGCCAATAGCTGACTTTTACGTCGGATCCGGTCATTTTTGCAGCCGGCACGGCCAGAACGACCCGGTCGTCCATCCGGCGAACGGCGGCCGCGACCTTGGAATAGTCGGGATGCGTCAGGCGGCGATAGTAGGAAAAGTCGATGAACAGGCGTTTCGCACCGGCGTCGTCGACGGCCCGGATGAGCCGCGCATGGTTCGCGACCGAGAATTCCTGATCCTGCAATGACTGCAGAGTCTTGTCGTCGACGCCGACGATGACGGTGTCGCCCGATACGGGGCGCCACGCGGCGCGCCCGATTGCGGCCTCGATCACGCGGTCCACCGGCTCACCGATCGCCGAAAAGCCGACGATCACGCTGAGCAGCAGCGAGAGCGCGATGGTTCGCCAGCTGATGATCAGACTTTTGACCGGGATGGGCACGCACGTCTCCAGCAATTGCCGGTCGCGTCTAGCTCCAGATGGTTATCATCGCGTTAATTATGAACAAAATCCTGCGTCCCGAGCCGGGGCGCGAGGCGCAGGATTCCAGAGGTTTCAGGCGATCGCCGGCAGCGGTTCGAGCGCGGCGTCGCCGGCCAGCGCCGAGGCCGCAAGACCCGTTGCCGTGGGGACGATCTGTTGCAGGTAAAAGCGTGTCGAGGCGATCTTGCCTTCAAGGAAGGCGCGGTCGCCGCTGCCCTCATCGAGTGCCGCGCGCGCCGCCTTGTGCTGGATCGCCATCAGCCAGCCGCAGGTCGCCGTGGCGAGCATGGTGAGATAGGGATAGCTGCCGGCAAGCCGGTCGCCGGTGTTGGCCCCGATCATCCAGTCGGTGACCGCGCGGCAGGCATCGACCAACTGCTGCAATTCGGGGAAATCGGCCGCACCCGCTGCGATATCGTCGATCAGGCCGCGGACGAGATCGCCGCCCGCCATGCCGAGCTTGCGTCCGACGAGATCGGCGGCCTGAATGCCGTTGGTGCCTTCATAGATCGGGGCGATGCGCGCGTCGCGATAATGCTGCGCGGCGCCGGTTTCCTCGATGAAGCCCATGCCGCCATGGACCTGCACGCCAAGGCTGGCGACCTCGCAGCCGATGTCGGTCGCATGCGCCTTTACCAGCGGGATCAGCACGTCGGCGCGCATCGCGGCGGCTTCGTCGCCGAGCTTGCCGAAATCGATCTGGGCTGCCGCGTAATAGGTGAGTGCGCGCGCTGCCTCTGTCTGGGCGCGCATCCGCCACAACATGCGGCGGACGTCGGGATGCTGGTCGATCGTGACGGGGGTGCGGTCGGGCGAGCCCGCGAGCGACGACTGGACGCGCTCGGCGGCGAAGCGCTGCGCCTGCTGCGTCGCGCGCTCGCCGATCTGGATGCCCTGACAACCGATCATCAGGCGGGCGTTGTTCATCATGACGAACATCGCGCGCATGCCGCCCATTTCGTCGCCGACGATCTCGCCGAGGCAGTCTTCGTCCTCGCCATAGACCATGACGGCGGTCGGCGAGCCATGGATGCCGAGCTTATGCTCGATCGACGCGCACTGGACGCCGTTCGAATGCGCGGGCTTGCCGTCGGCATCGAGGCGATATTTGGGGACGAGGAAAAGCGAAATGCCGCGCGTTCCCTCGGGCGCGCCGGGGGTGCGCGCAAGGACGAGGTGGACGATATTGTCGGTGAGGTCATGCTCGCCGAAGGTGATGAATATCTTCTGGCCCTTGATCTTGTAGAGGCCGGCATGCTCGCCCTCGGTGACCTTTTCGGCGGTCGAGCGCAGCGCGCCGACGTCGCTGCCCGCGGCAGGCTCCGTCAGGTTCATCGTGCCGTTCCACTCGCCGGTGATCAACTTCGGCAGCCAGGTCTGGCGCTGTTCCTCGGTGCCATAGGCCATCAGCGCGTGGATCGCGCCGGGGGTCAGGATGCTGCACAGCGAAAAGCCCATGTTCGCGCTGCCGAGTGCCTCGATCACCACCGTCGCGAGCGTGAAAGGCAGATCCTGTCCGCCATATTCGCCGGGGCCGTCGATGCTGCCCCAGCCCGCCTCGACGAACTGCTTATAGGCGTCCTTGAAGCCCGGGGGCATGGTGACTCTGCCGTCCTGCCACTTGGGATTGGTGGTGTCGCCGACGCGGTTGAGCGGGGCGTAGACCTCTGCGGCGAACTCGCCGATGCCGGTAACGATCGCCTCCACCATGTCGGGGGTCGCGGCGGCGAATTTGTCGTGCGCGGCCATCGCGTCGACACGCGCGATATGGTTGAGAACGAAAAGCTGTTCGGTGGTGGGCGGCGTGTAAGACATGAAGAGCCGACTTTCCTGGTGAATATCGTTGCGCGGGCGCTATAGCGCGGCATGGCTGATGGTCAAACGCGCATGAGGACCGATATCCGCCCGTTCGGGCCGGAGGCAATGGCGCGCGCCGGGGGGCTGATCGGGGAGGGGCAGCCGGTCGCGGTCCCGACCGAGACGGTTTACGGCCTCGCCGCCGACGCGCGCAACGCAGACGCGGTCGCGCGGATTTATGCCGCGAAGGGGCGGCCCGATTTCAACCCGTTGATCGTGCATGTGCCGGACTTGGCTGCCGCCGAGCGGCTGGGCGTGTTCGGCGCGGTCGAGCGGGCGCTGGCGGCGCGTTTCTGGCCTGGGCCGCTGACGATTGTCGTGCCGCGGGCCGCCGATTGCCCGGTGGCGAGCATCGCGACGGCGGGGCTCGATACGATTGCGCTGCGCGTGCCGGGGCACCGCGCGATGCAGGCCTTGCTGGCGGAGACGGGGGCACCGCTTGCTGCGCCGAGCGCGAATGCGAGCGGACGCGTGAGCCCCACCAAAGCTGAGCATGTGTTGGCGAGCCTCGATGGGCGGATCGCGCTGGTGATCGATGACGGAGCGACGACGGCGGGCGTGGAATCGACGATCGCGAGGGTGAAGAATGGTGCCGTCGAAGTGTTGCGCCCGGGGCCGGTGACCGCCGACATGTTGTCTGCGGCGAGCGGGATGTCGGTAACGGGAGTCAAGGGAACGGAGATCGTCGCGCCGGGGATGCTCGCGAGCCATTATGCGCCGGGCAAGCCGGTGCGGCTGGGCGCGCGCGAATTTGCGGGCGACGAGTTTGGGATCGGGTTCGGGGCGGTCGCGGGCGACTATGACCTGAGCGCAAGCGGCGATCTGACCGAGGCGGCGGCGCGGCTTTTCGATGCGTTGCATGCGGGGGCGGCGAGCGCGAAGGCAAAGATCGCGGTGGCGGCGATCCCGGCCGAGGGGCTGGGCGCGGCGATCAACGACCGGTTGAGCCGGGCGGCGGTCTGAAAATGTCCGTTCGCATCGAGCGAAGTCGAGATGCCCCTCGGTCCTGCTCGCACGATGGGTGTCTCGACTTCGCTCGACACGAACGGAGATAGGGAGGCTTGCTGGTTACGCCGCTGCGGGTTCGATCGGGTCGCCGTGCGGGGCCTTGCGCGCGACGATCAGGCAGGCGGCGACGATCAGCAGCGCGCCGGCGAAGGTGGGCAGCGTCACCGCTTCGTCGAAGAAGAACCAGCCGAACAGCATCGCCCACAGGAAGCCGGTATATTCGGTGGTCGCGAGAATCTGCGTTTCGGCGCGGGCATAGGCCCAGCTCAGCAGCAGCAATGAGGTCGTCGCGAGGATCGCGGCGCCCAGGATATGTGGCGCGTGGCTCGCGGCTGGAACCGCAAGGAACCACGGCGCGCCGAGCGCAAGGATCGCGGCGACGAAGAAATTCTGGAAAAAGGCGATTTCCATCGGCTCGGCCATTTTGGCCTGTCGCCGCGCGAGGATGAGGTTGTAGGCGTAGAAGATCGCCGAGAGGAACACCGCGCCGACCGCCAGCAGCGCCTCGTCGCTATAGTCGCTGCCGCCGAGCTTCCCCGCGACGATGACGATCACACCGCACAGTCCGAGGATCGAGGCGGCGATCGAGCGCGGGCCGATCTTCTCGCCCAGGAAGATCGCGGCCATATAGAGCGCCATCAGCGGGGCGACGAAAGCGAGCGCGATCGCCTCGGCCATCGGCAGCCGCGCGAGCGCCCAGAAAAAGCTGAGCGCCATCCCGGCGACGAAGAGCGAGCGCCAGGCATGGATCTGCATCGTCGCCTTGTCGGGCCATTTTGGCCGGCTCGCGAAATAGAGGAGGCCGGCCAAAATTGTGCCTGTGCCGGTGCGCCACAGCACGGCGTTATACGCGCCGATGTCGATCGACAGCCCCTTCATCAGCACGTCCATCGCCGAAAAGGTCGCGATCCCCGCGCAAGCGATCAGAAAGGGGATGACGGGCGAGGGCGAATCGGGGCGCATGGCCCGCCTCTAGCGGAGGGGTTCGGACTTGCACAATGAAACGAAGCGGCGCAGCATCGCGGCGGGTCGTTGGATGGAGTGGGGCCATGACGAAACCGAGCAAGTTCGCGCATGTCGTCTATATGACGCGGCGCTATGACGAGATGATCGCATGGTACCAAAAGGTGTTCGAGGCCGATGTCGTGCATCAGGACCCGGCGCTCGCTTTCCTGACTTATGATGACGAGCATCACCGCTTCGCCTTCGCCAACCTCGACCTCTTGAAGCCCGGCGGCGACGGCGGGCGTGGCGACGTCGGCGTCAATCATGTCGCCTATACCTTTGCGAGTGCGGGCGACTTGATGGACGTTTACAAGCGGCTGAAGGTCGACGGGATCAAGCCTTATTGGCCGATCCATCACGGGACGACGCTATCGCTCTACTATGCCGATCCCGACGGCAACCGGATGGAGTTCCAGGTCGACCACGGGACCGTTGCCGACGCGGTTGCCTATATGAAAAGCGAGGCATTCGGCGGCAATCCGATCGGGATCGAATATGATCCCGACGAATTGCTGGCGCGATATGAAGCGGGCGCGAGCGAGGCGGAGTTAATGGTTATGCCCGTCGGCCCGCCGTCGGGGATTCCCGCCGAGCATGGGATGGCTTGAGGGTTAGCGGAAGGTTGCCTGTCCGGCGCCGTCGATGTTGAGTTTTTGGCCCGAACAATAAGAGTTGGCGTCGCTGACGAACCAGACGACTGCGGCGGCGACGTCGGCGGGAACGGCGACGCGGCCGAATGGCATTTTGGTGTCGAGGTGATGGATATCCTCGTTGCCGGTGATCGCGCGGGAAAGCTTCTCGCCCATGTCGCTGACGGTAAGCGCGGGGGCGACGATGTTGACGCGGACACCGTTCGCAAGCTCTTCCTTTGCGAGCGCATAGGCCATCGCCTCGCCCGCCGCCTTGGCCATCGTGTACGGCGCGCCGTTGGGCGAGTGGGTGTAGGTCGCGATGCTGGAGATGACGATGATGTCGCTGCGCGCGTGGCTGCGTAGCTGCGGCAGCGCGAGGCGCGACAGGCGGTGCGGGCCGGCGGCGTGGACGGCGAAGAGTTTGTCGACTTCTTCGGGGCTGGTATCGGCCACGGACAGCCCGCGGCTCGCGACGCCGGCGTTGTTGACGAGGATCGAAATCGGGCCGAAATCGGCCTCGACGGCGGCAACCATCGCGGCGCACGCCGCTTCGTCGGTAACGGAGGCCTGGTAAGCTTTCGCCTTGCGGCCGAGCGCTTCGATCGCGGCGACGGTTTCGGCGGCGGCTTCCTGGCCGCGCGTATAGTTGACCGCGACGTCGGCACCCGCCTCCGCCAGCCCAGTCGCGATGCCCCGGCCAATGCCGCGCGAGGCGCCGGTGACGAGCGCGACGCGCCCCGTAAGGTTCATCTCGGCCATGTCTCTCTCCCTAACCCATCAGTTCATTATAAATGTCGTCGTCGCTGCGGCTCGCGGCGTTACGCCATTTGGGCGCGGCCTTGCGGTTGAGCACATGGCCATTGGCGTCGAGCACAGCGACCGTGGGGGTGCCCTTGATCTTGAAGTCGAAACGCGCGGGCACATCGGGGTTGCGTCCGAGGCCGCGAATATGCGGCATGCCGATGTCGGCATAGACGATCTGATATCGGTCGCGCACGGGGGCGAAGCGGTCGGTCGCAAGCAGGTTCGCAAGCCAGGCGCTGTCGTGGCAACCGTTCGTACCCATGACGAGCAGCACGCGCTTGCCGGTGTTACGAGCCTCGGCGAGCGCGGCATCGATCTGCGCGATCGGATCGGCGTCGGGGTTGAAGGCATCGGTCTTGTAGGGATCGACGACGCCAGGAATGCTACGCGTTTCGGACGCCGAAACGGGCGCAAGCGGGAGCATGGTAGCGGCCACGGCGAGGGCAAATTTGCGCATCATGGCACGACGATAGGTTTTGCATGACGTTTCCGTCAACGTAAGATAGCTTTCTGCCATGAGCTGGAAAAAAGAGATCGACGAGCTGGGTCAACGCCGCGCGATGGCCGAGAAGATGGGCGGCGAGGAAAAGGTCGCGCGGCAGCACGGGCGCGGCAAGATGGACGCGCGGGCGCGGCTCGCGGGGATCGTCGATGCAGGCAGCTTTCGCGAGATCGGCAAGATCGCGGGGCGCGGGCGCTATGGCGCCGATGGCGAGTTGGAAGACCTAGCCGCGAGCAATTTCATTTTCGGACGCGCGAATATCGACGGCCGGCCGGTGGTCGCCAGTGCTGACGATTTTACCGTGCGCGGCGGCGCGGCCGACGCGGCGCTGCACAGGAAGTTCGTCCAGTGCGAGGCGATGGCGCATGAATATCGCCTGCCGCTGATCCGCATGATCGACGGCACGGGCGGTGGCGGCTCGGTAAAGACGCTGGAAGACATGGGCTATACCTATATCCCGCACGTGCCCGGCTGGGACGAGATTATCGCCAACCTCGACACGGTTCCGGTGGTGGCGCTTGCGCTCGGGCCGACCGCAGGGCTGGGCGCCGCGCGCGTCGTCGCGAGCCATTACAGCGTCATGGTGCGCGGACTGTCGCAGTTGTTCGCGGCGGGGCCGGCGGTTGCGGCGGCGATCGGCGATACGCTGGACCGAGAGGAACTGGGCGGCGTCGACGTCCATACGCGCAACGGCGTGGTCGATGATGAGGTGGCGTCGGAGGTCGAGGCGTTCGCGGCGGCGCGGCGGTTTTTGTCCTACCTGCCTTCGTCGATCCACGATCGGGCTTTGCGGACCGCGTGCAGCGATCCGGTCGACCGGCGCGAGGAGTCGCTGCTGGCGGTCGTGCCGCGCGAGGCGAAGCAGGTCTATTCGATGCGGCGCATCGCGAATGCGGTGTTCGATCAAGGCAGCTTTTTCGAGATGGGCGCGCGCTGGGGACGCGCGGTGATCACCGCATTCGCACGGCTCGACGGATATCCGGTCGCCGTGCTTGCGAGCGATCCGTCCTATCTTGGCGGATCGTGGGACGCGAAGACGAGCGAGAAGGCCGAGCGCTTCGTCAAGATGGCGGACCAGTTCCGGCTGCCGATCGTCCACCTTGTCGACAATCCGGGCTTCATGATCGGTGGCGAAGCCGAGCGGACGGGAACGATCCGCTATGGCGTGCAGGCGATGAACGCGATTTACCGCGCGACGGTGCCGCTAGCGTCGGTCGTGGTGCGCCGCGCCTATGGGATTGCAGGGAGTGCGATGTCGAACGCCGAGCGTTTCCAATATCGCTTTGCCTGGCCGTCGGGCGACTGGGGCAGCCTGCCGATCGAGGGCGGGGTCGAGGTCGCATACAAGAGCGAGCTTGAGGCCGCGGAAGATCCCGCGGCGCATCTGGAGGCGATCCGCGAGCGATTGAACCGCGTGCGAAGCCCGTTCCGGACGGCGGAGAAATTCGGGGTCGAGGATATTATCGACCCGCGCGATACGCGGCCGTTGCTTTGCGAGTTTGCCGAGCTGGCCTGGCGGGTGCTGAACAGTCGTTCGTAGAATAAGGCTCGTCATCGCTAGCGAAGCGACGCAATCCAGAGCGGTTCACTATACGCTCTGGATTGCCGCGGGCCTCCGGCCCTCGCAATGACGGTGGGGGGATATGGAATGACCGGCGTGCGCCATTACGGCATGGACTGGCTGCGGATCGCGGCGTTTGCCCTGCTGATCCTCTATCATATTGGCATGTATTTCGTGCCGTGGGGCTGGCACGTGAAGATCGCGCAGCCGCTCGACTGGGTGCAGGTGCCGATGCTCGCGACGAATAGCTGGCGGCTGCCGTTGCTGTTCCTCGTATCGGGTTATGCGAGCGCGGCGCTCTTCGCGAAGCTCGGTGGCAGCGGGGCGTTCGTGCGGTCGCGCAGCGCCCGGCTGCTGATCCCGCTGCTCTTCGGCGTCCTGGTCGTCATCCCGCCGCAACCGTGGATCGAGCTGGTGACGCAGCATGGTTATGCGAAGAGTCTCGGCGCCTTCTGGACCAGCGATTATTTCCATTTCGGGACGCTCGATGGCATCGTCCTGCCGACGTGGCAGCATCTATGGTTCGTTGTGTATCTCTGGGTCTATACCCTACTCGCCGCGGCGGTTCTGGCGTGGGTGCCGGTGGCCGCGCGCGCGAAGGTCGCCGATGGCGCGGTGCGGTGGCTCGGCGGCTGGGGGCTGCTGGTGCTGCCGCTCGCATGGTGGCTGCTGCTGCTCGCGCTCTTTCCCGATCATGACGAAACGCATGCACTGTTCGACGACGGGCCGTCGCATCTCCATTATCTGATGCCCTTCTTCGTCGGTTGGCTGCTTCGCGTGCGGCCCGCGCTGTTCGAGGTGGTCGCGCGCTGGTGGCGGTTTTCGCTGGGCGTTGCGGTTGCGGCTTTCGCAGTGGTGGCGGGGATCATGTATCTGTGGCTGAGTGGGTCGCAGCCGCCCGAATGGGGGCGGTTGCCCTTCGACATCGCGCATCAGGTGCAGGGCTGGATGACGATCGTCGCGCTGGTCGGGATTGCAGACCGTTACTGGAACCGCGACCATCCGCGGCGTGCGATGCTCGCCGAGGCGGTGTTCCCCTTTTATATCATTCACCAGACGATCATCGTCGTGGTCGGCTGGTATCTGCTGGGGGCGCACGTAGCTGCTCTTCCCTCCTTCCTGATCCTCGTCGCGGCGACGGTGACCGGGTGCTGGCTTTTCTACCTGATCGGGCGCAGCATCGGCTGGCTGCGGCCGCTGATCGGATTGCAGCGCAAATAGGGGGAGACCGGGCATGGCGGCTTTGAAAAGCATCTTGGGGATCATCGGCATCGCGGCGATCCTTGTCGGCGGGCTGTGGGTGTTGCAGGGCCTCGATATCATCCGCTGGCCGGCGAGCAGCTTCATGCTCGGTGATACGACATGGACGCGAAATGGTGCCATCCTCGCGGTCGTTGGTGCAATCATGCTATGGTTCGCGCGCAAGCGCTGACTATCGACTACAAATGTAGTTGATCTGTATTGCTCTTATGATACACTACGATCCGGCCGGGGTTGGATTGGAGACAGGAATGATTCGTTCGTCGCGTATATTGCCCGCGCTTTTGCTCGCCGCCGGGATGGCGGTCGGGCCCGTCCTTGCCCCGCCGCCGGCGATGGCGGCCGATGAGGTCGCCGCCGATACGATCGCAGAGGCTTATGCAGCGCTGCTCGAACGTGACTATGTCTATCCCGAGACGGGCAAGCGCTACGCCGATGCGATCCGCGCCGGTATCGCCGCAGGCCGCTATAAGGCGCTAAACGGCGAAGCGCTGGGCGCCGCGATCGACGGCGATGTCCATGCGGTATCGCCGGATGGCCATTTGCGCCTGCGCGTTCCTGAAGCGGCAGCGACCGCGGCGGCCCCGGCACCCGGCAGCGCCGCGCCGGTGCGCCGCCCGCCCAAGGTGCCTGTCGAGCAGGCAGGCTGGATCGCACCGGGGATTGCCTTCATTCGCTTCAACATGTTTCCGCAGGACGAGGCAGTTACCGCGCAGGCGGCGAAATTCATGGCTGATCATGCCGATGCGAAGGCGATCATCTTTGACATCCGCACGCATAACGGCGGCGGGCTGGACCAGATGGACGTCATCTTTCCCTGGCTTTTCGGCAAGGAAACGCGGCTGGTGACGATGGCGACGCGCGCGTCGGTCGACGCGGAGGGCGGCTCGCCGATCGCCGGGGTGCCGTCGATGCGGATGGCGAAGGGCGATGCGGATATGGTCGCGCGCGAGCATTGGGCGACGCCGAATGCCGACAAACGGCTGCGCGATGCCAAAGTCTATGTTCTGACATCGGGGGCGAGCGCCTCGGCGGCCGAGCATTTCGCGCTCGCGATGAAGCATACGGGACGCGGCACGCTGGTCGGTGCACCCACCGCGGGGGCCAATCATTTCGGGCGCGGTGAGGATCTGGGCGGCGGCTATAGTGCCTTCATCCCGGTCGGGCGCACCTATGATCCGGTGACGGGCAAGGATTGGGAAGGCGAGGGCGTTTTGCCCGACATCGCAGTGGCGCCCGCGGATGCGCTGGTGCGCGCGTTGACCGAGCTTGGCGTCGCGCCGGCGGAGGCGAAGACGCTGTCCGATGCGCATATGCCAAGTTGGCCGATGGAGCGGCGGAAGCCGCGCGGGATGAAGCCCGCGGGCTAGGCACGCGATATTCCACTCTCGTCATGCCGGACTTGATCCGGCATCCATCCCGCCGGTGCGGCTTGGACCCCGGATCAAGTCCGGGGTGACGAAAGTTTAGGAAGCGGCGAGGCTGGTCAGCGCTTCACCGTCCACCCGCATCACCGTCCATTCGTCCATCAGCTTTGCGCCGAGGCTCTGGTAGAAGCCGATCGACGGCGTGTTCCAGTCGAGCACCCACCATTCGAGCCGCGCGCAGTCGCGCTCGACGCAGAGCTTCGCAAGATGCGCGAGCAGCGCCTTGCCGAGCCCCGATCCGCGCGCTTCGGGACGCACGAACAGATCCTCAAGATAGATGCCCGGGCGCCCCTCGAAGGTCGAGAAATTGTGGAAGAAAAGCGCAAAGCCCTGCGCCGCGCCGTCGATCTCGCCGATCACGACCTCGGCATAGGGGCGCGGACCAAAAAGATTGTCGCCAAGCTTCGCCTCGTCGAAGCGCACCTCATGCGCGAGCTTTTCATATTCGGCGAGGTCGCGGATGAACTGCGCGATCAATGGCAGGTCGGCGGGGGTGGCGGGGCGGATCGATAGGGTCACGCGGATTATCCTGCGAAGAGACGGGGCGTGGCGATCCCTTAGCGGCGACGGATGCCGATGGGCAATGGTCCTGCCCTTACAATCGCCGCCCGTGGCCCCATATGGATGCTATGCCATTGGACCAAGCGGCGTCGCAACGCAGCGGGCCAGCTGTCGGGCATTGTCTCCTATCGATCAAAATGACTTTGGTTGGGTTTTCCGGGACAGGAAAATGATCGCGCTTCCGGTGGGCTGACAGCCCGGGGCGGCGATCCGAAAGGTGTGCCTTCATGATCGGCTATTTCATCCTCCTCCACCGCTTCCCCGAACAGTTCAAACGAATGTTCCATGCGATCTATGCGCCCGGAAACAGCTATGTGGTCCATGTCGACAAGGGATCGGGATCCGAGTTCGCGGCCGACATCGCCGCATTTCTGAAGCCCTTTCAGGGGGTTGAGATCATCGAATCGAAAAACGCCCTGTGGGGCGGCTACAGCCTTGTTGACGCCGAATTGCGAGGAATGAAGCAACTGCTGAAAATGAATCGCAGCTGGACCCATTATATCAACCTCAGCGGACAGGATTTCCCGCTGAAGTCACAGGCGTATATACGGGCTTTCCTGCGCGCCAATCCGCGGCGCCAATATATTCGCGCGCTCGACCAGCGAGCGGCGCGGCCCGATACGATGAACCGCGTCAGCCATATGTTCGTCGAGGCTCTGGGTCGTATGTTTCGTACCCGTCTGCCACGCGCGTTTCTGAAAGACGCGACGCCCTATATCGGGACGCAGTGGAAAGCCGTGACGCGGAGCTTTTGCCATTTCGCAGTTCATCATCCGAGCGCCGAGCGCTTCAAGACATTCTATCGCCGCAGCTTCATTCCCGATGAGGCATTTTTCCAGACGTTGATGATGAACAGCCGCGCGCAGGGCGAAGTGATGAATGACGACTTGCGCACGATTGACTGGGTGCCCGACGGCGACATCAAGCTGCGCCCGCGAACCTTCGTCACCTCCGATGCGCTGCGCCTGACGCTGAGTCCCGACCTGTTCGCACGCAAGTTCGATGCGGAGGAGGACTCGGTGATTTTCGACCTACTCGAAGCGCATTTGAAGACACCGGCGGCGAGCGTCTATGCCGGCGATCCGGCCGCAAAGCCGCTCGAACGGACGCCTGAAGTCGCCTGAATTCCCGCGCGGCAGGGTGGCTTACGCCGCCTTGCCGTGCAGCGTGTCCATGCTGACCGAACTGCCCGCGTCGATCTCGGCCGCCTTTGCTTCGACGAGCTTTACGATATGGCTGATCATGTCGGCGTCCTCGACATGATGGTCGGTGACGCCCGACAGGAAGACCATATGCTTGCCGTTGCCACCGCCGGTGATGCCGATATCGGTTTCGCGAGCCTCGCCGGGGCCGTTGACGACGCAGCCGAGGACCGAGAGCGACATCGGGGTCTTGATGTGGCTGAGTGCGTCCTCAAGCGCCTGCACGGTGCGGATGACGTCGAAGCCCTGTCGCGCGCAGCTTGGGCAGGAGACGACGCGGACGCCGCGGGTGCGCAGGCCCAAGGATTTCAGTATTTCATAGCCAACGCGCACTTCTTCCTCGGGCTCGGCCGAAAGGCTGACGCGGATCGTGTCGCCTATCCCGGCCCATAGCAGGTTGCCGATGCCGAGCGCCGACTTGACCGTGCCGCCGATCAGCCCGCCTGCCTCGGTAATGCCGAGGTGCAGCGGACAGTCGACCGCGTCGGCGAGCTGCGCATAAGCGGCGACCGCGAGGAACACGTCGCTGGCCTTCACTGCGACCTTATACTCGTGGAAGTCGTGATCCTGCAGCAGCTTGATGTGGTCGAGCGCGCTTTCGACGAGCGCCTCGGGGCAGGGCTCGCCATATTTTTCGAGCAGGTCTTTCTCGAGGCTGCCGGCGTTGACGCCGATGCGGATGGCGCAGCCGTTCGCCTTGGCGGCGCGAACGACTTCGCCGACGCGCTCGGACGATCCGATATTGCCGGGGTTGATGCGCAGGCACGCCGCGCCAGCGTCGGCGGCTTCGAGTGCGCGCTTATAGTGAAAATGGATGTCGGCGATGATCGGGATGCGTGACGCGCGGACGATCTTGCCAAGTGCGGCGGTCGATTCGGTGTCGGGGCACGAGACGCGGATCAGGTCGGCGCCGGCTTCCTCGCAGCGACGGATCTGGTCGATCGTCGCGACCGGATCGCTGGTCAGCGTATTGGTCATCGTCTGCACGCTGATCGGCGCGCCGCCGCCGACGGGGACATTGCCGACCATGATCTGGCGGCATTCGCGCCGCGCAATGTCGCGCCAGGGGCGCAGGCCGGGGTTGTGATCGCTCATGATGCGGGCTCGATACGAAGGGAAGTGTGTGTGCCGCTCTTTAGCCGTCCGGGATCGGCTTGGCAAAGCCCGCCGTAGTTAAGGTGAATTGTTGCTGGAAAGACACAGTTTGACACCGATTTGTAACTTTTGAGCAATTTCTGTTTGTGCATCGCAGCAAAATCGGCAACTTCTTAAGCGTTCGTCGTCACACGCCCATATTGAAGAGGCGCGGACGCGTACGGCAGGCCGGGACGATCCGTTTTTTTGGTTAGGGGGATCACCCATGAAGTTTCTTACCAAAGCGTGTTTCGGCATGCTGCTCGCCGCGTCATCCATGTCGACGCCCGCCTTTGCCCAGGAAGAAGAAGCCAGCGGTCCGTTCTCGCTTTCGGGCGGTATCGCCGTGACGAGCGACTATCGTTTCCGCGGAATTTCGCTGTCGAACGAAAAGGTCGCAGTGCAGCCGACGCTGACCGTCAGCCACGAAAGCGGTTTTTATGCCGGCGTCTGGGGTTCCTCGCTTCCCGACAGCCCGGCCTATGGCAAGTTCGAACTCGACGTCTATGGCGGGTTCGCGACCGAAATCGCATCCGGCACGACGGTCGACGTTGGCGTCACTTATTATACCTATCCGGGTAGCGAAGACGGCGGCGCGCCGACCGATTATTTCGAGGGCATCGGCAAGCTGTCGCACGACATCGGCCCCCTCTCGATCACTGGCATGGTGGCTTATGCGCCCAAGCAGGATTCGCTGGGCGATGCCGATAATATCTATCTGAACCTTGGCGCCGGCTTTGGCGTACCCAACACGCCGATCACGCTGACCGCAGGCATCGGTTACAATGATGGATCGCTGGGCCTCGTTTCGCCCGATGGCAAATATGTCGATTGGTCGGTCGGCGCCTCCTACGCCGCCGGTCCCGCGACCCTGACGGTCCAATATATTGACACCGACGTTAAAAAGACGGGCGTCAAGGCCGTCGACACACTTTACGATCCAACCGTGGTCTTTACGCTGGGCGTCTCTTTCTGACAGCCTAGCGGGTCAGCGACCACGCGCTAAGGGGGCGGCTTCGGGGGAGGCCGCCCCCTTTTTCGTGCACGAAGAAGGGGGGCGACGCCTCATCGCAACGCGCTTGACCGTGTAGACGAACCGTGCAATTTCATCGACGAGTTGAAGCAGCGGAGTTTATCCCCCATGACTCAGAGTGTTTCCCTTCCCCCCGTACCGCCCGCGCGGTCAGAGCGAAGTCCCGGCGTGAAGCTGGTCATCGCAGTGTTGATTGCGGTGGCGCTGATGGTCCCGCTCCTGATGATTTACGGCCTGCTCTGGGATCGCCAGCAGCAAGCCGAAACCGCCCAGGCCTCGATCGGCCAAGGCTGGGGCGGGCAACAGACGATCGCCGGACCGGTGATCGTCATCCCCTATCGCGCCACGGAAACGACGACGGTGCAGGAGAATGGCAAGGATGTGACGCGCACCGTCAACACGATCCGTAACCTCTATCTGTCGCCGCAGACGAACAAGGCCGACGTCGTCATCAAACCCGAGAAGCGCAAGAAAGCGATATACGAGACCGTTGTTTACGAAAGCCAGATCGCTGGGAGCGCCGAGTTCGTTCTGCCCGCCGACATAGCGCGCTATGGCGTCAGCCGCGAGGCATTGATGCTCGACCGCGCCGAAGTGCGGCTGGGCATCAGTGATGCACGCGGGCTGGTAGACGGCAACAGCCTGACAGTCGACGGCACGCCGCTTGCGCTCCAGCCCGGTAAGGGGCTGCTCTCCACTGGCAATTCGGGAACCTTCGCTTTCGTCGACTGGAGCGCGGCGGCGCCGATGAAGGTCGATTACAAGATCGGCGTCCGCGGGCTGGGCGATTTCAAGCTGATTCCGCGCGGCGTCGATACGCGCTGGACGGTGAAGTCGAGCTGGCCCAATCCGAGCTTCGGCGGCGATTTCCTTCCGGCGAAGCGCGATGTGAAGAGCAGCGGTTTTACCGCGACCTATGCTGTCCCGAACCTGGCGTTAGGGCAGGCGCAGGTGCTGACGGGCGATTTGTCGCCGCCGGTCACGACCAGTTACGGCCCGCGCGACGCCTATATGGAACCGGTGGCGGTCGAGGCTGCCAGCGGTGGCGGCGGCAGCGAGGCGTCGGGGGGCACGGCGAAGGCGGTCGCGATCAGCCTGATCGAGCCCGTCGACCTTTACAGCCAGGTCGATCGCAGCATCAAATATGGCTTCCTGTTCATCGGTTTCACCTTCGTCGCCTTTTTGATGTTCGACATCATCGCGGGCGCACGGGTGGCGCCGGCAGAATATCTGCTGACCGGCATCGCGCTGGTGCTGTTCTTCGTGCTGCTGCTCGCCTTTGCCGAAGTGATCGGGTTCACCTTCGCCTATATGCTGGCGTCGGCGGCGATCATCGGCTTGCTGGCCTTTTACAGCGCGGCGGTGCTCAAGAGCTGGAAGCGCGCGCGCTTCCTCGCGGCGATGCTGATCGGGCTCTATGCGCTGCTCTATGTGCTGCTCAATCTCGAAGCCTATTCGCTGCTCATCGGTTCGGTGTTGATGTTCTTTGCCCTCGCCGGGGTGATGTATATGACGCGCAACATCGACTGGGGCGGGATCGGCAAGAAGGATGAAGTGGCGGCTTAGCGTCGCTTTACTTCGTCATTGCGAGCGAAGCGAAGCAATCCAGAGCGGTTCCACTTCGCTGGATTGCTTCGTCGCTTCGCTCCTCGCAATGACGATATCGTCTACCGCCAGCGCAGATTTTGGGGGCCGAGATCCGACAGGGCCTTGGCCCCCATCAATTTCATTCCGCGCTCCATTTCGGCGCGGAGCAAGGCGATCGCACGCGTGACGCCATCCTCGCCCGCGGCAGCCAGCGCATAGAGGTAGAGGCGGCCGCCCGAACAGGCCTTCGCCCCGACCGATAGCGCTTTCAACACATGCGTGCCGCGGGTGATGCCGCCGTCACAGATCACCTCGACCTTATCGCCGACCGCATCCACGATCTCGGCGAGCGCATCGAAGGGCGAAATGCTGCCGTCGAGCTGGCGGCCGCCGTGGTTGGAGACCATGATTGCGGTGGCGCCGATCTCCGCGGCGCGCTTCGCATCCTCGACCGCGACGATGCCCTTCAGGCAGAAGGGCCCGTCCCATTTCTTGCGGATGGCCTCGGCGCGGTTCCAATCGAGGCTTTGGTCGAGCATCGAGGTGAAATATTCGGCGACCGATTTGGGGACGCTGGATCCTTCCGACACGTGCGTCGCAAGATTGGGCAGGCTGAATTTTTCGCGGAGGACATAGTTGAGGCCCCAGCCCGGCTTGGCGGCGTAGCTCAGCATGTTGCCGGCGGTGAAACGCGGTGGCGAGGTGAAGCCGGAGCGCAGGCAGCGTTCGCGATTGCCGCCGACGATCGTATCCACCGTGAGCGCGACGGCGTCGAACTTCGCGTCGCGCGCGGCGTCGAGCATCGCCTGATTTAGGCCTTCGTCGTGGTGGACGTAGAGCTGGAAAAGCTTGGGGCCGTCGGTGAGCGCGCCCGCCTCGGCAAGGCTGATCGTCGCGAGGCTCGATATGCCTGCGACGGTGCCGGCGTTCGCGGCGGCGCGGAGCACGGCGCGCTCGCCCTGCCAGTGGAAGAGGCGCTGGAGCGCGGTCGGGGACAGGAAAAGCGGCATCGCCATCTCGCGCCCGAACAGCGTCGTTCGCATGTCGACGCTTTCGACACCGGCTAGGACGCGCGGGATGAGGTCGCAATCGTCGAAAGCGGCGCGGTTGCGGCGGCGCGTGACCTCGTCATCGGCGGCGCCATCGATATAGTCGAACACGGGCCAAGGCAGGCGCCGCTTTGCGAGTGCGCGGAAGTCGTCGATATTGTGACAGTCGGTGAGTTTCATGCGTGCCCTGCTTTTATCCCGTCATTGCGAGCGTAGCGAAGCAATCCAGAGCGGTTTGCGCAACTCTGGATTGCTTCGCTACGCTCGCAATGACGAATCTAGAAAACCGTCCGCGCCGCCACCGTCCCCTTGGTCGCGAAGCTGAAGCGCGGTTCGATTGCGAGGCTGGCGTCGAGGATATGCGCGGCGATGCGCTTGCCGACCGCGGGGCCGTTCTTGAACCCGTGGCCCGATCCGCCGCCGACGAGCCAGACATGCTCCTGCCCAGGAAAGCGATCGATCAGATAATCGCCGTTAGAGCTATTCTCATATTGGCAGACGCGTCCGCCGAGCAGCGGCGCCGACGCCAGGCCGGGGAAGCGACGCTGCATATAGGTGCGTGCCTCGGCTATACCCGCAGGCGAAAGCTGGCGTTCCATGGTGTCGGGATCGACCGTCGGGCCATGGACGTCGATCGCGATCTTGAACCCTGTGCCTTCGAGATCGGGGACGCCATAGACGATGCGGCCGTTGTTGAAGTCGGCCCACACCGGCAGTTCGGGCGGTGCAAAGCGCGTATCGCCCTGCGGCGCGCCGAAATGATAGACCTCCTGCCGCGTCGCGACGATCTTGTTCATCAACTGCTGCGGGAAAAGTTCGGCGATCCACGGGCCTGCGGCATAGACGAGATGGTCGGCAGTGCCGCCGTCGGGCAGCGTGTGGCGCTTCGTCTTTTTCGAAAAGAGCGGCGCGGGCATGACGACGCGCTCGACCTCGATCTGGGCGTCGGCGATCAACTCCTGCACCCCGCGAGCGGCGATGAGCGCGCCGGCCTCGGTTTCGAGAATCCCGGTCTCGCCCTGATAGAATTGGATCTGGCGATATTTATTCTGGAGCCAGCTTACGTCGCCATGTTCGTGCCCGACGCGGTTCGCCTGCAGCCAGGCGAGCGACTGCGCGGTGTAGGCGTCCCCTTGCGGCGCGAACCAGAGCACACCGGTGTTGTGGAAGATCGGCGCGCTCGCGCTGTCCGAGAGGTCTTTCCAATATTTGAGCGAGTCGCGCGCCATCTCCGAATAGATGGTGTCGGCGCCATAGCCCATGCGGATAACGCGGCTTTCGCCCCCCGACGATGCGCGTGCGTGGCCCGCGCCATAGGCGTCGAACAGCCGCACCGTCTTGCCCGCGCGCAGCAAATGCCATGCGGTCCATGCGCCGAACACGCCAGCGCCGATGATCGCGACATCGACATGCTGGACCCTCGGCTTGGCGGGTTTTCGCTTCTTGGGCTTGCGTTCCTTGCTTTCGGCCGCGGCGGAGGCCGCCGCCGCAACGGGCAGCGCGGCAAGGCCAGTCAGGAGCGCGCGACGCGAGGGACTGTTATCGGCCACCCGATGAAGCCTCTTTCTTGTAATAACGATAGCCGCCGATCCAGGTTTCAAGCGGGGTCATGCGACGGATCTCGTCGGGGCTGGCGAGCATCGGGTCGGCGTCGATAAGCAGGAAGTCGGCGCGCATTCCGGGCATCAGCGTGCCAATGCGGTCCTCGGCGAAACCGGCAAAGGCGGCGGTGCGCGTAAAGCCGTCGAGCGCGGTTTCGCGCGTCACGATTTCCTCGGGGCGCCAGCCACCGAACGGCTCGCCCTTGGCATCGGTGCGCGAGATTGCGGCGGCGATGCCGGGGAAGGGATTGGCGCTTTCGACGGGCACGTCGGACCCGAAGGCGAGGCGGACGCCCGCCTTTTCGAGGCTGCGCCAGGCATAGGCGCCCTTGAGGCGGTCGGGGCCAAGGCGCGCCTCGGCCATCACGCGGTCGCTCGTTTGGTGGACGGGCTGCATCGACGCGATGACTTTCAGCTCTGCGAAGCGAGGAATGTCGACGGGGTCGATGATCTGCGCATGTTCGATGCGCCAGCGGCGCTCGCCGGGAAGGTCGGCGGTGAGGTCGCCGATGGCGGCGAGCGCCTCGGCATTCGCGGCGTCGCCGATCGCATGGATCGCAACCTGGAACTTGTCCATCGACGCGCGCACCATCTTGTTGCGAAGCTGTGCGGGGGTGAGGAGCGGCAGGCCCTTCTGTCCCGGTGCATCGCTGTACGGCGCCTTCAACCACGCACCGCGCGAACCCAACGCGCCGTCGAGATAGAGTTTCACCCCGACCATGCGGAGGTGGTCGTCGTACAGCCAGGGCGTAGGTTCGGATCCGGCGATGATCGCCATATTGTCGATGTCACCGCCATAGCTCAGAATCCGAACCGAAAGCTGCTTCTTGTCGCCCGCGCGGCGATACGCCTGCCAGTCGGCGATGCTGGTGCCCATGTCGGCGATCGTCGTGATGCCCTGTTCGAGCAATTTCTGCTGCGCGAGGTACAGCGCACGGTCGAGGTCGCGCGCGAGCGGTTTGGGCTTGGCGCTGTCCACGAGGCTCATGGCGGCGTCGATGAAAACGCCGCTCGGCTTGCCGCCCTCGATTTCGATACGGCCGCCCTCGGGCGACTTGCTCGCCGGGGTGATCTTTGCGGCCGTCATCGCCGCTGTATTCGCCCAGCCGGCGTGGCCGTCGACGCGTTCGAGCCAGACGGGGCGGTTCGGCACCGCGGCGTCGAGGTCGGCCGCGGACGGGAAGCGGCCGAGACCCCATTTTTCCTGATTCCATCCCGACCCGATGATCCACGGCATTTCGGGATTTTCGGCGGCATATTTGCGGATCGCCGCCTGCGCTTCGGCGAGACTGTTCGTGTTCGACAGGTCGAGCAGCATGAGCTGGAAGCCCAGCCCCATGACATGACCATGCGCGTCGATCAGGCCGGGAATGAGCGTGCGGCCCTTGCCGTCTTCCTTGAAATCGGGGCGTTCGGGCCGCTTGTCCTTGCGGTCGAGCAACTGCTTCACCTTGCCCTGCGTGTCGATGACGAGGCCGGTAAAGCGGACGAGCTTGCCGTCCTTGTCGAGCGTGATGCCGTTGACATTATCGACGAGTGTATCGGCGTGCGCGGGCGCCGCGAGGGTGACGGCCAGCGCGGTCAGAAGGAGGCGCTTCACTTCGGCAACCTCGTCACGAGCGAACTCGTATCCTTTCGCCCGCCGCCGGCTTTTTGGACGTCGGCGTAAAATTGGTCGACCAGGCTGGCGACCGGCAAGGTTGCGCCGTTGACCCGCGCTTCGTCGAGCGCGAGGCCCAGATCCTTGCGCATCCAGTCGACGGCAAAGCCGAAGTCGAATTCATCCTTGGCCATTGTGCCCCAGCGGTTGAGCATCTGCCAGCTTGCCGCCGCGCCGCCCGAGACTGCCTCGAACACCTTGTCGGTGTCGAGTTTCGACGCCTGCGCGAAACGAAGCGCTTCGGATAGCCCCTCGATCACGCCGGCGATCGCGATCTGGTTGACCATCTTCGTCGTCTGCCCCGCGCCGGGGCCGCCGATATGGACCATACGCGCGGCATAGGCCTGCATCACCGGTTCGGCGGCCGAGAAGGCTTCCTTCGTTCCGCCGCACATGATCGAAAGCGTGCCATTCTGTGCCCCGGCTTCGCCGCCCGAAACGGGGGCGTCGACGCATAGCAGACCGAGCCCGTCGGCTTCGACCGAAAGCTGGCGGGCGATGCGCGCCGAGACGGTCGTATGGTCGACGAACAGCGCGCCCTTTCGCATCGCCTTGAACGCGCCGTCGCGGCCGAGCGTGACTTGTGCCAGATCATCGTCGTTGCCGACGCAGGTCAGGACGACATCGGCATCGCGCGCCGCCTCAGCCGGCGTCGCGGCCGCGGTGCCGCCGTGCTGCGCGACCCAGGCGTCGGCCTTGGCGCGCGTGCGGTTATAGACGGTGAGGGCGTGCCCCGCCTTGACGAGGTGCCCCGCCATCGGTCCGCCCATGACGCCGGTGCCGATGAAGCTGATGCGCAATTTTTGTTCGCTCATGGCCGAGTCCATAAGCATAGTTTGCGCGGCGCGCCAGATAGGCTAGGGCGCTTCCGCTATGACAGATCAACTCACGCTGACCTCCGCCGCCGATCTTCCGGCGATCACATTGGACGATGTGCGCGCGGCGGCCGGGCGAATTAACGGCGCGGTCGTGCGGACACCGACGCTGCATTCGCAGACGCTGTCCGAACTGGTCGGCGCCGAGGTGTGGCTGAAGTTCGAGAATCTCCAGTTCACCGCCGCCTACAAGGAACGCGGCGCATTGAACGCGCTGCTCCTCCTCAGCGACGAAGCGAAGGCGCGCGGCGCGATCGCGGCGTCGGCAGGCAATCATGCGCAAGGCCTCGCCTATCATGGCAAGCGCCTCGGCGTGCCGGTCACGATCGTCATGCCGAGCACGACCCCGCAGGTGAAGGTCTCGCAGACTGCGAGCCATGGCGCGACGATCGTGCTCCATGGCGAGACCTTTGACGACGCCTATGCGCATGCAAGGCTGCTTGAAGTCGAGCGCGGACTGACTTTCGTTCATCCCTTCGACCATCCCCACGTTGCGGCTGGGCAGGGGACAGTGGCGCTCGAAATGCTCGAAGATGTGCCCGAACTGGACACCCTCATTGTTCCGATCGGCGGCGGCGGGTTGCTCGCGGGCATGGGTACCGCGGCGCGCGGGATCAAGAATGACATGCGTTTGATCGGCGTGCAGGCCGAGCTTTATCCGTCGATGTATGCCGAACTCAACGGCGTCGACATGGCGTGCGAGGGCGACACGCTGGCCGAAGGCATCGCGGTGAAGGAGCCGGGCAGCTATACGCGGCGGCTCGTCTCCGAACTCAACGATGATATCGTTCTTGTCGCCGAGCGGCATCTGGAGCGCGCGGTGAGCCTGCTGCTGCAGATCGAAAAGACCGTGGTCGAAGGCGCGGGCGCAGCGGGGCTCGCTGCGATGCTCGCGCATCCCGAGGAGTTCGCCGGACGCAAGGTCGGGCTGGTGCTGACCGGCGGCAATATCGATACGCGACTGCTCGCGAACGTGCTGCTGCGCGATCTCGCCCGCTCGGGCCGCATCGCGCGCCTGCGCATCCGCTTGCAGGATCGTCCGGGCGCTTTGTTCAAGGTGATGAAGCTGTTCGATGAGAAGCAGGTCAACATCATCGAAATCTATCACCAGCGCATCTTCACGACGCTGCCCGCCAAGGGCCTGATCACCGACATCGAGTGTGAAGCGCGCGACCGTGAGCATCTCGACAGCCTCGTCGCGGCGCTCCGCGATGCGGGCTATATGGTGACCACCGTCGAACTCGCATGAGGGAGTTCACGCTCGAACTCACGGCGACGCCTGAGAGCATCGATGAACTCGGCCACGTCAACAATGCCGTCTGGGTCCAGTGGATCCAACAGGTCGCGACGGCGCATTGGGACGCTGCAGCGCCGCAGTCGCACAAGGATGCGTATATCTGGGTCGTGGTGCGGCACGAGATCGACTATCTGCGCGCGCTCGGCCCCGGTGAGACGGTGACCGCGCGGACGTGGGTCGCCGACAAGCCGCAGGGCGCGAAGTTCGATCGCTTCATGGAGTTCACGGGCGCCGAGGGGAAAGTGCATGTGCGGGCGCGGACGGTATGGGCGCTGCTCGACAAGGCAAGCGGGCGGCCGCTGCGCGTCACCGATGACATAGTCGCGCCGTTTCTCGGATGATCATTCGGCCGGCAATTGAATCCGATGCTGCGGCGATCTGGGGAATCATCGCGCCCGTGATCCGTGCGGGCGAGACACTGACGCTGGATCGCGACATGACCGAGCATGACGCGCTGGCCTATTGGTTCGGTGCCGACAAGGAGGCGTTCGTCGCTGAGGATGGCGGCGTCGTCCTCGGTACCTATTATCTCCGCGCGAACCAGACGGGCGGCGGCGGGCATGTCGCGAACGCGGGTTATGTCACCGGCGCGGGGGCAACCGGTCGCGGCATCGCGCGGGCGATGGGGTTGCATTCGATCGAGCATGCAAAGGCGCGCGGCTTTCGTGCGATGCAGTTCAATTTCGTCGTCAGTACCAATGTGCGCGCGGCCGGGCTGTGGCAGTCGCTGGGGTTCGAAGTGGTCGGGCGCCTGCCCGCCGCCTTTGAGCATCCGGCAGAGGGGTTCGTCGACGCGCTGGTGATGTTCCGGTCCCTATGACTATTCGCTGAAGCGTTCGGTCAGGGGCTTTTTGGTTAGGGCGTTCAAGGCTTTCAGTATGGCGCTGTGAACATCGCCAACCTCTTCGAAAAGCGTGCGATAGACCTCGGTAATCCGGGCGCTATAGGCGTCGATGCGGTGGAGCTGGTCGCGGCCCGCGTCGGTGATCCGGAAGATCTTGCGCCGCGCGTCCGCAGGGTCGGCGTGCTGGGTGATGAAGCCGAGACGCAACAATGCAGGACATTTCTGCATCACCAACTGGTGCGACTGGCCGAGTGCGCGCGCCAGCTCGGCCGCCGTCGCTTCGCCGGCATTGTTCAATGCTGTGAGCAAGGAGCAGGAGCGGACGGGCACCGTGATCCCGGCGGCGTCGAACAGCGGCCGCGTCTGTTCCTCGATCTGCTGGCTCAGCGCTTCGCTGAGCCGGCCGAGGAAAGAGATGTCGTCGAGATCAGTCGAGATGTCAGTCGAGGCGGGCATAGGTCTGGGTAGTTCCGTCGCGGTCGATACGTTCGAGCGCGGTGACCTTGCCGCCTTTGCGCACAATACGGAAGCGGAAGTCGTCCACCCCCTCGATCGCCAGCAGATCGCCGGCAAGCGGTTCGAGCGCCAGGCGGAAGCGTTCACGCCAAGTGTAGAGCAATTTGCCGCCGACGAGGTCGACGCGCCGTCCTTCGTAGCGTCCCGCTATCGCCTTGAGCGCAGGGCCGGATAGCTGCGGGTGCGCCGCAAGTTCGGGCGCGAGCCAGTCGGCATCGGCCCGTTTCGCCGGATCGGCCTTGGCAAGGTCGGCAAGTGCGAGGCGGTGCGCCAAGGCAAGGGCGTCGGCCGATGGGAGCTGATGGTCGGGCGTGACGCCCTGACCCTCGAAATCGCCGCGATCGATCGGGTCACGAATCTGGCCGATCGGCACCTGCACGAAAAAGTCGGTGCCAACGGGCTTGCGGTCGACGGGATGCGCGCCGCCTGCGGTGCGTTCGCCGACCAGCGTTGCACGTCCCAGCTTCTTCAGCGTGTAGGCGAACCATTCGGCGGCGGAAAAGCTGGTCGAACCGGTGAGAACATAGACGGGCTTTCCGGTCAGCCGCTTGGCTGGGAGTGCGGGGAGGACCCATTGGCCACGCTCAACCCGGCGGCCGTCGAGCGTATATTCATAGTCGAACAGCTCCTGATCCTTGTCGCCCGGAAAGAGCTGGCTGGCGAGCAACTGGGCCATCTCCAGATGACCGCCATTATTGTAGCGCAGGTCGTAAATCACTGCGTCGCCATTCTCGATAAAGCGCATCGCCGCGGCCGCCGCGTCATAGCCGAGTTCGGGGTCCGCGAAATGCGTCAGGTCGACATAGGCGATATTGCCGTCCAGATAACGGAGGCCGGCGAAGCCGAAATTTTGCCGCTCTTCGTCGCGGCGGTCCTTTTCGCGGAGCGCCGCGGCGCGCGCGGGATCCCGCCGCGCCGCATAATCGGCGACCCACTTCGGATCGAAACCGACCGAGAAATGCAGATCGTTGCTGGCGGAGATCAGGTCGTCGGTCAGTTCGTGCGCGAGCGCCCCCCGGTCTGGCACGGCGTCATAATCGCCGGCGTCAATGTGGTGACGCAGCGCCGCGGCGATGCTCTTGGCTTTGTCGGGGAAGGCATAGTTCGCCTCGATCATCCGGCTGAGTTGTTCAACTATGGCGCGCTTGTCGACCGCCGTGAGAGGTGCGTCTTGCGCCGAGGCAGCGCAGCCAACCGATGCGGCAGTTGCAGCGAAAATTATAGACAAGTGACGGATATTCATGGTTGTCCTGCCGTGATGCGATTTATACAATATATTGCGCAATATATTGTAATTCTCATCGGCGCAAGCCTGCGATCAATCGACGGCAGAGAGTGTCGGGGGAACTATCGCCCGACGGAGTGGTTTTCCACATGCGGTGCGGGCGCGAGAGGAGACCTCGATGGAAACGCAATTGCTGCACCGCGGCCGGTTGATCGACCACCTTCAACTGGTGGTCGCCGATCTGAAGTCCAGCCGCGCCTTTTACGGTGCGATCTTCGAAGTTCTGGGTGTACCGATCGGCGGGGAGGCCGAGGACTATTTCTGGGCGGACGAGTTATTCGTATCGACGAAAGACAGTCAGGCGGCGCTGGGTCAACTGACCGGCCGGCATCATCTGGCGTTTCAGGCGGCGGACCGCGCCGCGGTCGACAATTTTCACAAGGCGGGCCTCGGTGCGGGGGGCCGCGACAATGGCGCGCCAGGCGAGCGGCCCTATCATCCCGGCTATTACGCCGCCTTCCTGCTCGACCCCGACGGCAATAATATCGAGGCGGTCTATCATGGCGCGCATGATCGGAGTGCGCCGTCGGTGAAAATTCGTTTCGAAGGGTGACGGCAACATAGACTTCTCCTGGAAAAATGACGACTGCCAGCCAGCAAATGCCGTGGAATTTATCCCTACGTAAATTTCCAGGCGAAAAAATTACGCTTTTGACACACGGCCTTATCGGCCGTCCGTGCCGTGCGCCCGATAGTCTGCGCAACTTTCGACTTCGCCGCGAGTAATCTTGTCCCAGAACGGACCACGCGAATACGCGGGCCGACCTGCGTGGGCGGCAGTTTTGTAAGGAGAAGTATATGGGCGCCGTTTCCAAGAGTCCGAAAATTTTGCTGATGCTGGCCATGCTGGCAGGAACCGCCACAATGGGGGTAGCCGCGCAGTCGCAGGAACCGCAGGACGCGTCGGGTGGCGATGTCATGGCGACCGTAACTGCCCAGATTCCCCCTGCGTCGGAGATGACCAAGGGCCCCAAGGTTGAAGGTATTATCTCGGCGCGCAGTGAAGGCCGGATTCAGGTCACGACCGCTGATGGCAACAACACGATCCTCTCGATCATTCCTGAAACCCGCGTAAAGGGCAGCGGCGGTTTCCTTGGTCTTGCCAGCAGCAAGCTGGCGGCAGATTCGTTGCTCAACGGTCTGCCGGTGACGGTCGATACGCTTCAGTGGAGCGGCGGCCTCGCGGCGAGCCAGGTCTCGCTGAAGAACAAGGATCTTCGGACTGCGTCGATGATCCGCACGGGCACCGACCAGCGCTTTGCCGAACAGACGGCTGCGACCGATGCGCTACGCAGCCGCGTGGGCGATATCGATCAGTATAATGTCAAGGGCACGACCAACGTGAACTTCGACACCGGCAAGGCGGTATTGTCCGAACAGGCGAAGGCCGATCTGTGCACCGCGGCCAATCAGGCGAACGGGATGGACAACGCACTGTTGCTCGTCGTCGGCTACACCGATTCGACGGGAAGCCAGGAGTTCAACCAGGAACTCAGCGAAAAGCGCGCCAGCCGCGTCGTCAATCACCTTCAGCAGGCGTGCGGCTGGAAGCCCTATCGCATGCTGACCCCCACCGGGATGGCCGAAGCCGACCCGGCGGCCGATAACACAACGCCCGAGGGCAAGGCCCAGAATCGCCGCGTTGCGGTGAATATTCTGGTGAGCAAGGGCCTCGACGGTCTGTAAGATGTTCGGGGTGGGCGGCGCCCACCCCGGCAAACCGACTTAGCGGTTACCGCCGAAGGTATAGCTGAGCGCGATTCCCCCGGAGGGCTGGCTGCGCGAGCCGAGTTGGCGCGTGACGGGCGAGTCCGCCGCGTCGCCGACAAGCCGGTCGTAGCGGCCATAGACGGCGATGCCCCAATTCTTCCCAAACATTCGGTGATAGCCGGCGGTCACACCGACCGACTGGACGCCGCCACCCGGATCATAGGCGGGCAGGCCCGAAGTGAGCGCCGCAGCGGGCGTGACCCCGAAATAGGCGCGCGTATATTTCGCATCGCCCAGCGTCACGCGCGGACCGATCGAAAAGAGCCAGTCGTCGCCCTGCCGCGCGACATAGTCGGCGCTGATTTCGCCGGTCCAGCCCTTGTGGCCGCTCAGCCCCTTGCGCCCTTCGAGACGGAGGCGGAGTTCGGGGGTCAAATGGACCTGACCGAACGCGCCGGCCTCGACCGACAGGCCAACCTTGGGCAGATCGGCGCCGATGTCGGATGCCTTGCGCTTGCCGATGAAGCCGAACGCCGGACCAAAGGCGAAATTGCCCGAACGGACCAGTGGCGAACCGAAGCTCTCGTCGGGCGCCTCGAACGCAAATTCGGCGTCGCGGGTACGCGAGACGTCGATATAGGGGCCGACACTGAACTTGTCCGCGCCGGGCCATGACGGCGAAAGCTGCGGTCCGAGGATGATACGCGTGCGCTTTTCTCCGCCGCCATCGCCCTCCTGTGCGTGCGCCGGCATGGCTGCCAGTGCGAGTGCAGTGAGGAACAGGGCGGGAAACTTGCTGCGATCGGTCATGCGAAATCCTTGTTGTTCCGCATGAAATTCACAGCGGCATTGTTTCGTTCCTAGACCGGCGACCAGCCGGCGGCTTCGTCGCTTTCGTCCTCGCCCGGTTCGGGGTGACCGATCGCTTCAAGCAGCTTGTCGAGTACCGCAGGTACGCCCGCGCCGCTCGCGCCCGAGAGAGCCATCACGGGGTGGCCGCTTTCTTCGGCGAGCTCGGCCGAAAGCGCGGCGACCAATTCGTCGTCGAGCGTGTCGATCTTATTGAGCGCCACGATGACCGGCTTGTCGATCAGGTCGGCGCCATAGGCTTCGAGTTCGTCGCGCACGATGCGATAGCTTGTCGCGACGTCCGTGTCGTTTGCATCGACGAGGTGCAGTAATACGCGACAGCGTTCGATATGGCCGAGGAAGCGGTCGCCAACGCCGGCGCCTTCGGCAGCGCCCTCGATCAGCCCGGGAATGTCGGCGATCACGAACTCATGCCCCTTGTGGCTGACGACACCGAGCTGCGGGCGGAGCGTGGTGAAGGCATAGGCACCGACCTTGGCCTGCGCGTTGGTGACGCCGTTGATGAAGGTCGACTTGCCCGCATTGGGCAGCCCGACGAGACCGGCATCGGCAAGGAGCTTCAGCCGCAGCCACACCCACAGTTCCTCGCCTGGCCAGCCCGGCCCGTGCTGACGCGGTGCGCGGTTGGTCGACGTCTTGTAGCTTGCATTGCCGCGCCCGCCGTCGCCGCCGCGCAGGAAATGAACGCGTTCGCCTTCTTTCGTCAGGTCGGCAAGCAGGCTGCGATCCTCATCATCGTCGAGGATCTGGGTGCCAATCGGCACCTGGATGACGAGATCGGGGCCGCCTGCGCCGGTGCGGTCGCGGCCTGCGCCGGGGGTGCCGCGCTTCGCCTTGAAATGCTGGGTATAGCGAAAATCGATCAGCGTATTGAGGCCGGCGACGGCTTCGAAGACTATATCGCCGCCCTTGCCGCCGTTGCCGCCGTCGGGGCCGCCATATTCGACATATTTCTCGCGCCGGAACGACACGGCACCAGGGCCGCCGTCGCCGGATTTGATGAAGATCTTGGCTTGGTCGAGGAAATGCATGGCGAGGCCTTTAGGGCGTAAACTTGACTGCACATCAAGTTCCGTTCGTGTCGAGCGAAGTCGAGACACCCATCGAAATGGCGCAAGGCCGATGGGCATCTCGACTTCGCTCGATGCAAACGGAATGAAGGGATTGCTGCGGCTCCTAACGCCTAAAAGACGAAAATGCTACCCCTCAGCGCCAGGCTTGCCGCCATGCTCGGCCCAGAACTTTGCGATCCGCCCCGTGATGAGCTCGGTCGCCAGCACGCGCGAGGTGTCGCGCGGCAGATCGAGTGCCTCGGCCATCGGCCCGCCAAGCTGCGCATCGCCGAGCGCCATGAGCACCAGTGCAAGCGTATCCTCATGCATCAGCCTCTTTTCATGCGCATCGGGCGCCATGCCGTCGATCAGCCGGTGGATCGCATCGACGATCGGGTCGAGCGCATCATCATTGCCCGTCGCCGCCATCCATGTCGCGAGAGCGCCCGCGCCGCCCTCATTGAAGGCGTCGAAGGCGAGGTCGACGATCTCGCGCACATTACGGTCGCCGGGCGCCGATTCGGCCATTTTCTTGCCGATCGTCGCGCATACGGTTTCGGCCTGATAGGCGGCTAGGGCCTTTTGCAGCCCCGCGGCGCTACCGAAATGATGGAGCAGGTTCGCGTGGGTGCGGTCGATCCGCGCCGCGACGGCCTTCAGCGTCACCGCCGCAGGCCCCGTTTCGACCAAAATCTGGCGTGCAGCCTCGAGCGCCGCCGAACGGCTTTCCTCGGGACTCAAACGCTTCTTCACTATTGACATGTGTGTAAGTAAACCCTATTGCTGGCCCGTCTCCCCTTTTCGACGGTATGAGCCATATGTCCAGCATTTCCCAGTCGCCGACGCCCGCCGATCTGTCGATCACTCCGCGCGACATGCGCTTTGGCCGTGACGATCGGCAGGGCCGCTGGTGGCTGAACGGCGACCCGATCGCCTCGGCATTCCACACCGCGCTGTCGGTAACTTTTCCGCGCGGCGAGGCGATGTTCATCGAGGCGGTGAAGGCGCACCGCGATGGTGTGCCCGACAAGCTGGCACGCGAAATCCGGGCCTTTACCCAGCAGGAAGTGATCCACAGCCGCGAGCATGTCGTCTTTAACAAGAAGGCAGCGGAAGCGGGGTACGACCTGTCGGAACTCGAAGCCGATGTGAACCAGGTCCTCGACCTCATCAAGACGCGGCCGCAGATCGTCAACCTGATGGCGACGATCGCGCTCGAACATTATACCGCCATGATGGCGGCGGTGATGCTGCGCGAGGACAAGATGTATGCGGGCGCCGAGCCCGAGTGGGCCAGCTTATGGAAATGGCACGCGATCGAGGAAATCGAGCATAAGGGTGTCGCCTACGACACCTGGCTTCACGCGACGAAGGACTGGAGCCGTTTCCGGCGCTGGCGTGCGAAATCGCTGATGATGATCCTTGTCACCACTCGCTTCTGGCCGAAGCGCGTGAAGGGGATGAAGGCGCTGCTTAGGCAGGACGGCCTCACCGGCTGGCGCGTCACGGCGCGCATCTGGTGGTATCTGCTCGGCACGCCCGGCGTGTTGCGCAAGAGCTTCTTCCCTTGGCTTTCCTATTTCATGCCTGGCTTCCACCCGTGGAATCATGACGACCGGTCGCTGATCCAGAAATATGAAAGCGACTATGCCGACGCGATCATGCCGGCGCATTCGTCTAAACCCGAACTGGCTGCCGCGGCAGCCTGACCCCCTGCGAAAGCGCGATCCGGGACGGTTTCTCTCTCCCCTCCTTTGGATCGCGCTTTCGCGGGCATGACCGGCAACGCAGGCTGGACGCGGCGTTCGTCCTCCCATATCCTCCGACCGGTGGAGGGGACCATGCAACCACATATGACCGCGGCCGAGGTCGTGCAGTTCGAACTGCAGCTCGCTGGGCTGGCTTCCTTGCTCGAATTCGGGTGCGGCGGCAGTACCGTGGTGGCGGCGCGGCAGGTGCAGCGCATCGTCAGCGTCGACAGCGATACCGACTGGCTGACCAGGGTTCACACCGAGGTCTCCCGCGAGGCGGTGGAATTTACCCCCGTTCATGTCGACATCGGACCCGTGGGCGAATGGGGTTATCCGGTCGATGAAAACCGGCTGCGCGACTGGCCGCGCTATCACACGCATATCTGGCGCGTCATGGGCGGCAGCCCCGATGCGGTGTTTATCGACGGCCGCTTTCGTGTCGCCTGCCTGTTGCAGTCGATCATCCACTGCAAGCCCGACTGTATCTTCCTGTTCCACGATTTCAACGACCGGCCGCAATATCATGGCGTGCTTCGTCATGTGGACGTGCTGACGCGCGTCGACACTCTCGGCGTGATGCGCGCGAAGCAGCAGGTCGACGGCAAGGCCGTGCTGCACGACCTGTTCGACCATTATCTGAACCCGGATTGACCGGCCCGCGCCGGTTCGGCACATCGGGGCGATGTATACATCGCCTCCCGTCATCGAAACCGACCGTTTGCGCCTGCGCCCGGGGCGCCTGTCCGACAAGGACGTCCATATCGCGATGTGGGCCGACGAACGCGTCACGCGCTTCATCGGCGGTGAACCGCGCGCACCCGACGTCAGCTGGGGCAAGTTCCTGAGCTCGGCGGGGCTGTGGCCGGTGATGGGCTTTGGCTATTGGGTGTTCGCCGACCGGGCGAGCGACGCGCTGGTCGGAATGGGCGGCCTAAGCTATTTTTGCCGCGGCATCCCCGAGCTGGAGGGGGTTCCCGAAGCGGGATGGGCGTTCGACGCCGACCATTGGGGCGCGGGCTATGCGACCGAGGCGATGCGCGCGGCGCTAGGCTGGGCCGACGAACATCTGGATGAGGCCGAGGTGCGCTGCATCATCGATCCGGGCAATGACGCGTCCGAGCGCGTGTCGGCGAAGCTCGGTTTCCGCCGGATCGGCGAGAGCGATGCGCTAGGCCATGTCGTCGCAATCTATTCGCGGTCGAAGGGCGGCTAGGCCACCTCGACCACCAGCACGCCGCCGTCGGCGCTGACAACGCGCACCTTCGCGCCTTCGGCAACGTCGGGCCCGCGCACCGGCCATTCGCCGTCGCCGACCTTGGCCCGGCCGCGGCCGTCCTCGATCGCCTTGGTCACCGTCAGCACTTCGCCGATCAGGCGGCCACCGCGCTGGTTGAGGTGCGGGTCGGTCGTCGTGATCGGGTTCGCCTTCAACCAGCGGCGCCCGCCGTAGAGCGCGACGAACGACAATATGGCGAAGATGCCGAGCTGGAGCGGGATGCTGAGCGGGACGATCCAGGCGACGACGCCGGTGACGACCGCCGCGGCGCCGACCCAGATGAGGAAAAAGCCCGGCGCGACGATCTCGGCGGCGGCGAGCAGCACGCCGAGCGAAAGCCACGCCCAGTGCGGTTCCATATTCGTCAGCCAGTCGGGCATGTCAGGCTCCCGTCTTGCGTTCGAGCGCATCCCTGGCGAGTTCGCCGATCCCTCCGAGCGTGCCGATGAGCTGCGTTGCTTCGACGGGGAAGAGGATCGTCTTAGCATTCGGGCTGGTTGCGAACTGGCTTACCGCCTCGACATATTTCTGCGCGATGAAATAGTTGATCGCCTGCGCATTGCCGCTGGCGATTGCGTCGGACACCATCTGCGTCGCCTTCGCTTCGGCCTCGGCTTCGCGTTCGCGCGCTTCGGCGTCGCGGAAAGCGGCTTCGCGGCGGCCCTCTGCCTGCAGGATCTGGCCCTGCTTCTCGCCCTCGGCGCGGAGGATTTCGGAGGCGCGCATGCCTTCGGCTTCGAGGATGTTTGCGCGCTTTTCACGCTCGGCCTTCATCTGCCGTGCCATCGCGTTCGAGATATCGGCGGGCGGGCGGATGTCCTTGATCTCGACGCGCGTGATCTTGACACCCCATGGGGTCGTTGCGTCGTCGACGACGTGGAGTAGCCGGGTGTTGATCTCGTCGCGCTTCGACAGCGTTTCGTCGAGGTCCATCGAACCCATCACGGTGCGAAGGTTCGTGGTCGTAAGGTTCATGATCGCGAGATAGAGGTCGCTCACCTCATAGGCGGCGCGCGCGGCGTCGAGCACCTGGAAGAAGACGACGCCGTCGACCGCGACCATCGCATTGTCCTTGGTGATGATTTCCTGGCCCGGGATGTCGAGCACCTGCTCCATCATGTTCACTTTGCGCCCGACACGGTCGAAGATCGGCATGATGAAGTTGAGCCCAGGCTGCGCGGTGTGCGTGTAGCGGCCGAAGCGTTCGATCGTATAGGCATAGCCCTGACGAACGGGCGTGAGCGCCCAGATCAGGAACACAAGAGCCAAAACCACCAGTGCAAGCGCAAATTCCATCGATCATCCCCTCTGCAAAATTGCGACTTTGCAAACCCGCTTCCTTATTGCGGCAATGGCCGCCTTGCGCCACAGAAAAGCGCATGACCCCAAGTGACTATCCGCCGCGCTCGCTGCTCTATGTCCCCGGTTCGAACGCACGCGCGCTCGAAAAGGCGCACGCGCTCGCCGCCGACATGCTGATCATCGACCTCGAGGACGCGGTGCCGGCGGACCGCAAGATCGAGGCACGCGATGCGATGCGCCGCGCGGTCGAGGCCGGATATCCCGGCAAGCGCGTCGCGGTGCGCGTCAACGCCACCGGCGCCTATGAGCAGGAGGCCGATATTGCGGCGCTCTATGGTCTTGCACTCGATGCGGTCGTGCTGCCGAAAGTCGACGTGCCAGCCGACCTCGACCCGCTCCGCGACATGGGCCTGCCGGTCTTTGCCATGATCGAGACGCCCGCTGCGATCTATGCGGCGCGAGATATCGCGGCCGACCGGGTGGTGACGGGGTTGATCGGTGGGCTCAACGATCTCGCGCACGAACTCAAACTGCCCGACGGAATGGACCGCGGCGCGATGAGCCACGCGATCCAGACGATCGTGCTGGCGGCGCGCGCCGGCGGCGTATGGTGTTTCGACGGCGTTTATAATGCGATCGACGATGCCGCAGGTTTCGCCGCCGAGGTGGCTGAGGGCCGACGGTTCGGTTTCGACGGCAAGACTCTGATCCATCCGTTGCAGGTCGATCCGTGCAACATGGCGTTCGCGCCCTCCGAACGCGAGGTCGCCGCCGCAGAAGCGCTGGTCGCGGCGGCAACGGGCGGGGCGCAGCGGCATGATGGGCGGATGATCGAGGATATGCATGTTGCAGCGGCCAAGGCATTGCTGGAGCGCGCGGGGCGGGGTTGACGCCGCCGTTCGTCTTTCGACGAACGCGCCTTGCCGCGCCGCGGCGGAAATGCCATGCGGCGGCGCCATGAAAACCACCCGTTTCCACGCCGCCGTCGCGGCCATCGCCCTTGCCGCTTTCGCTCCCGCCTGCTCGGCCGCGCCCGCCAAGGGCGACGCCCCGATTACCGAGGCCGAGCTTGCCGACCATATCAAGGTCCTCGCGAGCGATGCGTTCGAAGGCCGTGCGCCGGGAACCGAGGGAGAAGATCGCACGATCGCCTATATCGTCGGCGAATGGGCGAAGGCCGGGCTCGAAGCTGTTCCGGGCAGCGCGACACCCTGGCTCCAGCCGGTACCCTTCGTCGAAACGCAGGCGCTTGGCGGCTCTGCGAAATTCAAGGTCAACGGCCGCGACTTCGCGCTGGGGAATGACGGGATTATCCTGAGCAGCCGCGATGCGTCGGCCTCCTTTGACGATCTTCCCGCCGTCTTCGTCGGCTATGGCCTCGATGGCGCGGGCAAGGTCAATACCGACGTCAAGGGCAAGCTCGCGATCATGCTGTTCGACAATGCGCCCTTCGGCGACAAGCTGCCGCGCTATCGCGAGCGGCGCCAGATGCTTGCCGATGCGGGTGCCTCGGCGGTGCTGGTGATCGCGACCGATGCGGTGCCGTGGACGGAACTGCGCGAAAGCGCGGGCGCCAAGTCGGTACGGCTCGCGAGCGCCAAGCCGGGCGCACCGATCAGCGGCTTCCTGTCGATCGAGGCGGCTGATGCCTTGCTGAAAAAGGCAGGGCAGGATGGCGATGGGCTGCGAGAGGCGGCGAAATCGCCTGACTATAAGGGCGCGGCGCTGCCGGTGACCGCCAGCATGAAGGCGCAATCGACCTCACGAGCCTTTGCCAGCAACAATATCATCGCAAAGCTTCCCGGCGCCAAGCCCGATGGTAAGGCGATCCTGTTTCTGGGGCACTGGGACCACCTCGGCATTTGCGAGCCCGAAGGCGCCGCTGATCGTATCTGTAACGGCGCGGTCGACAATGCGAGCGGTATCGCGGTGCTGATCGAGGTGGCAAAGCGCCTGGGTTCGGGCGCTCGCCCCGACCGCGACATCTATTTCATGGCGACGACAGCAGAGGAAAAGGGTCTGCTTGGCGCACATTATTTTGCCGATCATCCGGTCGTGCCGCTGTCCGACATCACGGTCGCGCTCAACATCGATACGATCGCCATCTCCCCGCGCGGCACCCCGGTGGCGACGATCGGACGCGGCAAGCCCGCCTATGACGCTGTTGTGCGCGAGACCGCGACGAAGCTCGGCCGCAAGCTCGACGAGGATGGCGAGGCCGATGCCTTCATCCAGCGGCAGGACGGCTGGGCGCTGGGTGCAAAGGGCGTGACGTCGCTGATGGTCGGCGGCAGCTTCTCGGACATGAAGCTGCTCGAAGCTTTTCTTGGCAGCGACTATCACAGTGCCGCCGACAATTTCTCGGACAAGATCCCGCTTGGCGGTGCGGCGGAGGATGCCGATCTGCATGTCGCGCTGGGCCGGGCGTTCGCCGATACGAAGCAGTGGCCGGGTAAGTAATTTCTTAGATTGTCATTGCGACCCCGGCTTTCGCCGGGGTCGCAATGACAAAGTTGGTTTTACGCCGCTTGCTTGGCGCGATCCGCCATTTCCTGATTGAGCATTTCGGCCAGCAGGAATGCCAGCTCGAGGCTCTGACCGGCGTTCAGGCGCGGATCGCAATGCGTGTGATAGCGGTCGGCAAGATCCATCTGCGTGACATCCATCGCGCCGCCGGTGCATTCGGTGACATTCTGGCCGGTCATTTCGATATGGATGCCGCCGCCATGCGTGCCCTCGGCGCGGTGCACGGCAAAGAAGCCGCGCACTTCGGCGAGGATGCGATCGAACGGCCGCGTCTTATAGCCGTTGGGCGTCTTGATCACATTGCCGTGCATCGGGTCGCACGACCAGACGACCGGGTGACCCGATTCCTTCACCGCGCGTACCAGCTTGGGCAGATGCGCTTCGATCTTGTCGTGGCCATAACGCGTGATCAGCGTCATGCGTCCGGCGACATGGTTCGGGTTAAGCGTATCGAGCAGGCGCAGCAGCGCGTCGGGCTCGAGGCTCGGGCCGCACTTCATGCCGACCGGATTGCCGATACCGCGCAAATATTCGATGTGCGCCGAACCTTCAAAGCGGGTGCGGTCGCCTACCCACAGGAAGTGGCCCGACGTATCGTACCAGCCGCCGGTCAGGCTGTCCTGACGGGTCAGTGCTTGCTCATAAGGAAGTAACAAGGCTTCGTGGCTGGTGTAGAAGCTGGTGCCCTTAATCTGCGGCACGGTTTCCGGCGTGACGCCGCACGCTTCCATGAAGGCGAGCGCTTCGGAAATGCGCGCGGCGGTTTCCTGATATTTTTTCGCCCACGGGCTGCGGTCCATGAAATCGTGCGTCCAGGCGTTGACCTGGTGCAGATTGGCATAGCCGCCATTGGCAAAGGCGCGCAGCAGGTTCAGCGTGGCCGCCGACTGGTTGTACGCCTTCACCATGCGCTGCGGGTCGGGCTCGCGGCCCGCTTCCTCGAACGCGATGTCGTTGATGATGTCGCCGCGATAGCTCGGCAACTCGATGCCGCCGATATCTTCCATGTCGGCCGAGCGCGGCTTGGCGAACTGACCCGCCATGCGGCCGAGCTTCACCACGGGCATTTTCGACGCAAAGGTCAGCACGACCGCCATCTGAAGCAGCACGCGGAAGGTGTCGCGGATATTGTTCGGATGGAATTCGGCAAAGCTTTCGGCGCAATCGCCGCCCTGCAACAGGAACGCCTTGCCCTCGGCCACGCGGCCGAGTTCGGCGGTCAGGTCGCGCGCTTCGCCGGCAAAGACCAGCGGCGGATAATTGCTGAGCTCACGCTCGGCGGCCGCCAGCGCATCGGCGTCGCGATAGGTGGGAAGCTGGCGGGCTTCGTGCGAGCGCCAGCTATGCGGTTGCCAGTTTTTCGTCATATGCCTGTCTTTTCGCGTTCGAATCGAGCGCCACATGGCGCCTATGTCGCGCGGAAGCAATGTTTCCGGCACGATCAAACCCGAAAATTAGCATTATCGTGACATTTGCGCACCTATGCTTTTCTTGAGCGGCAAAAACGGTTAGTTTGTTACGTGCTTTGGATGTGGAGGGGTCTGCGGCCAAGGCTTTTTGCGATCGGCAACGTCATACACCCGGTGGCCCGGCGGCGGGTCGGGATGCGAGCGACTAGCAATGGCGAATTTCGAATCCGCGTGGTTCGTATATGGGGTGCTGCTCCTGTTGCTCGCGACAAGCCTTGTCGTGAGGATCGAATATGCGCGCATCGGCCTTGCCGCGGCGGCGCTGGTGGCGCTGCCGCTGACATTGTTCAGGGGAGGCGACGTCGGTTACGGCCTGCTGGTACTCGCCATCCTAGCGATCAATATCGGTATATTGGCGCGGTTATGGCTCGGCGGGGCGAATATCCGCTTCACCGCCGAGGAAGAAGAATTGCGCAGGCAGCATTTTCCGGGGCTTGGCGCGATGGTCGCGCGCGACCTGATCGACCAGGGAAACTGGATATCGGCAAGGCGCGGCGAGGTGCTGATCCGCGAAAATCAGGCGGCGCCCAGCCTCTTCTATCTGGCGGAGGGCAAGGCCACGATCCTGCGCGACGGGGTCGAGATCGGAAAGCTTTCGGACGGCGCGCTGATCGGCGAAGCGACCGTCCTCGACGGCACCCATGCGACGGGGACGGTGCTGCTGGGCACCAACGCCCGCCTGTGGTTCGTGCCCGCGGCGGCGCTGCGCGCCTATCTGGCGGCGAACCCGGGGATTGCGGGTGCGCTACACGAAGGGTTCGCGCGCGCGCTGCGCGGCAAGCTGGCGAGCGCGAACACGCGCATCGCGGACCGACCGTCGATTTCCTGAGCGCGTTCACTCTCTCGGCCTCGAAACTGCAACCGGCGCCTGCTAGTCCCTGACCCATGACGATGATTCTCTATGGCATTTCGAACTGCGACACGGTGAAGAAAGCGCGGCGCTGGCTCGACGAGCAAGGCGTGGCCTATCATTTTCACGATGTGCGCAAGGATGGGCTCGACGCAGCGCGACTGCAGGGCTGGATCGACGCGCTCGGCTGGGAAAAGCTGCTCAACAAGGCCGGTACGACCTTTCGCAAGCTGCCCGATGCGCAGAAGGATGGGCTGGATGCGGCGTCGGCGAAGGCGCTGATGCTCGATCAGCCTGCGATGATCCGTCGGCCGGTTGTCGAAGCAGATAATGGTATCAGCGTCGGTTTCTCGGCCGATGAATGGAAGGCGCGTTTTGCAGCATGATCCGGTCGTTTTTGGCCTTGCTGGCCGTCATGCTGTCCGCTGGTTGCACTGCTGACACGGTGACAGCGCAGCCCACTCTCGATGGCCAGCCGCCGATCGTGATCGCCCATCGCGGCGCGTCGGGCGAACGTCCCGAACATACGCTGGCAAGCTACCGGCTCGCGATCGACCTCGGTGCCGATTATATCGAGCCCGATCTGGTGTTGACGAAAGACGGCGTGCTCGTCGCGCGGCACGAGAATGAGATTTCGGAAACCACCGACGTCGCCGCGCATCCCGAATTCGCCGGCCGCAAGGCGACGAAGACGATCGACGGGCAGCAGGTTGCCGGCTGGTTCACCGAAGATTTCACGCTCGCCGAACTCAAGACGCTGCGCGCGCGAGAGCGGCTGCCGAAGCTGCGCAGTACCGAATATGACGGCCAGTTCGAAATCCCGACATTCGAGGAGATCCTCACGCTGCTCGCGGAGGTGAACAAAGGCCGCAAGACGCCGGTTGGCGTCTATCCCGAAACCAAGCATCCGAGCTATTTCGTCTCGATCGGCCTGCCGCACGAGGCGCCGTTGCTCGCCATGCTCGATCGCTTCGGCTATCGCGGCCGCGCCGCGCATGTGTTCATCCAAAGCTTCGAAGTCGGCAATCTGATGGACCTGCGCGCAAAGAGCGATCTGCCGTTGATCCAGTTGATGGATGCCGAGGGCGGACCGGCCGATCGGCCCGGAACCAGCTATGCCGCCATGACGTCGCCCGAGGGGCTGAAGATGATCGCCGCCTACGCCGACGGGATCGGCCCGAACAAGGCGATGGTGATCCCGCGCGGCGCGCTCGGTCGGCTTGGCACGCCGACCAGCCTTGTGCACGATGCGCATGCGGCGAAGCTGAAAGTCCATCCCTGGACGTTCCGGCGCGAAAATTATTTCCTGCCGCTCGGTGACAAGGGCGGGGTCAATCCGGCGGGGCACGGCGACCTCGCGGGCGAGATCGCCGCCTATCTTGCGACGGGGATCGACGGTCTGTTCAGCGACAATCCGCGCGAAGCGGTGGTCGCAGTCAAAGGGAACGGAAAATGAGCGAAAAGCCATTGGGCCAGAGCGGCCTTTCGATCCGTCCGTTCGTGCTGGGCGGCAATGTCTTCGGCATGACCGCAGGGCGCGATGCGAGCTTCGCCGTCCTCGACCGTTTCGTCGAGCTCGGCGGCGGGATGATCGACACCGCCGACGTCTATTCGGCGTGGGTTCCGGGGCACAAGGGCGGCGAATCCGAAAGCATGCTAGGAGCCTGGCTGAAGGAAAGCGGCGCGCGCGAACAGGTGTTGATCGTGACCAAGGTGGGGATGATGCCGGGCGGGCTGAAGCCCGATCGCATCCGCGAGGCCGTGCAGGGATCGCTCGATCGTCTCGGCGTCGACACGATCGACCTCTATTTCGCGCACAAGGACGATCCCGATGTGCCGCTGGGTGAAGTGCTCGGTGCGTTTGCCGAACTGGTCGATGCCGGCATCGTCCGCGCGATCGGCGCGTCGAACTATTCGGCGGAGCGCCTCGCAGAGGCGCTCCGCGTGGCTGACGAACAGGGCCTGCCGCGCTTCACCGCGATGCAGCCCGAACTCAATCTGCTCGACCGCGCCCAATATGAAGGCGCGCTGCAACAAACATGCGTCGACGAAGGCCTGGGCGTCGTCACCTATTTCAGCCTCGCGTCGGGCTATCTGTCGGGCAAATATCGGGGCGCCGACGACTTGGGAAAAAGTGCGCGCGGTGCGCGGGCCAAGCCCTATCTCGAAGGCAAGGGGCCGGCGGTGCTGGCGGTGATGGATCGCATCGCGGCAGAAACCGGTGCTACCCTTTCGCAGATCGCGCTTGCGTGGGTTGCCGCGCAGCCGGGCGTCACCGCGCCGATCGCCAGCGCGACATCCGTCGAGCAACTTGACGAGTTGATGGGCAGCCTCGATCTTCGCCTCGACGATGAACAACTCTCTGCGCTGAGCGCCGCCTAAGGCCCGGCCCGACACCACCGGGGAGGGGCATCGGTCCGGGCCCGCGCGGCCGCGCTGTCTCAGTCGTTGGTGGTGTCAGTCCACTGGAACACCGCTTCGAGTGGCTTGTCGAACACGCGCGCGATGCGAAATGCGACCTCCAGCGAAGGCGAATATTTACCCTGCTCGATCGCGGCGATCGTCTGTCGCGTGACACCGACGCGGTCGCCGAGATCGCCCTGCGTCATCTCGCCGGAAAGGAAGCGCAGCGTCCGGATATCGTTGGTGAAGGGAGGCTTAGCCATGCCAGCCTCGCCGGTAGCTCAGCAGGACGACGACGCTGTGGACCGTCTCGGCCAGCACGATGGCGAAAAGGGCGGCATTGGCGATCTTCACCCCGGTGTCGGTGAACGGCATCACCACTCCGACAAGGATCATCCCAACCAGCATGGCATAATAGGCGGCCGCCCGGCCGCGCCGACTGATCGCGCGGTCGCGCTCGTCGGCTGGCTTGCGATCGGCTTTCGGCGTCGCGAGAAGCAGGGCAATCGTCCCCGCGATAACGACCACCGCCTGCGTAGCGGCGATTCCCCCGAACAGCCACAGCATCGGGAACATCTCCCGCCCAGCGGGATGGCCGGCAATGACGAGGCTGAAATAGAGGCTGTAGGCAATCAGCATGCAGACGAGATTGAGCCAGGCGGTCTTTTCCCGATAGGTCATCTGCCATCCTTCGAAGTCAGCGGTGCGATACGCCATGGCTCAATAGCCTCGGCGATAGAGATAGAGCTGCGTGCCGATCCTCACGAGCTGGCCACGACCAGCGTCGCGATCATCAGGTTGAGCTGCTCGGCTTGCCCGATGCCCCAGAAGATCAGGAAGATATTGATCCAGATTCCGATGACGAGCGGATAGTAGCCGAAATGCGTTCCGCGCAAATGGAAGTCGCGGTCGCGCTCATCTTCGCGCGCTTCTGCCTCGCGGGGGCTTCGGATCGCCAGAAAGGCGGTCGCGATGGTCATCGCCACGATGATCGCAATCGTCACGGGAACCAGCATTCCTGCGGTCGCCATCACGCCCGCCGGGCTCCCGACAATCCGCCAAGGATAAAGGAGGAAATACCAGCCGAACGCCAGAATCATCGTCACCAGCGTCACCCAGTGAATCTTTTCCCGAAAAGACATTCGCCCTACTCCATGTCATATGATTCGAACTCTATGTTATATATTTTTAACATGGAGTCAATAATCAGTGACATGCTTGGCCTTTGCCGCTTTCGCGTATGCGCTTTAGCCGCTAAGCCCCCGCGCCATGTCTACACTCCCCAAAACGCTCACCCTCGACACCTCAACGAGCCGCGCCAATCCGACGCCGCAGCCGATGAAGCGCTTAACGGTGCCGCGTATCCGTCAGCGCAAGGGCGGCGAGCCGCTTGTGATGCTCACCGCCTACACCGTCCGCATGGCGCAACTGCTCGATCCGCATTGCGACATGTTGCTCGTCGGCGATTCGCTCGCGCAGGTGATCTATGGTCTGCCGCATACCGTCGGCGTGACGATGGACATGATGGCGCTGCACGGCGCCGCGGTCGTCCGCGGCAGCTATCATGCCGCAGTGATCGTCGACATGCCCTTCGGTAGCTATGAAGGGAGCCCGCAGCAGGCCTTCGACAATGCCGCGCGGCTGCTCAAGGAAACCGGTGCGGCCGCTGTGAAGGTCGAGGGCGGCAAGGTGCTTGCGCCGACGATCGAATTCCTGACCCAGCGCGGCATCCCGGTGATGGGTCATGTCGGGCTGACCCCGCAGGCGGTCAACATTCTCGGCGGTTATGGCGTGCGCGGCAAGAGCGAGGAAGAGGCGCGCTCGATCGTCGAAGATGCCATTGCGGTCGCGCAGGCCGGTGCGTTTTCGATCGTCATCGAAGGCGTGCTCGAATCGATTGCAATCGAGATCACGAACAAGGTCGATTGCCCGACGATCGGCATCGGTGCCTCGGCACAGTGCGACGGCCAGGTGCTCGTCACCGACGACATGCTCGGCATGTTCGAACGTGTCCCCAAATTCGTGAAGCGCTTCGGGAATATGGCGGGCGTCGTGGAAGCCGCGGTGAAGGACTATGCCGACGAAGTCAGGTCCCGTTCATTCCCGACCGAGGATCAGACCTACGCCGGTTGATGGCTCAGCGATCCACCAAAGTGAAACGCTTGGCCTTTTTCGGTGCTGTCGCTAAGGAAGCGACCGGCGGGACGAATGCCCAGAGCCATGACGAGTATATGGAGGTTTGATTGGCCCTGAGCCCGACGAATGATGCCGCGCTGTTGCAGGAAGTCGACGAAGCCGTCCGCAAGGACCGGCTCGACACGATCATGCAGCGCTACGGCCGCTGGATCATCGGCGGCGTGCTCGCCGCTTTGCTCGCGTTCGGCGGCTATCTCTTCTGGAGCCATCGTCAGGATGCCGCGCGCGGCGAACAGGCCGAAGAACTGATTGCGGCGTTCGAAAAGCTCAGCACCAACCAGCCGCGCGCCGCGACCGCCGAACTGGAGAAGCTCGTTGCCGAAGGCGATCCCGCCTATCGCGCCGTCGCGCAAATGCAGGAAGCGAATATCAAGGCGCAGACCGGCGACCTGAAAGCCGCCGCTGCGTTGATGGCGAAAGTCGCTGCCGACACGAAGCTCGACCAGGCGCTGCGCGACCTTGCGCTGATCCGCCAGACGGCGTTTGAATATGACACGCTGAAGCCCGAGGTGGTGATCGCGCGAATGAAGCCGATGGTCGACGCAAAGGATCCGGCGTCGAGCTGGTTCGCGAGCGCCGCCGAACTTTCGGCGACCGCGCATTATCAGTTGGGGCAGTTCGATCAGGCGGGCGCGCTTTACGGACGCATCGCCAAATTGCCCGACGTCTCCAAATCGCTGCAATCGCGCTCGGTGCAGATGGCGGGTATGCTCGGCGTCGACGCGGTCGCAGATCGCGCGAACGAAAGCGCCGAAAAGGACCAGAAAGGCAATGCTGCGCCGAAGGCAGCGGCAGCCGCAAAGACTGAGAAAGCCAATTAATATGCGGAAAGCGCGTTACGGAATTTATGCGGCGCTGCTGGCGCTGCCGCTCACGGCATGTGGGGTGCTCAAGGGCGACGGCGGACCGAAGACCCCGACGGTGGGTGACCGCGTGTCGATCCTGTCGAACGACAACAGCGTCAAGGTCGATCCCGCCACCGCATCGATCGCGGTCGTGCTTCCCGAACCGGCGGTCAACGCCAATTGGGCGCAGTCGGGCGGCAACGCTTCGAAATCGATGGGTCATCCGGCGCTCGCCGCCACGCGAACCAAGCTGTGGGAAACCAGCATCGCGGGCAACACGAACAAACAGCGGATCGCGGCCTCGCCCGTGATTGCCGACAACCGGCTGTTCGTCGTCGATACCGATGCTGTCGTCACCGCTTTCGCCGCCGATACGGGCGCGAAATTGTGGAGCGCCGCGATCGGCAGCACGGGCAAGGATTTCAAGGCATCGCTGTTCGGCGGTGGTGCCGGGGTCGACGGCAATGTGGTTTATGCCACGAGCGGCGTCGGCGATGTCGCGGCGCTGAACGTTGCGGACGGCTCGGTGATCTGGAAGGTAAAGCCTTCGGGGCCCCTGCGCGGCGCGCCGACGATCGCCTTTGGCGGGGTCTATGTGATCAGCCAGGACAATCAGATTTTTGCCCTCAACGCCGCCGATGGCGCGGTGCAGTGGCAGGCGACCGCATCGATGGAGCCGGGCAGCGTGTTTGGCGCCGCGTCGCCCGCAGCCGGGCAGGGGACGATCGTCGCTGGCTTCTCGTCGGGTGAAGTGCAGGCCTATCGTTACGAAAACGGCCGCGACCTGTGGGAAGATGCGCTTGCGCGCACGTCGATGGCGCTGTCGGTTTCGACGCTCACCGACGTCGATGCCGATCCGGTCGTCGACCGTGGCCGCGTCTTCGCGCTCGGTCAGGGCGGCCGCATGGCGAGCTATGAACTCGTCACGGGCCAGCGTAGCTGGGAAATCTCGATCGCCGGCATTTCGACGCCCTATGTCGTTGGCGAGTGGGTCTATGCCATGACCGACGATGCCAAGCTTCTGTGCGTCGCTCGCACCAGCGGCAAGGTACGTTGGATGCAGCAGCTCGCGCGTTTCCGCGTTGAAACCGAAAAGAAGAAGAAGGACCCGATCCGCTGGACCGGCCCGATTCTTGCGGGCGGCCGTTTGATCGCGGTGAACAGCGAAGGCACGTTGTCCGAATTCTCGCCGACCGACGGATCGCTGCTGGGATCGACCGAATTCAAATCGTCGCTGTCGCAGCCGCCGGTGGTTGCGAATAATATTTTGTACGTCCTCGCGGACGATGGAAAGCTCACGGCCTGGCGCTGATACAGCGTCCGGGCCGGGGTGGCCCGGATAGGATAGGAACCAAGCCATGTCGCGATTCGCGACGATCGCCATTGTCGGCCGCCCCAATGTCGGCAAATCGACGCTGTTCAACCGGCTGGTCGGCAAGCGCCTTGCGCTCGTCGACGACCAGCCCGGAGTCACGCGCGACCGGCGCGAGGGCGACGGTGAACTGCTCGGCCTGAAGTTCACCATCGTCGATACCGCCGGTTTCGAGGATTATGACGCGGCGACGCTGCCCGGCCGGATGCGCGTGCAGACCGAAAAGGCGGTGCGCGAGGCCGATGCGGCGCTGTTCATGATCGACGGCCGTGCGGGCGTAACTCCGCTCGACGAGGAAATCGCGCGCTGGCTGCGCAGCGAGGACACGCCGATCATTCTCCTCGTCAACAAGGCTGAGGGGAAGCAGGGCGAAAACGGCCTGATGGAGAGCTATTCGCTCGGCTTCGACAATCCGATCGCGCTCAGCGCCGAGCATGGCGAGGGGGTCGTCGACCTGTTCGATGCGCTGCGTCCGATCATCGAGGCTTATGACGCGGCTGAAGCCGAAGCCTTTCCGCCGCCGGTGGAAGGCGAAGAGGATGAGGACGCGCCGCTCGGACCGATGAAGCTGGCGATCGTCGGCCGTCCGAACGCGGGCAAATCGACGCTGATCAACCGCATGATCGGCGAGGATCGCTTGATCACCGGGCCCGAGGCGGGGATCACGCGCGATTCGATCCGCGTCGACTGGCAATGGGAAAATGACGGCGAGGTCCACGAAATCCAGCTTTTCGACACCGCGGGCATGCGCAAGCGCGCCAAGGTCGTCGACAAGCTCGAAAAGCTCTCGGTCGCCGATGCGCTCCACGCGGTCGATTTCGCCGAGGTCGTGGTGCTGCTGCTCGATGCCACGAAGGGCCTCGAGGCGCAGGATCTGCGCATCGCCGACAAGGTGCTGCAGGAAGGGCGGGCGCTGATCGTCGCGCTCAACAAATGGGATATCGCCGAAGATCCCTCGGCACTGTTCAACGGCGTTCGGAACGCGCTTGACGACGGGCTCAGCCAGGTGAAGGGCGTTCCCGTGCTCAGCATCTCAGGCGCGACGGGCAAGGGGATTGATACGCTGGTCCGTGTCGCTTTCGAACAGCGCGATATCTGGACCAACCGTGTTTCGACCGCGCGGCTCAATCGCTGGTTCGAAGGGGCGGTCGAGAATAATCCGCCACCGGCGCCGGGCGGCAAGCGTATCAAGCTGCGTTACATCACGCAGGCGCGCACGCGGCCGCCGACCTTCGTCGTCTTCGGGTCGCGTACCGACAGTTTGCCGGGAAGTTATGAACGCTATCTGGTCAACGGGATGCGCAAGGAACTGGGGTTCCAGGGCGTGCCGGTACGCCTCAATTTCCGCAATTCGCGCAATCCCTATGACGAATGACCGGACCTGACGCATTGGGGACGCGCGTCGTCGATGCGCGCGGGATGCGCTGCCCCTGGCCGGCGCTCAGGCTGGCGCGGGCGCTGCGCGAGACGGCCGATGTCCTGCTGCTCGCCGACGATCCGCAGGCGGCGCGCGAGGTCGCAGCACTGGCAGGCGAGCATGGCTGGTCGGTCGAAGATACCGTGTCCCCTTCGGGTGACGCAGGCTGGCGAGTCCGGCGCTGATCCAAAATGGGGCGCCTTTCGTCATCCGGGCGCGGGTATTGTAACGTCTTTTTTACCGAAGCTGGGGCATGGATCGGCCGGGACCACGACCGAATTTGAATACCAAGGGACGGAACATTGGACGAAATCCTGGTCGATTGGGATGAATTTCGCGCGACGCGCACCCAGTTGGGCGCGGCGTTTGTAAGGATTCTCGGCTATTTTCGCGAAGACGGCATCAAATCGGTTGCCGCGATCGAAGAGGCGATGCGCGCGCGCGACGCGGGCGGCCTTGTCATGCCCGCGCACACGCTGAAAAGCGAAGCGCGTCAGTTCGGCGGCGAAAGGCTCGGCGCGCTCGCCGAGGATATCGAGGTTTTCGCGCGGCACTGTGTCGAGAGCCAGATCAGTCCTGAGGAATATCTGCCGCGCGTCGTCGCGCTTCGTCCGATGTTTGAGGAAACGCTCGGCGCGCTTGAACGCGAGGCCAATCCGCTCGTCCAGCGTCGCCCGTCGGGCTTCGATCGCGCCATCGGCTATTGAGCCGCAGTTTTTCGCATCGGTTGCACCTGCCAGCGCGACAGGCTGCGCCATAACCATTCGAGTGGTCCATAGTGGAAGCGCGCGAGCCACGGCTTTGACCAGAACAGCATCGCGGCCCACATTCCGAAACAGAAGAGATAGAGCGCGGTCCGGCCAATGCTCCCGAACAAGCCCAGCCCATAGCCATAGAAGATCGTCGTCATGACGATCGATGTCGTGAGATAGTTGGTGAAGGCCATGCGTCCGGTCGCGGCAAGTCGCATACGGATCGCGTCGTTGGCTTTCACCTTGATCAGCCACATGATGAGTGCGGCCCAGCCGATCGTCATCACAATATCGAATGGCGTCGACAGCGACAGCGTCGCGCCGAAAGTCGACACCGCGCTGAACCCGCTCGCGATCTGGTAACAGGCGAGTGCAATTAGCGGCGGTACGCCGATCAGGAAGCAGCGCAGCGCCCATTTGCGATACCGGGCGGGCTCCCAGTCGCCGGTCAGCTTGCGCGACTTGAACAACGCCATGCCCAGCAGCATCAGGCCCATCGTCTCCCACAGGAACATCATTACCGCGACGAAGGGCTCGGTCAGCGTCTCGCCGGTACGATGCGCGACGATGCTGGCGTAACTGCCGAGATAGATTGCCATTTCCTTGGCATAACTCGCCGCGCCGGGGCCCATCTCGGCATCCATTTCGGCAAGGCCCTTGCGCATCTCGCCCATCATGTCGGCCGGCAGCTTACCTGCTTCGGCCAGCGCCATCACGGCCCATCCCGATCCGAGAAAACCGATGCCGATGACGAAAAAGACGATCGCCCAGATCGTCAGCGCCTTCACCGAAAGATTGCGGAACGCGAAAAGGAGCAAGCCGCACATCGCGTACAGGAACAATATGTCACCGAACCAGATAAGGTAGAAATGGGCGAGGCCGAAGAGAGCCAGCCAGAACATCCGGGAATAATGGACGCTCGCGGCGCTGCGCCCGGCGCTGTCCGCGCTCTCGATGACGAGCAAGGTGCTCGCGCCGAAAAGCATCGAGAACATTCCGCGCATCTTGGAATCAATCAGTACAAAGTTGAAGAACCAGGTGCCAAGATCGATCGAGCCGACCGGTCCCCCCGCCATCGGGTTGGAATAGGCCGCAAAGGGCAGGGCAAAGGCGGCAATATTCATTGCCAATATGCCCATAACCGCCACGCCGCGGATCGCGTCGAGGCTTTCGTAACGTGTCGATGCCATGGCCATGCCCGCTGCCCCCTTCGGTGGATGGCAAGGCGTATCGCGCGCCGTAAAACGCGTCGAGGAGTTTCGGCATTCAGCGACTATTGACATCTATGTCAGTAATGCTATTTGCACAGCATCACCTGATTCGAACGAGAATAGTCATGACCCCCACGATCTTCTCCCACCCCGATCGCATTCCCGCGAAGTTCCGCCCGTTCAAGGCGTTCGCGCACTTCCGCAAGCTCATCAAGGACAAGGAAGACACCGAACAGGTGTTCCACATCTTTGAAAATCTGCCGCGCAAGGGCTTCATGGACGACGCGCGCGCCTTCGTCGAAAGCGATTTTGGCAAGCAGCTCATGGAGCGCGAACCCTATCTCCCCGACCTGCTCGACGATCATAGCTGGATCGATGCTTTGCCCGAAGGCACCGTCGGCCACGCCTATGTCACCTTCATGCGCCGTGAAGGCCTGTCGGCGGCGGGGCTTGTCGCCGAGAGCGAGAAGATGGGCCGCCCGCAATATGACGACCAAGTGCAATGGTATTCGAACCGCCTGCGCGACACACACGACCTGTTCCACATTCTGACCGGCTATGGCCGCGATGCGCTGGGCGAACAGTGCGTGCTCGGTTTCACCTATGGCCAGACGGGCAATTACGGCAATGCCTTCATCGCCTATGCCGGCGGCTATGAAGTGAAGCGCGGCGTCAAGAGCGACGCGCCGGTGATGGGCGCGATCCGCCAGGGCCAGCGCCACGGCAAAGCGTCGAAAGCAATCATCGAGCAGGACATCCGCTCGCTGCTTGCCGAACCGCTCGACGCCGCGCGTGCGCGCCTCGGCATCGGCGAGCCGACGCTTTATCAGGAAGCGCACCGCGCTTACCGCAACCGCGGCATCGATCCGTACAATTTCCTTGCGGCAAAGGCTGCAATGGCCTGAACTGCGCCCCGGCGAAAGCCGGGGACCCCGCTAATCCAGCTTTGCGATCAGTGCCTGCGCGGCCGCGGGGTTGCGGACCTTCGCGCCGGATATGAAGAAAATATAGGCATCGCGGCCGTCGGCCGCCCAATCCTTGGCGCGCTTCGCCCAATGATCGAGCGCCTGGGCGTCATAGCCGGTTTCGACATCCTCCTCGCTGCGCTGGAGCCGCGCATAGGTGAAGTCCGCCGTCTGCTCATCGATGCACGGGAATTCGTCGCTGTCGGCGTAGACGGCCGCCATGTTGCGGTCGCGGAGCATGTCGACGAACTTCGGGTCGCGGAAGCTTTCGTCGCGGACCTCGATCGCATGACGTAGCTTTAGGCCATCCTGACTGTCGGGCAGCAAGTCTAGGAAGCCTGCGAAATCGTCGCGGTCGAACTTCTTCGTTGCCATGAACTGCCAGTGGATCGGGCCGAGCCGGTCGCCGAGCCGCGTCAGGCCCTGCGTCAGGAACTTCTCGATAGAGGCGGCGCCTTCCGCCAGCACCTTACGGTTTGTCGTGAAACGCGACGCCTTGACGCTGAATTTGAAGCCGTCGGGGACCGATGCGGCCCAATTGGCAAAGGTCTCAGGCTTCTGGCTGCCATAGTAGGTGCCGTTGATCTCGATGCCGGTCAGGTGCTGGCCGGCATATTCGAGCTCTCGCTTGTGCGCGAGCCCGGCGGGGTAGAAGGGGCCGCGCCACGGTTCGAAGGTCCAGCCCCCGACGCCGACATAGATGCTCATATGCGCGTGACCTCCGTGCCAAATCATTTTTCGTCATTGCGAGCGTAGCGAAGCAATCCAGAGCAGGCGTACACCGCTCTGGATTGCTTCGCTACGCTCGCAATGACGGATGAGGCAAACGCCGAGCTAATTAGGCGAGCGCCGCGTCGGCTCCCATCAAATTCGGGAAGAAACCCTCATGCGCCTCGCGGAGTTCAGCGAGAGTCACCTGATGGTCGCTGCCTTCGAGTTCGAAGACGATGCGGTCCTTGATCGTGCGGCCGACGGGATCGACCGGTACGTCGGCACGGCCGGCGGCGTCGAGGAAGTCGGCGAGGCAGGTGTCGCAGACGGTGACGAGGTACAGGCCCTGATCCTCGCCGAAGAAGCTTTCAGCGACACCGAAGGGCTGTTCTTCGCTGACCAGCACGCCGATGTTCGACTTCAATGCCATTTCGGCCAGCGTCACCGCCATGCCGCCGTCGGATACATCGTGGCAGGCCGTGATCCAGCCGGCGTTGATCGCGCCGCGAATGAAGTCACCGGTGCGTTTTTCGGCGCGGAGGTCGACCGGCGGCGGCGGGCCTTCCTCGCGGCCGAGAATTTCGCGGAGCCACACCGACTGGCCTAGATGACCGGCGCGTTCGCCGACCGCGAGCACGATGTCGCCGGTGCGCTTGAAGCCGATGCCGACCGCGCGGTTCAGATCCTCGATCACGCCGACGCCGCCGATCGCGGGGGTCGGAAGGATCGCGCTGCCGCCGCCGGTTGCCTTGCTCTCGTTATAGAGACTGACGTTGCCCGAGACGATCGGATAGTCGAGCGCACGGCAGGCCTGTGCCATGCCGTCGAGGCAGCCGGTGATCTGCCCCATGATTTCGGGGCGCTGCGGATTGGCAAAGTTCAGGCAATTGGTGATCGCGAGCGGGGTCGCGCCGACCGCGGTTATGTTGCGCCAGGTCTCAGCGACCGCCTGCTTGCCGCCCTCGACCGGGTCGGCATAGCAATAGCGCGGGGTGCAGTCGGTCGACATGGCGAGCGCGCGGCTCGTGCCGTGGATGCGGACGAGCGCGGCGTCACCGCCGGTCTGCAGCGTGTCGGCGCCGACCTGGCTGTCATATTGTTCGTAAATCCAGCGGCGACTGGCGATGTCGGGGGTGCCCATCAGCGTCTTGAGGTCGGCGGCGACATCCTTCGTCTCGGGGACGTTGGTGAGTTCGCCCTGCTTCGGCGTTGGAACATGTGGGCGGTCATAGAGCGGCGCGTCGTCGGCGAGCGGCGCGAGCGGAATGTCGCACACGATCTCGCCATGATGTTCGAGCACCATGCGGCCGGTGTCGGTGACGGTGCCGATGACCGCAAAGTCGAGCTCCCATTTGTGGAAGATCGCGGCGGCGAAATCCTCGCGGCCGGGCTTCAGCACCATCAGCATGCGTTCCTGGCTTTCAGACAGCATCATCTCATACGCCGTCATGCCGGTTTCGCGCTGCGGCACGTCGTCCATTTTTAGGTGGAGGCCGACGCCGCCCTTCGATGCCATTTCGACCGACGACGAGGTGAGGCCCGCGGCGCCCATATCCTGAATCGCGACGATTGCGTCCGACGCCATCAGTTCGAGGCAAGCCTCGATCAGCAATTTTTCGGTGAAGGGGTCGCCGACCTGAACCGTCGGGCGCTTTTCTTCGGCATCCTCGCCAAAGTCGGCCGAGGCCATCGTCGCGCCGTGGATGCCGTCGCGGCCGGTCTTCGATCCGACATAGACGATCGGATTGCCGACGCCGCTGGCGGCCGAATAAAAAATCTTGTCCTGCTCGGCGACGCCGACGGTCATCGCATTGACGAGGATATTGCCGTCATAGGCCTTGTGGAAATTGACTTCGCCGCCGACCGTCGGGACGCCGACGCAATTGCCATAACCGCCGATGCCATGGACGACGCCCGAGATGAGGTGCTTCATCTTCGGATGGTCGGGGCGGCCGAAGCGCAGCGCGTTGAGGTTCGCGACGGGGCGCGCGCCCATCGTAAATACGTCGCGCAAGATGCCGCCAACCCCGGTCGCCGCGCCCTGATAGGGTTCGATGTACGACGGGTGGTTGTGGCTCTCCATCTTGAAGATGGCGGCGAGCTTCTTGCCGTCCGGCCCTTCGCCGATATCGATGACGCCGGCATTTTCGCCGGGGCCGCAGATCACCCATGGGGCCTCCGTCGGCAGTTTCTTCAAATGGAGGCGCGAGCTTTTATAACTGCAATGCTCCGACCACATGACCGAGAAGATGCCGAGTTCGACGAGGTTGGGCTCACGCCCGATCGCGTTCAGGACGCGATCATATTCCTCGGGCGAAAGCCCATGCTCGGCGACGATTTCGGGGGTGATGGTGGGCGCTTGCTGAGTCATGGCGCGCCTTTAGCCGCACAGGCGCAAAACGAACAGACCCCATGATGCGAAAACATCATGGGGTCTGCGGTCGGAGAGACGTTTTAGCGAGAAGCGAGAGTGGCCGTCTCGATCTTGAGCGGCTCGACGTCGCGCAGCGCGAAGCTGACCTGCTGCGAACCGACGGTGCCGCGAACGCGGTGCTGGCCGACGCGGAGCGTGAACGGCTTGCCGGTGCGTTCCTCGACACCGTTGATCACGCGCGTGTCGCCAACTTGCGTGACGGTATAGCTGTAGGTGCTGCCCTCATGCTCGAAACGGTTGGTCGGCGCGTCCTTCGCAAGAGCAACGGAAGGCGCCAGCGCGAGCAGGCCAAGGGCGGGGATAATGAATTTTTTCATGATGCAAGTCCTTGTCTAAAAACAAAACTTGCCTTCGAGCCCCTCTCTTCTTGTGCAGTGCAGCATGACGGGCTCACACCATGTGAGCAATTGCAAAAAACAGAACCGCGATTGCGCTAAGGCGAATGGCTTAGCGGGTAGCCGCGCGACGGTTCGCACCAGCCCACGCCGCAGTGCCCGCGAGTAGCGCATAGGCGAAAAGCATCGTCGCGGGGACGGCGAGCGAATAGGCTGGCTCTTTCGGGCCGAACCAGTCGACCGCCTGCGCAAAGGCAAGCAGCGCGGCAAGAACCCAGAGTCGGCGATTGCCACCCGGTGCCTCTGTTCGGCGCATATAATAGAGGAATGCCCCGCCGATCAGCAGGATCTCCAGCGGCATCGCGATCAGTGGATGATTCCACAGCCCGAGGCCGAGTTTGGGCGGCATGCCATAGAGTGTCAGGTCGGGAATATGGACGATGAGGTCGATGAACCAATGCGACACCACAACCAGTGCTGCGCCGATTGCCGCTTCCTTGCGTTTGGTCGCAAACCAGACCAGCACCCCGAAAATCTTGGCCCAGATCAACGCGCCCAGCAGGCTGTGCGTATAGGGCATATGATGCAGGTCCATCGGGTTCATCGCGGTGATGCCGGGAACGATCCGCATCGCCTCCACGCCCGGGATGAGCAGCGCGGCGAAACCGATGTCGACGAGCTGCGCCGCGACGAACAAGGTCCCGAGCCCCGCCGCCTTGGGGCGGGCCGCGGCGATCAGAGCCGGAGCGAAATGGCCGATGAACATGGCGCGACGCTATAGGGCGAAATCGCGACGTCAAGCTTGACCGACCGGGGGCGATGGGGCCAAAGCAGGGCCATGACGGATACCCCCGAAACCGCCGCCGCTGTCGACATCGCTTCTCTGTCATTCGAAGCGGCGATGGGCGAGCTTGAAACGATCGTGCGTCGGCTCGAGAGCGGGGACGTCAGTCTCGAGGAATCGGTGACGCTCTATGAACGCGGCCATGCGCTGCGCGGCCATTGCGAAGCGCGGCTTGCAGCGGCGCAGGCGCGGATCGAACAGGTCAGCCTGGGCGCCGATGGCCGGCCCACGGGAACCACTCCCTTCGGCGAAAGCTGATCCGGGGTGGCGCTCGACGACGACGAAGTTTCGCGCGGCCGGCAATTGCTGCTGTCCACCCAGGCCGAGGTCGCGGCCGGAACAGACAATCTCTTCGAACAGCTTCTCGCGGTACCGTCCGATCCGCGCAGGCCACTTTATGAAGCGATGCGGCATGCTGCGGTTGCGGGCGGCAAGCGGCTACGGCCCTTGCTGGTGCGTGCGGCGGGTGATCTGTTCCATGTTGACCGCTCGCTGACGCTGCGCGTCGGGGCGGCGGTGGAGGCGATGCACGTCTATTCGCTGATCCATGACGACCTGCCGTGCATGGACGATGACGATATGCGCCGCGGCAAGCCGACGGTGCACAAGGCCTTTGATGAAGCAACTGCGGTGCTCGCGGGCGATTCGCTTCATGCCCTCGCGTTCGAATGGCTGTGCGATCCGGTGACGAGCAGCGACCCGTTCGTGCGTAGCGAACTGTGCTGCGAACTTGCACGCGCCGCGGGCCCGGCTGGCATGGCGGGTGGGCAGATGATGGACCTTGCCGCCGAGACCTCGAATTTCGACTTGCCGACGGTGACGCGCCTGCAGCAACTGAAGACCGGGGCGCTGATCGCTTTTTCGGTCGAAGCCGGCGCGATACTTGCGCGGATTCCGCCCGACAGCCGCACTCCGCTGCGCGGTTATGCGCGTGATATCGGGCTCGCCTTTCAGATCGCCGACGACATCATGGATGTCGAGGGTGACGAGGCGCTGGCGGGCAAGGCGCTGCACAAGGACGACGCTGCGGGCAAGGCGACCTTCGTCACCCTGATGGGGATCGAGCGTGCGCGCGAACAGGCGACCGCGCTCGTCGAACAGGCGATTGCGCATCTGGCCGGCTTCGGCGAAGAAGCGACGCTGCTACGCGCGATCGCGCGCTATGTCGTGGAAAGGGACCGTTGATGCGGGTGGGGGTTTATCCGGGTACGTTCGATCCGATCACGCTCGGCCATATGGACATCATCCGCCGCGGTGCGAAGTTCGTCGACCGGCTGATCATCGGGGTGACGACCAACATCGCGAAATCGCCCTTGTTCGACGACGACGAACGGATCGCAATGGTAAAAGCCGAGGTTGCGGGAATCGATGGAGACATTGAGGTCGTCGGCTTCAATTCGCTGCTGATGGACTTCGCCGATGCCCAGGGCGCCTCGATCATCGTCCGCGGCATTCGCGGTGTCACCGATTTCGAATATGAGTATCAGCTGACGGGCATGAACCGCCAACTCAATGACCGTGTCGAAACCGTCTTTCTGATGGCCGACGTCAGTCTTCAGCCGATCGCATCGCGGCTGGTCAAGGAAATCGCGATCTTTGGCGGCGACATCCACAAATTCGTGACGCCCTCGGTACGCGATGCGGTCGTCGCTCGCATCGCCGAGCGGGGGCTCCTTCAGGGCGAGCGCTGACACCGATCATTGAGCGTTCAGCTTTTTCCCGCTAGGGCGCGCCATCAGGGCGCAAATTCAGTTTATTTTTCTAAAGGCCGATCCAGCATGACATCTTCCTTCCGCCCCTTGGTTCTTACGGCGATGGCGTTCGGTCTCTCGGTTGCGGCGATCGCACAGGATGCGCCGCCCGCGCCCGGCCCAAATCCTGAAGAAAGCCAGCCGGCGCCGCCGGTGGAAACCCCGGCTCCGCCGCCGCTCGACACCCCGGCTGCACCCGCGGCGACTGAAGCCGCGCCCGCGGTCCAGGCGCCCGCAGTGCCGACGATGACGCCCGACCAATATATCAACAACCCGGAATATATGCTGAACCTCGACCTTTCGACGGGCGGCCGGGTTGTGATCCAGCTCTTTCCCAATGTCGCGCCGAACCATGTCGATCGTATCAAGCAGCTTGCGCGCGCGGGCTTTTACGACGGGATCAAGTTCCACCGCGTGATCGACGGTTTTATGGCGCAGACGGGCGATCCGAGCGCGACCGGGCAGGGCGGCTCGCAGCTTCCCGACCTGAAAGCCGAGTTCAACGTGACCCCGCATCTGCGCGGTACGCTGTCGATGGCGCGCGCCGAGAATGAGGATAGCGCGAACAGCCAATTCTTCATCATGCTCCAGCCGCGCTTTTCGCTCGACCGCCGATACACGGCGTTCGGCCGTGTCATTTCGGGCATGCAATATATCGACGCGATCCATAAGGGCGAGCCGCCCGAGGTGATGTCGCGCATGGTGCAGGTTTCGGTCGCGGCCGATAACAAGCCGATGCCGCCGGCCTCGATGCTCACGGAAACGGTACCCGCGCCCGCTGCCGCGCCTGAAGTGACGCTCGACCAGCTCAACGCGCCGATCAAGCAGTAAGCGCGGGGACGCGCGTCAAGATCATGCGCGTCGACGCCTTCGATTTCGATCTACCCAATGAGCGTATCGCGCTTCGCCCCGCGCGGCCGCGCGATGCGGCGCGGATGCTCGTCGTCGATGGCGGCCAGATCGTCGACGCGGGCGTTGCCGACCTGCCGATGTGGTTGCGCCCCGGCGACTGTTTGGTCTTCAACGATACGCGCGTTATTCCGGCGCAGCTCGAGGGACGGCGCGGGGACGCGCGCATCGGCGCCACGCTGCACAAGCGGATCGACCTGCGCCGCTGGCAAGCCTTCATCCGCAATGCCAAAAGGCTGCGCGTGGGCGAGACGGTCGATTTCGGCGCCGGTGTCGAAGCGTTCGCCGAGGAGCGGCTGTCCGACGGCAGCTTCATCCTGGCCTTCGCCGGCGACGAGCCGGTCGAAGTGCTGCTCGAACGTGCGGGCACGATGCCGCTGCCGCCCTATATTGCGGGCAAGCGTCCCACCGATGAAGACGACCGCAGCGATTATCAGACGATGTTCGCGCGCGAGGATGGCGCGGTCGCGGCACCCACCGCCGCGCTACACTTCACGCCGAAGCTGCTCGATGCACTTGCCGCGGCGGGCGTCGCAACCGAAACGCTGACACTGCACGTCGGTGCGGGTACCTTCCTGCCCGTGAAGGCCGACAACACCGAAGATCATGTCATGCACGCCGAATGGGGCCAGATCGACGCCGACACCGCGGCGCGGCTCAATGCGGTGCGCGCGGCGGGCGGCCGCGTCATCGCGGTCGGGACCACCAGCCTGCGCCTGCTCGAAAGCGCGGCGCAGGATGATGGCACGATCGCGCCCTTCGCGGGCGACACGGCAATATTCATTACTCCAGGCTATCGCTTCAGGGCGATCGACGGCCTGATGACCAACTTCCATCTACCGCGCTCGACATTGTTCATGTTGGTCAGCGCGCTGATGGGGCTGGAGACGATGCAGGCCGCTTACGCCCACGCCATCGGAAACGACTATCGTTTCTACAGCTATGGCGACTCCAGCCTGCTGCTTCCGCGTCAGAGCGACCGGTCAGCGTAAACCGCCATCGCGGCCGCGATGAACTCGGGGCATCCCGCTATTTTGTCGTCGTCATAGGTGCCGCGGAACTCCGGATTTTCGACATAATAGCGGCCGAGGCCCCCGAAGGCTTCGGCGTCTGGCGTCCAGCTATGCGATACCCAGCGATAATGGCGGTCCGTCACGGCCTGCACCGCGTCGGAAGCGGGATCGGCACCGTCGCGGAACAGGCGCTGGAAATCAGCGCGGATTACTTCCATTTCGGACTGAATGGCTGCGACCTGTTCCTTACTGAATGATCGCGCCTTTGCCGCCGCCGCCGCGACGGCGTCCTTGCCCCAAAAATCCTCGGCCTCGCGCTGCCAACGGTCGCGCGTTTCGGGGGCTATGCCGGCGTAATAGTCATTGTCTTCCATATCCTCGTCCTTTTCCAGTGATGCGATCGTGCGATCGATGGTTCGGATGAGGGTCCGGTAATGGCCGATCCGGGCGTCGAGCGCCGTGCGGTGCTCGCGCAGCGCGGCAAGCGGATCGAAGGCGGGGTCGTCGAGCACCGCAGCGATCCCGGCCAGCGGCAGGCCAAGCTCGCGGTAGAAAAGGATCTGCTGCAGCCGCAGCAACTCCTCCCTGCCATAATAGCGATAGCCGTTGGCGCCGACATGGCCGGGCTTCAGCAGGTCGATCGCATCATAATGATGCAATGTCCTGACGCTGATGCCCGCCGCTTTTGCGACTTGCCGAACCGTCCGCATTCACCGTCTCCTCATAGCGGGACGGGCCTATCGGGGATGACGCAGCGTGAGGGTCAAGCCCTTTTTACGCGGTGCAAGCGCCGATCAATATTCGATCGTGATCCGGACCTTGCCCGGCTCGACGCCGGCCAGCGCGGCAATCTCTTCGCGGCTCGACCGGACTAGCGCATGCATTTGCTGTGCGTTCGCCGCAGGGTCGCCATGCGCGGTCGAAGTATCGCCGGCGAGCAGCTCGCGTTCCGAAATTCCAAAGGCATCGGCCAGCGCGATCAAATTTCCGCGCCGCGGGACGGTCTTGCCGCTTTCCCATGCCCAGATGCTCGGTTTGCTGAATCCCGTTCGATCCGAAAGGGCTGCGCGGCTGAGCCCATGTTCCTTGCGGAGCCGGAGAAGGCGCTGGGCCAATAGCTCGTCGCCATCGGGCGTGCGGGCAGGATCGACGTCGTCAGGAAGCGGATTACGCAGCTGCGCCGCGCTAAGCGCCGCGCGCGATAGGGGGCGGTCAAAACGGCAGCCAGCCAGCGCCTCGCTGCGCCACACGATAGTGGCCGCACAATCGGGAGCTTCGGGCAGCGCCACCGTAAGCCGCTGGCCAATGGCCAGATCGGATGCCGTCTCGATCAACATCCCGGTCGCCGACAAATTGTGAATCACAACGGTGGTGCCCGCATTGTTGCCGTCGAGTGATCCGGGCGCTTCAAAGCGCATATGCATGCGGGGAGCACCGCGCTCGCTTTCGACGGTCTGCTGCTTTTCGATCATCGCATGAATGGCCATGATCCAGCCCTATGCGGGGTGATCGGTTGTCGAGTAGTTAATGGCCTATGCCTCATCGCGAGCCCATGCGCCGCCGGACCCTTGGAAACAAGGTCAGTTTGGTCCGACCCGGGGCGAACTGTGCGCGGCTTGCGGCGGGTGAATCGGCAAATCGCCCTGATTTTTCTGAGAGTTTTCTTAACCCAGATTAAGTCGCGGCTAATTTCAATGTTAATATTTGAGCTGTCGCTGTCCCGATTCTGAACAGCGCGGCTTTTCCGTCGACGCGTCCGTGTGTGCGGTTAACCGTCGTGACCCCTACAAAAGTGTGGATTCTCGTTGTAGATGAACGGCATCCTCGGCCTGGATTTTCGCCGGAGGGCAAATTGGGGGGTGCCCGGCCAACTTAATTTCTGTACTAAGTTTTTATTAACAGACGGGTTGATGAGTCGGGTTGCAGCTCATCGGGCACGGGGGTGCCAAAGGCCAGCCGCAAAGCGGAGCCTGAACCGTCAGCAAATTTTTGGGGGTTCGTGTCATGAGGTTCATGATTTTTGCGCTCGCCGCGGCGGCTTTTGCTGTGCCCGCGAACGCAGAAGAAATCCAGAACGTCCGATCGCTCGACATCGCGGTCAGCGGGGCGATCCGGCAACATTGTGCGATGGGCAGCATCGCCAACATGGATTTCGGCAATCTCGAACGCCGAGGCCTTGGCATCGAGACGCGCGTCGCGCTCGATTGCAACGTGCCCTTCACCATGACGATCAAGGGCGCACGAGGCGGCCTGACCCACACCACGATGCCCAACGGTCAAGGGCCGTACGGCGGCGTCCTGCCCTATAATCTCGCCGTCGAAATGCCCGTGCGATATCCCTCGCAGCAGACGGTAAGCAAATCCTTCGACAGCCATCAGCTTCTGGCCGGTGGCGTCATTTCCAGCAACGGCGGGATCGCGACGGACGGCATGCGTCTGGCGGTCCAGCTTGGTCAGCCTTCGGGCGAGGCCGGGCTGCTGGCTGGCGAATATTCGGAAACGATCACGATCACGGTCTCTCCGATCTGAAGATTCGCCTGCGACGTGGGTCGCGGGCGGAATTAAGCCGGAAGGGTAGGCACCGATGCCCTCCCGGTTCTCCGACCAGACGGTGCAAAATATCACGCCATCGCCCGGCTTTCGGGCAGGGGCGTTATAATAGAGGGAAGAAGATTATGAAGAAGATCCTTAGCGGCGCCGTTGCCGCCATCGCGCTCATCGCGACCCCGGCCGTCGCCCAGACCAACCAGGTCCACTACAACATCGCCGGCGCTCAGCTGACGAACCCGACGGGCCTCGGCGGCGCACTTGCGCAGATCGGTGCTGAACTCGCCATCGCTGGCGGCATTGGCACGCGCTACACCGCCATTGCTGGCGCGCTGCCCAACAGCGACCCCGCAACCCCGACCGTCGACGTCGTTTTCAGCCTGAGCGGCTCGGTGAGCAAGGACTGCTCGTTCTATTCGGGCAACAATGCGAACGCGACGAACATCAGCTTCGGCACCATCGGCGTCCGCACGGGCAACAATGAAAACGTCAACTCGGCGTTCGAAATGGTTGGTCCGGCTGTTGCCAGCGTCAAGACGCTGACCGCTGGTTGCAACTTCAACAACGAAGTTGTGATCACCAAGAACAACGGTTCGAGCGGCCTCGTCAACGCTGCTGCTGGTGGCTACGACACCGACGAATTCCAGGCGCACATTCCGTACAGCGTGAATGCTTCGTGGACCGGCGTGACGCTGAACTCGGTTGCTGCCGGTACCGGCCAGTCGCTGAACGTGACGACCACGCAGAACAGCGGTCAGAAGCAGCAGGGCGCTTGGCGTTCGAACATGGACATCGACTTCGTTGCTCCTGCGATCACCAACAAGGGCCTGGTCGCCGGTAACTACAGCGGCACGACCACGCTGACGCTGCGCGCCCTCTAAGTTCGCGCGGTAACCAATAGGGGAAGGGGAAAGAGCAATCTTTCCCCTTTCTTTATGAATATGTGAAATTACGTCGCCAAGGGACGACAAGGGGATGGGAATCATGACAGCTTTGGCGATGGTGAAGCGTCATGCGCGCGCATTACTGGCTGCGCTTGTCGCATTGGCCGTGCTGGTGACCCCTGCGCTGGCGATGCGCGTATCGCCGATGGTGATCGAAATGGAATCGCGCGGTTCCAATGCCGTGGCGCGGATCGAAGTCCAGAACATCAACCCCGCCAATCTTGCGTTCCAGACCCGCGTTTTCCGGATGGAAATCGACAAGGACGGGACAATAACCGAAACCCCGGCCGACGATCAGTTCCTCGTCTTCCCGCCGCAAGGCGTTCTGGCTGCCGGCGGCCGTCAGGTCGTCCGTCTGCAATGGGTCGGCGACACCGAAATGGCCGCATCGCAGGCTTATTACGTGTCGGTCGAGCAGTTGCCGGTTCCGTTCGAAGCCGGTTCATCCGATTCTGTCGGTGCCCAGGTCCAGGTGCTTTACAATATGCGCGCGCTGGTCGTCGTGGCGCCCCCGGGCGCAAAGCCCGACGTGAAGGCCTCTATGGTCAAGCAACTCAATTATCAGCCGCCGGCGCTTCCCGGGGCGACCGAACTGCCGCCGATGCAGGACGGGCTGGAAATCACCCTGCGTAATGATGGTCGGCGTCATGCGCTGATGGCCAATTTCGGATGGCAGATCGAAGGCACCGATGCCGCCGGCAAATGGCTTCGCGTCGATATTTCGCCGGAAGAATTGAACCGTGCCGTCGGCACCGGCTATGTCCCCGCCCTCGGCGAGCGGACGTTCCGCGTTCCGGTTCCCGGTTTCGGCCCCGGACCGATCAAGCTGTCGTTCAAGCGGTGAAGAAGAGTCTCGTACTTTGTTCGGTAGCGTTGCCGGCGCTGTGCGTCGGCACGGCCGCTGCACAGGTGTCGATTCCCTTGCCGCAGGCACCGCGGACCTCTCCGCCGACATCGATCCCATTGCCCGGCTCGCCGATCCCGCTGCCCCCGACCCCGACTCCGGCACCAGCACCGATGACGCCGCAATTTCCGATCGGCGCGCACGGTCGGCCAGACATAAATCCCTACGATCGCGACATCGAAATGACGGTGCCGCTGAATTTCCAAAGCAGCAGCTTGGGCGATATTCCCATGCTGCTGACCGCGGACGACCGTTTCCTGCTCGAATCCGCGTCGTTCCTGCGACTGATGCAGCCGGTGTTGAACGAGGAGGCACATGCAGCCTTGTCGGCGCAGCTGGCACCGCTGACGAATTTCGGTCCCGACGATCTCGGTAAAACCGGTGTCCAGCTGACCTACGATCCGAGTACGCTGGCCGTGGTCGTCGTCGAGGTGTCGGCCGAACAACGTGCAATCCAGGATATTTTCGCCCCGCCACGCGAAGATGCGAACGATGTTTCGCTGCAACCGGCCGACTTTTCAGCCTATTTGAATCTCAGCGCCGTTCAGACCTATGTCTGGGAGGGGAGCAGGGCTGATCCGCCGACGATCAACTTCGACGGAGCACTCCGGTTCGGTCGCGTCGTATTCGAGGGCGACGCCCAACTGGGCCAGCAATTCGGCCTGACCGGGGATTCCTACAAATTCTCGCGCAACTATGCGCGGCTCGTATATGACCAGCCCGAGGAATACCGGCGCTTTTTTCTGGGTGACCTCGATCCCGAAGTCCGCGGGCAACAATCCTTTGTCGAGATGGGCGGCGTCGGCGTGCTGCGTCAGCGGCGACGGTTCAACAGCTTCCGATCGGCCGTCCTTCAAGCCAACCGCCAACTCGTTTTGCAACGCGAATCGACCGTGCGCTTTCTGCGCAACGGGTCGCTCTATCGCGAGCTCCGGCTCCAACCCGGTCGCTATGACTTCAGTTCGCTGCCGCTTGTCGCGGGCAGCAACGACGTCGATATCCAGGTGACCGATAACAGCGGCGCCGTCCAGAATCTGTCATTTCAACAGTATCTCGACCCGATCGACCTTGATCCGGGCGACTATGAATATGGCGCATTCTTCGGTCCGACCAGCCGGAAGTTTGGCGGTTCGCCCGATTATGACGGCCCGGTCGCGTTCAGCGGCTTTTTCCGCAAGGCCTTCTTCAATCGCCCTGCCCTCGGCATCGGATTGCAGGCCAGCAAGGACGTCCAGACCCTGACCGGACAAACGCAGTTCGTTCTGCGTAACGGGGGCAGGTTGCTGCTGGACCTTGGCGGGAGCAACGCGAAAAAGGCGGGGCAGGGCTTTGCCGGCGGCGTCAGTTACGAACATTTCATTGATCGGAGAGGGCTATCGGACAGCTTCACGCTGCGTGCCGATTATCTCTCGCCCAAATTTGCGACCCTCGGCAATCTCGAAGGGATCAACACGACGTCGGCAACGGTGTCTGCCCAATACACCCGCCAGTTCAATTTCAAGCTGACGACGACATCGACGGCGACCTACCTGCGCGGTCGCGGCATCCTCGGAGACAGCTATCGAGCCGGAACGACGGCCTATTACCGCCTCGATCGTCGCTGGACGGTGCGGGCCGGGGCCGACTACACAAAATACCCGTCTTCCTTTTCGCGCGGCAGCGGCTTCAGTTTCAACGTAGGCTTGGTCTTCCAACCCGATTATCGCCGCCGCGCCGAGGCGCGGTATGAAAGCCGCGACAATCTGGGCGAGCTTTCCTATAACCAAAGCGGACTTAATCAGTTGAATAGCTTTGGTTTTGGCGGTGTCGTGACACGCGATGACAATAGCGCGCAGGCGCTCGGCTATGCGACCTATGCCGCCAACCGCTTCGATGCGGCGATCAGCCACGCCACCTTCGGGCCCAATCTGGGCGATGTGGCGCAGCTCAATGCCACGACGGTCCGCGTCGGCACTTCGCTGGCCTTTGCAGATGGCAATTTCGGCATCGGGCGGCGCATCAACGACAGCTTCATGTTGCTATCGCCGCACAAGAATCTGGGCAAGCGGAGCGTCGTCGCCGGTCAGTCGCTCGCTCAGAATAATTATATCGGGAAGAGCGGCCCATTGGGTGCGGCGGTCAACAACTTCCTCGGCTCCTATGCGACCCAGTCGGTGCAGTATGACGTCGAAGATCCGCCAACGGGATATGATACCGGACCCGGCGTGTTCCGCGTCCACCCGCCATATAAGAGCGGCTATTCGGCGCGCATCGGCACAGACGCTTTTGCAAGTGCCATGGGTACGCTAGTTCTGGCGCCCGACAAGCCGGTCTCTCTCGTCGGCGGGCGTGTAACGCTGCTCGACGTCAAAGAAAATGAAAGTCCCAAGCCGATCCCGTTTTTCACCAATTCGGCCGGCCGCTTCGCGATCACCAATCTGCTGCCCGGCCGCCGCTATCTTGTCGAAACCTTTGGCCGGAACGGCACGGTCGATCGGGGCTTCGAATTCACCGTGCCCGCGGATACCGATGGTCTGTTGAACCTTGGCACCGTTAGCCCCGGTACGAAAAATTAGGAGGCATCATGCTGCGCCCAACGCTTTTCTTTGCTGCTGCAATCATCGCCATGCCTCTCCACGCGCAGGCGCCGACGCCGGGCGCGAACGCCCGCGGCATCGATTGTCTTATCCGCGCCAATGCGACACCGACGAGCTGGATGATTCAGGGCTATGACCCGTTCGACACTGCGATTCCGGAAGGGACGTTCAGCATTACCTTCGTCAACGAAGGCACGGCGGAATGCCGCTTCACTCCGACCTTCGAACTGAGCCAGCCGCCCTTTGGTCTGTCGAAGGGGACGGGGAAGCCGATCGGCTATGCCTTGCTCAACCTGACCGATACGCAGGATGTGACTCCACGCGTTGGGCGGACGCAGCGCAGCCCGTCGCAGCGGATGCTGACGCTCGGCGCCAATGCCTCGCGTACCCTGCTCTACAAGCTGGTCGCCGACCCCGATGATGTGAAGGAGTCGGGAACCTTTACCCAGGACGTCACGCTGGAAGCGCAGGACGGCAATCTCCGTTCGCTCGGCGGTACGCGCATCGTCCTTGGCATCGACGTCCTGCCGTCGGCGAGGATCGGTTTGGCCGGCGCTTACAGGATGAGCGAGGGGCATGCGGTCGTCGATCTGGGCGAATTGCGTCCCGGCGTCGCGCCCGTGCCACTACAGCTTCGTGTCGCCAGCACCGGTTCCTATGATCTGAGCGTCACATCGGCCAATTCGGGCCGTCTGCGTCTCGGTTCGAGCGAATGGTATGTGCCCTATAGCCTTGCGATCGGTGGCAACGCCATCAATCTGACGGGCGCGCGCACCATATCGGGTTCGACGAACGGCAACCTTCGTCGCGATGCGCTGCCGATTCAGTTCCTGATCGGGGACATCTCCGACCGTCGTGCCGGTGTATATAGTGATGTCGTTTCGATCTCCGTCACGGCCCGCTGACCTGCTCGCCTGAATCACGCTCATTGCCCGGATTCTGGGCCCCCGCCTTAACTGAATGTTAGATTTGCGCCGCTAAATCATCCTCCAACAGCTTCGGCCTACAGGCGGAAAGGTTTGGCGGATGATTCAGAAATTCTCGCTCGGCGTTGCGAGCTTCGTACTCGCAGTGGCGCCGACGACCGCCACGGCGGCAACCTTCGGTTTCAATCTCAGCCTGACGGTTCCCGTGCATTGCACGGTCCAGCATCAGGCGACGGGATTTGGTGCGATCAGCGGCAATGCCGTATCGCTCGGCAGTTTCCGCGAATATTGCAACGCGCCGACGGGTTATGATCTTGTCATCAACTATGCGCCCGGTTCGTTGGAAGGCACGCGGATCATCGCCGGAAATGACGAAATCATCCTCAACGGCTCGGGCCAAGCGGTGCTCAGCCGCGCGACAGGGCCGCGGGTAAGGGAACGACCGATCGCGGCGGTTCCGGGCGAACAGGGTTTCGATACCGATCGTTTCGAGCTGACAATCGTTCCGAGCTGATGCCAGCCGTATGAACGCAAGCACAAACCCTCCGGCATTCCCGGGGGGTTTTGTGTTGTGCAAGGTCCGAATCACATCTCGATCGTGAACTTGATCTTGTCGGGCGTGACGCCGGCCGCCTTGGCGATTTGGGCTTTGGCCCGCTCGACCAGCTCGCTCAGATTTTCGACCTCGCCGACGCCGAGAAGCTCGGTGATTTCGACGCCGAGCGCTACCGACAGGGCTTCCATCCGGCCGGCCTTTGGCCTGGCCTTGTCGAGCTCCCAGGCAGAAATCGAGGGCTCGCTGACTCCCAGCCGGAGCGCGAGCTGGCCCTGCGTCAATTCCCTTGTCGTTCGCAGTCGCTGCAGGCGGAGGCCGAAGCTTTCGGCGCCGGGGGCGGGCTGGTCGTCTGGCGCTGACGCGTCCGGCCCTACCACGCTTCGCAGTTGCGCGGCGCTGAGCGTCGCGGGCGAGATCGATATCTCGAACTGGCATCCGCAAAGGTCGCCGCTGATCCAGATCACCCGCGCCGCGGTTTTACCGCTATGCGGCAGATTAACCTCGATCACCTCGCCGATTTCGAACGCTACGCTGGTTTCGACAAGCATGCCCGTCGCGGAAATATTGTGAACGAGCGCCGCGATTTCGGCGCCGGTGGCTTTCGATCCGTGCAGGGGAAGCCGTAATTGCCGCCGCGATGCACGACCGTTGCCAGCCGATCGCGGCATATTGTTTAGAAACACAGTCATCGCCATGCGCGCATCCATCGCGAGCCCTATCTTAATATTTGGCTTCGCGAGAAGGTTAATAGGGCAGGGCGACTGAAAGTCACCAGCACGAGCCTGGGCATATGATGAGTGAGGATGCCAACGTCTTCAAACGGAACAGCTTCCGGAAAACCCTTAGATATTTACACTATCGCAATTCCTTCCCGGCATAGCGGCTGGAGTGTGGGGATCAGGCGAAGAGTTTGTTTGATGGACGTGCCATCGCGGATGAGTTCCAGCGAGCGGGGGGATGATGACGTGGGCGAAGGCCAACGCGGCTTTTTCGGCCTGCTCGGCGCCCGTGCCGGCAAACCGCGCGGCGACTCCGCGGCAAATCTGCACACCCATGAAGCGCTGCTGCTTCTCCAGAATTATGAGGAAAGCGGCCAGGGATGGTTCTGGTCGACCGACGCCGGGGGGCGTCTCACCTATATCACCGATTCCGTCGCTCGACTGATGGGGCGCACGGCCGGCACATTGCTCGGCACAGCATTCGTCGATCTGTTCCTGCCCGTCGACAGCCACGGCGAACGCCAGCGTACCTTGCCCTTCCTTTTGACAAAACAGTCCAAGTTCGACGAATTGCCGCTGCGCAGTGCGTTCGAGGGCGACGATCGCTGGTGGGCGATTTCGGGCCGTCCGCAATTCGATGGCGGTGGCAAGTTCACGGGCTATCGTGGCAGCGGGACCGACGTGACCGCGCAGCGCCGCTCGGCCGAGGATGCATCGCGGCTCGCGCTTTATGACTCGCTGACCGGGCTCGCCAACCGCTTCAACATCTCGAAAAAGCTCGACACGACACTGGCTGCCTTCGCGCAGCAGCAGCGGTCGTGCGCGATCATGCTGCTTGATCTCGATCGCTTTAAACAAGTCAACGACACGCTCGGCCATCCGGCGGGCGACGCGTTGCTCAAACAGGTCGCCGAACGTCTGCTCAAGATTGTCGGCGACAAGGAAATGGTCAGCCGACTGGGCGGTGACGAATTCCAGATCATCCTTCCCGACATCGAGGATCGCGGCAAGCTCGGCGACATGGCGGCGGACATCATCGGCAGCCTGTCGCAGCCCTATTCGGTCGAGGGCAGCCGCTGTATCATCGGCGCTTCGGTGGGGGTCGCGATTGCGCCCTTCGACGGTTTGAGCAGCGACGACCTCGTTCGCAATGCCGACCTGGCCCTTTATGCGGCAAAAGGGAACGGCCGCGGGCGGTTCAGTTTCTATTCGAGCGAGCTCCACACCGCTGCCGAAGATCGCCGCGCGCTTGAGGACGATCTGCGCGACGCGCTGCTGCGCGGCGAGATGGCGCTGATCTATCAGCCCGTCGTCAATGCCCGATCGAACATGGTGAGCGGGGTCGAGGCACTGATCCGCTGGACCCATCCCGAACGCGGCATAATCTCTCCCTCGGTCTTCATCCCGATCGCGGAGGAGGCCGGCCTGATCTGGAAACTGGGCGAATGGGTACTGCGCACCGCATGCGAAGATGCCGCGAGCTGGCCGGGCGACATGCGGGTCGCCGTCAATGTCTCGCCGATCCAGTTCGCGAATGCCGATCTGCCCAAGGTTGTCGCGAAAGCGCTCGCGGCGACCGGCCTCTCGTCCGAACGACTGGAACTGGAGATCACCGAAAGCGTGTTCCTCGGCGATACCGCCGAGACCGCGCGTATGTTCAAGGCGCTGAAGGAACTTGGGGTTCGTCTGGCCCTCGACGATTTCGGGACCGGCTATTCTTCGCTCGCCTATCTGCAGTCGGCGCCGTTCGACAAGATCAAGATCGACCAGAGTTTCGTCCGCGATGCGACGGTTGCCGGGTCGCGCAACGGCGCGATCATCGCCGCGATCGTCGCGCTCGCCGAGGCGCTCGAAATGGAGACTACCGCCGAGGGCATCGAATCGCTCGACCAGCTCGAACTCATCCGCAAGCTGAACGTCAGCCACGTCCAAGGCTATGTCTATAGCAAGCCGGTGCCGCAGGCCGAATTGCTCGAACACACATCGGGGACGTGGACGATCAAGCCGACGGGCCCCGCGCGCCAGCGCAATGATCGTTTCTCGCTGTTCCGCAAAGTCGGCGCGATCCATGACAATCATCGCTATGCGGTCGTGATCCGCAACCTGTCGGCCACCGGCGCCTTTATCGAGGGCCTGCTGGATGTGCCCGTCGGCACGCGCTTCGTTATCGATTTTGGCGAAGGGCAGCTTGTGACCGCTACGGTCCGCCGGTCGATGAAGCATCAGCAGGGCGTGGAATTCGAACAGACGATGGTCAGCGATGGCAATGGCGGGCTCTGCACGCGGCACCGCGTGTCACCCTATCTGATCGCGGCCGCGACCCAATCGACTTCGGCGTTGGCGCTGCCGTCGTTCACGACGACGAGCGACTGGAAGGCAGCCTGACGCCGGAACCCTCCGCGCGCTGACCCGTTCTCTCTCCGATCGCCATTGGACGGAGACGAACATGACCGAGACCAAAATCTTTGCGCGACTGAAGGCCGATCATGATCGGCACCGCGAGCTTCTCGATCGCATTGACGCGACCCAGGGCGACAGCGATGAGCGTCGCTATCTGTTCGAGACTTTCCGGGTCGAGGTGACCGCGCATGCGGCGTCGGAAGAAATGTCGCTCTACGCGACGATGCTCGCGAATCCCGATTTGCGCGACGAGGCGCAGCACAGCGTCGCCGAGCACAAGGAGATCGAGGACTTCCTCACCGAGCTGTATGAGATGGAGTTTTCTTCGACGGGATGGCTTACGCGCTTTCGGTCGATGAAGGAACGCTACCTCCACCATATCGACGAGGAGGAGGAGGAGATGTTCCCGCAGGCCGAAAAGGGGCTGTCTGAGGCGAAGAAGCGCGAACTCATCAAGATATTCGAGAAGGAGAAGCCAAAGGAAAAGGCGAAGGCGGCTGAGGACGAACCCTCAAGCGAACACGCGAAGGCCTGACCTCCGGCTCGACTTTTGGCGTCCGCGCCGCCATAGGCGCGCGCCATGAGTGACAGATTCACCTTTTCCATCGCAGCGACCGACGGCGCCGCACGCACGGGCACGATCCGGATGCAGCGCGGCGAAATCCGTACCCCCGCTTTCATGCCCGTCGGCACCGCTGCAACGGTAAAGGCGATGCGCCCGGCCGAGGTGCGCGCGACCGGGGCCGACATCATTCTCGGCAATACCTATCATCTGATGTTGCGTCCCACCGCCGAACGTATGGCGCGACTGGGCGGCCTTCACAAATTCATGGCGTGGGACCGACCGATCCTGACCGACAGCGGCGGCTATCAGGTAATGAGCCTGTCGGCGCTGACCAAGCAGAGCGAGGAGGGCGTCGCGTTCAAGAGCCATCTCGACGGCTCGCGGCACATGCTGACCCCCGAACGCTCGATGGAAATCCAGCGCCTGCTCGGCAGCGACATCGTGATGGCGTTCGACGAATGCCCGCCGAACGGGGTCGACGCCAAGCGTGCCGAGGCTAGCATGGAGCGATCGATGCGTTGGGCGGCGCGCAGCCGCGCCGGTTTCGACGCGGGCGAGGAACATGCGGCGCGTTCGGCGCTGTTCGGCATCCAGCAAGGATCGCTTGACGAGAAGCTTCGCGCGCGTTCGGCAGCGGCGCTGACCGACATCGGTTTCGACGGCTATGCGATCGGCGGACTCGCCGTTGGCGAAGGGCAGGAGGCAATGTTCGGGGTACTCGACTATGCGCCGGGCCAGCTTCCCGCCGACAAGCCGCGCTATTTGATGGGGGTCGGCAAGCCCGACGACCTTGTCGGCGCGGTCGCGCGCGGGGTCGACATGTTCGACTGCGTGCTGCCGACGCGGTCCGGGCGCAACGGGCAGGCCTTCACCCGCGACGGGCCGATCAATATCCGTAACGCGAAATTTGCCGAGGATCAGACGCCGCTGGATGCTTCATGCGCTTGCCCCGTGTGCGCGACCTGGTCGCGCGCCTATCTGCATCACCTCGTCCGTTCGAACGAGATGCTGGGCGCAATGCTGATGACGCAGCACAATCTGCATTATTATCAGGATTTGATGCAGGACATGCGCGACGCGATCGGGGCGGGCAGTTTCGCCGCGTTCCAGAGCGATTTCGGCGCGCGCTACAAGCGCGAGGCGAAGGGAAGCTGACTCAGTCGAGTTTGCTCAGCAGATCGAGCAGCGACTGGGGAATTGTCTCGTCGACGGTAGATTCATAGGCGCGGCGCAGGGCGCCGTTGACGTCCTGTCCTTTTGCGGAAGTTTTCTTATCCGCGTCCTTTCCGGAGGACTCGCCGCGCGGCGAACCGGTTTTAGACGACATTATTGAAGCATCCGCTGGACATGGGGCCTTTTGCTAACCGCGCATACACCAAAGAGCAATGGCGCGTTTGTTCCTTCGGCATGAAACTATTTTAATGCTAAATCGTTCCCTATCGACGAAATATATTGGATGATGCCGGGGAAGCGTGGTGAGCCGGCCCTTTTTCGGACGTGTCTGCCAAAGTTTGTGCGGTTATCAGGAGGTAAAATATGTCATTGGGTCAGTCGGTTGCGCCGCACCTTCCTTATCTGCGGCGTTATGGCCGGTCCATTTCCGGAAGCCAGCAAAGCGGGGATGCGCTGGTCGCACGTCTGCTCGAAACATTGGTGGCGAACCCCGGGGCGGTCGACATCGGCGCCGACCTGCGCATCCAATTGTACCGGATGGTCCATGACAATTTCGGCCTGATGGCCGAACAGGCGGCCGCGAACGACCGCGACGCCCTGACCGATATCGCGATTGCCGATGCGCGCCTGCGCCGCATACCCTCGCTGGCGCGGCAGGCCTTGTTACTGACTGCGGTCGAGGGGTTCAGCGTCGAGGATACCGGCCGCATCATCGGCCGCGATGGAGAGGCCGTGCGCGGCCTGATCTCCGATGCGACCGACGAGATCGACCGCCAGACGCGCGCGCGTATCCTGATCATCGAGGACGAACCGATCATCGCGATGGATATCGAAATGATCGTCCGCGAACTCGGTCACGACGTCGTCGGCGTTGCCACGACGCACCGCGAGGCGGTCGCCGAGGCACAGAAGCATCAGCCTGGGCTCGTGCTCGCCGACATCCAGCTCGCCGACAACAGTTCGGGGATCGAGGCGGTGCAGGAAATCCTGACCGACCTTAAAGTGCCGGTAATCTTCATCACGGCCTTTCCCGAGCGGCTGCTCACCGGCGACCGGCCCGAGCCAGCGTTCCTGCTGACCAAGCCCTACCAGCCCGCAACGCTGCGCGCAGCGATCTCGCAGGTGCTGTTCTTCGACGAATCGACGATTCCGGCCTGACGCCCGGCGGCGTTTCGCCCCGCACCCTTGTCACACGCGGCGCCGCGGGTGATAGGGCGGGGCGATGGCTATCCTCGACGCTTCCAGCCGCCAGTCGGCACTCGACCGGCTTACCGCGCATGCGCCTTTTCTCGCGCGGCTCGCGGACCTCAATCCCGATGATGTCGCCAGCTATCTGCGCGAAGGCACCGATGCAGCGCTGACGGCGGTCGCGCCACCGACGGTCGGCGACGATATCATGCGGACGCTGCGCCAGTGGCGCGGCCGTATGGCGCTGCTGCTTGCGCTCGGCGACCTGTCGGGCGAGCATGATGTCGCGACGACGACGCGGCTTCTGTCGAACTTTGCCGACCAGGCGTGCGACGCGGCGCTTGCGGCGGCTTTCGCCGAACGTGTTCCCGACGAGGAGCCGCGCGGGCTTTCGGTGATCGCGCTCGGCAAGCTCGGTAGCCACGAGCTCAACTACTCGTCGGACATCGACCCGATCCTGATTTTCGATCCGGAGACATTGCCGCGCCGGCAACGCGACGATCCTGGCGAGGCGGCGGTGCGGATCGCGCGGCGGATGACCGAGATATTGTCGGCGCGCACCGGCGACGGCCATGTCCTGCGCGTCGATCTGCGCCTGCGTCCGCATCCGGAGGTGACGCCGATCGTGCTGCCGGTCGATGCGGCGATTTCCTATTATGAATCGGAGGCGCTGGCGTGGGAACAGGCGGCGTTCATCCGCAGCCGCGCGTCGGCCGGCGACCGAGCGCTGGGCGAGCAGTTCCTGTCGGCGATCCAACCTTTCATCTGGCGTCGCAGCCTCGATTTCCGGCAGCTCAAGGAAATCGGTGCGATGAGCGACCGGATCCGCGACCATTTCGCGCAGGGGCAGGCATTCGGCCCGGGCTTTGACCTGAAGCGCGGGCGCGGCGGCATCCGCGAGATCGAGTTTTTCGCTCAGGTCCATCAGCTCATCTATGGCGGGCGCGATCCCTCGCTGCGCGTGCCTGCGACGGTCGATGCGCTAGCAGCGCTGGCAGCGGCGGGCCGGATCGAGCCTGAGGATGCGGCCCGCCTTTCGGGCCATTATGCGACGCTCCGCCGCATCGAACATCGATTGCAAATGATCGAGGACCAGCAGACGCATAGCCTGCCGACGCAGGGGGCGGCTCTCGACTGCGTCGCACAGCTCGATGGCGAGGCCGATGGTGCGGCGCTGCTCGCGATGCTTGAACCCGTCGTGGCGGACGTCGGCACCTGTTACGACCGGCTGGTCGCGGAGCGCGCGGTGACCACCGGCCTTCCGCGCGACGAGGACAGCCTTGCGGCGCAGTTGGCCGCAGCGGGGTTCGACCCGCCCGATGCCGCGGTGCGCACGATCGCCGAATGGCGCGGCGGAAAGCTGCGCGCGCTGCGCAGCCCGGCGGCGCTCGACGCGCTCGAGACGATGCTGCCCGAACTGATCAAGGCGCTGGGCGCGGCACCCGATCCGCAAGCGACGCTGACGCGCTTCGACAAGCTTGTTGCGGGGCTGCCGAGTGCGATAAACTTCTTTCATCTGCTCGCTGCGCAGCCGGCTCTGGCGCGGATCGCGACGCGGATATTGTCGCTCGCCCCGACGCTCGCCGACGCGCTCGGCACTCGCGTCGAGCTGATCGAGGGGCTGATCGATCAGCGTGCTTTCGATGCGCCGGCCAACAAGGAGCAACTGACTGCCGAATGGGGGCCGGGGCTGGCTGCGCTCGATTATGAGCGGTTGCTCGACCGGGTGCGCGATCATGTCGGCGAACGGCGCTTCGCTTATGGTGCGCAGCTCGTGGCGGGCGCGACCGACCCGCTGACGATCGCCTGCGGCTATTCGGAGCTTGCCGAAGCGGCGCTGCAGGTGCTCGCCGACGCGACCGTGGCCGAATTCGTCGCGGCGCACGGCCGCGTCCCCGACAGCGAACTCGTCGTGCTCGCGCTCGGCCGGCTCGGTGGCCGGGCGCTGACGCACGCGTCGGACCTTGACCTCATCTACCTCTTCACCGGCGACCATCTCGCCGAATCCGACGGGCCGCGCCCGCTTGGTGCGACGACCTATTATAACCGCCTTGCGCAGCGCGTGACGGGTGCGATGTCGGTGCCGACCGCAGCGGGCAAGCTGTACGATGTCGATACGCGGCTGCGTCCGCAAGGCGCGCAGGGCCCCCTGGTGGTGACGGTCGACAGTTTCGAACGCTACCAGCGCGAGGAAGCATGGACGTGGGAGCATATGGCGCTGCTGCGCGCGCGGCCGGTTTATGGCTCGGACGCGGCGAAGACCGAGGTGCAGCGCATTGTCGACGAACTGCTCTCGATTCCGCGGGACGCGGCGAAGCTCGCGGCCGACGCCGCCGAAATGCGGAGCAAAATTGCGGCGCACAAGCCGCCGCAGGGGCCGCTCGACATAAAGGGCGGCCCCGGGGGGCTCGTCGACCTGGAATTTGCAATGCAGGTGACCCAGCTCGTCAGCGGCCAGTGCCACGATCCGAACATCTCGGCAGCACTCGGGTGCATGAAAGCGGCCGGGCTCGCCCCGCCCGAGCTGGTCGACGCGCACGGCTTGCTCGCGCGGATGCTGGTGATGCTTCGTCTCACCGCGCCTGAGGGAGAGCCGCCGACCGCGGCGGCGCGGCAGTTGGTGGCGAGCCAGTGCGGTGAGCCCGGCTGGCCGCAACTGCTTGCCGCGCACGACGCCGCGCGGCAGGAGATCGCGAACTGGTGGGCCTCGATTCGCCCCGCAAAGCAGGAGACAAAGCCGTGACCCTCGCAATCGGAGATGCCATTCCCGCCGTGAAATTATTGGATGCCGATGGCGCGGCGATCGACCTTGCAGCGATGAAGGGCGCTCCGCTCGTCGTCTATTTCTATCCCAAGGCCGACACGCCGGGTTGCACGACCGAGGCGCAGGATTTTACGCGCCTAGCGCCCGAATTTGCGCATCTGAACGCGCAGGTTCTTGCCGTATCGCGCGACGCCCCGGCGAAGCTCTGCAAGTTTCGCGACAAATATGGGCTGACCGTCCGCCTCGCATCCGATGAAGAGGGGGCGGTGTGCGAAGCCTTTGGCACTTGGGTCGAAAAGCAGAATTACGGCCGCACCTATATGGGAATCGAGCGCTCGACCTTCCTATTTGGCCGCGACGGCAAGCTCGCGAAAGAATGGCGCAAGGTGCGTGTGAAGGGCCATGCCGACGCCGTGCTGGAGGCCGCAAAGGCCCTTTGATGAACTCGCTGGGTGAAGCCGCGCGGGCGGTCCTGCTGACGCCGGACCCACACGACAAGCGCCGCGCGGCACGCGGCCTGGCGCGGGCATGGCGGCAGGGTCTGCTCGCGCATCGCTGCGACACGCCGATGCCCGACCAGCCCGCATGGCCCGCCGCGCCCGAACTGCTCCCGCCGAACCGGATGCCGAAGCGCGGCAGGGGCGGTTCCGAGCGTGGGCGCATCGCGCTGCTCCATGCGCTCGCGCATATCGAGTTCGTCGCGATCGATCTTGCGGTCGATCTGGTTGGCCGGTTCGGTGATCAATTTCCGCGGCAGTTCGTCGACGACTGGATCGGGGTGGCGGCCGACGAGGCGATGCATTTTGCGTTGCTCGACCGGCGGCTCCGCCAGCTCGGGAGTCATTATGGCGCGCTACCTGCACATGCCGGATTGTGGGAATCGGCCGAATCCACCGCCGATGACGTGCTAGCGCGGCTTGCGATCGTGCCAATGGTCCTTGAAGCGCGGGGTCTCGACGTCACGCCGTCGACCGTGGAACGCTTCCGCGCTGTGGGCGACGAGACCTCGGCGAAGATTTTATCACGCATTTACAACGATGAAATTCGCCATGTGACCGCCGGCACAGTCTGGTTTCGGCGAAAGTGCGATGAAATGGGATTCAACGTCGTCGAAACGTGGCACGCCCTAGTAAAATCGCGCTTTCGGGGCAGTTTGAAGCCACCGTTCAACGACTCGGCGCGCCACGACGCCGGTTTAACGCAAGAATTCTACGCCGTTATTGCTTCGTAAGGATTGGAACAGCACACAGGCTTCCGCGGGGGATGAGCAATCATCCAAACCAAGAAACACCGGCGCCAAGGCCCATCTACGGACTTTGGCGACATGGCAAACGCGGGGTCGTCGTTTTGATTAACACTCTTCTGGCGCAGAAGTTGCACCAAGTCGCAATCGTCTGCGCGGCAGCATGTTTCGGACTGGCCACCCCGGCCGTCCACGCCGCCGAAACCAGCGCCGATGCTAGCATTGTCGTTCCCGACGAACCCGATGACGACAGCTTTACCGCTGGCGTTCCGTCGGCCGGTGAAGACAGTGAAGCCCGCGCAATTTTTCAGGCGTGGAAGCGCCTCGACACCGGTCTGACCGCCTCGATCGGCGTTGCAGTGCCTTCGCGTCGCCCGATTGACCAGATGTCGCTGTCCTCGTCGTATGGCATGCGCGTCCACCCGGTTACCGGCAAGGTCGCCCGCCACAACGGCATCGACATTCCGGCGCCGCACGGCACCCCGATTTACGCGACCGCCGACGGCATCGTCGGCCGCGCCCAGCGCCTCGGCGGCTATGGCAACTATGTCGAAGTCGAGCATGGCAACGCGATCCAGACGCGCTACGGCCACATGTCGTCGTACATCGTGACCCCCGGTCAGTCGGTGAAGAAGGGTCAGGTCCTCGGTTATGTCGGGTCGACCGGCCGTTCGACCGGCAACCACCTCCATTATGAAGTCCGCATCGAAGGCGCGCCGGTCAATCCGATGCCGTTCGTGCGGTCGGACCAGATGGCGATCGCTGCAATCACCGGCAAGAATGTCGCGATGGGCGGTCCCGAATAACAAGCTTTCCTGGGTCGGAGAGGAGGGGCGCCAGGCGGGTCAACCGTCGAGGCGCCCTTTTTATTTGGGCACAAGGCTCCTATCTAATGATCATGGCAACGCAGCTTTCCGAAATCACCCTGTCGCCGGCCGCCGCGGCGCGCGTCCGCTGGATCGCTGATCGTAAGGGCGAGGCCGATGCGGCGCTCCGCCTCGCTGTCGATGGCGGTGGCTGTTCGGGCTTCACCTATCGCTTCGGCCTTGCCGAGGGGATCGATGCCGATGACATCGTCACAGAGACTGACGGCGTGAAGCTGGTGGTCGACCCGATCAGCATCGACCTTGTGCGCGGCTGCATCGTCGATTTCGTCGATTCGCTCGGTGGGTCGTCTTTCAAGGTGGAAAACCCCAATGCGGCTTCGGGTTGCGGTTGCGGATCCAGCTTCTCGATCTGACGCCTTTCACAGCGGCGTGCTTGCTGGCATAGCGAGCCAATGAAAATCGCGACCTTCAATATCAACGGGATCAAGGCCCGTCTGCCGCGCCTCGTCGAATGGCTCGAGGAAACGCAGCCCGATATCGCCTGCCTGCAGGAACTGAAATCGAGCGACGAGACGATGCCGACGAAAGAGATCGAGGCGGCGGGCTATGGCTTCCTCTATCATGGGCAAAAAGGCTTCAACGGCGTCGCGATTCTCGCCAAGGGTACGCAGCCGGTCGAAACGCAACGCGGGCTCGCGGGCGAGGCGGAAGACGAACAGTCACGCTATCTGGAGGCCGACATCCATGGCCTCCGCGTCGCGTCGATCTATCTTCCCAACGGCAACCCGCAGCCGGGGCCGAAATTCGACTACAAGCTGCGCTGGATGGAGCGGCTGCGCGAGCGCGCGAAATTCCTGCTCGCGAGTGAAATCCCGACAATCCTGACCGGCGATTACAATGTCATCCCGCACGACGACGATGTGTGGGACCCGCGTGCTATGTCGACCGACGCGCTGATGCAGCCCGAATCGCGCGATGCATATTTTCGGATGCTCGGCGACGGCTGGACCGACGCGATCCGCAGCCGCCATCCGGCGGGCGGCGTGTGGACCTTCTGGGACTATCAGGCGGGCGGCTGGCAGCGCGACCACGGGTTTCGCATCGACCATCTGCTGCTCAGCCCCGCGCTCGCCGACCGGCTGGTCGACGCCGGCGTCGACAAGGATCATCGCGGTCGCGAAAAGGCGAGCGACCATGCACCAACCTGGGCCATGCTCGACTAGCGCTCAAGCGTCGGGATAAAGCGTCGTCATCACTCGCTTCGGGTCGAGCGCATAATGATGCGCGACCGCTCCGGCGATCACGCTTTCGAGGCTGCGCGTCGGCTTGAGGTCGCGGCCGTCGTAACGTGCTGCGACGCCCAGGCCTGGCCAATCGGCCGATACCTTGCCGCCCGCCGCCAGCCCGCCGCCGAGCAGCATCGCGGTCGAAGCGGTGCCATGATCGGTGCCGCCGGTACCGTTGATTTCGACCGTGCGGCCGAATTCGGTCGCGACGATGACGAGCGTGTCGTTCCACGCAGGTCCGATGCCGGTTTGCAACGCACCGACGAGTTGATCGAGCCCGCGAAGCTGCGCCGCAAGCCGGCCGCGCTGGCCGCTGTGCGTGTCCCAGCCGCCGGTTTCGACCATCATCACGCGCGCTCCATCGGCGGGGAGCATCAGCGAGGCAGCGAGCTTGCCGAGTTCGGCGCCGTTGCGGCCATTATTGCCCCCGATGTCGCTCGCGAGTTCCTGGGTCTTCACGGCGCTGTCCCATAACGGATGGAGCAGCGGATCGTCGGCGTAGAGCGCGGTCAGCCGCGCCACCAGGTCGGCGTCGGCCTGCGGCAGGCGGCTGGGGGCATAGGTCCCGACCTGCAATGGCCCGCGCAGCGCAAGCGGGACGGCGGGGGCGATCGCGATCGCGTCGCGCTCGGCTGCCGGGAGCAGGGTGAGCAAGCGTCCGACCCAACCGTCGTCCCGCCCATAGGGTCGCGATCCGCCGCCCTCGAGCATATTCTGCCCGTCGAAATGCGACCGGTCGCGATAACCGGTGGCAACTGCGTGCGCGAAATGCGCATGTTTGCGCGAATAGAGACCTGCGGTTGCGGCCAGTGCCGGGTGCAGCGTGAACATGGCGTCGAGTTTCGCGCCGTCCGCTGTTTCGTCGGCCATCGCGCGCCGTGCCGCGGCAAAGCCGGGATCTCCGGTCGGCGCGACGATCCCTAGGCCGTCAGCGGCGCCGCGCTGGATGATGAAGACGAGGCGTTTCGGCGTCCCTGCGGCGGCATAGGCGAAGCGGGGCAAGGTGCCCGCGGCGGCGACTGTGATCCCTGACAGGATGATCGAGCGGCGTGAGAGGATCATCGTCTATCTCCGCAAAAAGGCCGGGCTGGCGAACAGCATCGCGATGCCCCGTCCCGGACTGTCGGCCCGCGCGATCGCCTGCGTCATGTCGGGGGTAAGCGCGTCGGCGAGGATGAGCGGGGCGAGTTGGCGGGGATCGGCGCGATCACCGATCCGTCCGGCGATCCGGCTCGCCAATTCGACCCGCTGCATCAGTGCGGCCGACCCTGCCCATGTTGCGACTTTGTCGTCATAGCCCGCGGGCGACCCGGGGCGCCACACGGGCTGGCCAAGTTGGGTGAACATCGCGGCGATATTCTGCCGCTCGCCGAGAGCCGGTGCCTTCAACGCTCGCAGCATCGACACAGTCCAGTCCCATGGCGATTTGAACATCGCGGGTGCCGCCGCCCACGGTTCGGGCGAGGCAATGAGCGTGCGGTATAGCGAACGGAGGTCGCCGCCGGTCATGAGGAAGTCGGCCGACAGCCGATCCACCAGTGCCGCCGGCGGCTCGTCTGCCGTGAAATGACGCGCCAGCTTGGCAGCGATATGCTTCGCGGTCGCGGGATGAACGGCGAGGTCGCGCAGAATGGCTTCGGCTTGCCGGGCACCCGAGTCGTCGTATCGCTTGCCGAGGATCGTCTGTGCGCCGGGTTCGTGGAGTGCGCCGATGAAGACCGTCTCGCCGGGGCGCGCGTCGGCGGGCATCAGGCGCTGTCCTGCACCGCGCCCAAGGCCCGCGACGGTAAGGCCAGTGAGTGCCTTCGCAAAAGCCGTTACGTCGGTTTGGGTATAGCCGGCGCGGACGCCGAGCGTGTGCAGTTCCAGTATCTCGCGCGCGAGATTCTCGTTGAGCCCCGGCGCCTGCCGTTTGCCCCGGTTTCGCACGCGTGTCGCAAACGGGCTGTCGGGACCGAAACTCTGCGCTTGATCGAGATAGAGCAGCATTGCGGGATGACGCACAGCGGAGATGAGCAGGTCGGCGAATTTGCCCATGATATTCGGACGGATCGCTTCATTCTCATAATTTCCAGCGAATCCGATGACGGTCTGCTTGTCCGCCGAAACCGCGAAATGATTCGCCCAGAAATGGACGAGCCGCTCGGGGAAGGGGGTTGACGTCGCGACCGCGGCGGACAGGCGCGCGGCGCTCGCATCGACATAGTGGCGGCGGATCGCCGAGCGGGAGAGGCGGCGGAGTTCGGGGGCCATGCCCTTTTCCTCCTCGCTCATCGGCATGTCGGCCGCTTCGCGGCGTATCGCCTGTCGTTCGTCGCGATATTCGACATAGGCGGCAGCGACCGCGTCGCGCCCCGCCAATCCTGCGAGCGCGGGTGGTGCGGGATCATAGTCGACGATTTGGCGCGTCAGCCAAGCCCGGGGATCGGCGATTGCGGGATCGTCGAACCGGCGGCCGAGGCCGAAGCGGTTAGTGGCAAGATATTGGACAGCCATGACAAAGCCTTTCCGCGCCCCAAACGCATCATGGCCGCTATTTGTCGCAAAGCTGTCCCGCGGTCAGAGTGATTTGTCGTAAATCTGGTACACGCGATTGACCTTGGCCTCGATGGCGTCGGCCACGGCGTTCATCCCCTGATTGTCGTCGAGCACCCAGCCGATATCGCCGCGCTTGGTGCCATAATCGGCGACCGCGTCGCGGCGAATATATTCGATCATCATGAAGGCGAGCGTGCTCGCCATCCGGCTGTTTTGCAGCTTTTTGGCGACGCCCATTAACGGCACGCGCAGGATATGGCTTTGGGGTTTGCGCAGCCACCAGAGCAGGCGTGCCCAGTTGAAGGGCAGCAATGATCCGTCCATGTCGATCAGCAACTGGTTGATGTTCGGCAGCACGATCATGAATGCGACGGGTTCGCCGTCGACTTCGGCGACGCGGATCAGATCCTCGAAGACGATGTCCTTCAGCTTCTTGCCGACATAAGCAATCTCGCTGTCGGTCAGCGGGACAAAGCCCCAATTGTCCGACCATGCATCGTTGAGCAGCCCCATGATAAGCGTCGCTTCGGCGGCGAAGCGACGCTTGTCGACCTTGCGGATGCGGATGCGTGCGTTCTTCTCGCCCGCCGCGACGATGCGGTTGACCAGTGGCGGGAAACCCTCGTTGATCGCGACGTCGTAATTCAGCAGTTGCTTCACCGGTTGATAGCCGGCGCCCTCGACCCAGCCGCGATAGAGCGGGCTGTTGTGCCCCATCATAACCGTCGGCCGGTTGTCGAACCCCTCGATCAGCAGGCCCGGTTCGTCCCAGATCGAAATCGACAGCGGCCCCAATGAGCGGTGCATGCCCTGCGCACGGAGCCAGTCCTCTGCTGCACCGAGCAGGACTTGCGCGGTTGCTTCATCCTCGGCTTCGAGCAAACCCCAATTGCCTGTGCCCGGGCCCATGCCCTGTTCGACGGGCTGCGCGAGCGCCAACTCGTCGATATGCGCCGATATGCGTCCGATCGTGCGGCCGTCGCGCCGCGCGAGGAAAAATTGCGCCTTGCCATGTTCGAACCACGGATTTTTGCCAGGCGTGAGTAGGCCGTAGACCTCGCCCTTCAGCGGCGGCACCCACGCCGGATCACCGCGATTGAGACGAAAGGCAAGCTCGACGAACTCGCGCAAATCCGCCTTGTCCTTAACCGGGTGGATGGTGATCGGGCCGTCCGAATGTCCGCTCATACTGGTTTCCTGAAAAGGGCTTCCTATATTTTGTGGCGACGCATTAGGGCATAGAAATGGCGCTGGCGACCCGCATTCGGCCATTTTGCTGCCATGAAATAATGGTGAAGACACCCGTATGACGACGATCAATCCCCCCGCCGATCGGGTCGCGACCCCCTTCGCACCGTCGGTAACGAAAACTCCCAAGTCGGCGATCGCCGACGATATGGCGATGATCCGCGCGGCTTCGGAGCTGACGCGCGATCTCGTGCAGCCTTCGCCGCGCATTTACTGGACCGATATGCTGGCGTCGGCTTTCATCGGTTATGCAGGCATCGCGGCGGCGATCCTCGCGCCGTCGACGGCCTGGATGCTGGTTGCAGCGGTGATTTCGGTGATTGCGCTCTATCGCGCAGGCAGCTTCATCCACGAACTCACGCATATCCGCAAAAATTCGCTGCCGGGTTTCCGCCTTGGCTGGAACATTCTTGTCGGCGTGCCGATGCTGATCCCGTCATTCATGTACGAGGGCATTCACAGCCTGCACCACAACCGCACCAAATATGGCACGGTCGAAGATCCCGAATATCTGCCGCTCGCGCTGATGAAGCCGTGGACGGTACCGTTGTTCGTCGTGGCCGCGGCCTTCGCGCCGGTTGCGCTCGTCTTTCGCTATGCCGTCCTGACCCCGCTCTCGTTCCTGATCCCGCCGCTGCGCCGGACGGTCGTCGAACGCTATTCAGGGATGATCATCAACCCGCTGTTTCGCCGCAAGCCGCCCGAAGGTGAGTTCCGCCGCCAGTGGGCCTGGCAGGAAGGCGGCGCCTGGGCGTGGTCGACGCTGTTGATTTCCGCGGGCGTTTTTGGCTGGGTGCCGCTGCGCGCGCTGATCATCTTTGGCGCGATCGCTTCGGCGACTCTGGTGCTCAACCAGATCCGCACGCTCGTCGCGCATCTGTGGGAAAATGACGGCGAAGTATTGACCGTGACCGGTCAGTTCCTCGACAGCGTCAACGTCCCGCCGCCGGGCCTGCTGCCCGAGCTTTGGGCACCTGTGGGCTTGCGCTATCATGCGCTCCACCATCTGCTGCCGGGCGTGCCCTATCATTCGCTCGCCGAGGCGCACCGCCGCCTGAAGGATGCGCTGCCCGTGGATTCGCAATATCATGGCGCGAATTACGACAGCCTGCCCAAGCTGGTGATGAACCTTGTCGCCGGCTCGGCGCGCGGCGCCGCGGCGGCCGGGCGCTAGCCGACCTTACGCATAACCGACCCAGCCGCGCCAGGTGAAGGCGGCGTAGAATTGTTCGACGCCGGTGAAACCCGCGGCCCGCAATATCTCTTCGTCGGCTTCGGGGCTGAGCATCGCGACATGCGTCGCAACGGCTTCGCGGCCCTTGGCGACCTGTTCGGGGTCGCCGCCTGAGGCAATGGCATAGGATGCATAGCGGTCCAGCCAGCGGTCGCGCTCGCCCGTGCCTTGCGGAAAGCTGCCGTGCGCGGCGACAAATGGTGCGCCGGGCTTCAGGCGGCGGCGGATTTCGGCGGCAGTGCGGATGCGCTCTTCAGTGTCCAGGAAATGGAGCGTGAGCAGACAGGTCGCGCCGTCGAACGGCCCGGTGGGGGCGTCATCGATATAGCCTTCGACCAGCGCGGCGCGATGCGCGTTTGCTCCCATGACCTTGGCGGCAAGATCGAGCATCGGTCCTGCAGGATCGACACCGGTGAAGCGCCAGCCCGGATGCGCTTCGGCCATCGCCTTCATTTCGCTGCCTCCGCCCGCGCCGAGCACGAGGATATGCGCGTCGTCGGCTACACGTTCGGCAAGCAGCAGCCCGGTCATACGGTGGAGGCCGTCGAGGCCGGGGACGAAGCGGCGCGGTCCCTCGGTATAGCGTGCGACCGCCGCCGGGTCCTTGAAGCTATCAAGGAAATGTTGGGCGCCTTCAGCCATGGATATGCTCCTGTAGGGTGGGGGAGGTGGATCGCGCGGCCATGCGCGCGTGGAAATCGGCCGCCAGCGCAGCCAGCGTCACCTCGCCGAAACGCGCGAGCAGCAGTGCCTCGGCTTCCTGAAAGCTGGCGTCGAGCGCGGCGTTGACCGCCTGTTCGACAAGGCAGCCGGGCGCCTCGGTGCGGTTGCCCATCGCCATCAGGCTCGGCTGACCGATCGCGACATAGACGTCGCGCATCGTGATGTCGGCAAGATCGCGCGCGGTCGTCCAACCGCCGCCATGGCCCTTTTCGCTATGGACAAAACCCGCCCGACGCAGTCCGCCTAGAATACGCCTGACGACCACAGGATGCGTCTGCATGGCTTTCGCGAGCTGGTCCGACGTCATCGGCGCGCGATGCTCGGCCATATGGAGGAGGACGTGGAGCACGCCCGAGAGTCGGCTGTCGCGTTTCATGCAACTTTAAATAGTACGTGAAACGACGCCGTCAACCCCGGGGGTTGATCGCTCGGCGTGGCGCTGTTAGGTCCGGCGACGATGACCAACGACCGATCCACCCGATTCAAGGCGTATTGGCGCTCCTTTACATAGGAGCGGCATGGCATCACCTGTGACCATCGCCGCCGTGTCCGGAAGGCGAATGGTTGTCATCACATCATCAGACCAGAACCCCCCGGGTACGGCGCGCGCTTTTTGAAGAAGACGCGACATGACCGATACTTTGCTTGCCCTGTCGACCGACCATTGCCGCATCACGCCGCTCTTTGCCGATGATGCGCGCGCGCTGGCCGCGATCACCGACGAGACGGTGACCTCGCGGGTCCATTTCTTGCCCGCACCTTTCACCGAAGCCGATGCCCGCGCGTTGATCGCGGGATCGGGCGGCGGTGACGTATTCCACGCGGTACGCGACGAAAGCGGCCTCGACCTTAACGGCGTGATCGGCGTGCATCGCCGTTTGGGGCAGGAGTATGAGATCGGCTATTGGTTCGCGGCGCGCGTGCGCGGCAAGGGCATCGCGACCGAGGCGGTGCGTGCGGTGATTGAGGCGCTCGCCGCATCACGGCCGGGCTGCTCGATCGTTGCCGAATGCCATCCCGATAATGAACATTCGCGCGCGCTGCTGCGCCGGATCGGCTTTGTCTCGACCGGCCGGCCCGGAAAACGTCCGGGACGGATGCTGATGATGTGGCGCGCGGCCCCGGCTTATCGCATCGACGTCTGCTGATCGGGATCGGTCGAGGCGACCTCCTCGGTCAACGCCTTGACGATCGCGGCGACCGAGGTCGGGGCGTAGGCAAAGCCCATATGCCCGCAATCGACCTCGACCTGCCGGTCGCTTTCATGCGGAAGCCCTCGTGCGCTGCTCACCGCCACGACGCCGTCATGCTTCGACCACAGCGCGAAGGTCGGCATTTCGGGACGCGGCGCGGGGTGGAAATCGATCGGCGGATTATCGACCGGGTGGCGTGCGATAAGATGATAGAGGCGCCAGGCGCGGTTGGCGCGGCGGCTGCCCGAAAAGGGCGAACCGAGCGTGACGACGCGCGCCACCTTTTCGGGGTGATGTTTGGCATATTCACGGGCGTAGATGCCGCCAAGGCTCCATCCGACAAGCGCGGGGGCATAGCCGGTGCGGTCGATGATCCACTGCACGCGGGTGTCGATGCGATCGATGATGTCGGCGGTCGCGCCGCGGTTGAAACCGAGGCCCCACGCATAGCAGCGAAAGCCCGATCGGCGAAGGTCGGCGCGCAGCCCCTTCGTCGCCCAGTCGCCCGACAGAAAGCCCGGCAGGATCATCACCGGCGGATGGTCGCTGTCGGGATTGGGTTCGGGCGGCATCGGGCGAATGCGGCCGCCAAGTGCGCGCGCCAACGACCCGATCTCGCGCCACAGCAAGGTCAGCGGCGGTAGCGCGTCGGGGTCGGGAATGCGCGCGGGCCATTCGGCGCGCCGGGTGAGGAAGCCGCGGATCATGGGGGCGATATAGTGATCCTTGGCTTCGGGCGAAAGCGGAACGGCGCTTACCTCTTCGGAACGAGCCTAACGAGCTTGCCATTTTCGCCGTCGGTCAGCAGCCAGACCGACCCGTCGTCGCGCACCTCGACCTCGCGGATGCGCTCGCGGAAGTCCCAGCGGTCGGACTTATGGAGCGTGTCGCCATCGATCTGCATACGAACGAGCCCCGCGCCCGACAGCGCCCCCATCAGCAGGCTGTTTTTCCAGCCCGGGTAAAGGTCGCCATTGTACCACACGAGTCCCGCGGGCGAGACCGACGGGTTCCACCACAGCTTGGGCGCCGCAAATTCGGGGCGCGTCGGATGGTCGGGAATATCCTTGCCGTCATAATGATCGCCGTTCGACACGATCGGATAGCCGTAATTGGCCTTGGCCTCGACCAGATTGACCTCGTCGCCGCCCTTCGGCCCCATCTCCTGATTCCAGAGCTTGCCGGTGCCGTCGAAGGCGAGTCCCAGGATATTGCGGTGGCCGAGCGACCAGATTTGCGCGGTCACCCCGCCCTGATCGGCGAAGGGATTATCGGCGGGAATGCTGCCGTCGGGATTGAGACGAAGGATCTTGCCGAGATTGGCGTTCATATCCTGCGCGGGATCGAATTTCTGACGCTCGCCCGACCCGATGAACAGATATTTGCCGTCGGGCGAGAAGGCGAGGCGGTGCGAATAATGGCCGCGGCCGGGCACCTTGGGGTCCTGTTTCCAGATGATTTGCAGCCCCTCGAGCCGCGGTGCTGCGCCTTGCACCAGCTTTGCCCTTGCCACGACGGCGCCGAAGGTGTCGCCGGTGCCGGCCTCGGCCCAGCTCAGATAAATAACGCCGCTGGTCGCGAAGTCGGGCGCGACGATTACGTCCCCGAATCCACCCTGACCGCCATAGGCGACCGCGGGCACGCCGGCGACATCCTGCGTCGGACCATTCTCCTGCCACAGTTTGAGCTTGCCCGACCTTTCAGTGACGAGAGCGGCGCGGGTTCCGGGCACGAAAGTCATCGCCCAGGGCTCGTTGAAGCTCGCGACTTCCTTCACCGTGAAGAGCGCGTCGGCGAGCGGCGTCGCGGGCTGCGCGCCCGAGGCGTCGAGCTTTGCAGTATCGGCCGGGGCGGCTTCGGTCGATGCCGGGGCGGCCGAACAGGCGGCGACGGCCAGCGCAAAAATGAGGGCAAGATGCGGCAGGTTTTTCATCGAAAGTGGCTCGCTTTGCTTGGGAAGGATGCGTCGTTCTGACGCCCCCGCCGCCGCTTGTCGAGGGCGTATACGATTGTCTCGCCTGTACGGCCGAAGCCCCTAGCGGTTCGCCGCCTCGCGCCGCGCGGTGATCGTCTCGACGCTGTCCATGATTGCGTCGACCGCCTCGCTCGACGGCGGCGCATCGGCGCGTTTTTGCGAGAACTGGCCGCTGTTCATGATCTCCTCGAGCGCGGCGCGCGCACGCGACACGCGGCTTTTCATCGTGCCGAGCGCGCAGTCGCAGATGCTCGCGGCTTCCTCGTAAGACAGGCCGCCGGCGCCGACGAGGATCAGCGCCTCGCGCTGGTCCTGCGGCAATTCCATCAGGCCGCGCTGGAGATCGGCCATCTCGCCGCTATCTTCCTGACTAGCGGGGGTCGACATGGTGCGCTCGACCGCAGTCTCGTCATATTCGCCGACGAACTTGTTGCGGCGCATCTGCGACAGGAAGGTGTTGCGTAGAATTACGAAGGTCCACGCTTTGATCGAGGTGCCGCGCTCGAACCGTTCGCGCGACGCCCATGCCTTGACCATCGTGTCCTGCGTCAGATCGTCGGCGAGGTCGGGATTGCCCGACAGGCTGCGACCATAAGCGCGAAGGTGCGGAATAACGCCCGCGAGCAGCGTCTTGAATTCGCTGTCAGACAGGGTTTCGGCCTGCGGCTGCGAAGCAGCGGCGGTAGTTCCGGTCATTATTGCTTCGGACTTTTCTGATCGAGCTGGGAAAGAAGATCGAGCATATTATCGGGCAGTTTTTCGGCGACGACATTGCCATAAATCATGCGCAGCTTCGCACTCACAGGCTCGGGCGCCTGTCGCCCCGTCAACGTGCGGTGCCACTGGTCGCCGTTCGTCCCGGGAAAGCTTCCTTGCGCACGGCGCGGTCCTTCTGTGCCCGGGGGGAGCGGGGCCTTGCCATTCATCCTATTGTTGCCTTGCGTAGCCATGCGGGAGCAACGATGAAGAAGCCCGCTGGTTCCACGCATTCTATTTTTTGCGACGAACGCGTTGCCAATAAATCACACTAGCCTTAAGCAACGTCATGTGAGGGGTCACACTTCGCCGGGCATATGTCGAAGGCAGAGGAGGTGGCCGGTGCTTTCCATTACTTGTGCATCTGTGCCTCCGGGCCACATCGCGGCCACGGGTGGCTCGCGGCCAAGGACCGGATCGATGCCGGGAACGGAAGGAAGTTTGCCAACTTCATACCTCTGGGCCGATGCCCGTATGTCCGGTGATCGGCGGGGCGCTTGCATTGCAAGGTCGAGGCGCTAAGCCGGTTGGAACTCGATTAACCCCTGCCAGGCAAAGGCCATTTTTATCAGCGACGTAATGCCCGAACCGCTCGACGATGCCAGCTTCAAGCGAGAACTCGCGGCGATGCTGCCGCATCTTCGCGCGTTTGGGCGCAGTCTGACGGGTAATGCCGACCTCGCCGACGATCTGGTTCAGGAAACGATGCTGAAGGCCTGGAAAGCGCGCGCGCAATATGTGCCCGGGCCCGCCAGCATGAAAAGCTGGGCTTTCGTCATCCTGCGCAATTGTTTCCTGTCGCAGATGCGGCGCAAGAAATTCACCGCCGAATATGACGAGATGGCGGCCGAGCGATTGCTTGTCGCGCCCGACGATCAGGACGACAGCCTCCACCTTGCCGACGTGCAGCGTGCGCTGATGATGCTACCCGTCGACCAGCGCGAGGCGCTGGTGTTGATCGGCGCAGGGCAGCTTTCTTATGAAGAGGGCGCCGAGATTTGCGGTTGCGCGGTCGGCACGATGAAAAGCCGCGTATCGCGCGGCCGTGCGGCGCTTCAGACGATATTGGAAAGCGGCGAAATGCCGCGGCGTAGCACCGACGTAATGCCGTCGAGCGAGGCATTTCGAACGATCATGGACAATGTCGACCAGCTGACTGGGAGCGGGCCCGCCGGAGACTGAGATCGCCCCGGCAAAGCCCTCCCGCAGGTGGTATTATAGCTGGACGGCCTATGCCGCGAGTTGCGGCGTGAAGAGCAGGCTCTGACTGATCGCTGCGCGCACCGTGTTTTCGCGAAACGGTTTCGAGATGAGGAAGGTCGGCTCGACCCGGCCACCAGTGAGCAGTCTTTCGGGAAAAGCGGTGATGAAGATTGCGGGGACTGGGGCGATCGCCAATATATCCTGCACCGCATCAATACCCGACGATCCGTCCGCGAGTTGGATGTCGGCAAGGACGAGCCCTGCATCCGTATCCTCGAACGCCGCGACCGCGTCCTCGTGCGTCGTTGCGATTCCTGCGACGCGATGGCCAAGATCGCGCACAATCTGTTCGAGTTCCATGGCGATCAACGGTTCGTCTTCGATGATCAGCACCGAGGTGCGCGATTCGCGGTCGAGTTCGCCCACCGCATCGGCGAGCAGTGTTTCGACTGTTCGGCTGTCTGCGCCAGTGATCAGCCCGGCTTCCTCGACCGAAAAGCCTTCGAGAGCGGTGAGGAGCAGAACCTGCCGCCCCAGCGGGGTGATCTGAACAAGACGTCGATGTGCGGCGCGGACCAGCGGATGCTCGCCTTCATCACTGTCTTCACCTTCGTCGATATAGGCGCTTTCCCAGATACGGTGAAAATTGCGGTAGAGGTCGATCCGCGCACCGTCGCCGCTGTAGAATTCGTCCGGCGCCGCCACGATGACTTCAAGCGTCGTGTGCACGAAATTGTCGCCATGCTGCTGGCTGCCCGTCAAAGCCCGTGCGTAGCGGCGCAGAAAGGGTAGATGTCCGCGAAGTTCCTCACCCAATGTCATCAAAATTGCTCCCTCTTGAGTGCAGTCATACGCGCCCAGGTCGAGGTCGGTTCCCGCGCGGCGAGGGAAAGCGGCGCGGACGGCTGCAACTTGTCGCGCGCCAAAGCGTAGAGTCTGCCGGGACGCAAAGATGTTGCAGCGTAAGTGAGTGGAATGAAACTACTTTCCTTTTACGAGGCGTGTATGCTTTTACAGGGACCATATTCATGGCAGAGCGGCGCCCCGGGGAATTGAGCGATATGGGGACACCGGAATCGCACGACAGCGAGGGACGGCATTTGGCGGACGGGGGTAACGAAGCTGCAATCGAGGCCGAACGGCTGCGTCTCGACACGCTTCGCGAATATCGGATCATGGATACCGCGCCCGAGGCGGCGTTCGACAGGGTGACGCGAATGGTCGCCGAACTGTTCGACATGCCGATCGCTCTGATATCGCTCGTCGATGATCGCCGTCAGTGGTTCAAATCGGCGTACGGCATCGATACTCGCGAAACGCCGCGCGAATATAGCTTCTGCCCCTACGTCATCGCAAAGGATGCGCCGGTGATGGTCACAGATGCATTGGTCGATCCCCGCTCGCGCGATAATCCGCTCGTGACTGGCAATTTCCATATCCGGTTCTACGCAGGGGTGCCCCTTCGCGCGCACAATGGCGCGATCCTCGGGAGTCTTTGCGTCCTTGATCGCAAGGAGCGCTCCGAGTTGACTGAGGTCGATCTGGCGCGGTTGGAGGATTTCGCTGGGATCATCATGGCCGAGGCGGATTTGCGCCGGATCGGCGCGGAGCGCGACGAAGCGCGTCGCACGCTTGAGCGGGCGCTCGATTTTTCAGGGATAGCAACCTGGCAATATGACCCGCGAACCGACCGGCTGAGCACGCAGGGTGCCGGTGCCGAACTCTGGGGTTCGGGTTTCGAGGCGATACTGGCCACGGGGAACGGTTTTTTCGATCTTGTTCATCCCGACGACCGCGCGGCGCTTCGGACTTTGCTGGAAGAAACGGTCGCCAATCGTACGCCCTATTCGGCCGAATATCGCGTGCTGAATTCGGAACGGGGCGTTCGCTGGAATGCGGTGCGCGGCGATTGGGTCGTGCATTCCGACGATGCGATGTTGACCGGCGTCAGCATCGACATCACCGAGCAGAAAAGCCGGCAGGAAAATGCCAATCTGTTGATGCGCGAGTTGCACCACCGGATGCGAAACCTGTTCGCGACAGTCAGCGCGATCATCTCGTTGACGCGACATGCCGCGCGCGACGTCGATGATTATGTCGATCGGATCAGCAGCCGCCTCGATGCGCTCAACCGCGCGCAGAACGTCCTGCTCAGCTCCAATTTCATGACCGGGTCGATGCACGCGCTGATGCGCGAGGTCGAGGCCGCCTTTCCGCGAGTCCGCTGGTCCGGTCCCGATCTGCTGCTGCCCGAGAATGCGCTTGTCGCGATGGCGCTGCTGTTCAACGAACTCGCGACCAATGCGGTCAAGCATGGCGCGCTGGCGAACGACGAGGGCCGCGTTGTCGTCGATTGGTCGCAGGATTCCGAGGGCAGCGAGCCACGGATATTCCGGCTGACCTGGAGCGAGACCGGGACCCAGGGACTGATCGGGCCGCCCGACCGCACCAGTTTCGGCACGCTGCTGATGGAACGCAGCGTGCGCAACAATCTGGGCGGATCGATCGCACGACGCTGGGAGCCGACGGGGCTGATCGTCGAAATCGCGCTGCCTGCCAAATGGCGTGAGGCATAAACGCGGCAGGGCGATTTGTTCTGCCTATGTTCTTGTGCTAGTCATGGGTCATGTCCGCCAAACCAATTCTGGAAAAGCTGAGCATTTTGGCCGATGCGGCCAAATATGACGCATCCTGTGCGTCGTCGGGGACGGTAAAGCGCGATTCGGTCGCGAGCAAAGGCATTGGCTCGACAGAAGGTATGGGCATTTGCCACAGCTATGCCCCCGACGGGCGGTGCATCTCGCTGCTGAAAATTCTACTCACCAATTTCTGTATCTACGATTGCCGCTTTTGCATCAACCGCGCGTCGAGCAACGTCGAGCGTGCACGTTTCAGTCCCCAAGAGGTCGTCCGCCTGACGCTCGATTTCTACAAGCGCAACTATATCGAAGGGCTGTTCCTCTCGTCGGGCATCATTCGCTCCGAGGATTATACGATGGAGCAACTGGTCGAGGTCGCGCGCATCCTGCGTGAGGAGCATCGTTTCGGTGGCTATATTCACCTTAAGACGATCGCGGGGGCCGATCCGGGTTTGATCGCTCTGGCGGGGCTCTATGCAGACAGGCTGTCGACCAATGTCGAACTGCCGACCGAAGCGGGGTTGAGCAGCTTCGCGCCCGAGAAGAAGCCCGAGACGATCCGCAAGACGATGGCGTCGGTGCGCGTCGGCGCCGAAGATGCGATCGATGCCGCAAAGAGCCGGTTGATTGGCAAGGCGATGCCGCCACGCTTCGCGCCCGCGGGTCAGTCGACACAGATGATCGTCGGCGCCGACGCGTCGCGCGACGATGATATATTGAAGACCGCGACGAACCTCTATTCGGGTTATCAGCTCCGCCGCGTCTATTATTCGGCATATAGCCCGATCCCCGATGCGAGCAGCGACTTGCCGCCGGTGCGGCCGCCGCTGATGCGCGAGCATCGCCTGTATCAGGCCGACTGGCTGCTGCGCTTTTACGGCTTCGAGCGCGCGGAGATTATGGAGGGGGCGAGCGGCGGAATGCTCGATCTGACGATCGATCCCAAGCTGGCTTGGGCGCTGAAGCGGCGCGAAGCCTTTCCCGTCGACATCAACCGCGCGCCGCGCGAATTGCTGCTGCGGGTGCCGGGGCTGGGGACGCGTGCGGTCGAGCGTATCATTGCGGCGCGGCGACTAGGCAAGCTGCGGCTCGGTGATTTGGCGAAGCTGACGGGATCGGTCAAAAAGCTGCTGCCCTTTGTCGTCCTGCCCGACTGGCGGCCGGGGATGCTGACCGACAGTGCTGACCTGCGCGCGCGCTTCGCGCCGCCGCCCGAGCAACTGGCGCTCGCGCTGTGAAAGAGATCGTCCTGAAGGAGTCCGGCGATTTTGCCGAATGGCGGAGCGCCGCGCGCGGACTACTGATCGGCGGGGTGGCGCCCGATGCGGTGAGCTGGCGTGACAGCGAAGCAGGCGCGTCGCTGTTCGGCGATGAAGTGGTGGAAGCGTCGGCCGGGGCGGTGTCGCTGCCGCGCGAATTGCTGGGGATCGCCGAGCGCGTGATCTGCCACCGCGACGCTGAAGTTCCGGCGCGGCTCTACCGGATCATCTGGCGCGCGTCGCGCGACCGGCAATTGCTCGCGCGCACCACCGACCCCGACGTCGACTGGTTGATGAAAGCCGACAAGGCGATCCGCCGCGATGTTCACAAGATGCACGCCTTCGTGCGCTTTCGGCGGCTTGGCGAAGATGAGGCAGGACGCGAAAGTTTTGCCGCTTGGTTCGAGCCCGATCATCGCATCCTGCGGATCACCGCGCCCTTCTTTCAGCGGCGTTTCTATGGAATGGACTGGGCGATCGTCACGCCCGACGCGCGCGCGATCTGGCAGGCCGAAAATTTGAGCTATGGTCCCGGCGGCACGAAAAGCGATGTTCCCGACAGCGATGTCGTCGAGGATCAGTGGCGCACCTATTATGGCGCGATCTTCAATCCCGCGCGGGTGAAGATCGAGGCGATGCGCGCCGAAATGCCGAAGAAATACTGGAAGAACCTGCCCGAGGCGCAGGATATTGCGCCGTTGCTCGCTGGCGCGGAGGCGCGGGTGGAACGCATGCGTGAAACGGCCGTTTCCTTGGCGAACCCTTTGACCGACAAATGGCGGACGCGTGTGCCCGACGAATTGCTTCTCGATGACGATGTGAAGACGTTGGGCGAGCTGGCGCGCGCGGTCGATCGCTGCACGCGCTGCCCGATTCATTGTAACGCGACGCAGGCTGTCGCCGGCGAGGGGCCGCAGTCGGCGCGCATCATGTTCGTCGGCGAACAGCCGGGCGATCAGGAAGATTTGCAGGGGCGCCCGTTCGTCGGACCCGCAGGGCAGGTGCTGAACGAAGCGCTCGAGGAAGCGGGCATCGACCGCACGCGATTGTTCCTGACGAACGCGGTCAAGCATTTCAAATTCGAGCCGCGCGGCAAAAGGCGGCTGCATCAGAATCCGACTGCGGGCGAGATCGATATCTGCCGCTGGTGGCTCGACAAGGAACGCGCCTTTGTTCAGCCCGAGCTGATCGTCACCTTGGGCGGAAGCGCGCTGCGGGGAGTGACGGGCAAGAGCGCGAGCATCGCGTCGATGCGCGGTAGAGTGCATGAACTGGCGGGCGGTGGAAAACTGTTGGCGACGATCCACCCGTCGTTCCTGCTGCGCCTGCCCGACCGCGACCGCGCCGCCGAAGAGCGCAAGGCCTTCGTTGCCGATCTGATTCGGGTGCGGGAACTCGCCGCCTGATGGTAAAGGCCAAGTCCTGGATCGAGCCGCATCCGAGCGGCATCTATGTGAAGCCCGCCGACCTTTGGATCGACCCGTCGCGCCCGGTCGAGCGCGCGGCGGTGACGCATGGTCATGCCGATCATGCGCGCAGCGGGCATGGCGCGGTGTTCGCGACCCCCGAGACGCTCGCGATCATGGCGCTGCGCTATGGTGTCGATGTCGAGGCGAGCCATAATCAGGGCTTTGCCTATGGCGACGGGTTCGAGCGCGGCGGGGTTCGCTTCAGCTTTCATCCGGCGGGGCATGTGCTGGGCAGCGCGCAAATATTGATGGAATATCAGGGCGAGCGGATCGTCGTGACGGGCGATTATAAACGCCGCCCCGACCCGACCTGCGCGCCGTTCGAGGTCGTGCCGTGCGACATCTTCATCACCGAGGCGACGTTCGGATTGCCGGTGTTCCGCCACCCGCCGACCGCCGACGAAATCGCCAAGCTGATCGGCGCGGTGCGCGCCGAGCCCGATCGGTCGGTGCTCATCGGCGCCTATGCGCTGGGCAAGGCGCAGCGCGTGATTGCCGAGCTTCGGGGCGCGGGTTGGGATGCGCCGATCTATATGCACGGCGCGCTAGAGAAGATGTGCCAGCTTTATGCTGCGCATGGTGTCGATCTCGGCGAACTCCGGCTCGTCAGCGAAACCGACAAGGCCGAGATGGCGGGGCAGATCGTCATTGCGCCGCCGTCGGCGCTCAACGACCGCTGGTCGCGGCGGCTGCCCGATCCGGTGACCGCAATGGCATCGGGATGGATGCGCGTGCGTCAGCGCGCGCGGCAGCGGATGGTTGAGTTGCCGCTTGTGATTTCGGATCATGCCGACTGGGACGAGCTGACAACGACGATATCGGAGGTGAATCCCAAGGAAAGCTGGATCACCCATGGCAGCGAAGACGGGCTGCTCCGTTGGTGCGAGCTGCATCAGCGCAAGGCGCGCGCCTTGCATCTGGTCGGCCGCGATCTGGAAGAAGAGGCGTGAAGCGCTTCGCCGCCCTGATCGACCGGCTGATCTATACGCGATCGCGCAACAGCAAGCTGGCGCTGATCGTCGATTATCTGCGGCACACACCCGATCCCGACCGCGGCTGGGCGATCGCGGCGCTGACCGAAAGCCTCGATTTTCCGGCGGTGAAGGCGGGGACAGTGCGGACCTTGCTCGCGACGCGGGTCGATGAGGAATTGTTCCGGCTGTCGCGGCATTTTGTGGGGGATACGGCGGAGACGGCGGCGCTGCTGTGGCCCGACGCGCCGGGCGCGAAAGCGGACCTCAGTGTCTCCGCCGCCGTCGACGCCCTTGCGTCGGCCACGCGCAGCGATGCCCCCGCGATCGTCGCTGCACTGCTCGACCGGCTCGACGCCGATGGACGTTATGCCTTGCTCAAGCTCGCGCTGGGCGGGATGCGCGTCGGCGTGTCGGCGCGGCTGGCGAAACAGGCGTTTGCGCAGGCGTTCGACGTGCCCGTCGATGATGTCGAGGAGCTGTGGCACGCAATCCCGCCGCCCTATGCGCCGCTGTTCGCGTGGGGCGAGGGCAGGGCCGAGCGACCCGATCTTGCCAATGTCGCCTTCTTCCGGCCTTTCATGCTCGCGCACCCTCTGGAAGAAGCGAGCGTCGATTTGGCCGACTATGCCGCCGAGTGGAAATGGGACGGGATCCGCGTCCAGATTGTCCATGGCGGGGGCGAGACGCGCATCTATAGCCGCGGCGGCGAAGAGATCAGCGGCGCGTTCCCCGAACTGGTTGCGGCGTTCGATCAGGATGCGGTGATCGATGGCGAACTGCTTGTTCGCGGCGAAGTGCAAGGCGGTGAAGCGGCGAGCTTCAATGCGCTGCAGCAACGGCTCGGGCGCAAGACGGTGTCGAAGAAGATGCTCGCCGATTATCCGGCGTTCGTGCGCGTCTATGATCTGCTGGGCGTAGACGGCGAAGATCTGCGCGGGCTGCCCTGGACCGAGCGGCGGCGGCAATTGGAAGCCTTTGTGCCGCGGCTCGCCGACAGCCATTTCGATCTGTCGCAGGTGATCGATGCCAGCGACTTCGACGATCTCGCCGAACGCCGTGCGGGTGCGCGCGATGCCGCGATCGAGGGCGTGATGCTCAAGCGCCGCGATGCCCCCTATGTCGCGGGGCGGCGCGCCGGTCTCTGGTATAAATGGAAGCGCGATCCGCTCACCGCCGATTGCGTGATGATGTATGCGCAGCGCGGCAATGGCCGCCGCGCGAGCTTTTATTCGGATTATACGTTCGGATGCTGGTCCGATGGCGGCGAGTTGCTGCCGGTGGGCAAGGCCTATTCTGGCTTCACCGACGAAGAATTGAAATGGCTCGACAAATTCGTGCGCGACAACACGCTCAACCGCTTCGGTCCGGTGCGCGAGGTCGAGAAATCGCTGGTGCTGGAGGTCGCATTCGATTCGATCCACAGCAGCAAGCGCCATAAATCGGGGCTCGCGATGCGCTTCCCGCGCATATCGCGCATCCGCCGCGACAAGCCCGCTGAAGAAGCCGACCGGATTGCGACGCTTCAGTCGATGGTGACTTAGGTCGCTTCGTCATTGCGAGGAACGAAGCGACGCGGCGGTCCAGAGTAGGCACAAGCCGCTCTGGATTGCTTCGCTACGCTCGCAATGACGGACAAGGTGCCTAATATTTCCTCGTCACAGGGTTGCAACCCGCGGCCTCGATACCGAGTTTAAGGCCGCAAACCCCTCGATAATAAAATGGAGACTGCCATGACTATCGCCCATCCTCCCCTTCCTTACGCTCAGGACGCGCTGGAGCCGCATATTTCGGCCGACACGCTGGCGACGCATCATGGCAAGCATCACAAGGCCTATGTCGACAAGACCAACGCCGCGATCGAGGGCACCGAACTGGCGTCGAAGCCGCTCGAAGAAATCGTCCATCACGCCGAAGGCTCGGGGAACAAGGGCCTGTTCAACAATGCCGCACAGGCATGGAACCACGCTTTTTATTGGGAAAGCCTGTCGCCGACCAAGACCGAACCCAAGGGTGACTTGCTCGCCGCGATCGAACGCGATTTCGGTTCGCTCGACGACCTGAAAAAGAAGCTCAAGGAAACCGCGGTCAACCATTTCGCTTCGGGCTGGGCATGGCTCGTCTCGCGCGACGGCAAGCTGTCGGTTACCGACACGCACGACGCAGGCACCGAGCTGGTCGCGGGCATCAAGCCGCTGCTCGTGATCGATGTGTGGGAACATGCCTATTATATCGACCGCAAGAATCTGCGCCCGGCCTATGTCGACGCGGTCGTCGACGAACTGCTCAACTGGGATTTCGCCGCAGAGAATTTGGCGCGCGACACGACCTGGACCTACCCGGCGTAATTCGCCATCCCTCCCCCTTGATGGGGGAGGCAGCGAGGCTTGCCAGCTTGCTGGCTAGCCGCAGCGGTGGGGGTGCGGTCTTGGCGTAGTATAAGGTCGCACCATCACCCCCATCCAACTCCGCCTAGCCGCTTTGCGGCAAGGCTGCCGTATCCTTCCCCCATCAAGGGGGAAGGGATTTTTGGCCCGTCCGGGCCTATCCCGACGCTGGCGCTTCTCCTATAGGGCCGCCATGACGATCAGCCTTTTCGAACTTTTCAAAATCGGTGTTGGCCCCTCCAGCTCGCATACAGTGGGCCCGATGGTCGCCGCGCGGCGCTTCACGGTCTGGCTCGACGAGCAGGATTTGCTGACCAAATCCGCGCATGTCGAAGCCGACCTTTATGGCTCGCTGGCGCTGACGGGCAAAGGCCACGCCGCCGACACTGCCATCGTCGCGGGACTTGCCGGCGAAATCCCGGCTTCGACCAGCCTCGCCGCGATCAAGGCGCATTGGGATCGCGCCGAGAGCGAAGGTTTCCTTTATCTGCTCGGGCGCCAGCGCGCGCGCTTTCAGCCCGCGCGCGACCTGCATTTCCAGATGCGCCAGCGCCAGCCCTTTCACAGCAATGCCGTCAGCTTCACCGCGCGCGACAGCGAAGGCGAGATTCTCGCCAAGCGCATGTATTTCTCGATCGGCGGCGGTTTCGTCGTCGACGAGGATGAAGCGGGGCGCAACAGCCGCGGCGCCGAGGATGAGGTCGAACTGCCTTTCGCGTTCACCTCGGGTGCCGACCTGCTCGAGATGGGTGCGGCATCGGGCAAGAGCTTTGCCGAGATGATGCTCGAGAACGAGCTCGCGCATCGCAGCCTCGAAGAGGTTGAGGCTGGGCTCGATGCGATCGCGGGCGCGATGGACGCGTCGATCGAAGCGGGCTGTTGCAGCACGGGCATTCTGCCCGGCGGATTGAAGGTCAAGCGCCGCGCGCCGCAGATCGCCGCCGACATCCGCAATCGCCACGAACAGAATCTGACCGATCCGCTCGCGATGATGGACTGGATCAATCTGTGGGCGATGGCGGTGAACGAGGAAAATGCCGCGGGCGGCAAGGTCGTCACCGCGCCGACCAATGGCGCGGCGGGGATCATTCCCGCAGTCATCCGCTTCTACCGCCGCGGCTATCGCGGCGATGACAAGGGCGTGCGCACCTTCCTGCTCGCCGCCGGCGCGGTCGGCGCGCTCTATAAGCGCAACGCCAGCATCTCGGGCGCCGAAGTCGGCTGTCAGGGCGAGGTCGGCGTCGCTTGCTCGATGGCCGCAGCGGGTCTGACCGCGGCGCTCGGCGGCACCAATGCGCAGGTCGAAAATGCCGCCGAAATCGGCATGGAGCATAATCTGGGGCTGACTTGCGACCCCATCGGCGGGCTTGTGCAAATCCCGTGCATCGAGCGCAATGCGATGGGCGCGATCAAGGCGATCGACGCCAGCCGCATCGCGATGATCGGTGATGGCACGCATGTCGTCAGCCTCGACACGGTCATCGTCACCATGTTGCAGACGGGCCGTGACATGCGCGACAAATATAAGGAAACCTCGAAAGGTGGGTTGGCGGTTAGTGTGGTCGAGTGTTGAGCTGACATTGCTCACGCGGCTTCTTACCCGGTCGGCGATCATCCCCGGCGAGTAAGCGAGCGTTCACCGGCGAAGGCGGGGGCTCAGAAGATACAGCGCTGCGCCTCGTGGGCCCCGGCTTTCGCCGGGGAACAGGACATGCTTGCCGCGAGGCGTGACGGGGCCGGACGCGTGACACGCGGTTCTTGGCCACCTATATGGGAGCGGTCGAAAATAGAGCAGCAGGGTGGTGGCTCCTGCGCCCGCATTGCGGGTTCTTCTCAGCCTCGGCGTCAACTGGCTTGGGTTCGGTGTGACGCGGTGAGGCAACGCGCTCAGGCCACCTGCAAAGCGGAGCGTGAAATGAACTATTTTCTTCTTGGACTTGCCATTGTCGCCGAAGTCGTCGGCACATCTTTCATGAAGCAGTCCGAAGGCTTTACGAAGCTGGTGCCGAGCCTGATCACGATCACGGCCTATGTCGCCGCGTTCTACTGTCTGTCGTTGACGTTGAAAACCATTCCGACAGGCGTCGCCTATGCGATCTGGTCAGGGGTCGGGATCGTTCTGATCTCCGCAGTTGCCTGGATTTTCCAGGGGCAGAAACTCGATGCCCCCGCGATGATCGGGATGGGGTTGATCATCTCGGGCGTGGTCGTGATGAACCTGTTTTCGAAGGCAGCCGCGCACTAGTCGCAACGCCGCCCTAGAGAAACGATGATAGCGTTGTCATAGCTATGCAATCGCTGGTGGCTTGCATTGCTGCGGCGTTTGCCTGATTGGGACGAGCGAGAAGGAGACAGCCCCATGAAGACCCGCGCCGCCGTTGCGTTCGAAGCGAAGAAGCCGCTCGAAATCGTCGAACTCGACCTCGAAGTCCCCAAGGCGGGCGAGGTGCTGGTCGAGATCATGGCGACGGGCATCTGCCACACCGATGCCTATACGCTCGACGGCTTCGACAGCGAGGGCATTTTTCCGAGCGTGCTGGGGCATGAAGGCGCGGGCATCGTGCGCGAAGTCGGCGCGGGCGTCACCAGCGTGAAGCCGGGCGACCATGTGATCCCGCTCTACACCCCCGAATGCCGCCAGTGCAAAAGCTGCCTGTCGGGCAAGACCAACCTCTGCACCGCGATCCGCGCGACGCAGGGCAAGGGGTTGATGCCTGACGGCACGACGCGCTTCAGCTACAAGGGGCAGCCGATCTTCCATTATATGGGCTGCTCGACCTTCTCGAACTTCACCGTGCTGCCCGAGATCGCGGTCGCGAAAATCCGCGAGGATGCGCCGTTCCAGTCGAGCTGCTATATCGGTTGCGGCGTGACCACCGGCGTCGGCGCCGTAATCAACACTGCGAAGGTCCAGGTCGGCGACAATGTCGTCATCTTCGGGCTCGGCGGCATCGGGCTCAACGTGATCCAAGGCGCGCGCCTTGCGGGAGCCAACAAGATCATCGGCGTCGACATCAACCCCGACCGCGAGGAATGGGGCCGCAAGTTCGGCATGACCGAATTCCTCAACTCAAAGGGTATGAGCCGCGAGGATGTCGTCGCAACGATCGTGCAGATGACCGACGGCGGCGCCGATTACACCTTTGACGCGACGGGCAATACCGATGTGATGCGCACCGCGCTCGAAGCCTGCCACCGCGGCTGGGGCACCTCGATCATCATCGGCGTCGCCGAAGCGGGCAAGGAAATCGCAACGCGGCCGTTCCAGCTTGTCACCGGGCGCAACTGGCGCGGCACCGCATTCGGCGGTGCCAAGGGCCGCACCGACGTGCCGAAGATCGTCGACATGTATATGACCGGCAAGATCGAGATCGACCCGATGATCACTCACGTCATGGGGCTGGAAGAGATCAACAAGGGCTTCGACCTGATGCATGCGGGCGAGAGCATCCGCAGCGTGGTCGTTTATTGACCTTTCCGCCGTTCGGCCTATCCGCGTCGTCATTGCGGGCATAGCGAAGCAATCCAGAGTGTGCGTAAACCGCCCTGGATTTCCTCGCTACGCTCGCAATGACGAAATTGTGGGAGGAAGCGTTTGACCGGACCCTATGTCCTGACGTTCAGTTGCGTCGACGCGGTGGGCATCGTTGCCGCGGTGACGGGCCTGCTCGCGACACGCGACGGCTTCATTCTCGACAGCCAGCAATATGCGGACCTGGATTCGGGGCGCTTCTTCATGCGTGTCGAGTTTCGCGGGGCGGGGCCGAGCTTTCCCGACGGACTGGCCGGGGTGGAGGACGCCTTCGCACCGATCGTCACCCGCTTTGCGATGGACGCGCGGATCAGTGATCGCGCCGCCAAGCCGCGCTTCGTGATCGCGGTGTCGCAAGGCAGCCATTGCCTCAACGACCTGCTTCACCGTTGGTCGACCGGCAATCTTGCGATCGACATCGTCGGGGTCGTGTCGAACCATGAGGCGCAGCGGCGGCTGAGCGAATGGCACGGCGTACCTTTCCATTACTTGCCCGTCAGTGACGCGAACCGCGCCGAACAGGAAGCCGCGATCCTCGATATCATGGCGCGCGGCGGGGCGGAGTATCTAGTGCTTGCGCGCTATATGCAGGTGTTGTCGCAGGACCTGTCGGCAAAGCTGTCGGGGCGCTGCATCAATATCCATCATAGCTTCCTGCCGGGCTTCAAGGGCGCCAAACCCTATCACCGCGCGCAGGAGCGTGGCGTGAAGCTGATCGGTGCGACCGCGCATTTCGTGACAAGCGACCTCGATGAGGGGCCGATCATCGAACAGGCGGTCGAACGTGTCGATCATCGCGATTCGGTCGACGAACTGATCCGCATCGGCCGCGATACCGAAGCGCAGGTGCTGGCGCGCGCGGTGCGATGGGTCGCCGAACAGCGCGTTTTGATCGATGGGCGCAAGACGGTGGTCTTCCGTTAGCCAAGGGGGCAAGATAAGTCCCGAATCGCAACCATAATCAGGAGGAGCGGAAGCCAATGTACAGTCACAATATGGTCGGTGCGAATGACATCGACGCAGCACGGAAATTCTATGACGCGACCTTTCAGGCGATCGGCGGCAAGCCCGCGATCCAGGACGACAAGGGCCGTTTGATCTATATGCACAATGGCGGCTTGTTCCTTGTCGGGCCGCCGATCGACGGCGAACCGGCGACCGCGGGCAATGGCTGCACGATCGGCTTTGCGATGGAAGGTCCGGAGCAGGCGAAGGCCTGGCACGATGCGGGCGTCGCCAACGGCGGCACCTCGATCGAAGACCCGCCGGGTGTGCGCGAGGGTGGTTTCGGCCAGCTCTATCTTGCGTATCTCCGCGATCCGTCGGGCAACAAGCTCTGCGCGCTTCACCGCGTCGTCTGAGGACCTGTCATGCGCGGCGAAGCGGGATTGCTGACCGATCTGGATGCGCTTGGTATCTCCTTCGCCGCCTATGAACATGTCGCGGTGTTCACCGTCGCCGAGAGTGACGGCGTGAATGCCGCGATTCCGGGCGCCCACACGAAAAACCTGTTCCTGAAGGACAATGGTGGCGCCTATTGGCTCGTCACCGTTCCGGGCGAAGCGCGCGTCGACTTGAAGGCGCTGCCCGCGGCGATCGGCAGCAAGCGCGTGAGCTTTGGCAAGGCCGAAGACATGGAGCGGCTGCTTGGCATCACGCCGGGGTCGGTAACCCCGCTCGCTGCGATCAACGCCGCGCCGGGCAGCATCACGGTGGTGCTTGACGAGGGGCTCGCGAGGGCTGGAACCGTCAATGTCCATCCGCTCCGCAACACCGCGACACTCGGCTTGCCGGGCGCAAAGATCCTCGACCTCTTGCGTCATTGGGGGCATCAGCCCGTCGTCGCGTCCATCCCCGTTCAGGAGCCTGTATGAGCCTCGAAACCCTCTCCACCGTCCGCAGTCATGGCGGCACGCAGGGCGTGTACAAACATTCGAGCACGACGACCGGTACCGACATGACCTTCGCGGTCTTTGTCCCCGATCACGAACATGGCGTGCGGCTGCCGGTGCTCTGGTATCTGTCGGGACTGACCTGCACCCATGCCAATGTGATGGAGAAAGGCGAATATCGGGCCGCTTGCGCCGAGCATGGCGTGATTTTCATTGCGCCTGACACCAGCCCGCGCGGCGAGGGCGTTCCCGACGATCCCGATACGGCCTATGATTTCGGTCTGGGTGCCGGATTCTATGTCGACGCGACCGCCGAGCCATGGGCGACAAACTATCGGATGCGCTCGTACATCGAGGATGAACTGCCGTCGCTCGTGCTGCGCAACTTTGCGAGCGCGGATCTGACGCGGCAGGCGATCACGGGTCATTCGATGGGCGGGCATGGCGCGCTGACCATCGGCCTTCGCAACCAGGATCGCTTTCGCTCGGTCTCGGCCTTTTCGCCGATCGTCGCGCCGTCGCAGTGCCCGTGGGGGGAGAAGGCGCTCGGGGGTTATCTCGGCGACGACCGCGAGGATTGGCACGCCTATGATGCGTGCGCGCTACTCGATCAGGGGCTTCGCGTGCCCGACCTGCTCGTCGATCAGGGCGACGCCGACAATTTCCTTGTCGAACAGCTCAAGACCGAATTGCTGGTCGCAGCATGCGAACGCGCCGGTCAGAAGGCCGAAATCCGCATGCAGCCGGGGTATGACCACAGCTATTATTTCATCTCGACCTTCATGGCCGAGCATGTCGCCTGGCACGCGGAGCGGTTGAAGGCGTAAACGTCGCCCCCGTGAGGGCGACGGTTAGGAATGTTCCGGGATCAGCAAGGTCGAACCCGTCGTCCGTCCGGCTTCCAGGTCGGCGTGCGCGCGCGCCGCATCTTGAAGCGAGTAGCGCTGGCCGACGGTGATCTTCACCGCGCCGCTTTCTATCATCTCGAATACCCGTGCTGCGCCCGCAGCCCGCTCGCCGGGATGAAGATAATAGTCGAACAGCGTCGGGCGCGTCACGAACTGCGACCCGTGCTGGGCAAGAATGCCGAGGTTTACGCCAGCCACGGGGCCGCCGGCATTGCCATAGCTGACGATCAGCCCGCGCCGCGCAGTTGCTTTTAGCGAAGTCGCCCAGCTCGCCATACCGATCCCGTCGAAGGTGACGGGGACACCCTGACCGTCGGTGATTTCGCGGACATGTGCCGCGACATCGTCCTGCTTGTAGCGGATGACATGGTCGGCGCCCGCTTCGCGCGCGGCATGTTCCTTGGCTTCGGTGCTGACGGTGCCGATAACGGTCGCGCCAATCGCCTTCAGCCACTGGACGAGGATCAGTCCAACTCCGCCGGCGGCTGCGTGAACGAGCACGCTTGTCCCTGCCTCGACCTTTGCGCAGCGTTCGACCAGCGCCTCGACCGTGCAGGCCTTGAGCAGTGCGGCGGCGGCGGTGTCGTCGTCGATAGCCGGCGGCAGTTTGAACAGCGACGCTGCAGGGACGAGGCGGGCCGAGCTATATGCGTTGCGCTGCGGCCCAAAGGTTGCGACGCGGTCGCCGGGCTGGAGGCCGTGGACGTCGGGGCCGACCGCGATGACTTCGCCCGCAGCTTCGACGCCGAGGCCACCGGGAAGCTCGACAGGATAGGTTCCGTCACGGTGATAGGTGTCGATATAGTTGAGCCCGACCGCGGTCTGGCGCAGCAGCACCTGTCCGGGGCCGGGATCGCCGAGCGTGACCTCGCGCCAGTCGATGACCTCGGGTCCGCCCTGGCTTTCGATAAAGGCTTCGATCGCTTTCATGTCGCGCGCTCCTGCTGTCCGGTCCATCTGGTGGGCCGGAACATAGAGCGCAAGGGCGGAGCGGTGAAAGCCCCTCCCCGTCGGGGGAGGGGTTTATCGCTTACTTCGACGGGCGACGCGGGCTGCGCTGGCCGTAGGGCTTGGGCTTGTAGCGTTCGTTGCCGCCTGGGCCACCGGGGCCACGCGGGCCGCGCGGGCCCGAACGATCGCCGAACCCACGATCACCGCCCGGCGCCCGGCCGAGCGTGCTGCGCGGAGCGGCGTCGCGCGGGCCGCCATGGCCGCCCTTATCGCGGCGCGGCGGGTAGGTCGGACCGTCGGGCGCGGGGGTGATCGAAACGCCGCTGTCGTCCTCGCCATCCTCGTTGGCGCTGCGTACCACAGCCTCGGCAAAGCGATCGGCGATCGCGCGCGGAATGTTGAACATCGTTTCCTTGGGACCGATGCGGATCGCGCCGATCTCGTTCTTGCTCACATGGCCGCGGCGGCAGAGCAAAGGCAGGATCCAGCGCGGATCGGCATTCTGGTGGCGGCCGATGTTGAGGCGGAACCAGACGCTATCCTCGAATCCGTCGCGGCGGTCGCCGCCACGCTCGGGGCGTTCGAAGCGCTCGCCGCGCTCGGGGCGGCCGGCGGCGTCGCGGCCGCGCGGGCTGTTGTCGAGCAGGTCCTCGGGCGGCGGCATCAGCGCGCGGTGCGCCTGGACGAGCGACGCGGCAATGTCTTCGGGCGTGCGCTCGGCCATCAGGCGCTGCGCGAGTTCGATATCCTCGGGCTCATGCTCGACGGGCGTGAGCAGCTTTTCCATCAGCCGTTCCTGATCGCGCTTGCGCACGTCGGCGGCGGTGGGGGCATCCATCCATTCGGCGTTGATGCGTGCACCGCGCAGCATGCCGTCGACGCGGCGGCGGCGCGGATAGGGGACGATGATGACCGCGGTGCCCTTTTTGCCCGCGCGGCCGGTGCGGCCCGAACGGTGCTGAAGCGCTTCGGCGTCGCGCGGGATTTCGACGTGGATGACAAGGCTGAGCGTCGGCAGATCGATGCCGCGCGCGGCGACGTCGGTCGCGACGCAAACCTTGGCGCGGCGGTCGCGAAGGGCTTGCAGCGCCGCGTTGCGCTCATTCTGGCTATGTTCGCCCGACAGCGCGACCGCGGCGAAACCGCGCTCCACCAGGCTGGCGTGGAGGCGGCGCACATTGTCGCGCGTCGCGCAGAACAGCATCGCGGTTTCGGCGTCGTGCAGACGGAGCAGGTTGACGACCGCGCCTTCGATGTCGGCGGGGGCGACGGTTACCGCCTGATAGGCGATGTCCCCATGGCCGCGGTCTTCACCGACGGTGGAGATGCGCAGCGCATCTTGCTGGTAACGCTTGGCGAGCTGGACGATCGGCTTCGGCAGCGTCGCCGAGAAAAGAAGCGTGCGGCGCGTCGCGGGGGTGCCGTCGAGGATCTCCTCAAGGTCATCGCGAAAACCCATGTCGAGCATTTCGTCTGCTTCGTCGAGCACGGCGACCCGCAGCGCGGTGAGGTCGAGCGCGCCGCGTTCCAGATGGTCGCGGAGGCGGCCGGGGGTGCCGACGACGATCTGCACGCCCTGGCCGAGCGCACGGCGTTCCTTGCTGGCGTCCATACCGCCGACGCAGGTCGCGATGCGCGCGCCGGCCTTGGCATAGAGCCAGCCGAGTTCGCGGCTGACCTGCAGCGCGAGTTCGCGCGTCGGCGCGACGATCAGCGCGAGCGGCGAGGTTGCGAACGGCAGCCGGCCGTCCTCGATCAGCTCGTCGGCCATCGCGAGGCCGAAGGCGACGGTCTTGCCCGACCCGGTCTGCGCCGAGACGAGCAGGTCGCGGCCCTTGGCTTCGCCCTCGGTGACTTGCGTCTGGACGGGGGTGAGCGCTTCATAGCCGCGCGCGACAAGGGCGTCCGAAAGGACGGGAGAAAGATTTTCGAAAGGCATTTTTATCTCAATAATATGGGCAGTCACCGGTGCGGTGACGGGCCGACGGAAAAGGGGCTCAATGGGCTTAAATCACCTGTCCGGCAGCGTGTCCGCTGGCCCAGGCCCATTGAAAATTATAGCCGCCTAACCACCCTGTGACATCTACGGCTTCGCCGACCGCATAGAGGTTCGGGACGGTTTTGGCCATCATTGTTTGCGAGGATAGGTTTGCAGTCGAGATTCCGCC